>MDTC01250867.1_pt1 | contig 22794 bp, 33 predicted proteins | sample 811181 | NCBI WGS metagenome assembly MDTC01 (sample SAMN05326644, study PRJNA326480) | marine metagenome | isolation source: seawater | place: Pacific Ocean: North | collected 2011 | reverse complement strand
TTGCATGGAAAAGTGTTGTAAGTGAACTGCTATGGATGCTAGAAGGATCTAGTGACGAACGTAGACTTGCTGAAATACACTACGGTAAACCTAGAGAAGAACTAGTAGGCAAAACAACTATTTGGACTGCTAATGCTGACAATCAAGGCAAGCAACTAGGGTATGTAAACAACGATACAACAAAAGATTTAGGTCCTGTATATGGACATCAATGGCGCAGTTGGGACGCACAACTTGGATTTGTAGATCAAATTGCCGAAGTACTTGAAAATATGTACTACAATCCAGATAGTCGTAGACACATTGTTAGTGCATGGAATGCTGACAGAGTAAATGTAATGGCATTGCCGCCGTGTCATACTATGTTCCAGTTTCACATACAAGACGGCGAACTAAGTTGCCAATTGTACCAACGTAGTGCTGATATGTTTTTAGGGGTGCCTTTTAACATTGCTAGTTATAGTTTGTTGACACATATGTTTGCACAATTACTAGAATTAAAGGTAGGTGACTTTATATGGACTGGTGGGGATTGCCATATCTATAAAAATCACTTCGAACAAGTACAACAGCAAATTATTAGAACTCCATTACAAGGTCCTATACTAAAAATGCCTGAGTTCACAGACTTAGATCAACTTGTAAAAACAAAACCCGAGGACTATAAACTTATTGGTTATACTCCAATGGATTCGATTAAGGCGCCCATGGCTGTATGATGGGATGGAACTGGCAACAAGATCCGCAGAGATCTGTAGAAGAAAAGTTTGCTTGGTGGCCCATACGTAGCGGATCACGCAAGCGTATATGGTTAGAGAAATATTATGAGCAACATACATACTATGACGATAACGGTAAGCCGCCTATCAAAGGTCCTTATTGGAGCTACATTTATACAAAGAATGAATTTTTAATGGAGATAATAAAAAATGAGAGATGAAATGACAGACGAAAATAAAACAGATGTTGAAAAATGGCTTGCGGAAGGAAACAAAATAACAGTTTGTCCTCCAGGAGCACGTACAGAAGATTTAACATACACATGGGGCCCAAAAAAGAAAGCTAAGGCTAAAGAAAAAAAATAATGAAGCAAAGGTTTATAGATGCATATATGGATGTTGCCAAACGTTTTGCCCTGCTAAGTCATGCCAAGCGGTTAAAAGTAGGTGCAATAATTGTAAAAAATGATCGTATTATTAGTATTGGGTATAATGGAATGCCTAGCGGTTGGGATAACTGTTGTGAAGAATGGGATGGCGAGGATGAATGGGGTAATACCATTACTAAAAGTAAAAGAGAAGTACTTCATGCTGAAACCAACGCAATTGCCAAACTAGCAAGTTCACACGAAAGTGGTGAAGGAGCAACTTTATTTGTTACTCATGCGCCTTGCATTGATTGTGCTAAACTAATATATCAAAGCGGGATAACCACTGTGTACTACGCTGAAGAATACCGTAGCACACAGGGATTACTTTTTCTAAGTAAGTCAGATATTGAAGTTATTCATCTCCATAAACTTGAAGAACTTCCTTAACTGCATCGTGTCTTTCTATATCTCCTTGTCCAAAGTTGACTATGTCTATATGAGTTAAGTTTAATTCTAATAAACGATTAGTAAAGTCTATTAGTCCGTTATCTTTCAAACGGTCGGCTTGTGCTAAATCACCTGTGACAGCCATTTTACTGCCTTCTCCTAAGCGTGTTAATAACATCTTAGTTTGATTTGGTGTAGCATTCTGCATTTCGTCAGCTAAAATAAAAGAACGTTTAAATGTTCGTCCACGCATATATGCTAGCGGCGCAATTTCAATAATTCCTTCTTCTATCATTCCTTCTATTTGACGAGCGTCAAAATAGTCGCGCAATACATCAAAAATAGGTCTTGTCCATGGAGCCATTTTCTGCTCTAGCGTACCTGGAAGAAAACCTAAGTCTTCGTCTACTGATACTGCTGGACGAGTAACTATGATTTTATCTACATCACCTTCCTTGAAAAGCTTTACAGCCGCTTGGACTGCAAGCAACGTCTTTCCTGTACCCGCTGGACCAATACCAAATACGATGTCTTTGGTTGTGTCTAGTAGTTTTAGGACGTAAGTTTCTTGATTTTTATTTCTTGGAAGTATAGTTACTGTTTGCTGTTTTTGTTGTACGTTAAATTCAACTACGTTATTGTAGCCGGTCTTTGCACGGTTTTGTGCTTTCCTTTTTGCACCCATTAAAGGTCCTCCTTTGGTGGTATATGCTGTAAGGTTTACTTTGTTCGCAGAACATAGTAGCCCTACAAAAGTATTTACCATCGATTGCTCATCTAAAACACATAGTTTTTCTCTCAGAGAAAATTATATAACTATCGTTTTCAGATAAATAATACTAGCAAAGAAATTATAGGTATTTAAATAATGTATGACTCACTAGACATAATTAAAAACATTGAATCTATATACGGTTCAAATGATGCTTTTTCTATTCTTAAAGATTTTGAAAGAGTTTTGGACCACTTAGATTTGTATGTATATGCAAATTGGGAAAAGGGAGAAGTAGCAGAAGGACCTATGATAGATAGACATTGGGTAACATGCAGCTTCTTTTGGCCACAAGATGAAATGCCTGATCCAATGGGTGGTAAAAGATTACTTGACTATGATTGTAAAGTGAGATACAAAAAATCTAGTATAATTTCACCAAGAAAAATTGAAAAACCGGATGATATACGTCCAGGTACAAAAAAAGGTAAACTTGATAGATTACCTATCTGGGTAGTTGAAATTCAAATGCCAACAAAACTAATACAAGATGTTTATTCAGGATACATGCAGGATGTAAATTTATTGCAAAATACACAACAAGACAAAAGTAATATTATGCCTGATTCACCAGAAACACAAGATGCAGAAGAGCTTGCAGACACAAGTGATACAGAAGCAGGAGCACAATTATGACTCTTAGAACAGGCGACTTACGAGACCTAGTAGACAGTGTTGTTGAAATAGACAGTTATAAGAGTAAAATGGGCAGTGACAATGACATCATTGTTGTTGCATTAAGTACTCTTACTAGCGAGGCAGCTACAGATTTGTCTAATTTTGTTGAAAGAGGATATTCTTCAGTACTTGATGCTGATGCAACACCGGGTGAGCAGAGTGACGGAAGATACCGGGTGTTTATTGAGATAGAACGTGGTAAAGATTCTAGTGAAAATATAATGGAAATTATAGACGGTATTCAAAATTTGACTAGCAATGATAAAATGCGTTTCCGTTATTACAAAAATTTCAAAAGTAAGGATCTTACGTCTGAAAATTTAGAAGAAGTACTACCTATTACAGCAGACGATTATGATGTTGCTATTCAAGAAGGCAGAATGCAAAACTATAAGAACTTTTTTGACAAAAGTTTTGTAGAAGATGTAACTATGCACAATGATACACTAATAATTAAAAAAGCTTATGCAGACCCAGTTGCATTTAAATACATAGACTTTGGTCCTACACAAGAAACATTAGATTCAATTAACGAATCATTTAATCCGAATGATTTTGCAGAAATAATTTTCCTAAGTAAGTATATTGGAGATTATAATATTACAAAATACGGCAGTAAATTAACATTTACTAATAATAACGATACACTTGTATTGGAACGTATTATTTTATGACGCAATGTATTAATTGCGGGAACCCTTCACACTGTAATAAAACTCAAGACTGCTCCGTAAATGCACACGAATTTGGTATATATAGTGTGACAGTTTGTAAAGCCTGTCATTGCGAATTATGCAGTAAGGAAAAGGATCAGAAAAATGGCAGCTGAAGATTTTGGATTTCAATTCACTGAAGAAATGGTAATTGAATTGCTTCGTGGTAACGAAGAAGCTGAAGATTGGTATGACGCAATGTGCGAAATATTACCGCTATGGGAAGTAGACTCGGCAGAAAGAGTAGCAATGTTTATTGCCCAATGTGGACACGAATCTAATAACTTTAAAGTATTATCAGAAAATTTAAATTACAGTGCAAAAGCACTTAATAGTATCTTTCCTAAATACTTTGAAAGAGCAGGGAGAGATGCAAATGCGTATCACAGACAGCCTCGTAAAATTGCGAACGTTATTTACGCAAGCAGAATGGACAACGGCGATACCGACAGTGGTGATGGTTGGAGATTTAGGGGCGGCGGCATTCTGCAACTTACAGGCAGATACAATTATACAAAATTCGGCGAAGAAGTCGACATGTCCCCAGAAGAAGCAGTAGACTATGTGCGTACAAAAAAAGGTGCATTAGATTCAGCATGTTGGTACTGGGACACTAATAATTTGAATAAATATTGTGACGCACTAGACATTAAAGGTGCTACAAAGCGTATTAACGGTGGCTACATTGGCTTAGAAGACCGCGAAAAGCATTATAAACATGCTATGGAAGTATTAGGCGGAGACTGGGAACCAGGTGAAATTGCATACGAAACTGTGCGAGTTGGGTCTAAAGGACCTACAGTACGTGCAGTACAAGAAGAATTAGAAATTGGTGCAGACGGTATTTTCGGTAGAGGTACAGAAGCACATGTAAAGGTTTGGCAAGAAGCCAATGGACTAACAGCAGATGGAATAATGGGCCCGTCCAGCCTTAAATTAATGTTCGGAGACTAAATTTATGAAACTGTCAGGAATGCTTTTAATTGTTATGATGACCATGGGTGGTATAGGATATTGGTACTATACTGACACACAAAAAACTATTGCTGTATTAACTGAAAACAATGCAAAACTAAACCTGGCAGTTGCAACAAATGAAGCAACTATACAAGCAATAACAGCTGACATAGAAGCTGCAAACAAAGCATTAAGAGAAACAAACGACCAATTTAATGCTATTAGACAACAGAATAACGAGCTTGCATCAAAATTACAAGAACATGACTTAGAATTAACCGCGGCTGCGAGGCCAAGATCAGTACAAAGATTAATTAACGGCGGTTCTAAAAATGCAGGCAGATGTTTTGAATTACTATCAGGTTCACCCCTAACGGAGAGAGAGAAAAATGCAGAGACAGCTAAAAGTTTTAATAACGAGTGTCCTTGGCTTTATGATGATTTTAAGTCTAGGGGCTTGCTCATCAGTACCCCAGCGAATTGAAGTAACAACTAAGCCGATTGCAAAACCAGAACTTGTGTTACCTAATGTTGATACTGTATCCATGCGAAAAATTGAATGGGTAATAATCACTGAAGAAAACATGGAAGAAGAAGTTGCTAAATGGACTAAGGGCGGCAAGCCTTTAGCAATATTTGCACTTAACGCAAACGGTTACGAAGCATTAGGAATGAATTTTAGTGACATACGTGCTCTTGTTCAACAACAACAATCTATAATTGCTGCATATGAAAACTATTATAAAGCTGCAAACCAAGCACTAGATACAGCAGAAACACAACGCCAACAAGAAGAAGCCGCTGATGCTGCAAATGCTGAAGCTTTAGAAGAATCACTAGTAGATAAAATAAATCCATTTAAATGATAAAAAATCAACCAGTATTCCTGGGCCTAAGACTGTGTGAACACGACACAAATATAGCACTGTCAATCGGTTCAAAAGTAAAATACAGAAAAACTGAACGTAATACACAAATAAAACACCACTACTACAGTAACTTGTGGGAATGGTTATTTGTGTTAGAAGAATGGAATATAAATGTTAGCGATATTGATGCTATAGGTTTAGTTATAGATGATAAAAACTATGAGTGTATTCAAGTAAATGATTACGATGCTCCATATGAAATACTAAATCATCAATACCCTCACTGGGAACAAATAAAGTGTCCAATTTATAGAATAGACCATCATTATGCACATGTAATGAGTTGCTGGCCCATGGGTATAGAATCTACTACAGACTTTGTATTTGACGGCTTTGGCGACGATGAACGATCGCATACAATATATAAGAATAAAAAACAAACACACTATGCTAAATTATCCGAAGCAGAGAGTATAGGTAGGTATTTTGGCACAATCGGCGAGCATGTTGGCATGAATGGCTATCATTTAGATCATGCTGGTAAATTAATGGGACTAAAGTCATATGGAAATTTTGATTTAGATTTTTATAAACAAATTTCACACTTCGGAATGTACGATATTGCTGAACTTTTAAATATACAAAAATGGTATGCATATAAAGGTAGTAAAAACTTAGTAGAATGTGAATGGGTAAACTGGTTACGCACAGTACATGACCATTTAGAAAAAATATATCCTAATTATTTTTTAGAGCATTGTAATCCAAATGAAGTAGTTACATACACAGGCGGAATTGCGCAAAATACCTGTATTAATACTAAGATTAAAAAGGTAATACCTAACTTACATATACCACCTCACAACTATGATGGCGGGTTAAGTTTAGGTTGTATAGAAGTTTTGCGACAAATACATGATGCTGACTCCTTTGATACTTCAGGATTTCCTTTTTGGCAAGATGACCAACATCCTGGTTCAGTTGCATCAACAAAAACCATTAAACAAACTGCCGAACGTCTTGCAAAAGGAGACATAGTAGGATGGTATCAAGGACACGGGGAAATAGGACCGCGGGCACTAGGTAATAGATCGGTGCTGATGAATCCAAATGTAGAAAATGGCAAAGACATTATAAACAGTAAAGTAAAGTTTAGAGAGCCATACAGACCATTTGGTGCATCTGTGTTGTTAGATCATGTAAATGATTATTTTGAGTGGAACGAACCTAGTCCATATATGCTATATGTGCAAAAAGTTAGAGATCCAAAGGCATTTGCTCCTATTACTCATGTGGATAATACATGTCGTATACAGACTGTAGGGAACGAAAACCCTCTATATGCTGAATTAATAGAAGAATTTAGGAAGCTTACAGGCATTCCTATGTTACTAAACACAAGTTTAAATGTAAACACAAAACCAATTGCAGGATATAAGTCTAATTGCTGGGATATATTCCACAAAACAGCAATAGACAGTATAGTAATTGGTGACTATACCCTCCAAAAATAGAAAATATTAGTATAAATACTAGTAGAAGGAACCGCGATGGATTTTATAGATAAACTTCTCGGCGATACGCTGTGGATATACACCAGTATAATAGGCGCATTGCTCGGCGCGGCTTTCCTTGCATATTTTAAAAATACTCGAGCAGGGCTTTGGTGTTATGCAAAGTTTGATATGTTACTAGATTGGTTAGTTGAGCGATGGGGCCTAACTTGGTTTGAACAGCCGTTAGATGCATGGCGCAAAAAGTATCCATATGTAACAAAGAAAATAGACGAGTTAGAAGCTCGTATTAAAGAATTGGAGAACAAGTAATGGAAAGCGAAATAATGAGTGCTGGTGGTGTTGGACTAGAACTAGCTGAATTAGCCATGCCGTTTGTAGGCGCATTACTTGCATTAGTAATTACACTAATGTTTAAAGATTACGCAACTAAAGTTGCAAAAGGGATGGCATTCAAAATGAATCCTGATTTCAAGGAAGGTGATAAAGTTATACTAGACGGTGAAAGAGCTCTTATTGTTAAGATAGGAAATACTACAACAGTGTTTGGTATACATAAATCAAACGGTGAGTTTGAAGGTGACTATTGCTGGAGATACATACCTAATGAAAGAATATCTTCGTTGAAACTTGAAAAGGTAATATTTGATGCTACACCTGTGCAAAACACACAGCGTATACACGAAAATGGGCAAAAAATTGACGAACTAACCGGAGGGAATTTAAATGCCAAGAAAAAAAGTTGAAAGTGAAGTAGCCGAACCCGTTGCGGCAGCACCAGCAACAGAAACAGTCGGAGGCGTAAGCTACAGTGGACTTACTGTAGAACGCGGGGCATTGCCAGATGATGCTGACATGAACGGAGATGGGCATATCAGCAAAAGAGAAATGGAGATGCACTTAGAGTTTAAACGCAAAGAACTAGAAGACCAAGATGCTATGCGTGATGCACAACGTAAAATGGCTTGGTTTGCACTAATAGGTATGTTGCTATATCCATTTGCAGTTGTTATTGCAGTATTGCTAAATTTAGATCAAGCGGCAACTGTATTAGGATCGATGGCAGCAACATATTTTGTTTCAGTTGCAGCAATTGTTATGGCGTTCTTTGGCGCACAAGCATATAGTGGAAAATCTAAATAATCACTACTGTTATTAACTAGTGGTCCATACGATAAGTAGTTGTATGGACCACTATTCTACTCTTGGCGTTGCTAAAAACGCTTCTGATAAAGAACTTAAAGCTGCATACAAGAAAGCAAGTATGAAACATCACCCCGACCGAGGCGGTGACGAAGCCAAATTCAAACAAATCAACGAAGCATACAGTACACTAAAAGATCCGCAAAAGCGAGGTCTGTACGATCATCAACAAACTGCTGGGCAAGGTGGTTTTAACTTTAAACAAGGCGGCTTTGAAGAGGCAATGCGACAAGCAAATACGCAATATGGCGGAGGGAATCCATTTGCAGGCTCACCGTTTGAAGATCTATTTGGAAACAGACAACAACAACCTAGAACACCTAGGAATCAAGACATACGTGTCAAAGCTGATATTACATTACAAGAGGTTCTTTTAGGCACTACAAAAATAATACAATATAGAACCCAGACAGGCAGATTAGAAACAGTAAATGTAGACATTCCCGCAGGCGCAAGACATAATGATACCATTAGATATCAAGGGCTAGGCGATGATGGCCATCCAAGATATCCAAGAGGAGATCTACATGTTAATATTAGATGTAGGAAAACAAAAGGCTGGGATAGGGAAAATAACAATTTAATTACAAAAAAACAAATAAATGTGTTTGACTTATTGCTAGGATGTGTTATAATAGTAGAAACATTAGATAACAGGCAAATAAAATTAACAATACCAAAAGGCACTCGCCCGGGACAAGTGTTTAGCATTCCAGGATACGGAATACCAGACCTTAATACCGGAAAACGTGGATTAATTTATATTGGCATAGAAGCAGTAATGCCAGATACAAATGATCCGGAAGTAGTACAACTATTAGAGCAACTAAAAAAGAAGGTAGACAATGGTAGAGCCCAGTAAAGAATTACAACTTATTTTTGATAAAGCAATTAAAGATGCAAAAAAGCTTCAGCACGAATATGTTACACTAGAACACCTAGTTTATGCAATCTTCTGTGAAGAAAACTTTTGCAAATTACTTGCTACGTATGGTGCAAAAGTTGATTATATTAAGCATAATATAGAAAATTACTTAAAAAATGAATTAGGCGATCTAAAGATCCCTGATGTAAAATTTAAACCAAAAAAGACAAGTACAGTAGAACGTGTATTAAATAGGGCGTTTACGCAAACATTATTTGCAGGTAGATCTACTATAGAATTGACAGATCTTTTGTTAAGTGTACTAAGTGAAAAGAAGTCAGTATGCACATATTACTTAGAGAAAGGCGGATTGGATAAAGCAAGCTTTACAGAATTTATTAACGACGAGTATGATCTAATGGAAGATGACGAAGTTGTTAGTGGAGAAGAGAAAAAGGCATTACGTGCCTTTGCTACAGACCTTAACAATGAAGTTAAGCGTGGCAAAGTTGATCCTATTATTGGTCGATCTGAAGAACTTGTAAGTCTAGCTCTTGCCTTAGGCCGTCGTAATAAAAATAATGTTCTTATGGTTGGAGACCCTGGTGTAGGTAAAACTGCAATTGCTGAAGGATTAGCCTTTAAGATTGTAAATGGCGATGTACCAGAGTTTCTAAAAGAGTACAAAGTATATAATTTAGACATTGCTGGTATGATTGCTGGTAGTAAGTATAGAGGCGACTTTGAAGAGAGATTTAAACAGGTAATCAATGCTCTACAAAAGCAAGGCAAAACAATTATGTTTGTTGATGAAGCACATATGATGAGTGGTGCCGGAGCCGCTGGAAGTAATAGTTCATCAGATATGGCAAATATGTTAAAGCCTGCATTAACAAAAGGCAATTTAAAAGTAATTGCAAGTACAACATGGGAAGAATATAGAAAATACTTCGAAAAAGATCGTGCATTAATGCGTCGATTCCAGCGTGTTACTATTGACGAGCCTTCAAAAGAAACTACTTCAGATATTCTTAAAGGAATAAAAAAGTACTACGAAGAATACCATGCAGCTACAATTACTGATCAAGCAATTAAAGCAGCAATTGACCTAAGTGTTAAGTATCAAAGCGATAAAAAGTTGCCAGACAAAGCAATTGATCTTATTGATATTGCATGTTCACGCTTTAAAGTTAACAATCAAACGAAAAATATTGTTATTGAAGAATCTAACATTCAATATGAACTTGCTAAAATTATTAATTTGCCTGCAGAGCAAGTAGCAGAAAAAGAAACTGAAAATCTTGCCCAACTAGAAAATAATTTAAAGAAAGTTGTATTCGGACAAGACGAAGCAATTGAAAGTATTGTTGATAAAATACTTGTTAGCCAAGCAGGACTAAAAGCAGATGATAAGCCAATTGGTGCGTTTGTGTTTATGGGTCCAACAGGAACTGGTAAAACTGAAACTGCAAAAGCACTAGCCAAAAACTTAGGAGTTAAACTTGTAAGATTTGATATGAGTGAATACATGGAAAAACACAGTGTATCAAAGCTAATTGGGTCGCCTCCGGGCTACGTAGGACACGAAGAAAGCTCAGGACAACTTATAACTAAACTACAAGAAAATCCAAATTGTGTATTATTACTTGATGAAATTGAAAAAGCACATCCTGATGTTTCTCAAATCTTGCTACAAGTAATGGATAATGGTAAAGTTACCGGCTCTGACGGCAAAGAAGCTGATGCTCGACAGTGTACACTAATACTTACAACTAATCTTGGTGCAGCACAAGCTGAGAAAAATTCTATAGGATTTGGTTCAGAAGAAAATACAAGCTATGGTGATACAGAGCTTAAGAGATTCTTTGCACCAGAATTTAGAAATAGATTAGATGGTGTTATTACATTTGCTAAACTTGGTAAAGAAGTAATGATGAAAATTGTTGGTAAATTCCTTGTAGAACTTAAAGATATGGTTAAGGAAAAAAATATTGATATTAAAATTACTGACGAAGCTTTAGATTACTTAGTTGACAAGGGCTTTGATCCAAAGAACGGAGCGCGGCCGTTACAGCGTGTAATAGATAAAGATATTAAACGTCCGTTATCTAGACAAATGCTATTTGGTGATCTAAAGAACGGGGGACTGGTTACAGTTGATATAGCTGATGATAATATTAAGCTAGTTGTGGATACTGAGGTTAAAGTATTAGATGAACATCTATGAGACTACAAAAAACTTCTATAACCAGTACATATACAAACTTGTTATATACAACCCCTTGTCTCACAGTTTTAGGACAGAGTTGCAACGCGAAGGCACTCTGTCCCATGTAAGAAAAGAACTAGATAAGTATCAGTTAGATTATGAAAATGGTATACCTTTACAACGCCAAGTTTGGAGGACAACTATATCAATTTCGCAAGAAGATTTCTTCGATGCTAAAGATATATATTCTAGATTAAAATCTCATCATAAACAATATATTGTTAGAATAGGTCTCGGTAACGATATAATTATCTATTCTAATAATAGAGAATTCCTTGTAGATTTAGGCACAACTGTTAGAACAAAATCAGTTTCTTTCTATGAACCTCTTGAAAATATTAAAGAGCTACTAAAAAAAGAAAAGGATATAGCATTTGTTTCAAAAAAACCAGAGTTTGGTCTACGTGTTACACTTGGACGTAAACTTGGCTCAAACGAACTTGCTTCTTGGTTAAAAAATAATACAGATAAAAGTAAAATCGGTAAAACTGCATTGTCTTATCTAGAAGATCAAGCATATGTTGACGGTTTATACTTTTATGTAAGAGACGAAAAAGTATTAAATCTAATTACTTTACTAATTGGAGACAATATTAGGCGTGTTCAAAAACTTGTATGGTTAGAAGAATTAGATAAATATTAGTATGGCAACTAATAGTGAAACAATTTTAACAGCAAATACACATCCAGGAGACAGTACAACAGAGACTGTAACTGGTGACAAATTCAAAGGAGACGGTTACTACGGACGTAGTGACGGGCTTCATACTGTGCAATATACATTTGCAGGATTAACAGGAACAATAATTATTGAAGGTACACTTGTAGTTGACCCTGTGGAAACAGACTGGTTTAGTGTACATTCGTATGCCGCAGTTGGAGAAAGTGTTAGTAAAACTGCTAATGTTACTGGTAATTATGTTTGGATAAGAGCTAAAGTTGTTTACACAGACGGAACAATAAATTCAATAGTATTAAATCACTAAAAGGTAAAAAAATGGAATATTTTGTAAAAGTAGTAATGGAAAAACAAGAAGGTGTATCTAAATTAGACGAAAGCATCTTTGCAGAAAGTCAAACATTTGTAACTGAGCAGGACTGTACAATATTCCAAATTCCATTACAAAGAGAACTGTCAGAAGACGAAGCAAATGAATACGCTGAGAAACTAGCAAACTATATGTTCGAACAAGGTTATGAAGACTTTGATATCGAAATGGGCCACGAAGGTTCATATGTTGATGAAGAAACATACGACGACGACGATGAGTTTTATGAAGCATACGGTATGCTGTGGTACAATGAAGATGATGATCCGATGGACGAAGCAGAATATCAAGGACGTAAAGTTAAACTTGGTAAGCCTATGCAAGGTGATGTTAAGAAGTTTAAAGTGTATGTCAAAGATCCTAAAACGGGTAATGTAAAAAAAGTAAACTTTGGACACGGTGGATCAAGTGTTAAAGGTAAAGCAATGAAGATTAAAAAGTCTAATCCTGCACGTAGACGTTCATTCCGTGCTAGACATAATTGTGATAATCCAGGTCCACGTACAAAAGCAAGATATTGGAGTTGTAGGAAATGGTAGAAAAGAAGACACCTGCACAAGAAATAAGAGATTTAGGCAATCGTTTAGCTCAGATAAATGGTTTAGATAACGCAGAAGCTGAACAAGCAGCTGAATTAGATGCTGATATGATTACAATAGCACCCAATCCATACGGATCAACGTATGAAGATATACTAGCAGCTAAAGAGAAATAACATGCGCTTAGACGAATTTGTAACAAAAGAAATGCCATTTGACGTAGTAGATGATTGCGCAATTTACATGCGTAATAATCCTAGTTTTTATCGTAAATCACTTTTCCCTGCAATCATTGATATGAAGAAGAAACATGACAGTGGAAAGCCATGTGATCCTGAAGAGTGCATGGGCAAGTGTTGTGATATGGCAATAGAGTCTTATTGTAAAGAATACAAGTTAGGAAGTTCTAAAAATGTATTTGGTCAAAAAGACAGAGATAGTCTTGTTGAAAAGATGTGTAGTGAAGAACTTACACAGATTAAGGATGGAGCATACTAATGCTGTTAAGGGAACTGTTTGAAGCGCCGGCAAAAAAAGCTGTTCTCGCATTCGGACGGCTTAACCCTCCAACAATTGGACATGCTAAACTAGTAGCAGCCATTGAAGCACAGCCAGGCGATCATTACCTTTTTCTATCACAAACACAAAAACCTAAAACAGACCCATTAGACTTTGCAACTAAGATGCAGTTTGCAAAACAGTCCTTTCCTAGTATTAACATAGGACATTCAAAAGTAAAAACTCCTGTACAAGCACTACAAATGCTACAAAGTTTAGGTTATACTGATATTATTTTTATTGCAGGTTCAGATCGTGTAGATGGTTTCCAAAAGATGTTCGATACTTACAACGGTAGACCAGACAAGTCAGGAAATATTCCTTTTGAATTTAATACACTTAACGTAGTAAGTGCAGGCGAACGTGATCCTGACGCTGACGGCGCCGAAGGTATGAGTGCAAGTAAAATGAGAGCAGCTGCATCACAAGGTGATGAGAACGCATTTGCACAAGGTGTTCCAAACAGTAAGTTAGCAAAATCTATGTATGATGCTGTACGCAAGGGTATGGGCGTACAAGACACAGTAGCATCAGAGCGAGAACTTAGTAAAGGCGAAGAAAAAGAAAAAGAACGTATTGTAAAAGGTATGAAAAAAGGAAAAGCTGGATTTAAAAAGCGTTACGGTAAAGACAGTGATGCAGTAATGTATGCAACTGCAACGAAACTGGCTAAGAAATAATGGATATTGAAAGACTAAAACAACTTGCTGGTGTAAATGAATTCAAAGGATATACTGAGTATACTCTAGAAAACATGAGTCAGACTGCAACTGATCTAAAACAAGTAGAAAAAGATAAAAATATAAAGCCGGGCGACAAAGAATGGTTTGAATTGTGGTTTTCAAAACCTTATATGACAGGACATACTTTCCGAGGACGTAAGAAGAAATGAGGAAAAGAAATAGAATCGTAGAATGGTGGAAAAGAATAACTAGAGAAGAATATGAAATGGTTATTTGGGTAGCAGATACAGTTACTATACATCAAGACGGTGAAAGAACTAAAACGTGGAAGGCTCAAACATATCAAGCAAAGAAGATAGTTAAGCAAGGTCCAAAGCATTTTATATTTTATGACTTAGAAGGCAAGAAAAACGAAATAAAATATTTAGAACCTGTGGATTTCCACATAGTAAAAGTTTGGTAAATACGCTATGTTAATTAGAGAGTTATTTGAAGACGGTAGAATTGTTAACGGGGTTAATACAACTGTAGACGTTGGTGTTGATCAAATTTCAATTGAGGCAGAAAAATTAGGTTTTAATGTTTCCAAAGATGGTGTACCGCCGTTATTAGGCGAAGCTCACCATATGAAAAATCCTAAAAACACATTCCTTACAAAAGCAGATACAGCATACGATTTTTTACGTGTAGGTAAAACTATTTCTAATTTAGATAGTGCGGGCAAAGATGCAAACAGAGATGAGCCTGATGTTATGATAGTACCATTTGGCGGCAAGAAAGAAAAAGACCATCTTAAGAAAGGTCTTAAAAAAGCAGGATACAAAACACAAGACGCCGATAAAGACGGTGATGATTCACACGTAGACGAAGCAGTAGGACAAGACTGTCCGCCAGCAACGCAAGACTTAGAACTTAACACAAAAAATAGAGATGCAACGCTAAAGAACTTTAACTATGGACCTTTGAATGTAAGTGAACCAGGTGACTATTGGGAAAAGATTGCAGACTATTGGGACACTGATGTAGAAGCGGCACTTGCAAGTAAATGTGGAAACTGTGTAGCATTTGACATATCAGAACGCATGGATGCTTGTATGCCAGGCGAAACATCAGACGATGATGGACGTTTAGGTTATTGCTGGATGCATCACTTCAAATGCCACAGTGCAAGAAGTTGTCATACTTGGGCCAAAGGCGGTCCTATTGAAGATGACGTAAAGTCATTGGATTGGCAAAAGCGTGGCGAAGACAAAGTAAAAGAAAACTTTGCCGACGGTAAGAAAAAAGGCAAAAGCAGACCAGGCAGAGTAAAGAAGTCAGGTGCTAGTTGTAACGGCACAGTAACACAATTACGCAAACGTGCTAAAAATGCAAGCGGTGAGAAGGCTAAAATGTATCACTGGTGTGCTAATATGAAAAGCGGCCGCAAAAAATAATGACACAGTATACTTTAGACCGTATACTAAAAATAAACGACATATCAATTTACTGGGACTATGACACAAGAGCAGGCGGCGGAAGCTTTGGTCTAGATTTTTTAGAAGTTGTCAAGGACCGTTACGGTAAAACTTTTGACAATTGCTTAGAATGTTTTAGCGGACCTGGAATAATAGGTTTTGGATTACTTGCAACAGAATGCTGTAATAATATATCTTTTAATGATATATACCAGGGTGCTATAAACAATATTGAAAAAACAATTGATAATAACCCTAGTATATCTAAAAAAGTAGAATATTATTTAGGGGATAATATACAAAGTATTCCGCAAGACAAAAAATATGACCTAATTGTAGGAAATCCACCTCACACTGTTGTTCCTAAAGAAGATAAAAAGTTGTTATCTTCTAGATTATATCACGACGAAGATTATAAAATACATAAACGTTTTTTTGCAGGTGTAAAAAATTATCTTTCAGAAAACGGAATAATATTACTACTAGAAGATTTTAATAAGTCAGAATATTCTATATTTCAAAATATGGCAAAAAACGAAAATTTAAAAATTAATGAAGTATTTGCAATGGATAACCAAATGTTTACTAGACCATATTACTATCTTGAGATTGTCCACGCATAAAATAAACAGCAGCGGCTACAAGAAATAAATACTTTTATACAAGAGAAAGTAGAAATAATGTTAAGTAAACAATGTAAATTACACTTACAAGAACAAGGTGAAACTGGATGTCAGCATATGAAAGCTGCCCTAACTGCCGCTGTAAGATTGCAACTTTTAGTGCCAGCATTAATAGTCCATAGTATTGCTCCGCGTTTCTTTACTAATACAGCTAGCAATGTAATGACAGATATTCTTAACTCAAGGAAATCAGAAACTTGCAAAAAGTAATTACATGCGGGTGTAGTTTTAGTGAAACACGCTATGTGCAAACATGGCCAATACATTTCTCAGCACAGTTTCCTAATTATAAACATATTGACACAGGAATGGCTTCACAAGGTAACGGATTAATAAGCAGAACTTGTATCTACAAGGTATCAGAAGCTTTAAAAACATCTAAACCAGAAAATATTATTGTTGGTGTAATGTGGTCAGGTCCTGACCGACATGACTTTTATCGTGACGAACCAGACGGATTATCTAAAAGTTATAGAAGAAATACAGAAGGATGGAATGAAAATCCTACAGGATTTATTAATGATCACAAGCATTGGTTTATTGCAAATCATTATTGGAAAACTAGACAAGCGCAAGTTTACTACAAATATTTACATTCATTTACAGGAAGTTTAATTTTAACTCTTGAACATATGTTGAGAACACAATGGTTTTTAGAAAAAAATAATATAAAATATTTTATGAGTACATATATGGACCATACACTACCAATAAATTATATAACACATAATCCAAGTACTAGTCATTTGTATGACTTGTTAGATATGTCAAAATTTTTGCCCGTAGGCGGAATGGGTGAATGGTGCAGAGAAAATACTAACTTACCGTTTACCGAAGATGATCAACATCCGTCGTCGGAGCAACACAAGGTATTTACAGATAACGTTATTATGCCTTTTTGGAAAAAAACCTACAGATAAAACCTAACTAAATACACTAGCAAATAAATTTTTAGGACTTACAAATGAAAATATCAGATATAGACAACAAAGTTTTAGACGAGACTGCGACAGCTGGTGCAACTAGTGCAGGCAGTATTGCAAGTGTAGCAAACCCAACAGCAGCAAAATCTAAAATTAAACGTGACAAAAACGGTGCACCTGTGGCCCCACAACTTAAAAATCCCGACGGTACTGCAAAAAATGCAATTACACTAGACAAAAATTTAATGGGCGGCAAAACTATTAAGAGGTAAGAATGAAAAATCTATTAATAACCTTTGGTTGTAGCTGGACATTTGGTGTAGGAGTTTTTTATTACAAGGGTATGACTGAAAAAGAATACTGGAGTCATCCTAAAGCGTTTAAGCCACATAATACTTTTAGATCTATCATTGCAAAAGAACTTAATGCGGACAATTTAAACTTTAGTATGGGCGCTAGTAGTAATGACAAACAAATACGATATGCAAAACATTTCTTTTCTAGCCAACAATTTAAAGATTTACAGAATGAATACGATAATATCAAAGTTCTATGGGGCATCACAGCTACTTCAAGGATAGAATGTTGGGACTACAAGTTTAAAGATATTAATAATCTTATTCTTACACCTGGTAGACGCTATTTAACTGGTCATCATTCTGTAAATGACGGCTTATCAAAAACATATCTGAGATATTTTTATGATCAAGATCATAAAATATTTGAATTAGCAAAAGAAATGCACTTTTGGAATTCCTATTTTGAATCTTTAGGCATAACTAATTATTGGTTTGACACATTTAATCATCACAATTACTATAAACCGCACGAGAGTTCAAAACATATAGAAGCAAAAACAGATCTTGGTGAATTGTATCGTTTGGAAGATAAAAAACATTCTTTAGACAATGACGTAATAGACCAGCATGCAAAGTTAAATTCGCTACGAGCAGTGTCTAAGATACGTAATTTATTATTTGATGACAGAGAATACAGAGATTTATGTAGCATATTAGCATTAGATGCAGGCGCAAAAAATGTAGACGGGTACCATACTTCAACTTTTCTTGCTGATCATCCAAAAATAACATTTCTTGCTGATAAAGGATTACTTAATCCTTATAGTTTTCATCCTACAGAAACAGCACACCAAAGCATAGCAAGTTTCATGCTAAAAGAAATAAATACACTATAGAACGTTTTTACGGAGCACAATAATGACACAAGAAGTTCAAGAAGGATTAGGCGAATTAGCAGATGTTGCTGAAAGAGACCATGAAGTACAAATGGCTCGTGCTGAACTATACAAATTAGCAAAGTATGCAATCAAACTACACGACATGCTAAAAGGTGTAAGTGAAGCAGAAGGCTTAGAAGGTTGGGTACAATCTAAGATTACTAAATCAGCAGACATGATTGGTAGTGTGTATCATCATATGGACTATGATCAAAGTCCAATGGGCGACGAGTCTGTAGTAGGCGAAGGCAAAAGCCCACACAAAAAAGGCAGTAAAAAATACAAGAAGCATATGGCAGCAATGCATGCAGAAAGTGCTAACGATCCGTATAAATCAGCATTACGCTACAAATTAAAAGAACTTAAAAAATTAGAAGAATAATTAATGGATTATCGTAAACTACAACAGAAACTATTTGACTTAGATCCAAGTGATCGAGCTGAAGACTTACGTAGACTATCTGAGTCTGTTGGTCAACCGCAGAAAAATGTAGCAGAGGCTGTGGATTATGTGCAAGAAAGTGTCAAAGTACAAGAAGGTACAATGCCAGTTGAAGGTGACTACAGTTTAAGTGACTTCGCTGCTCTAGCAGGTGTTGCTATCAATGAAGGCGAGAGATTTGATAGACTAAAGAAAGCAGCTGCACACGGTTGGAAAAATTATAATACTATTGATATGGTTAGACCTAATAAAGGTAAGGACTTATTTAATCCAAAAGATGATCCAAAAGATGATCCAAAGGCAAATAAAAAATATGTATCACCTTCTAAACAAAAAAATAAAGTTTCAGAAGGTCCACTAGTAATCAACGGAGAATCACAACTTATAGATATGATTCAAACTTTACTTGGTAACTGGGTACAAAACGATCATACAGATAAAGAATATGCTGATCTATTATCTGCTATAGGTTATAAGATGCAAAAAGACGGTGACCGAACAGTACTAGTCCGCGAAGGTGGCGCTAGCTATCATCCTGTAGATGTTACAAGAAAAAGAGCTCGAATGGCTAAAAAGAGAAACCCTGTTGCGTCACATGCACAATCAAGTGGCTCAGGTGTACATAAAGATCAATTTAACAAAAACAAACCAGATCGTAAACAAAAGCACAAAAAACCTATTGTTGACGAATCAATCAAAGCCCAACTCTGGGCAAAACTTAACGCAAAAAAATAAAAAAACTCGCTATTAGTTCTTGACAAATGTCTAAATATACCGTATAATGTATATAACATGAACTAATAGGAGAGTAGTATGGGTAGTCGAACTTACGGCCAGGAAGAAAAGTCTAAGCTAGAACGTCTTGTGCGTGAAGGTGTTACAGTATTGCAGGAAGTTGAAGATCTTAATCAAGGACTTAAAGAAACTGTTAAAGCCGTTGCTGAAGAAATGGACATTAAGCCTAGCTTAATTAACAAAGCAATTAAAATTGCACAAAAACGTGATTGGGATTCACATGCTGATGCATATGATGATGTTGAAACACTTATTACTACTTTAGGTTATGATAAGTGATCGCAAAAGTTCATGAATTCTTTCGAGAAAGTTATCGTTTAAGTCCATTTGCATTTTGGTGCGAGTTGCTTGAAACGATAATGCTAGTGGGTGCAAGTGCAGTACTGACATTTACTGTACTTGACCCTGCTACGGAAATTTTTATTCCTATGTATCTTGTAGGAAGTATTTTAGGATTAATTAGCACAGTTATAAGAAAAGCTGCATTTACAATTTTCCTTTGTACATGGTTTGTTGTAATGAATTCGATTGCTCTTTTTCAAATATTCGTGCTATAATGTTATATAGAGTCGCTCACTTACGAGCAGGTAGAAGGTTATGTTGGCCAAAAGCAACGAGGAGAAATGAATGGCATACGTAGATGCGATGTTTGATCGCGATCAAGATATTATACGTGTTGTAGAACGAAAAGACGGTAAGCGTGATTACCGTGAATATCAAGCAAAATATACTTTTTATTATGAAGATCAAAGAGGCAAATACAAAAGTGTGTTTGGCGATCCTCTCACACGCATTGTTTGTAAGAATACTAAAGACTTTCGTAAAGAAGTTGCTATTAACAAAAGCAAGAAACTATTTGAAAGTGACATCAATCCTATATTTCAGTGTTTGAGTGAAAACTATCTTAATCAAGATGCTCCTAAACTAAACATTGCTTTTTTTGATATTGAGACTGACTTTGATCCAGAGCGCGGCTTTGCTGATCCAGCAGATCCTTTCATGCCAATTACAAGTATTAGTGTATACTTACAGTGGCTAGAAACTATGGTATGTTTAGCTGTTCCGCCTAAGACACTTACAATGGAGCAAGCTAAAAAAGAACTAGAAGGCATTGACAATGTAATGCTGTTTGAACGTGAAGGTGATATGATTGACACGTTCTTAACACTAATTGAAGATGCTGATATTTTATCAGGTTGGAACAGCGAAGGTTATGATATTCCTTATACTGTAAACAGAACAAGTCGTGTACTAAGCAAAGATGATACACGTAGATTTTGTTTGTGGGGTCAACTTCCCAAGAAACGTGAGTATGAAAAATATGGGAAGCAAGCGGTTACATTTGATCTAGTAGGTCGTGTACACTTAGACAGTTTAGAACTATATCGTAAGTACACATATGAAGAGCGTCACACATATAGACTAGATGCTATTGGTGAAATTGAAGTAGGTGAAAACAAGGTGCCATATGAAGGCACACTTGATCAATTATACAACAATGACTTTCGTAAGTTTATTGAATATAATATTCAAGATACAGCACTACTTGACAAACTAGACAAGAAACTACGCTTTATTGATCTAAGCAATACTGTTGCACACGAAAACACTGTACTACTACAGACCACAATGGGTGCTGTTGCTGTTACAGAACAAGGTATTGTAAACGAAGCACATAATAGAGACTTGCGTGTGCCCAATCGTCCAAAACGTGACGATACAGAAAACACACAGGCGGCAGGCGCATACGTTGCGTTCCCTAAGAAGGGCTTGCACAAGTGGATTGCATCAATGGATTTGAATTCACTATATCCTAGTGTGATTCGTGCATTGAACATGGCTCCTGAAACTGTTGTGGGACAAATACGTCCTGAAATTAGTGACAGTCGTGTACACGAAGATATGACCCTAAAGAAGAAGAGTTTTGCAGGTAGTTGGGAAGGAAGATTTAGTACAGAAGAATACGAAGCCGTAATGGAGCAACGCAAAGATGTTGCACTAACTGTTGATTGGGAAGATGGTCGATCTGATGTACTAAGCGGCGCAGAGATTTATCAATTGGTGTTTGATTCGCAAATGCCTTGGATGCTTAGTGCAAATGGCACAATCTTTACAACAGAGTTTGAAGGTGTTATTCCTGGACTACTAAAGCGTTGGTATGCTGAACGTAAAGATATGCAGAAAATGTTGAAGAAGGCAAAAGATGCAGGCAACGAAGCAGAGATTGAATATTGGGATAAGCGGCAGTTAGTTAAGAAGATTAACCTAAATAGTTTGTATGGTGCTATTCTTAATCCTGGTTGTAGATTCTTTGATAAGCGTATTGGACAGTCAACTACACTTACAGGACGCAGTATTGTTAAGCACATGAGTGCTGAGGTAAACAATTGTATTACAGGCGAGTACGATCATGTAGGTAAAGCAATGATATATGGTGACACTGACTCTTGTTACTTTAGTGCATGGCCTATGCTAAAAGATGACGTTAGTTCTAACAAACTAGAATGGTCTCCTGAAAAGGCTATCACGCTATATGATCAAATATGTGAACAAGCAAACACAACATTTCCTAACTTCATGATGCGAGCATTTCATTGTCCTAAGAGTAGAAGTGATGTTATTGCGGCAGGTAGAGAAATTGTAGCACAGTCGGGTTTGTATATTACTAAAAAGCGTTATGCGGCACTAGTTGTAGATAATGAAGGTTTTAGAACAGATACAGATGGCAAACCGGGGAAAGTAAAAGCAATGGGCTTAGACTTGCGTAGGTCAGATACACCTGTGTTTATGCAAGACTTCTTAAAAGAGCTATTGCTAATGGTGCTTACTGATGTCCCTCAAGAAGATGTACTAGAACGCATTACCCAGTTCCGTATGGAGTTTAGTGAACGTCCTGGTTGGGAGAAAGGTTCGCCTAAACGTGCAAACAAAGTTGGACATTATCGTCGACTAGAAGAAAAACAAGGCAAGGCAAATATGCCTGGACATGTTCGTGCAAGTCTCAACTGGAATACATTGAAGCGTATGAACGGTGATAAATATTCTCAAGAG
>MDTC01086201.1_pt1 | contig 22801 bp, 15 predicted proteins | sample 811181 | NCBI WGS metagenome assembly MDTC01 (sample SAMN05326644, study PRJNA326480) | marine metagenome | isolation source: seawater | place: Pacific Ocean: North | collected 2011 | reverse complement strand
GAGATACTAGTTTTTCTGAGCAAGATTTTAATTCAAGAATCATGAGTGTGATTGATGCTAGTGGAAGGGTTGTTACTCCCGGCTTTATTGACTTACATGCTCATGGCAATCCTTTAAAAAATAATCAATTAGAAAATTTTTTAGCTATGGGTGTAACAACAATAACGCTTGGGCAAGATGGATCTAGTCCTAATTATAATCCTTTGTCTGACTGGCTAGATCAAATAATTAATCAAGGCATTGGCACAAATATAGCAATGTTTGTTGGGCATGGCACCCTGAGAAATCTTTCTGGTATTGGTTTAAGTGATTCTCCATCTACAGAAGATATACAGAAAATGTCAAAAATGTTGAGTGAAACTCTGGAATATACTTTTGGTATGAGTACGGGTTTGGAATATAACCCTGGTCTTCATGCTGAGATTAAAGAGCTTAATCAATTAGCTAGAATTGTAGGTAAACATGATCGCTTAATAATGAGTCATATGCGTAATGAAGATGATGACCAATTAGAAGTTTCAATAGCTGAATTATTAGATCAAGGACAATTTGCTAAAGTACATATATCACATTTAAAAGCAGTTTATGGAAATGGAAAAGAGCGCGCCAATCAGTTGCTCAGAATTCTAAATGATGCTCGAGATATAGGAGTTAAAATTACGGCAGACATATATCCATATAATGCCAGTTATACAGGCATTGGTATAATTTTTCCAAAATGGGCAAAAACAAAAGAACAGTTCGAACTTGCTAAATTGAATAGAAGAGATGAATTAGCCACTTATTTAAAAAATCGAGTTAATAGAAGAAATGGACCGGAAGCAACTTTGCTCGGTACAGAACCATTTATAGGGATGACACTGGCAGAATTAGCCCATAAAAGAGAAACCTCATTTGAAGATATTTTAATTGATGAAATTGGACCAAATGGTGCATCAGGTGCATATTTTGTTATGAATGATGAATTACAAAGCCAATTACTGACTGATTCTTTCATAGGAATTTGTTCTGATGGAAGTAGCAATGGTTTCCATCCGCGAGGGCATGGAACTTTCGCAAAGATAATTGAAAGATATGTGCTAAAAGAAAAAATATTATCTTTGGAAGAGGCGATCAGAAAAATGACATCTTTTGCGGCATCTGTTCTTGCTATTAAAGATCGAGGAACATTAAAAATTGGTCAAAAAGCTGATATTCTAATATTTGAACCCAATAATATTAAAGCTTTGGCTACCTATCCAAATCCTTTTCAGTTAGCTCAGGGTTTCGATATTGTTCTGGTTAATGGAGAAATTGCTCGAAAAAATAATCGTCTTACAAGTAAATTATCAGGCAAAGTATTGAAACCATAAATAAAAAAGTAGAAAAATGTTAAAACAGAATAATCACCAGCTTTTATTAAAAGCCAAAGAAAGATTTTATAGAGACCCAACGGTCGCGACCAAAATATCAAAAATTATGTCAACTTTAAATTCTTCAGAATTTTTAAGTTCACCAATAATATCGATAGATCAGGCAGCCATCATTTTGGATTTAAGTAAGAATGGAAAAATTGATGGCTCATCAATAAATGACCTCTCTGTAAAAGAATTCTGTGAGTTGATTGAAAATGCTATGTATAAAAAGAATACAAGATTTGCTTATGGTAAGTGGGGTGAATCAAGAGACATTTATACAAATGATTTATTTAATTCCACAGAGAAACAGTCCAAGGAAAAAAGAAATATACATATGGGTGTTGATGTCTTCTGCAAGGAAGGGACAGATGTATCCTCACCATTGGCAGGAAAAATCAGTTTCATTGCAAATAATAAAAAGGAGTTAGATTACGGACCTATGTTAATTTTAGAGCATAGTAATCAATCTGATGAATCATTTTATACTCTTTATGGGCACTTGGAGCTTAATAGCATTAAAAGTCTCGAGCAAGGTCAGAGCATTAGAGCTGGTGAAGTGATCGCCAGAGTAGGGTCCCCACCTGAGAATGGAAATTGGCCCCCCCATCTTCATTTTCAACTAATTATAGATTTATTAAATCTTGGTACTGATTTTCCAGGTGTTGCATTACTGAGTGAAAAAGATATCTGGTTAACGCTATCACCTTGTCCAGGTATGTTTTTTCCAAATGTTAGGCGTCAAATAGATGGATCTAGTTTTGACTAATATTTTAATATTTTAAGGAGATCATTTGAGCTCACTACATTATTTAGATTATATAGCTATGGCGATATATTTCGTTGTAGTTTTATGGATAGGGATAAGTGTCGCTCGTGCTAAAAGTAAGAAAGATGAGTACAACTCTTTTTTAGCAGCAGATCGCAATATGAATTTAATACAAACAACTAGCAGCGCCGCAGCAACTGATATCGGTGGAGGATTTAGTATTGCAATGGGGGGGCTAGGATTTTCATTAGGGATATCAGGCTCTTGGTATATTGCTGTTTCGGGCTTAAGTATCGTAATGGTTTCATTCTTAATGGTTCCTAAAGTAAAACGATGGTCAGATCGAGTTAATGGACTTACAACAGGAGATTTATTTGCAGCTCGATTTGACCGCAAAACTGGAACTCTCGCGGCAATAGTTATTGGGATAGCATGGTTTACTTTTGTGGGTGGTCAAATAATAGCAGGTGGTAAATTATTACAAGCTACTTTAGGAATGAATTTAACTTTTGCAGTGCTCTTGGCGGGAGCAGTGATTTTGGCATATACAACTATCGGTGGTTTAAAAGCAGTGATATATACCGATGTTTTTCAGATGTTTGTTTTAATGATAGGTGTTGTATTTATTGCAGTTCCAATCGGTTTAATTGAAGTTGGTGGTTGGTCTGCCATGGTAGATAAGTTTAATTCTTCGCCTGAAACAGCAAAATTATTAAATTGGAGTAATGCTGGTTGGAAGACGATGCTAGGATGGTTTTTTGCTGTCTTTCCAGTGTGGTTTATTTCTATAGCAGCCATGCAAAGGATCGTTGCTGCCAAGGATGTAAAAACAGCTCAATGTGGTTTTTTCCTAGCTGGAGTCCCTATTGAGTGGCCATTATTTGCCATTGGTAGCACAATGATTGGTCTTTTTGCAAGAATACTTATGCCAGACTTATCTGATCCTGAATTAGCGGCACCAATGATAATTATGCACCTTTTACCAATGGGCCTTGCAGGGATTGTTATTGCGGCATACATTGCAGCTATTATGTCATCAGCTGATTCGTGTTTAATGGGACCAGTGGCAATATTTACTAACGATATTTATAAGAGGTATCTTCGCCCTGACTCAAGTGAACAAGAATTAGTTAGGATTGCCAGATATGCCACTATCATATTAGGTATTTTTGCTATTCTTATAGCCTATTTAATTCCTGATGTATTGGAGCTAATAAATTTGGCTTATACTTTTGGTTCTGCTGGTTTATTTTTCCCTATGCTTGGACTTTTATTTTGGCAAAGAACGACTGCCAAAGGAGCATATTGGAGCATGTTGTTAGGTGGCTCATCGGCAGTAATTTGGACCCTAGCAGGAAATCCAATGGGATTTGCCTCGTCTTATTTAGGCTGGGTAATTGGATTACCAGTGCTAGTTATAGTTTCCTTGGTTACAGAGCATAGTGCTGATGAGAATATTGAATTATTTGGATAGTTTGATTTCGCTATATTTATAGTAACCAGCCGATCCCAAGATAAATTAAAACACTTATAAAACCAATCAATAAAGCGTAGGGCATTTGTGTTTTAATGTGATCAATATGGTCCGATGCAGCTCCTGTGGAAGCTAAAATTGAAGTATCAGATAAAGGTGAGCAATGATCTCCAAATACTCCACCACCAGCTACTGCGGCAATTGTTGCATACACAACAGTATCAAGTTCTCCCCCTGAGAAATTAAAAGCCAAAGGAACAGCTATAGGAATCATAATAGCATATGTTCCCCATGAGGTACCGGTGGAGAATGCTACAACACCAGTAATCAAAAAAGCTAACATAGGAAGTACTTTTGGTGTTAACCAAGATTCGGTGATAGAGACTATATATCCTGCAGTATTTAGCATGGCTGAGAGATCATTGAGCGAATATGCTAGAGCTAGGATAATTATCGCTGGCATAATACCTTTAATACCAAGCATTGCCGTGTTTATTATCTCCTTAAGAGGAACACCTTGAATTCGCATGATGGATCCAGCTACAAATGAAGAAAGCATAAAAGCTTCCATTGGTTTTGCTGAAGCAGTAATAATAAAAGAGCCAACGGCAAAGGAAATTACAACACAAACTGGAAAAATAAAATTCCAAAATAAATTTGTTTTGATATTTTCATAGGGCTGGATATTGGTCAACTCTATTCCCATTAGTGGATCCGCTCCATCACGAAGTACTTTATTTTCATCTATAGCCCTTTTTTCTGCTTTTTTCATGGGTCCGAAGTCAGGAATAAAATTGATTGCCACTAATCCAACCATGGATACTGCTAAAATCGCATAAATATTAAAAGGAATAGCGATAATGAATACTTGCATTGCTTGTCCTGCATCTTGAATAGGTCCCATACCAATGAGTAAACTTGCGACCAATACCGCCCAACCAGTAATTGGCACGAGTATACTCACTGGTGCTGAGGTTGAATCACAAATATAGGCTAATTTTTCCCGTGAGATCTTAAATCGATCTGATAAGTTTCGCATGGTTGAACCAACAAAAAGCGGACTAAAGTAATCACTGAAATATACAAACATACCCATAAACCAAGCTATCAATTGAACTCTTATACGAGTCATTTTTTTCTGCGCAATATATTGTGAAAAATTAGCAATTGCTCCGGTTCTTTGAAAGAATGCAATAGAAATCCCAATAAAGAATTCGAGGAGTAATACCCAAGAAAAATTTGTATTACCTAAGGCATTTTTAAGTAAATTAGGGAAACCCATGAGTCCCTGACCCGATACAACCACTCCAATCAAACAAGCCATTACTAGAGAAAAGACGGTATTTCTTGTTAAAAAAGCTAACAAAATAGCCGCACTTGCTGGAACAAGTGATAAAGCTCCATAATATTCGCTAGGATCCATATTTTTTCCTAAACTATAGTTTTAGATGATTAAGTCTAATTAAATTTCAGATTTCCCTCTATGACTTTCTATCATTGAGATGAGATTAAAGCCAATTTTTCTAAATGGTTCGGGTGGCATCCAATTTGCACTCCCAAAAAGTTTTTTGATATCAAGGGTGGATTCATTATTTGCTAGGTTAGCTAAATGTTCACCAAAAAGAGTTCCTTTGACTACACCCCCTCCATTGCAACCAGCGGAGATATATAAGTTTTTTTCATATTCGCCCCATAACCACCCACCATTCATAGTTAATCCAGTTGCTCCACCCCAAACTGTCTCAAAATTTAAATCAGGGAGTTGAGGATAACGTTTTCTGAGCTGATCTATAAGTCGTTTTTTAATTAAATCTTTATTTCCCTCCTTTTCGTAATGGTAGAGTGACCGTATCATTAATCTTCCATCTATCGTTCTTCGGAGAGTACTGCCAAGTCTGTGGGTTGGTAAAATACCCCAGTTATTATTATTACCGAGTAACTCTAGATTATTCTTACTTAGCTGTTCGGTTAAACCTGCGTATGTATAAATTGTTGCCAAATATGAATTTCCAAAACCTAATTTTCCGCAAAATGCATTATTAGCAACGATAACCTTTTTCGCTTTAATATCACCATTTGGAGTTTTTACAATCCATTCTGATTTCGATTTTAAGCATTTTAGAGCTGGTGTATTTTCAAAATAAGTTATGGGTGAAGGTAATTTTTCCAGTAAAGCACGAATTAAAGCTGCAGGTTGGACGAGAAAGCAGTGTGGTGTATAAAGACCTTTTTGATAGTATTTCGTTCCAAGATTTTCCTCTAACTCTCTGTTATTCAATATTTCAAAATCTAAATTGGTTGATTCTAAAAATTTAATATACTTATTTAGTGATTTAATACCGATAGTACTAGCTGCAACTCTATAAACACCTGTTCTATGCATTTGACAATCGATAGATGATCTAGACACATCTTCTTTGATTTTGATTAAAGTATCAGAGATCAATTGATTACATTGCATTAATTTTTCAGTTGCTGATGATGAAATATCATTAGCTAAAGCTATTTCGATGAGAAATCCAGAATTTCTTCCAGAGCTACCTTCACCAGTTGTACTGGCATCAATCATAATTATTTGATCATCTGGTTTAATATCATGCCAACGTTTTGCCGCGGCTACTCCAGTATAACCAGCCCCTATAATCACCACATCAGCTGTAATGTTTTGAGTTAGCTCAGGGTTATTAGATCTAATAGGTAGTAATTTATTCCATCCACAAGTACTTTTATAATCTGGGTATTGAGCTTCTTTCATATATTATTCACCAAAATTTATTCATAGAGTGTAATGTTTTTTGATCTATTTATAATAATTATATTTGCAGGATATTTTATTTTTCTGGACAATTACATTCTACATTAAGAAGGAGCTTTTCTAGCGTGAAAAAAACTGACGTGGTAATAATTGGTGCTGGTCCTTGTGGATTATTTCAAGTCTTTGAACTAGGTTTATTGGGTTTAAAGGCTGAAGTTATAGATTCAATAAGAAGTCCAGGTGGGCAGTGTACTGAATTATATCCAGATAAACCTATTTATGATATCCCCGCTATTCCTGTCTGTACTGGTCAGGAGTTAACTGACTCTCTTCTTAAGCAAATAGAACCTTTTGATTATGGGATGACGTTAAATGATGAAGTTATCTCACTTGATTGTCAGGGTGTAAATGAATTTATAGTAGAAACTGCGTCTAATAAGAAGTTTCAGTGCAAAGCAATAGTTATAGCTGGTGGTGTCGGATCATTTCAACCCCGCCAACTTCGATTAGAAAATGCTGAACAATTTTTGGATAAATCACTATTTTATCGGGTTAAAGACTCCAGTATTTTTCATGATAAGCGTATTGCTATTTTAGGGGGTGGAGACTCAGCATTAGATTGGGCTTTAGATCTCGTAAAAAGCTCCACTAAAGTAACTTTAATTCATAGAAGAGATGAATATCGTGCTGTTCCTGACTCAGTCAGCAAGTTAAAAAAACTCCATACTGATGGAGTTATTAATTTGATTGAAAATGCTAAAGTATCTGAATTAATTGGGAAAAATGGTCAATTAACAGCAGCTAAAATCATTGATAAGGAAAAAGTAGAAAGTTTTATAGAGGTTGATGATATGTTGGTTTTCTTTGGCTTGGCTCCAAAACTTGGACCAATAGCTGACTGGGGTTTGGATATTAATCGAAAAACTATTAATGTTGATACTGAAAAATTTCAAACTTCTGAAAATGGAATTTATGCTATCGGAGATATAAATTTTTATCCAGGAAAGAAAAAACTCATATTATCGGGATTTCATGAGGCAGCACTGGCTGCTTTCGCGATCAAGCAGCAACTTGAACCCAATAAAAAAGTCCATTTACAATACACTACAACAAGTTCAATAATGCATGAAAGACTGGGAGTAGAGAATTGAGGTTACCTTTGTATTAATTTTTATTGATTTCTACAGAGCTCAGTTAATTCATCTAGTTTTATCTCAAAAGTATTTAAATTAAATTGACTAAAAATTATAGGTTCGGAATAAGGTTCAACTTGAATTTTGAGACTTGAACCGCTCAAAAGTCTCTTGATAAAAGAGCTTGACCTCTCATTTGAATCTAACCGAGTGATATTATTATTTTTATCAACCTTGATTGAAATCCAATCTGTTTTCATATTGTCCACAGAGACACCAATTTCTGTATTATTAAATGAGGATATAAATCTCTTCCAATTTATTAATGAGTGAATATCTGGATTGTCGTATTCACAATAAAATTCTAGGATTGGATAAATATTTTCTGAGCTTCGATCGTCTCTCACAGCAATATTTGAGGTTTGAGTCAATATAATGGCTTTATTATTCAATATAGTATTTTCATTTATTTCAATTGACCAAGAATTATTGTTTATTTGTGAAAAAGAGGGAGCGGAGATGACTAATCCCATTATGACTAGTAATTTGTATTTTATAATCATTTTGTTCTCCAAAATTTATTTAATTTTCTCAATCAGTGGCTTATTAATTTATTAAAACATTCAAAATTATTTTTTGTTATGGTGTTTATTGTAAATATTAAATTTTTGCAGGGGGATTCCTTTTCTATGGATAATTTGCTTGAAATTGTACACCGAAAAAGTTTTTTTTCACTATGTTTGATTATGTTTTTCCTTGGTTTATTTATAGAAAAAAGTTCCTTAGCTCAATCAGAAATTAATGAATCTGAGAGTATTTTGATTCAAGGTGGTTGGCTAATAGATGCAGTAAGTGAGGGACGTCGTTGGAATTCTGGTATTATTATTCAAGATGGAAAAATAGCTGCTATTGATCTCAATCAAGGAGAAAATTCGATTGCTAGCTCTCGAATTATTGATTTATCTGATTCGCAAACCATTCTTCCTGGCATGATTGATATGCATGCACATTATAATTTTGACCTAGTCGATGTGGGTCGCGTTGAGGAAGTTGCTAATAATGGAATAATTTTTCTGGCAAATGGTGTCACATCAACTTGGTCTGCTGGGGAATACTATCCTGAGCGAGTAATTCAGCAACGTGACTTGATTGAATCAGGAGAAAGTATAGGGCCCAGGTTATTTAACTCTGGACCTTACTTTGGTGCCTTTAGGTGTGAGTATGCTATAAAAACAGCTGAAGATGAATGCCTTGCATGGCCAAATGATATTTCAGAGCAAGAAATAAGAAATGAAGTCAATAAATGGGCGCAACAGGGTGTGATTAGCATCAAAATTAAACAGGCTTCTCCAGGCGAAGCAAAAATTATTATTGAACAAGCACGCAAGAATGGCATGACTACCACTGCACATTTAGCTAACTATCATGGTGAATATGATGTCCATCTTAGAGATGCAATTTTAATGGGGCTAGATCGAGTTGAACATCGAATTACTCTTGGTATTGGTGGTGAGAGAAGTGCCGATATGGATCAAATGATTGAGTTGATGATAAATAACCAAGTTTACTATGATCCAAATATTCAAATGTATGGTGGTATTACCCTAAGAAAAGAATTGGGAGCTGAAATGATTTGGGCTGATGAGGCGCAATATTTTACTCCATATGCCCAGGAATTATTAAAAACACGAGGAGATCCTCCCCCTGAATCAACACCTGAAGCTTTCAAGCAACGCTTGGTTGAGTTAAATTCATTCTATGAAAAGGGAGGTGAAAACCTTATTCTTGTTGGGACAGATGAGCCAGTTTATACAACCTTGTTACCAGGGTTTGCATACCATCGGGAATTATATGCCATGAATCATGTAGGTATTCCAAATATGTCTGTAATTCGAGCAGCAACCATCAATGGGGCACGAGCATTGGGTATTGATGATGAACTTGGATCAATAGAAGTTGGTAAGATAGCTGATATTATAGTAGTCGAAGGAAATCCACTCATCGATATCAAAAGTATGCGTAATTTAAAATCAGTTATAAAAGATGGTGTTTATTACGACCCAGCAATTTTACTTAATTCAGCTAAAGGAAAAATTGGTCCTGTTGATTCTGAGGATCATGTTCACTGGGAGCTTAAAATTCGTCCGCTAAGGTAGTTATTTTTTAGATTTATATCTAATCAAAAAGTCATATGATCAAAAAATTGATACTGAAACAATGGAAGTATTATCAAGTGCTACTTGGTTTATTCATAGCATCTGATTTAATGGCAAATGGAGAGCAAGTTTTTGGTGCGCAATGTGCTCGTTGTCATACACCTCAAGAAATGACTAGAGTAATTCATGATAAATGGCTTGGTAAATCAAGTTATAATTTTTTCCTTGCTACAAAAAATACTATGCCAAGTGAATCACCAGGATCACTGAGTGATCAAGATTATCATGATGTTGTGAGGTTTATGCTGAACAAAGCAAATGTGGATTATAAGGATAACTCGTCTTTAATTATTGATGAAAACATTACTCTGAGAGAACCTGATGTATTAAAGGTGGATATAGAGTGGAAAAATTTTGGTGGTAAATTAAATGCACAACGATACACGCCATTATCGGAAATTAATTCAGAAAATGCCTCAAATATTCAAATTGCTTGGCGCTGGAAGGCTGAGAACTATGGACCATCACCAGAAATTAGAAATGTATCAATGCCTATTATGCGAAATGGGAAAATTTTTATTGGGGCAGGGGCGACAAGAAATGTAGTTGCTATTGATGCTGAAACAGGGCAAACACTCTGGATGTGGCGTCCCAATGAAGGAGAACGATTTGAAAATGCTGCAAGAAAGGACTCTGGTAAGGGAGTTTCTTACTATCAACATGAGGATGGAAGTAATTCCGTTATAGTTGTTACTCCTGGTTATTATCTTGTAAGTTTGGATGCTGAAAGTGGATTACCAAATGAAGATTTTGGAAAAAATGGTTGGGTAGATTTAACAAAAGGACTCAGAAGAGCACCAGATAGAGAACTTGATATTGGACTTACTGCCCCAGCAATAGTGGTAGGTGATGTCATTATTGTAGGATCTGCCCATGATGTCAGTTTTAGGCCACCTTCAAAAGCAAATGTTAAAGGTGATGTTAGGGGCTTTGATGCTAAAACTGGTGAATTATTATGGACTTTTCATACAATTCCTGAGCCTGATGAAGAGGGATATAATACATGGTTTAATGACTCAGCTTTATATACTGGTAATGCTGGTGTTTGGGCGCCAATGTCAGCTGATAAAGAGCTAGGCTTGGTTTATTTGCCAGTTGAATCAGCCACTGGAGATCAATATGGAGGTGATCGTCATGGTAATAATTTATGTGCTAATTGTCTTATAGCTGTGGATGTCAAAACTGGTAAAATGAAGTGGTTTTATCAGTTGATACATCATGATATTTGGGATTGGGATAATCCGACAGCACCAATTATCGCAGATCTCCCAAATGGAAATAAGATTATTGCTCAAGTCACTAAACAAGGTTTTGTTTATGTGTTTGATCGTAAAACTGGTGTTCCAATTTGGCCTATCTATGAAAAAGAAGTACCTCAGACTGATGTACCAGGTGAGTGGACATCTTTGACACAGCCCATACCTTCTTTACCATTACCTTTTGAAAAACAAGGGGTGACAATAAATGATTTGATTGATTATACGCCTGAAATTCGGGCTGCTGTTCAGGAATTGATTCAAAACTATCGTTTAGGCCCATTGTTTACCCCTCCATCCATAAAAAATGCAGCTGATGGTACTGATGGCACTCTAAGCTTGCCTTACGCAACTGGTGGTGCAAATTGGGAGGGTAGCGCGCTTGATCCAGAAACTGGAATTTTATATATTCCATCGCAAACTCGAATTGGATTAATGCAATTGGTCAATGAGCCAGAATCATCTGATATTAAATATATTTCTGGATCATCTCCACCACCAAGTGTTTTTGGTATACCCTTAGTTAAGCCTCCTTGGGGAAGAATAACTGCTATTAATTTAAATACAGGACTTCATCAATGGATGATTGCAAATGGGGATACCTCAAAAGAAATACTTAATAATAAAAAATTATTTGGGGTAGTTATACCCAGAACAGGAAAACCAACACGAGCGGGTATTCTGATTACAAAAACATTACTATTTGCTGGCGAGGGATTTGGAGGGGACCCTATTTTTAGGGCTCATAATAAATTAACGGGTGAAATTATTGCTGAAATAAAATTACCTGCAACCCAAACAAGCCCTCCAAGTAGCTATCGAATCAACGGAAAACAATATATTGTAATGACTATTGGTGATGGAAAAAAACCAGCTGAGTTGATAGCACTTGCATTACCTAGCTTATAATTTGATTAAAAACTGAATTATTGATGATGTAAAAATAATTTTTGGAGAGTTAAGTATTATGAGAATTCTAATTTTATTAATTTCAATTTTAACATTTGAAGCTGTTAATTCAGAAGCTTTGATACTTTCAATGAGAGATAGGGCAGAAGTAATTGACCAAATAATAGATGAAAGGATTGCAACTGTTCTTCCAAATATAATGGAAAGAACAGGCATTGATATGTGGGTAATAATATCAAGAGAATATAACGAAGACCCGGTATTGAAGACATTTTTGCCCTCGACATGGCAAACAGCCAGGAGAAGAACAATATTATTAATATATAATCCAGGTAATAATCAACCTCTTGAGACTCTTGCTGTAGCAAGGTATGGGGTTGGAAATACTTTTACAAAGGCATGGGACAAAGAATTGCATGGTGATCAATGGAAACGATTATCAGATCTTATAGATGAGAGAGATCCAGATAAGATTGGAATTAATTATTCTGATACCTTTGCTTTGGCAGACGGTATTACTCACACAGAATATGACTTATTCATAAATTCATTAAAATCTCAATATAAAGAAAGACTGGTGTCAGCTGAAGATCTTGCTGTTGGTTGGCTTGAAACCAGATCTGATTTGGAAATGACAATTTATCAACAAATTTGTCGAATAGCTCATGAAATTCTTGCTTCTGGTTTAACTGATGAGGTAATTCAGACTGGAATTACAACAACAAATGATGTGGCATGGTGGTACAGGGATCGTATCAGAGAGTTGAAATTGACAGCATGGTTCCATCCTTCTGTTTCAATCCAAAGGAAATCGAGTCCCAATTTAGATGCAAAATCCTCAATCTTAGCTCGTCATGATGACAACATAATCATGCCTGGCGATTTATTGCATGTTGATTTTGGAATTACTTATTTGAGACTAAGCACAGATACACAACAACATGCATATGTTCTTAAAACTGGTGAAAATGCAATTCCTAATGAATTAAAGGTAGCAATGAATAATGGTAATCGTCTTCAAGATATTTTAACGGCTGAGTTTGTCACAGGAAGAACAGGTAATGAAATTTTAGCTACTGCTTTGGCTATGGCTGAAAAAGAAGGAATTAAACCCTCGATTTATACGCACCCAATTGGTTTTCATGGGCATGGTGCGGGGCCTACTATCGGTATGTGGGATCAGCAAGGTGGAGTTCCAGGTGGTGGTGATTATTCTCTTTTTCCAAACACTGCTTATTCAATCGAATTGTATGCTGAGACTGATATAAAGAGCTGGGGTAAGCCTGTTAGGATAAAATTAGAGGAAGATGCTATCTTCGATGGGGAGAATGTTTATTATATTGATGGTAGGCAGAAAGAGATTTTTCTTATTCCTCGTCAAGCGCCAACTCAATAACTATTATGAAGTTTTTTACTATTTATTTAATTTAAAGGATTTGTGATGAAGCAAAAAAAGGAAGCAGTAATAACAAAAGATCCAGTCACTCGACGTTCATTCATCGCAGCTAGTGCAGGTTTAGGATCTTTATCATTATCATCACAACTCAGTCTTGCGGAGATCATAACTTCCAATAAAAACTCTCTAAGTATTGAGCAATTGCATGGTTGGGGTGAGGATGCTGGAGTTGCAGGTATTGGATATAATGAGAATCCATTTGGTCCCTCACCACGTGCATTACGAGCAATAAATGAAGCCGTGATGGATGTAAATCGCTATGATTTTGGCGCTTATACAAAATTAGAAAAAGCTGTTGGTGAATATCTTGGTTTAGCTAGAGAAAAAGTTGACATCGTTCCAGGCAGAGAAGACTTTGCTGCTAGCGGTTATCCAGTTTATGTTGAAGGTGGCTCAGGTTTTATTTTGAATCAGATAGTAATGAATTATGGTATAAATTGGAATTCGGCAAACCCCACCGGAGAAATTATTGAGATAGATCCAGGTTATGGAGGAGTTAGTCGAGCTGCTTTGAGTTTTCGTGAGCTTGTGGGTGCAGAGGTGAAAATTAATAGAGTTCCTGCGACTACTGAACTTAAACATGATCTTGATGCGATGTTAAAAGCAATTACCGATAAGACTACTTTGATTGTAATTACTAATCCTAATAATCCAACAGGAACAATTTTATCTTATGATGAAATTGAATATTTTGTGAATATGGTACCTAAAAATATCAAGATATTGATTGATGAAGCATACATCCATTTTGTGAGAGAAGAGAATTACCAAACAGCAGTCAAGCTTTCACAAGAGCATAAAAATGTGATTGTTACACGAACATTTTCAAAAATGTATGGTATGGCTGGGTTAAGAGTGGGTTATGCAGTTGGTGACCCATTAATAATGTCTGAACTGCGGAAACTTGGAAATAGTCTCGGGGTGGGGAGTATTAATTGCTATGCAGCTATCGCAGCATTAAAAGATGATGCATATGTTCGGCATGTTAAGCGATTAACAAATGCTGCAAAAGATTATTTTTATCAGGAGCTTGAAAATCTCAGTTTGAGCTATATCCCCAGCCACTCTAGTTTTGTGATGGTAAATGTCAATCAAAATGGACGGATACTAGGTCAAAAATTATTGGAAAAAAATATAAAGGTAAGAGCATATGCCAATAAAATTATAGAAAACTACGTCAGATTTTCGATTGGTACACTAGATGAAATGCAAGCTATGGTAGGGGTTTTATCTGAAGAGATACAAGGTTAGTGTTATTGTAAGAGAAATTTAATTGAAACAATGTATGTAATTGAGGTGTTAGTTATGGTGAGAAATTTAATTAAAAAAGCAATTTTTTTATGCTTAATGTCATTTGGTTTGGTAGTTGGTGTTAACGCACAAGATCATCCATGGCGGGCCGTTGAAGGTTGGGCAAAAATGGAAGAGGAAAGAGAATGGGGTGCAACGAGTGCAGTTTATCCGGGTAAGGATGGAACGATGTGGGTAGGTGAACGTTGTGGAAAAAACAGTTGTGTTGGCTCAAAAGATGACCCAGTTCTTCAATTCGATCGTGATGGTAATGTTATAAAAAGTTTTGGTGCAGGAATGATTGATTGGCCTCATGGTATTTTTGTCGATGCAGGGAATAATGTATGGATAACAGATGCAGCATGTCCAGGATGCAGTCAAGCTGATCGAAACCAAGGAAAATTAGGCCATCAAATTATTAAGTTTAGCTCAGAGGGTGAAGTTTTAATGACTCTTGGGAAACCAGGTATCAAAGGAGATGGTAACTATGAGTTTAATATGCCTTCAGATGTTTTAGTTGCTCCAAATGGAGATATATTTGTAGCTGATGGACATGGGAGTTCCGGAAATAACCGGATTGTCAAATATGATGAGAATGGAAAATTCATAAAAACCTGGGGTGTCACTGGTGCAGAACAAGGTGAATTTAGAGATCCACATGCGTTAGCAATGGATTCTGAAGGGAAGTTATATGTTGGTGATCGTGGGAACAGCCGAATTCAAATTTTTGATCAAGAAGGGGAATGGATTGCAACATGGACTCAATTTGGCAGACCTAGTGGTTTATTTATTGATAAAAATGATGTCTTATATTCTGCTGATTCAGAATCACATGTACCTTGGTCTGGTAATTGGGGCTGGAAAAGAGGCATCCGCATTGGAAGTACGAATGATGCTTGGGTGCGTTTTTTCATACCTGATCCAGGACAGCCAGATTTAAACGGAAGTACTACTGCAGCTGAAGGTGTTGCAGTGGATGATGAAGGAAATATTTATGGAGCTGAAGTTGGTCCGGCACAGCTTGTTAAGTATGAACAAATAGGATGGAGACCGTAATACTAGGAGTAATTAGTTTCTATTATTAATCACTAAAGTAAAAAAAACCGGTCTTTTGACCGGTTTTTTTGTGTCTTATTAATTCTATTTCTAGAATCTAGATGAAGTAATGAATAAGTTTGACCGAGCCCAACTATTTTTGAGATCCATATTTATCGCTGGATCACTTATATTTTGCCCAGCTAAGGCTTCTTTTAGACCGAACAGTGACCACCCATTATGAGGGCGTATTTCAAGCTCTTTGCGATAAATTGACTCTGCTTCAGAAAAATCTCCTGCTTCAATTAATGCTGCACCAAGCCAATGATAGGCTGAGAATGGAAGAGGACCTGGCTCACTGAATCCTAACGTATCTTCCGCAGTCACTGCAGCAGTATAAGAGTTGATAGCTCCATCTAAATCACCATCAATCATTTTAATTTCACCTTGGAGTATATAAGCAACAATTGTGACTAAGGTTGACTTGTAATCACCTCTAAAATATTGCGAGCCTAGATCTCCCTCGGCCGCATCAAATAGATATTCTTCTATTTCTTTTGCCATATCAGAATTACCCATTTTAAGGCTCGCATAGCCCTTAGCAAACTTATATAAGGCAAGTGAATAGACATCTTCCGGTGTATTCGTGTTATTTAGAACATCTTCAAAACGCCCAAATCTAATCTGAGTCAAAGTTTCATATGGCGCCATATCGGTTAATTTTCTGTAATCCTTACCAGCTTGAATCGCTACAGCACCTTGACCGTCATAGGATGCTCCAAAAAGAAGCATATGAAGATTGTGTGATGCACCATATGAGAAGCCTTTATTAGATTTTGCCATAATATCAGACTGTGAGGCCTTGATACTGGTAGTGACATTTTTACCCCACATTCCAGTTCTATTATAGGTATGAGCTGGCATATGTTGAATATGACTCGCTACAGGAACCGCATCACTCAGTTTATCTGCACATGCCGATGCTCTTCCGGGATTGGCAGTAGACTCAGTTGCGTGAATATAAAGATGACAAGCTCCAGGATGAGATATATTTTCTTCTAGCACACCTGTTAGCACATTATGAAGGCGGTTTAATGCTGGAGTTTCAGCTCGATAACCTCTTCTTTCTTCCAGCATAAATAATGATTGAGCATAAATTGCGGCTATATCATGATCAGTAGGATAATTATTATAAACTTCAGCCATATTATCAGCGAACGCTTGATAAGTAGAACGACGTTTTTCTTTGTCATTACCAATTTCAGTAGTCCAGTTTTCTGGGTAACGAACCAGTGTTGCCATAATGAGATCTTTTTCCATCATAGATGTATTTCCATCAACAAGCTCAACCGCTTTTAGAATCGCTTTTCTGCCTCGCGCACCCTTTTCAGTTGTCATATGACCATTCAAAAAGGAGCCAAGTGCAAACGCTTCACCCCAGTAGCACATAGCGCAGTTAGGATCTATTCTTCTTGCTTCAGCCATGGATCTTGCGGCCTCATTAACATTATATGCCCATCTGAGTTGCATGCCTTGTTTGAAATATTCTTGAGCTCTTGGCTCTGAAGTGCTGATTTTCCAGTCATAGATACCTAAAGCTTCTGGAATATAATCAATAGGTTTATCATAACTACTCTCCATCATCATTGCTGAGTGCTCACCAATGGGTGCTGATAAAGGCGCCTTCTTCGGAGTAGATTTATCTTTAACCCTACTAGGTATTAATTTAGACGCACCTGAAGTGACCGAATTACCAAATGCTTGAAGCTTCTCTTGAGTATTTGCGCAAGCGTTTAGGAAGAACGATATTAAAGTAATTGAGATTATTTTTTTCATCATGATGACTATACCTGTCAGTTAGTTGGATATTTTTCTTGAATAAAGAGACTAATATGCAAGCGCATTATATTCAAGAAACTTTGCGATTCTTTACAAAATTTAATGGTTTTAAAATTAATGTTAATATTAGATTACGTTAATTATTAGAATAGGTATTAAATTATAACGATGACAGAGAAGAAAAAATTGATTGGTGGAGTGCTGGGAGGAATGGGGCCAATTGCTACAGTGGATTTTATGTCTAGAGTAATTACTTTGAATCCTATAAGTAATGAAGAAGATCATATTCATTTGATCGTTGATCAGAATCCACATATTCCAAATCGTCAAATAAAATCAATCTCTCAAAAAGAATTAATTAGTTCACTATTGATTGAGAGTGCCCAAAAACTTGAATCAATAGGTGCTAATTTTATTATTATGCCCTGTAATACTGCTCATATCTTTGCTGATGACATAAAAAAGGCTATTGGGGTTCCGTTTATAAGTATTGTAGAGGAAACGGTAGGTGAAATTTTGAAACTTTACCCAAGGCATAAGCAAATTGGATTAATGGCAACCTCAGCCTGTATTGAATCAGAAATTTATCAAAAAGCTTTAATTAACACAGATAAACTTGCAGTTTGCCCAGATCAAAAGTTTCAAGAACAGTGTATGCAGACAATATTCGCAATTAAGGATGGTGAAGAAATAAATCCAATGAGAAATCGAATGATTGAGGTAGCCGAACATATAATCGATAAAGGTGCAGAAACTATCATAGCTGGCTGCACTGAAATACCATTAATTATTAACTCAAGTGATATTGAGGTACCTTTAATTTCATCCACAGAAATTTTAGCCATTAGGACAATTGAATTTGCCACTGGCATGGAATTACTAAGAACCACTTAAATAAGGATTTAATATGTTGTTATCCAGATTTCCAAGAGTATCTTTGGCTCATCTTCCAACTCCAATGGAGCACTTGCCGAGACTTTCAAAGCATTTAGATGGACCAGAGATTTATGTAAAAAGAGATGATTGTACGGGTTTAGGAACCGGTGGTAATAAAACTCGAAAATTAGAATTTTTAATTGCTGATGCTCAAATGAAAAAGGCAAATGTAGTAATTACTCAGGGCGCAGTTCAATCAAACCATGCTCGTCAGACAGCAGCAGCAGCTGCGAAAGTTGGAATGCAATGTGAATTGATATTTGAGAAGAGAGTCACCGATGCCTCTGATGCTTACTTAAAATCTGGTAATGTTTTTTTGGATCAACTTTTTGGGGCAAATATCCGTGAAGTCGAAAAAGGGTCGGATATGAACGAAGAAATGAATAAAGTTGCAAATGAATTGACTCAAAAAGGCTCAACTCCATATATTATTCCTGGAGGTGGCTCTAACCCAATCGGGGCTCTAGGGTATGTAGACTGCGTGCTTGAGATAATAACTCAGGCCAATCAACAAAATATAGAGATTGATTGTATCGTTCATGCAACTGGAAGTGCTGGCACTCAAGCTGGCCTTATAGTTGGTGCAAAAGCTATGAATAGTAATATTCCCATTCTTGGTATTGGTGTCAATGTTAGTCAGAAGCTTCAAGAAGAAAAAGTTTATCAACTTGCTTGTGAGACAGCTGAATATATGGGTTTGCCTGGAATAATTGATCGGGAGGATGTGGTAGCAAATTGTGACTACGTTGGTGAAGGGTATGGTATTTCGACCAAAAGTATGAATGCGGCTATCTTGACCCTTGCAAGATATGAAGGGTTACTTTTTGATCCTGTGTATAGTGGGAAAGGGCTAGCTGGAATGATTGATCTAATCAAAAAAGATTATTTTCAAGGTCAAAAAAATATTATTTTTATTCATACAGGAGGTTCTGTTGGATTGTTTGCGTACCATGACCTATTGAAAACCGATTGTTCGTAAAATTAGTTTTGACTTAATTATTGTTCCATATGAAATGTTAAGTTTTGTTAAATCTCGTTTAACTGCTGGTATATATAACTGTCTACATTTAAAATCGCATCTGATTTTACATTCATTACACGCAATTTATTATGAATATCTATAAATAATACATGGAGAATATTTTGGATTATCAAGGACGTAATATAATTTTAAGTATAATCTCAAGTATAATAATGCTTACGAGCACTTCAGTTTTTTCGCAAAATAACGTTTTACTGGAGCAGCTACCCAGGCCAGTTATTGATTCTTATGAATTATCAATAAAGCCATCATTAGATGGTGATATTCTAAATGATTCAGCTTGGAATAATGTCATACCAGCAACTGGTTTTACTCAGGTACAACCCAATTTGGGGGCGCCAGCCTCGCAGAAAACAGAAGTTTACATGGGATTTACAGATGATGCTGTATACATAGGATTGGTAGCCTATGATGAAAATCCACAAAATATTATTGTATCAAATAGCAGGCGTGATTCAGGGTTAGATGAGACAGATAGTTTTCGAGTTGTAATTGATGGATTGTTGGACCGTCAAAATGGTTTTGTATTCGGAACTAATCCTGCAGGCCAAGAATTTGATGGCCAAGTAATTAAAGAAGGTGGCGGTGGCTCAAGCAATTTTGGTTCTGGAGCAGGTGCCTTTAATAAAGAATGGAATGGAAGTTGGGAAGTGGTCTCAAAGATCACAGATTTTGGCTGGACTTCAGAAATAGAGATTCCCTTTTCGACATTACGATACGGCAAAGGAAAAGATCAGGTATGGGGTATCAATTTTCAGAGGAACATTCGCTATAACAACGAAGTTTCTTTCTGGGCACCTCTTTCTCAGCAAAGAAAAATTCATAGAGTTTCTGCCGCAGGAACAGTAAAGGGAATAACAGCACCTTCCCAAAGAAATCTTCAAATTACACCGTATTTTTTAGGGACTTCAGCTGATGGTGGAGCTAGTGCAAAAAGTAATACAAATTCTGAAGTCGGGGTTGATTTCAAGTATTCCATTACTCCAAGTTTGACACTAGATGCCACAGTTAATACTGACTTTGCTCAAGTTGAGGTTGATGAACAGGTGGTGAACTTGGATAGATTTAGCATAAAACTTCCCGAAAAGAGACCTTTCTTTTTAGAAAACGCAGCTCAATTTTCTGTGGGGAATGGATCAGAAGCTGAATTATTTTTTAGTCGTCGAATTGGTATAACGGGTGGTAATCAAGTCCCTATTAATGGTGGGATGCGAGTGTCTGGGAAGGTCAATGATAAAACTAACGTTGGTTTATTACATATGGATGTTGATGGTATATCTGGAATAGCGCCGGGTAATAAATTTACAGTTGCCAGAGTGAATCAAGAATTTGCAAATCGCTCATCTATCGGAGCATTAATTGTTGATCGACAAGGTGATGGAAGTATTTCTGACTCTAGCGTGACTGATCAAAATCAGACCTATGCCATTGATGGCCAATGGGGATACAATGATGATTTATTATTTTCAGGATGGGTAGCAAGAACTAAGACACCAGGAAAAACAGACAAGGATGGTGGTTTTTCTCTAAAAATGAATTATGACTCTGGTGAATGGGTAGGAAGAGCAAACTATACTGAAATTGAGGATAATTTTAATCCAGAAGTGGGTTTTTTAAGTCGTAAAAACTATAAAAAAGAACAGTATTATATTATGAGACGATATAGGCCAGCAGATTCATATGGTCTTTTGGAAGTGAGGCCTCATGTAATGCTTATGAATTATAATGATTTTAATGGCTTTAAAGAGACTGGTTTTGATCACTATGATATACATTGGGAATTTAAAAATGGCTATCGAATAGATACGGGAATGAATGTTACTACTCAAGGAGTAAAGCAAGCTTTTGATATTGTAAATGATGTAACTATTCAACCAGGAACATATGATCATAAAGAAGCGCAAATTGTTTTCCATACCAATAAAGCAGCTCCTTTGAGCTTCTCAATTAGAAATTATATTGGTGGTCGATTTGGTGGAGACAGGAAAAGTATCCAGCCAACTATTACCTATCGTTTTGGAGAGAATTTCACCAGTGAATTCTCAGTAAAGCACAATAACTATGACCTTCCAGTTGGAAGTTTTGTGACCAATTTAACTAAATTGAGATTATCATACTCATTCACTCCAAAAATGTTATTGCAAGCACTTGTTCAACACAATAGTGGTGATGATACAGTATCAACCAACTTTCGTTTTTCATGGCTGCAAACAGCAACCTCCGGTCTTTATATAATTTACAACGAATTTGATGACAGTTCATTTGGCGCATTGCCAAAAAGTAAAGAATTTTCCATCAAATATAGTTATATGTTTGATGCACTTAAATAATTGCATATTAATGACAAATAAATCATGATCAATCAATGCCTTTTGTATTTATATTATTATTTTCAATATATATAACATCTGCAATATTTGCTGATACTGAAAGGCCAAGGGCACGTGAAGCAGGGCTAATTGTTGGTATATTTGAACCAGGTAAATTCAACGCGATTACCGACGTAAAAGATGTCAAGGTTGGCCATTACACCAAAATCGAAGGTACAGATATTCGCACTGGGGTCACAGCGATCATTCCTGGTCCAGGAAATCTATACACATCTCCAATCCCTGCGTGGATTCATGTTGGCAATGGTTATGGAAAAATGATTGGAGAAACCCAAGTTCGTGAATTTGGAGAAATTGAAACACCTATATTATTAACTTGTACTTTATGTGTATGGAGTGCAGCTAATGCACTCAAAGAATGGGTCTATATTCAACCTGGAATGGGAGAGCACACTATAAATCCAATTGTGGGTGAAACTAATGATGCTGCAGTGAATAATATGTGGGCAGATCCAATCCAAAAATATGAGGTTTTCACAGCATTAAAGAATGCTCACAATGGACCAATAGAAGAGGGTAGTATTGGGGCAGGTACAGGCACACAAGCATTTGGTTGGAAAGGTGGTATTGGAACCAGTTCTAGAGTTCTTCCAAAAACTCTTGGTGGTTATACGATTGGCGTGCTTGTGCAGACTAATTTTGGTGGTATTTTGACTATGAACGGTGCACCAGTTGGAAGAGAGTTAAATCAATATTCATATAAAGATAATCTGGTTGATACCGCCAATGAGGATAAAGTTGATGGTTCGATTATGATCGTAGTGGCTACCGATGCTCCTTTAAATGTGAAAAGTCTGGAGCGTTTAGCAATGCGAGCCATAATGGGCCTTGCTCGAACAGGTTCTCATGCAAGTAATGGTTCAGGTGACTATGTTGTAGCTTTTTCAACTCATCCATCAGTTAGACG
>MDTC01067893.1_pt1 | contig 22801 bp, 8 predicted proteins | sample 811181 | NCBI WGS metagenome assembly MDTC01 (sample SAMN05326644, study PRJNA326480) | marine metagenome | isolation source: seawater | place: Pacific Ocean: North | collected 2011 | reverse complement strand
TCGAATCATTGTTTGAACTCACTCTTCTTCTGAAGATGTCTTGTCCCAAATAGTTTCAGGAGTTTCTACATTCTCGATGTATTGCTTTTCTTCGGTTCTGTTGATGTTCCGTACCAAGAGCATGGTGGCAACGATTACCATGACTGCAATCAGTGCGAATACGATGATGGGTACGTCTTCACTTTCTTCAACATCAATCCATCCTACTTCGCCAGAGTTGCCACCTTGAAGGTTGGTGATTTCTTCGGCAACTGAATCAAGAATATCGGGAATCAGGGTCTTGCACGTGAGGATTTGTGGCCCGGCAGAGTTCGCCCACCATGAGACCGGTAACTCCTTTTCTTGATTGGGTTCAAGCGTCGTTGTGAGTGATGTGGTCGAAGTGAGGTTTCCGTCAATGTAACACCAGATGTTCACGATAGCGGACGCTCCACCAGTGTTCCGAACCTTCACCATTCCACCAATACTTCGTCCTACATCAGCAGTGGTATCTTCTAAGTCGATGGATACAACTTCGATGTATGGGAGTGGGACCGTGACTTCCGCGATAGGCGTCATTGGAGCGTCGATGGTAAGTGCGAAATCTCCCCATCCCGAACTGAGCGTAAACGTAATTTCAGCATCTTCGCTGTGATATACGCCATTTGGGTCAAGCCATTCGACGATTCGACTGAATTCACTGCCGCCGATATCAACACTTCCATCTTCACTGGTAATGTCGTCACGGTCATATCCACCGTAACCGATTCCGGTTTGATGTACGGTCATGTTTCCAGCATTGCTGTTAATCACTCGTTGAGAGAGAAGTCGAATCCATCCATCGGTGAACCCACCCGTACCGGTCGTGTTGGTGTAGATAATTTCTGCAAGGTCGTGCACTATGATGTCTTCATCACTTCGACTTCCTTGAATCAAGGATTGTTCAACGGTGATGGAAGTTCCATTTTCAACGTTGACTGGAGCACTCCCAATCAGTGAACTTGTAGTGAACTCACACGAGCCTCCACACACAATATCAGCGCCATAAATAACGGCACCGGATGCCTCGAAACTTCCTTGGATATTCATGTCGAATGAGGCACTGTTCCACACCAAGGTTCCGTTGGAGTGGTTGATATTTTCTGCTTGAATAATGGCTGGTCCTGAACTTCCCGAATGCAATGCCTGAACCGATGTGACTTGAATTTGGAACACGTAATAGGTGTGTAATTCCACGACGATATCACTGCCGTTGAGCGATGCGTCAATGGATACGTGGTCGCTTCCTACAGCGTCAATAGTCGAATCTCCAACAGTTACGTTGAGCATTGCAGTGTCAGGAATTGTTTGGTCAAAGTTGATTCGGACTTGGCCTGTATCAGCGAGGTCTCCGAAATTCAAGTGTAATTCAGTCATGCCAAAACCAGTTGCAATTCCAGCGTCCAAATCTGCACCAGTGAGTTCACCGGTTAAGACCAGGGTTCCACCTTCGTCAACAGTGATGGTGCTGTCTTTGGAAATTGAAAGTTCATCTTCAATGGTGAGCGTCGCTCCACTGGCGACAATGAGATTTCCGTCCATCGATGCTGGATTGCTCCAAGTTTCATCTGCTGAAACGGTCACTGACATTCCGTCGCTGGGTGGTTGAGCGTGAACGACAGCCAGTCCGCTAAGCGACGAGAGGAGGAGCAGCAGGGTGATGGATAGGGTAGTTCGCATGAATTCACGTTATCGAAAACCGGTTAAAGTTTTACGCCAGTTTAGTACGGTACGTCTTTCCATCCAATCTTGTAGCCGAAGAGATTGAATGACCTGTGTAATACAGGTGTGAAAAGCACCAAGGCAAGCATTGGTAAACGAAGCTCACTGTCAGCCAGAACCGAAGTTCCGAGGAAGAGTTGACCTGCAAGGAAGACCATGATTGCGAACGGTAGAGTGTCAAGCAGGGGTGCTTTTGAAGAGATATTTCCTTCCCGCTTGAGACCTCGACGACGCTTAACAAACGAACCAGTACTGTCGCCGACCAAACAGAAAAAGCCGAGGAATGTTCCGAGTATAAACGCAGTGCCTAAATCTCCTCCAATCGAAAACCATGCACCTGATGCACCTTGAAGCGGGTGGGTGAAAATTCCTCCCTCACCAATAGGCGTACCAACCCCAGGCACATCACCCATTGAAACCACAATTAGCATGCACAACAGTCCAGAGGTAAGTGAACCGCCAATGAGTCCATTCCACGTTTTACCATCACCCAGCATACGATTTCCGTCAGAAAGGGTACGTCCTCCATCAATTGGCCACGGCCCGTACCCCGTCTTAGGGAGCCATTTGCCCCACATCATTGCAAAAGTATTGGCTAAGAAACCTGGCAGATAGAGCCAGAGCGTAAGGAGGCAGAGGGGTAGGAATTCCATAGTATCACCAACGTGCGTGCTTGTCTCCCTTATCGGACGGCCTTTGAATCATCCCCTACCGAACCGCAGATGTGAACGATTTGGCAGCCGTGTGTCGCGATGGGATTATGTGGTGCGTGTGCTGCAAGAGTTCCATGGCAGACTCCACAGTTTTAGTCGTTGGCGGTGGCGGTAGGGAGCACGCACTCTGCATGAGCATGCACGAGTCACCCCGTGTGAAGACCATTCACTGCACTCCTGGCAATGCTGGGACTGCTTCGTTCGTCACCAATCATTCGGTTTCTGCTTCTGACGTAGAAGGGCTGATTAGCCTTGCACAATCGATCGACGCTGATTTGGTTGTCGTTGGGCCTGAAGCACCGCTGTGTCAAGGACTTGCTGATCGGCTCGCAGATGCAAAGATTCCATGTTTCGGTCCGGTTCAAGCGCTTGCACATTTAGAGGGTTCGAAACTGTACGCCAAGAGCATCATGCGTGCCGCGAATGTTCCGACAGCTGACTATCACGTACTCAATTCGAATTCCGATATTGAGGCAGCACTGGATGATTTTTCTGGAAAACCGTGGGTCGTGAAGCGCGATGTACTTGCAGGGGGAAAGGGCGTAGTAGTGACTGAGCAACGTTCTGAGGCAAGAGCCTTCATTCTCGAATCAATAGAATCTGATGGGCAGGTGTTACTCGAAGAATTCCTCGTTGGTGAAGAAGCAAGCATGTTGGTGGTCATGGATGGTTCCGGATTTGTTTGTCTCCCTGCAAGTCAAGATCACAAGCGTGCCTTCGACGGTGATTTAGGTCCAAATACGGGTGGTATGGGTGCCTATTGTCCCGCACCAGTCGTGACTGAACTGGTTCGCCAAACGACCATCGACACGATTGTCCAGCCGATGCACGACTATCTGTCGGACCTTTCGACTCCCTACAGAGGAGTTCTGTATGTCGGATTAATGATTCCAGATTCTGGAATGCCCAGCGTTGTAGAATTCAACGTACGATTTGGAGATCCAGAGTGTCAAATCACGCTTCCATTGGTGAAGAGCGATGTATTTGATCTTCTCTTAGCGACATCCCAAGATCGCCTTTCATCACTCGATATAGAATTCAATACATCGCATGCAGTCACCGTGGTTTTGGCTGCTGAAGGCTACCCGCAATCGCCTAAAAAAGGGCGTAGAATTCACGGAGTTCCTGCTCATCATCCAGCCTCTAATACCGGCGCGTGGGTGAATCATGCTGGTACTGGTTTTGATGAAGAAGGCAATCTAATTTCCACCGGAGGGCGGGTACTCTCGTGCACTGCTCAAGCAGCGTCGCTTGAGGTAGCAGTAGGGCAAGCCTACGATCTAATTACTTCTCTTTCTCTGGAAGGCGCACACTATCGAAAAGACATAGGATTTCGCGCTTTAGCGGCTCGAGATTAAACCGTATTTTTCTCCACTCAATGGCGTTTAAAAATGGGGTACTGCGCTAAATTGAGCGTTACCCTCGATGCGTCATCATTAAAAGAGGGTCTTCAGTGGCGAAGACGCTTCAGCCTTGCTGCTGTCGCGTAAACACCTTTGAGGGAAAAAAAATGGATAAAAAAACTGGCACACAAAGCACTGCGCCGGCACCTGCTCTTGGATGGCTTATTGCCCCACTTGCAGTCTTGCTAGCACTCGCAGCCATCCAACTCGTCGGCATCGAAGACGGGTTGAACACTGAGAACTTGGCACCGATGTTCATCGTCGGGATTGCCGGCCTGTTGGGGCTCGCTCCAATGGTGCTCACTCGTTCCTCTCCCAATTCCTTGTCACCGACCACTCTCTCCCTCTCTACATTGGTCTTTGCCTTGATTGGTTCACAAATTATCACTGGGCTTGACTACAGTGCATTCACTGCATTGCAGTTCGCTGTAGTGATGTTCGGAGTTCACTTCATGTCATCACGTGGGCGCTATGAGTTTGCAACCATTTTGGTCTTCGCCACAATGGGTATCAACGTCGGTATCGTTGCTGCAACTGAGGCTCTTGGTACTCTTCCAAACATCATCAATGTCGCTGCAGACGGCGAACAGGTGAGCTATGCATCAACCATCAACTTGCGCAACCAAGCCGTTGGTTATGTGTTCTTTTCATACGTCGTCATCTTCCTCTTAATCGGAACATTGTTGGCAACATTTGCTCGTGGACGAATCACTCCTGCAAGCGAATCTGGATGGTTTAGTTTCCTAAACGATCAAAAAGGTTCCTTGATGAACAAGCACAACCTACCTCTTCAAGCAGCTCTATTTATTTGGATTTTTGCTCAATCCGCAAGCCTTTGGCACTTTGGCCAAGTCTCTGAAGCGGACCAACTTGGAGTTTCAGTGATTGAAGGATACCACGGTTACTTCGGTTTTTGGCCTGCATTGTTCACTGGCATGGTCTCGCTTATCGTTGCAGGAATGTTTGCTGAGCGTTGGCATACTCGTGCCATGACGCTTGGCTCAATGTGGATGCTTTACCTCGTTTCGACGTGGTACGATGCTGGATTGTTCACTTCTTCGATGCTCGAAGGAAACTGGGGCAGCCTGATTTGGGTTGGCGTCACGTTCTTCCTCGGTGTTGGAATCTATTCAATCTCAACACACGATCGCTGGGGCGGATGGTCGAACCGAGATGACCACGAGTACTCCGGTGCACGTCTGTTTTGGAATCAACACTGGGCAGGTATCATGATTGGTCTTGCTTTCATGTTCGGTCTTATCATCCGCATGCAGTGGTACATCGTGCCCTCCATGAACTCGACCGGAACAGGCGAGTGGGACATGACAGGAGGTTCTGACCCCTGGTACATGAAGCGAGTCGTCGACTATATCCTAGCGAACAATGCTCACATGATTTACGATGCTGATCGCTACTATCCAATCGGCGGTATCAACCCTCGACCTCCGTTGTTCACCTGGTCGATTGCAATCCTTGCAACGCTTCTTGGACCGTTCTTTGACAACGGCGATGCAGTTTGGTGGGCTATCCTATCCCTGCCTGCAATTTACGGAGCTTTGACCATTTATCCAGTCGCTCTCATCGCCAAGGAACACATCAACGAAAAAGCCGCAGTTGTTGCTGCTTGGCTCATTGCATTCATGCCTGCTCACGTGAGTCACACCACGTGGGGATTAGCTGACCACGATGCATTCATCATGCTGTTCATCTCTCTCGGATTCCTGTTTTGGTTGCGCGCAGTCAAATACGCTGGCTCAGAACGCTTGCTCAAGCAATCCTCGCCGTCACTGCGTTCGTTCCTCGCATCTTTCTCCGCTGTAGTACAGCAACGTCAGGCTGCAATGGCAGCGGCAGTGCTCGCAGGTGTATCGTTCGGTGTAGTTTCTCTGGGATGGAAAGGATTCGTTGTAGGTCCATCGATTCTGTTCTTAGCATACGCTGCCCAAGTGGCTCTGAACATGTTCCGTCGCCGTGATTCGACCACGTTGAATGTCTTGTTCCTCACCATGTTAAGCGTGAACCTCATGATGGCTCTACCGTGGTTTGCCCATCCGCAAATCGACTTGGTTCTTGACGGAACTGGGCTTCAACCATTCTTGTTTATCTTCTTCTTCACGATTGCTATCAGCTTCGTGACAACTGGATTCCGAGATAAGCCATGGTTGCTAATTCTTGGTGTTCTTGCTGGAGCAGGTTTGCTTTTCTTTACGGTTCTTTGGCTGCTCAAGCAAGCAAACCTCTCCAATGCGTGGGATGTTCTGTTCACTGGTAGCGGTTACTTCACCAAAACCAAGATTTTTGGAACTGTTGCGGAAGCAAATGCCCCTCCTCGTGGGCGAATGTTTGCGGAGTTTGGTCCGATCACGTTCCTCCTTTCGCTGATCATGGGTGTCCTTTGTCTTTGGTCAGCACTGCGTGAAAGAAAGCAGATCAAACTTGTTTTCGGTGTGTGGATTATCACTGCCTCATTCATGGCGTGGACCGCCGCTCGTTTCAGTTTCAACGCAACTCCAGCAATCGCCGTACTTGGCGCTTGGGGTATCGTATCGCTGTGGAAGTGGGCGAACTGGGATGGTTTGGTACGCACGTGGAAGAAACTGGGTGTACGTGCACCAGAAGACCGTATTCGCGGAGCGCGAATTGCCGTTTGGCGCACACCATCGTTCTCTGCAATTCTTTTGATTATGGTCATGCTCTTTGGTCAGCAAGCCACATATGGACTGGATGCTGCAATGCCACGAAGCAACGACGAATCAAACCTTGATGAGACCATCTACAACATCATCCCTGACATCATGCGTTGGGAAATTGGTGGATTTTCACTTCTCGATGATGCTGCCTATGCCGGTAACAGTTACCTCGGATACTTCGGCTCAACCTTCGAATCACAAGGTTGGAACTATGCGCATCAATGGCTGTCAGAACAAGACGTACTCCATGACGGCATTACTGACCAAGCATCCTGTATCGATGTTGATGGTATCTGGGATGCGGCTACAGCTGCCTGTCTCATGCAGTACTCTGACAAACCCGCTTTCGTATCGTGGTGGGACTATGGATTCGCTGCTCTTGAAAGTGGTGAACACCCGTCAGTCTCAGACAACTTCCAATCTGGAATTCCTGCAACTGGTAACATGCTACTCGCACGCACTCAGGAAGATTTGACTTCGATGTTTATCTGGCAACTTGCTCAAGGTGACATCTCGTACATGGCTGAGAAAACCGGCACAGAACAATTCACGAACGGTTTCTCAGGCGTCGTCGACAATTTCTTGGTTGAATCATCGCAGATGGAATTGTTCAACGACATCACCATGAACACCAACAACGAGCAAATGATCGACTTGATTGAAGCGAGCAGTTATGCAGTTATCGAAACCAATTCTGATGTCGTAATGGCGGTAGGGCACCACCAAGTCGACGGAATATATGACGATTCGACACCGTACTGGAGAATCTACAAGGGTGGCGAGCCTATTGTGTGCACCGACTCCCTTTCTGCTAGCTGTGTTGACGGCGAATGGTCTGAGAAGTCCGAAGCAGACCGAACCTTCACCAACAACATTCGATCTGGTCAAGACACCACACTCGATACGACTCACTACATTATCGGTGACTACTGGTACACTGCTGACCTCGTTGATGAATATGATTCCGTGGCAACCAACATTCATCGAAAGAATGCTCGCCTTGCTTTAACGGTACAACTCTTTGATAACGCTTTGACAAGCGATGAAATCTTCGACATGTACCATGAATTGATGCAGCTCGAAATCTACAGCGTTCAAAACTATGACGGGGCTCCAGGCGATATGATTGACCGAAATCACGAAATCCGATACTTTGCTGTCGACAACCGCTTGTACCCTAAGGCAGGTCGAAACACTGCGGACTACAACTACAACAGCGGCCAACCAACCGGTATCTTCGGAGCACCTACAATTCTCAGCGGTCAAGACATGGCAACGTACATGACTGAGGTTTACGAAACAACTCGCGGTGAATTCCAAGATGAAATGACTCGAGAGGAAGTCGATGCGGCCATTACGCAAGATTATCTCAATCAGCAATCAGGCGCCGACGTTGAGCCACTTCAGGTTCAAGATATCCGCGTCGACCACAACCCTGAGTTCTTTGACACCATGCTTGCCCGAAACTATGTTGGATACGGCGCATCGACCCTCGGAATCGATTCAGGTTCATCCAATCCACAACCCTCATCCACTCTTCGATGGATTGCTGGACAGGCTCAGTATGCTGGTGATTACGGTAGTCCAGGAAGCGTCTTGGCTCGTGCTCCGGCACTCCCGGGTGCAATGACCAATCACTTTGTAATCGCTAACTGGTACAGTGCTGAAGCAAATTCATCCGTGACGATGCAGGAACAACAAGCCAACCTTTGGAACGCAAACACGGACGTAAAGATTCTGAAGTACTACTCGGGAGCTGAAATCAGCGGTCAAGTTACCATGAGCGATAACGGCGAGGGACTACCAAATGTTCGACTGCTCATCGAGCGTGACGCGTTCTCTGGCGAAGACAGCGAAGATTTGGATCCTGATACCTATTGGATTCCAATCGGAATGGTCGATTCAGATGAGAACGGACACTGGTCGTTTGATGCACCTGCTGGTAGCATCCGCGTGAGCGCCTTTGCGGGTGTTTACGACCCAACAGTCGCTCAAGACAGTCTGCGCTCAAACGGCCAAACTCAAGGCTACATTGAACAAATTCTTGGAGACATTTTGAGTCCTACCAATGAAGACCGCCAAATCAATGACATCACCGCTATTCTCGGTGAAGTTGCTAACATGAGCTGGCTTGGTGAAACTCAGTACAATGTTTCTGGTGCACAGGCTGACCGCCTTGAACCAGTGACTTCTACCTTCGATATCGCCGTGCAAAGCAGCGGCGTATCTGGACTTGTCACTTGGTCAGGCGATGAATCGTTTGACGGTGATGCTCTTATCTCTACAGATTTCATTCTACGCAACATTTGGTCGATGACTGAGAACTATACTTTGACAACAACCAACGGTTCGTTCACCTCTACCGATAGCAGAATCTTACAGGGTTCTGGTGAAGTAACGTTCACCGAGAACGGAACATTCGACAGCGACGGAGTGGCATTTGTCCGGGACTTCACCGGAACATTCACTCGCTCCATCGGTGATCAGCGTGTTTACACCAGCAACGGTACTTGGAGCGGCAAGGGTACCTTGATCGCCTCATGGGTTGGACAAGATACGGTCGCATCCTGTCTCGATAACAGTACTGCACCGATGCCGGAGAATGAAACGCTTTGTCTGCAAGATGCTGATGAAATGATGTACTTGCTGGACGGTGTAATCGAAGCAAATGGACGGCTCACATCCGATGGAGTTTCGACGCTTGTAACTGAGCACGAAGGTGACTCTTTCGAAGCCTCGGGTTCATACGCAGGTACCGGGACATTCAACGGAACCGGACTGTTTGTCGGCGTTGGTTCTTTCTCTGGGCCAATGGTCCAACCTGGTTCGTTCTACATCACGGGTCTTACACCTGGTATATACCACATGATCGCTCAACTCGAGAACGGTAAGGAAGTACTTCTACCAGATCCGGTGAATGTTGGTGTCGAACCAACCTATGACCTCGCTATGACGATGCCTGGTTCTATCTTCCAAGATACACTCGACGACTTTTTCGAAATACCATTCGTAGGTCAGAAAATTGAATTGGTCGATATTGCACTCGGTACAGAACAATCAATGTTTGAAACCACTGACGAGGAAGGGAACTTTAGTTTCGGGCCTCTCGCATCAGGCGAATACTTCTATCGAGTCGACATCGACGGCGATGGATGGTATGAGTTGAACCAAACACTGATCGTCCGTGATACGTCTGAAAATTTCTCATTATTGATGAGCGTTCCTGAAATGCATGATGTGACCCTCCAACTGGCTTCACCGGTTGATCCACTCACGCAGGAACCGTATGCGAACATTTCCATGCGCACTGTGACGTTCACCAATGACGACCCAACGTTCCCTGCAATCGATGCGGTATCCAATGAAACTGGTGGTGTTGAAATCGAACTTCCAATGGGAGACTACACGATATCTGATCAAACTGCTGAAGATTACATCCTGTTTGATTCCTTCTCATTAGCACAGGAAGACCTCTCGATGACCAGCAGCTATGCAATTGCAACTTGGGTTAACGGTACGATTCGGGTCATGAACAGTGGTCTCGACGAAACGTATTCCCAATGGTCTGAAAAGTCTGAAGACCTGAAACTAATGGAAAGCGTTCCGGTTCCGAGTCTAACAATAGACTTCACTTCCTCTGAACTTCATTTCCCAGCAACCACTGATTCGAACGGTAATTACAGCATTCAACTTCCGAGTGGAAACACCTTCCACATGTCGGCATTCAGTACAACCTCACAATGGGTCACTGGACAGGTCATCGTTCTCGAAGGACTGCCTGAATTTGATTCGGGATTGCAATACCTTGAACCCAGTGTGAGTACCAATGGATTTGTGTATCTCTATGACAACGAATCATTGTGGGAAGGTATAGTGCCAGGTTTCGACGCGCAAACAGTCGTTGCAACCAATTCAGATGGACTTGAACTTCGCACTACGATCACTGATTCTGGAATGTTCATGTTTAGTCTGCAAGAAGGTGCCTGGGACTTCACAGTTGAAGACGCTGTCTTGAATTCGACAACGGTTGAGGACTACAACATCTTAGTAGAAACCGATGGAATGCCTACGCCTGTCGAACTGTTCGTGAACCCAGCGTTCACGGACGTTACGCTCAATGTGTTCATGGATTCGGGTGACGACGGAGCCTTCGAAAACGGAACCAAGGTATCACCTGCTTTCAGTTTAGTTCCTCTCAATACACACGGCAGCCAAGTGAATGTAACTGCTGATGACTACACGTCTGACGGAATTCTTACGCTAACTCTTGAGCCAGGAATTTACAACATAGTGTTCAACGCAACAACTGCTACTGATGAAAATGCTACAGATTCACCTCTCATCACGACCTCTGCTCAAGACCCAATTTTGATTGGTTTGGAAACCTATGACGAACCAATTGCGGTTCCAATGCGCAATGAATACCTCGTGACGGGGGTTCTAACCAATAACTCAGGTGACGGCATTGCCAAGCAATTCTTGCTTCGTAACGATGTTGCCGATGAGTGGTTTAACATTGAATCTGATGAGAACGGTTCGTTCTCCGCATACGTCTCTGCAGGCGATTGGATTGCAATCGTGGCACCGTTCATCGCTGACAACGAGAGCACCGAAACCCTTCGATATTCTCTCACAGTCGGTGCAGATTCGTCGCTACGTACCGGTGTTCCTCTACGAACTGTGGACGTTGTAACAGTCGAATTCCAGCTACAAGAATACGGGACTGAAGCTAACATGTCGAGTATTCGAGTGACCGCAGTGAGCCATGACGGACTCGGCAATGTGACGCTCGCAAAGAGTGACACATCAGGTAACATCACCGATCAATTGATGCCAGGAAACTGGAGTTTGTTCTTGAATGAATCGAATCCACAAAAGCAGTGGTCGCTCGATACATCAGGTTCGCCGTTCACAACCGACGATGCAGACAACGGAACACTCGTTCTACCATTGCAAACAGCCGAACTTGAAGTTGAAATTGGTGGTAAAGTATTCTGGGACCTTGATGCTGACGATATTCCTGACGGAACTGAAGGTATCGCGAACACGACCGTTCAAGTCATTGGAATGAATAATACTGAATTCGAGTCTATTGTAACGACCGATGAATACGGTGTTTGGACCTTGTTTGTGCCAATTCAAGATGAATACCAAGTCTCAGTCTCAAAGGAAGGGTTTGCTACTGAAGTGTACAACATTTCGAACTCAAGCGCTTATCCAGTCTACTCAGAACCAGTTTCTCACGACTTGGAAATGATGGCAGGTAACGTTCCGGTCTCGGGTAATGTTACCGATATCAATGATGCAATGCGCCTCGACGGTGCCAGTGTTGTTCTGTATCCTTCTTCGGGAATGTCCGGTGAGGCGATTTCTGTCGTCTCTACCTTTGAAAACGACCAACTCTCTTGGTCTGCAGTTATTTCACCAGGTGAGTGGATTGTCGTGGTAACCCAAGCCAATCCTAGTGTCAATGGCGGAGGTGTTGCGGTCGGTCTTCTCGATGCAAGTATCTCAGAAGGTGCTATTTTGGACCTCGAGATGTCCCTCGGTGGTTGGGTTGATTTGACCACAGTATGGACCTCGGAATACCCTGTGGCTCAGCATCATGCTGGTTCCGCAAGTGATGGCGCATCCTATCTGAACGAGACCGTTTCAGTCACGTTTGGAATTGGAGAGGGCATCGAATGGGATATGCCAGTAGATGCCGATGGTGAAATTAGCATTCTACTGCCTTCACAAGAAGTTACGATGGATTCATCTTTCACTACATTGCAACATGATATACTGCTTGAAATGGATTACATTGGTGGATCGGTGGCCAACATCGCTGAAGGTCGAATTGCCGTGAATCTATCATACAGTCGTTCAATCAACTCCGACACATCTTTGTCGATGGTGAGTGATACGGTTGTCAATGCGACGCTCGTCAATGGTTCCATGCTCGACTTCATGGCTGTTGAAAGTGGTGAAAGCTACGATGCTGTCGAGTTCAGTGTTGACATCAAGTATGACGGAACAGAAGTTTCTGATCTGTTCACCATGTCCGGTCAGGTTCTGTCCTCTCCTGATGAAGCAGATTGGTCTGTTGAGTTCTGGAACGGTACTGGATTTGAAAGCAGTCAGGATGTCACACTCGGAATTGGAAACAATAGCGCTGATGACAGCGTCCAAGATTCGATGGTTCTTCGAGTTCGTGTACTGGTTGCCAACCAATCAGAAGTTTGGCACTTGGAAGAAGCACACAAGTTGAAGCTCATTTTGAACTCTGACGGTGTTGCATCAAGCGAACTTGCCTTCACTGTTCAGGTTCCAAAGCAACACGGTCTCGAAATTTCCGATGTGGAGTCTGAAGTTGGAATCGCTGACGGCGGAAGCAACACGTTTGGATTTACGCTTACGAACACGGGTAACGGCGACGATACATTTTCGATAACGCTTGCTGATAACATACCTGATGGATGGGAAGTCACTCCACCAATCTCAAATGTCACCATTCCAAAGGACGGTGTACGATCGCAACTGTTCACCGCTTATGCTGCAGAGAACTTCACTGGAACACCTACGCTAACTGTTACAGTAACCAGTGAAAATGGCGTGACAAGTGAGTCGTTCGACGTTGAATTCACAAAGTCCGACATTCGATTATCGGTTGACCAATCTCAAATCATTCTCCTTTCCGACAAGCGAGATGGAGAAGCTGGCGACCTTGTGATTCCGGTGTACAATGATGGATATCTCAGCACTTCGAACCTTGTTGTATCTGCAAGTATACAAGGAACGGATATTGATTTGGGTAGCCAGACGGTCAGTATCGGTGCAAAGAGTACCGAACAAGTCGTCTTTGCTATCAGTGCGGAAGATGCATCTGCCACAGTCCGTTACGAAGTCAAGGTCGAAGTTGTCGGTGAGGAAAGTGATTATGTCACCCAACAAATCGGTGAAGATGGAGAAAAGGTCATCGACTTTTCAATCAAGTACGAGGTTTTCGTCGAAAGTGATGATTCTCCTCTGCTGACATTTGGAATTCTACTTCTCGGATTCTTGGTTGTCTATGGCGGTGTTAAACTCGCACGTAATGGACGTAACACAACTCGATTCTGATGAAGTACAATACATTATACCCTGAACTGCTGAGCGGCAGTTGGTAGCAGTATTGAGGTGCCTTGGATGGAAGGAATAGACAAGTTCGAACTCCTCCCCGAACCTGAAGACTCAAGGATCATGTCAGCCATTGACCCATCTGCTGTTGGCTTTCAGAACGAATGGCGCTCTGAAGTAACGGGATGGGCCCCTCGAAGCGCAGAGCCATTGCCGACTCTTCGACGGCGTAAGAGCGTCATCGCTAACGGGGTCTTGTTCGCTTTGTTGGTTGGTGTATTGCTGGTCGTGTGGGATTCAGGCCTGCTCTTCATTGAATTGAACCCGCCCAAATCAGAGTGGGCTGTAGAGCAGTCAGAACTCGATGAGTTGGCAGATTTTGGTCTCAGCGGCGAGGGCATTCGAGTGTGCATGGTCGATACTGGTATCGACTTGAGCCATTCTGCGCTTTCACAGGTAGATGTTCGATTCAAAGATTTTCTCGGATCGTCGAATGCACCTGTGGACTACGGTTTTATCGCTCATGGAACGCTGATGGCCGGAATTTTAGTGTCACAGGAGCACCAGATTGGGATCGCTCCGAACGTAACCCTGGCAATGGCTGCGGCCCTTGGAGCTGATGAAAACGATCTCAACAGTGGCACCGAAGAAACCGTCGCTGATGCAATTCAATGGTGTCAAGACGCATTCAATGCAGATATTATCTCACTCTCACTGGGAGGTGAACAGAGCGTCGACATGCGAACGGAGGGTGCCAGTGTATCTTCTGTGCGACGAGCACTTGATTCCGGCATCTACGTCGTGGCCGCAGCCGGTAACGACGGAGGTGCAGAAGATGATGGATTGGTTTCAGTACCGGGGAATGTACCCCGAGTCATCACGGTCGGAGCATCTACTGAAAGTCAATCGGTGTGGGTGAATTCGTCAGCTGGATCGCAAATCTTACCAGATGGTTCGTTGCGGTCATCGCCACATCTCAAACCAGAAATCATCGCACCAGGTCAATACATCGTCAGCACTGGTTCAGACGATACCTGGTTTTCCAGCAGTGGTACATCTGATTCTACGGTATTTGTAACCGGTGCGCTGGCTCTTTTGTTGGAAGCATATCCCGAATATAGGCCAAGTTCGACATCAAACGGGTCATGTATTGATGTGGTCAAAACTGCTTTGATGAATTCTGCCTATGCATACAGTTCAGAAGTTGCGCATGACAATCGTTGGGGCTACGGTCAGTTGCAAGCGCTTTCTTGGTACAATGAATTAGGACTGATTGATTCGATTTGCTGAGATTTCGAAGGCCTAAATCTGCTCGAAAATACGATACGAATGGCCTGATATGATATTCCGTGGAGGATATTATTGATACATTTATGGTTATTTGATACTTTAAGGCCGACATATGAGGCGCAGTATTATATCCGTCATTGTGATGGACAAACTAAGAGGTGTACAATCTATGAACAGTACTTCGGCAAAAAGCATATCGTTGGTCACAATTTTTCTGTTATCGACATTAACCGGCCTTATGGCCATACCAACCGTCTCTGCAGTGAACGAAACCAAAGCGGGTACGATTACCGGTACGGAAACCTGGACCGGTACAATGAACCTCAACGGCGACGTTGTTGTTGCAGAGGGTGCTAAACTCATCGTGAATGCAGGTACGACCGTCAATATTCCTTATGGAACCTATATCGACGTTGAAGGTGCAATCTGTATTGGTGATACATCCTGTGGATCAAGCCAAGGTTCATCCTCAAATCAAGCACGATTCGTTTGGTCAGACCCAAGCGACACGAGCATTATCGGTCGTTGCTATTCCAACAACACCAACAATCCAAATTACAATGCTGATACATCATGCGGTTCCGGTATGATTATTCGTTCAACAATCAATCAAGCTGTAACTTCAATCCAGTACGCTCACTTCGAAAACGCATACGGCATCCCATTCGAAACTTCACAATCGTCAGGAAAGCAGTACGGTGTGCTCGTTTTCGATGGTTCAACCACCACCGCCACCGGTCTTTCATTCCAAGATATTAACACTTCAAACGTTCTTGCAATCGACTTTGCAGCCCCGATTATCACCGATTCGACTTTTGTCTTGGGTACAGACGGCAACGGCTATGATGCTGCTGCGATTCTCGCTTACAATGCTGGCGCTGGAATATTGGCGACAATGCAAATTCGTGACTCAGAATTTACCGGTAATACACAAGCAGAATGTGGTACACAGGGCGGCGGTCGTTCTCTCATCTACATGGAAGGAACTTATATCGACATGACAAATCTGGATTTGAAAGACAATGCCTATGGCCTGTTCATGAAGGAGAGCTCAGGATCATTTTCAAACTCATCCGTTGTTACGAAGTGCAGTGGTATTGACACAAACTCTCACAAAGTGACCGGTACAATCAATCACACCCTGTATCTTAACGACAATGAAATCACTACAGACGAAGGCACAGGCATCACTGCGTACGATGGAGCTATTGTTCAAGCAAGCCGAAACACGATTTCTGGTGCAAGCGGAGGTTCAGGTTTCGGTATTCGTTCTTCGATGGTTCAAGCTCACAACAACGTGATTGGACCGATTGGTGGTTGGAACGGTCTGTGGATTTACGGTACCTCTGACGTCATTGCGGAAAACAACACGATTCAAGACACTGCTAAAGAAGCCGTGCTCATTGGTGAGTACCACTTCAACGACCAAGGTTGGAACGTGCCCACTCCAGTTGCTGCACGATTGTACCTTGCAAACAATCAGATTTCGAACAACACCGGTACCTGCAACTCCCAAATGTATGACGGAGACTTCCTTTGCCCAGCAGTTCACGTCTTCATGTCGTCTGCAACAATTTACGACAACACCATCGTTAACAATGCCGGTGACGGAATTCGAATGAAAGGCAGTATCGTCAATGCGCAGCGAAACACGATTGAAGTCGGTGGTTTTGGTGCAAATATTTCACTGTACGATGACAATTATGGAAGTAAGTACGGATCAATTGGATACTTTTCTGGTAACACTTACTCGAATGCTTCACAAGTGTACAACATCACTGAATCTCGAGTGATTGTTCAATCTGAATACATTCCAGACCCAGGGGATGGGGAACTGTATCCTGTTCACCTGAGCTGGCTGGGACCAGAATGCCCATTCGTTTTGGATGAATGCTTGCTTGTTCCTAGTACTGCAATCATGCCACCTGCTTTCATGCCAATGGCGCTCGAGGTTGTTGAAAATTCGACCGTCTTCTCATACGCAGACCTGCAAAATTTCGATTCGTCTAAGATTCACGTTCAAAATCAAAACTCTGCTTGGGGTTCACAAGTTCGAGAAGGTGAACTTGTGCGTTACCAAGTGAAGGCTAAGAACAGTAACGTTGCCGACGCTACCGTAATTATCCGGGATGCAACTGGTCTTCCATTGTACACCATGCAAACCGATGCATTCGGCTTTACTCCGGAGGTTTCTCTACCTTCGGATTTCCTTCTAGACCGAAATTGGAATCATCTTGTTGGTGACATTGCAGTACCGATACCGGGAACCAATGACGGTACTGGGAATCCAATTATCATCACCGAAAACACCTGCTCAGATGGCTACGATAACGATGGTGATGCCACAACTGACGAAGACGATGCAGACTGCCTCAATGGCCGGGAGCTTCCATTCTACAGCGTCGAGGCTTTCAAATTCAGCAAAGGTCAGAAAGAGTTTGACTTTGTCCTGAGTGGTTCAATTGACGATGTAATCAATCTCGATAATCTCAAGCCGAGCGTCACAGTATCACAAAACGACGGTTTTTCCTTTGCAACAACTGTCCAGTTGACCGGTAGTTCATGGGATGGAATTTCTGGACCATACCCACTTGACATTGTATCGTATCAAAACCAATTTGGTCTCATCAAGCGAGTTGAAGTTCAGCCACCGGGTTCAACCGACTGGTATTCAGCCGTCGACACATCGGGCGCTAACGGCGAAATCACGAAATCAAACCATCCGTTCAAAACATGGAGTTTTAACTGGGATCTTTCCGCTCATCCAGAAGGTGAGGGTGACGTGACGTTCCGTGTCCGTTCTTATGATGGATTGGACTACTCGCCGATTGAAGTTCGCAAATACAAGTTAAACCTCGTTGCTCCAAGTATTCTGGTTGAAACACCCAACGACGGTTCCCTGCACGACAACGGTAAGCTGACATTCACCGGAACTGCCAGTGACCCGTATTCCGGGACTTGGGGAAGCGACATCACGTCCATTTGGTTCGATGTCAACGGCCCGAACGGATACAACGCAAACTTCGACATTTCAGGTTCCATTGTTTGGGCCTATGAGTGGAACTTCCAAGATTTGCCTTCGGGTGAATACTCGTTCAAAATATGGGCTGCAGACAGTGACTTTTGTGATGTTAAGACAGGATGGACTGATTGCAACTATGAATCCCGCACCCTCACAATCAATACCGATAACGCAATTCCGTTTGTCCAGCTTTCAGAACCACTGAACTCTGATGTCCTACGTGCAGCAGAAGACCAAATCATCCAGGGAGTCGCTTTGGACAACGATGGAATCGTGACCCGTGTGGAAATTGACATCTTTGACCTCGCCAGTGGCTCGGTCGTCAACAACGGTCCAAATCCAGTGACAAACTTTGCTCCAAACGGTGCATGGTACACAACATGGGATACGTCTGACCTCATCCACGACCAACAATACGAACTTGTGGTTAAAGCATGGGATGGAAGCAACTTTTCAACCGAAGAACGGATTCGTATCACCATCGACAATCCAACAGATGCTGATAACATCGTTCCTGTCTTTAATTCCACTGGCTGGAGTAACACCATTACGCTGTACTGTGACTCAAACCCAACCAAGTTTGACCGATGCAATGGTGGCAAGTCAATCGATCTCATGGATTTCTTTTCTGACGCTGACGGTGGTGAAGGAGAAACCAATGGATTAACCTTTGACATCTTCGATGATGCGACCAACCTCGACGACGACAATTACGCTGATTTCATCACACTTTCTCCAAACGGTGTTGCCAAATACGACCCGGCATTCGTCACAGGTTTGCCCGATTCTATCTCAGAGTGGTCACTCATGGGATTAATGTTTGAAGCCAGAGATGCGTACGACTCAGTTGCATATTCCTACAAAGTGAATATTTTGGTAATCGAAGTTTCCTTCACGGTTTCCCGTGACGGTTCAGGTCCGATTACTGCTTCCTCTCCGGCCAAGTTTACCGGTACGGGACTTCCAGACAGTCTCATTGAAGCTCGTTTCGATAACATCAACGGCTTTAGAATTAACCAGACTCGTGTCAATTCAGATTCGACTTGGTCGATGGAAATTACCAGTGCTCAACTTTCTGGAATCACTGGAGTTCGTGATGTGATCTTCGAAATGGATGACCAAGTGTATTCTACACCAAACGAGCCAGGCGATGCATTGTTCCAAATGAGTCTCAGTTCTGGTGATGATTCAAGCAGTAACGTTTTACTCATCGTTGGTGTAATCGTGGCTATCTTGGCACTGGTTGGCGTTGGAATGTTCTTCCTCCAAGTAGAATACGAAGATTTTGAAGAAGAACTTCTCGCTACTGAAAGCCCAGAAACTGCAGACCCGTATGCGTGGGCCAAAGCTCGACAAGAATCACTGGCACAAGCCCAACCCAAGGCCACTGTGAGCACACCTGCTGCTGTTCAAGCAGCAGCTCCTGCCGCTCAAACCGCTCAACATCCGGGCTGGCTATGGGATTCAGAAGCAAATACTTGGGTTCCAGACCCAAATTACACTCCTGATCAGTGATGTGTGGAAAGCGCAATCCAGCGAAAGTATTGAAGAGTATTGAGGTAGGTGCGGAATCATGATTGTTCAGCCCAAACCTGGAGTTCAAGAGAGGATCTTACTTCATTTGCTGGATTATTCGGATTTCAAAAACAGTGTTGAAGTCCCTTTTGCGCTCTCTCAAATGGGGATTGCAAACGCCGTGGCGATTGCTCGCTCCAACGTACCACGTGCTATTGCAGGGTTGAAAGACCAAGGCCTTCTCATTGAACGCCAAGCCCACGTCACGGGTGTGTCGCGCAAACGCAAGGCCTACTTCCTTACTGATTCAGGAATTCACCTGTCAGAAGATACTTGGAACCGTCTGCGAGAATTTAATCTCCGCAGTATCATGAGTGACGGTTCCATCATCACTTCAACGCTGGGTGAACTCAACGAACATCTCCCGTTTTCCATGCGGCCTGTTGACGTGATACGCTACATGGATGATAATTGCGTCCTCGACACCCGTACCCTGACTGCTGACTTGGTCGAGCGAGATTTGTCCAAGCATGTGGAGAAACAGTTAGTCACCTCTCTTGGTGACCTCCCACGACTTCGTCACTTCTATGGTCGAGAAAAAGAACTTGATAATATGGCGAATTTGATTGAGGCGCGTGCAACCACGCTCCTGGTTCCCGGTATTGCCGGTATTGGGAAAACAACGATTGCTTCGAAACTCATTGAGCGCTTCATGCATCGTCGTAATCTTCTCTATCACCGCTGCCAAGACTGGGAAGGTTCACGCTCGTTTTTTGAAGCAGTAGCAGATTGGCTTGCGAATATTGGTGATTCGAGTTTTGCAGATTATCTTGCAGCAACTCCCGTCCCGAAACCTGCCGACGCTGCTCGGTTGTTAATCGATGCACTCGAAGGTACTCCTACGCTCATCGTCATCGATGACTTCCACAAAGTGGCTGATGTCACCTTGCACCAGACCTTTCAAGCGATGACCTTGGGTTTGCTTGGAAGTGAAGAAGAGATTGGGCTGGTCATTTTCTCTCGTTCATTCAAACCCGTTGTGCCTGCAAAAGACGCTGAAGGACGAATTGCGAGTCTTGTGCTACCGCTCGACGGTCTCGATTCTGATGCGGGACGTCACCTCCTCAGCAGTTTCGAGGACCTCGGTGATCAGCAGTGGCTCCACATCCACGGACTTTCCCGTGGACATCCTTTGGTATTGGAATTAATTAATCGGGGTGCATCTGCAGGCGCATTTCATGAAACGTTGGAAAACTATGTTACAGTTGAGATTTTTTCGAAGTTATCTGCTGAACAGAAACGCGTTCTTTCCGCACTTTCAATTTACCGTGAACCAGTAATGTTGCCGGCATTGGCCGAACAGGGTTTGGACACCGATGAGCTTGATTCGCTAGTTGAACAGGGATTAGCACGCCACGCAGATACTGATACATACGATGTGCACGACCTCATTCGGGAATTTCTCTTGCGGAGCTTGGATGAAAAAACGAAGAAAGAGTTTCACTCCAAATGCAGCACTTGGTACCAGAAGCAATCCAAGAATGCTGAAATTATCATTGAGCATATCTACCACCTGATTTGCAGCGATGAGCACGAAAATGCCGCATTGCTGATAGCAGGTGAAGGTAGAGATTTGATTGTCCAGGGTCACATGGAACTCCTCGGTCTCATGGAAAACCTCGCACTGGATTCTCTCCAAGTATCGATTAAAGCACAAATTCTTCAGCAGCAAGGTGAGTTACTCGTTCTCTTGGGTCGATTTTCTGAAGCTGAAGAGATTTTGCGTTCCACTCAAAACCTTGAATCAGGCAAGGCAACAAAGCTCGGTGCTGAAGTGTTGGCAGCGTTAGCGGACATCGCATTGAAGCAAGGGGATGCAGACAAAGCTCTCTCTATGCACCGGGATGCTCTTGAAAAATTCATTGAATTTGGCGACGAGCGTGGTGCAGCCCGTTCATACAACAACATGGGGTACTTGCTCCGTCGAAAGAATGATCGCAATAAGGCGCTTGAAGCCTATGGAGAAGTAGAAAAGATTCTCCAACAATCCGACGATATTTCGCTGATTAGTACACAACTTACTCTGGCGCGGGCCTTTATTGAACTCGGCGAAATTGACCGTGCTCGTGACCATGCATTAGCTGCTTTTGAGCGAACAGATAACGAAAACGATGTTTTGCTTCACGCTCGTGCTCAAGCAGTTCTTGGTCGCTATTACGCGAAGGTTGGTGATGCAGATGTCGCCTCTCACCACTATTCCAGCGCATTAGAAACCATGGGCCAAGCAGGAGATTTACTTTCACTGGTCGAGATAACGATTCTACTTGGGGAAGTACTGCAGGATGCGGGCCGTGCGGAGGATGCAATGGAGCATTACCGTGAAGCCTTGGTCATCGCTGAGGCTAACGACTTACGAATGCAAATGGGCGAACTTCTGTCACGCCTAGGTGGCGTTGCACCGGACAAGCCACGTCGAATGGAATACCTTCAACGCGCTCTTGCTGTCTTCCGAGAACTCGGAGCAAAGTCTCGCATGCGTGAAGTTCAGGCTCAAGTGCACGCTGCGGTCATGGGCCGCTAGGCTTGTTTTTCAGACTGCGGACGGTCGTATTGAATCGAAGTCACGCCATCGGAGTGGACGACCCAAATCGATGTCGCTCCAGCAAGCAAAACACTTCCTTGGTGAGTTCCAGCTCCCGTTCCAGAAATCGAAACATTAGTGTCCAGGTCCCCTCCTTCATGATAGAGTTCAATCGTCGTATCCGTGAGGGTGAGCGTTAAGCGACTTTCATCAGCTTCTGTAAGTCTCCACGTGACTTTTTCCGCATATTCGATTGATCCAATCCGGCTTGCTTCATCCGCTCGCTCTACTGCCGCAGCAAGGTCGTCCAAATTCGACTGAATCGCATTCACATTCCATCGTTCACGGGTTGCAGTTTCAATTTCATACGCCCATAAGCTGAACATTGTGAGGAGTAGAACACCGAGCAGGAATGTGAAAATGTAACCTAATTCGGTTGCGGCAGCCACCTCGTCGCGTTTCAGTTTTCCATTGATCACGATATTGCCTCCGTCATGTGGGCGTTGAGAGCTGCCATTTGCAAAGTGAATTGAATCGGTTCGCCGTTGGTATGCCAAATGGCTTCTGATGTGGCGTACGAAGGGTCAGGAACCCATCCAACATAATCGGTGAGTAAGTCAATTCGACCGGGGTAGATGGTCCAATCTTCACTTGACTCTAATCCATCCGCAGAAGCGTCGGCTATTGCAACGCCGTACGGACTTGACCAGCCTCGTCGAACCTCATATGCGACAGCTGAGGCCAATGAC
>MDTC01171727.1_pt1 | contig 22805 bp, 10 predicted proteins | sample 811181 | NCBI WGS metagenome assembly MDTC01 (sample SAMN05326644, study PRJNA326480) | marine metagenome | isolation source: seawater | place: Pacific Ocean: North | collected 2011 | reverse complement strand
GGACGTGTCTAAAGTCACTGATATGACCGGCATGTTCCATGCAGCGCAAAACTTCGACGGGAACATCTCGGGCTGGGTGGTGTCAAATGTCACTAATATGAGGGGCATGTTCTGGAAGGCGAGCAGCTTCAATCAGAATATTGGCGGCTGGGAGGTGTCAAATGTCACTAATATGAGCGGCATGTTCATGGATGCCAGCTCGCTAAAGCAGGATCTGAACGGCTGGAACGTGTCAAATGTCACTAAGATGAAGGCCATGTTCCGTGGTGCGACCATCTTCGACGGGGACATCTCGGGCTGGGAGGTGTCAAATGTCACTACGATGATCGGCATGTTCTATGAAGCGCGAAACTTCAACCAGGATATCAGCGGCTGGGAGGTGTCTGCTGTAACTACTATGTACAGCATGTTCAATGGAGCAAGAAGCTTCAACCAGAATATCGGTGGCTGGGACGTGTCGGCTGTAACTACTATGCGCAGCATGTTCGCCCGTGCGAGTAGCTTCAACCAACCGCTAAGCGGCTGGAACGTGTCTGCAGTCACCGATATGCGCGCCATTTTCCTTGGTGCAAGCAGCTTTGCACTGACAAACGGCGTTTCGGCTGACAACCGGTTCATATTTGCTAGAGCATTTGATTAAACATTTTAAACACTCAAAATATTGACAAACTGTGCTTGGCTACCTCCAAGCAGACATACCCAGGCATGTCCCCCGTGATGGGTGGACTGCCGCTCAATTGCGTGTCGACATAATGTTACCTTTACTTACTGAGGCTTACTTCAAGATATAAAATATGTCACATTTCTAAGCATCTTTAGTAGTCTAAAAACCTGAAACTAAAAACCTACCAAAAACCTAAAACAGCCCTACCAAACCTAACAAAACAGCCAGTGGGTGTCGATGTCGAAGTGGCGACTGTTGTGCGTTTGCACAGTCTGTTTTAAGAGCTCGTCGAGGGTGTCGTGAATCCCAATTCCGATTTCACAACCTTCCAAGTAAAAGCTACTGGCCGCAAGGCACAGTTCGCCCAACACCGAATAAGACGAGCGGTCGGCTGCGTCGGTAGCTTGGTGTGACAGATCGCGCAAATTGGGCGTAGTGGTGCTACTTGAGTCTAGGGGTGGGCTATATTGCACGCGCACGATTTCCCATCCGTTGGTGCTGCTGGAGAGAGTCAATCGAAAAATAGTTGGAATTCCGGTCCCTTCCGCTGCTTCCGTGACATAGAGAGCAACGTTGCCAGTGACCGAATTGTCCACAGCGATTTCGTAATTGCCGTACATCTCTATTCGGTGTCCGTTCCCCGTGTCATAATAGGTTGGCGTCGTTGTTGCCATGTGTCGCCAAACACCCTTTGCACACACCGGTGTGTGTGTATCGGCCATTTGCATCGCGATCTAACCACCTATATAGCATCAACTAATCAGCTAAAGTTTCAGAATTTCAAAGTTGTACTTTTTGCCGCGCTTTTTTTTGCCGCGGGAAAATGGTATTGAATTTTTTTGGGTTGCAACTTTTTGGCGCCGGTGAAAATGGGTGCTCTATTCTCCCGCGTTATAATTTTTGTGCTAAAAATAGAACGGATACTTCTGAAGCACTCGCCGATGTCCGTGCTTCCTCTGGGTGCGGCAACTGACCCCAAAGCCTGTATAACATATACAACAGATACAACAGATACAACAGATATAAAGGGAGACGAACAACAGCCACAGCCACAGCGACCCGCCTCATTATGCCGCCATGCACTAAATACACGATCAGTGAAGTTGAATACTCGAAGACCGCATTGCAAGCGGAATGGCGGAGGCGTTCGCAAAAGTACTCCTGCACAAAAAAAACAAAAAATTCGAAACCTGCCAAAATGGCCGAAAGTGACAGGCAGTGGTTTATCGAAGCGGCCTTTACTGTTTGCGGTGCTGGTAGCAAATTCCTCTTTGGTGATACCTTGGAGGCCTGTTACTCGAGTACCAATGTGTTTGTTGACAAGGTGGCTCGTGCTTTCAATGTGCGGGGCAAAGTAGCTGCACGCCGTGTACCCAAATCGCTAAGCAAGCACATGCTTCGGCAACAGTGCGTGTTTTTCCAGAACAAAAGCAACCCCAAAGAGTGCCACAGCGTCGCCAACACACTGGGTGATTCGAAGAAGAAACGAGCTACGCTAGGCGTCACTGGGTGGTTACGCCAGGCAATCGATTGTCAGATACGAAGTTACCGCCAGAAACGGAAGATTCAAGCGCGGCTCAGTGGGGTTGATTACAAGCCCTACAAATGTGACCTGTGTAACAAGACCTGTCGAAAGAAAGAAAACCATGTCGATCATGGCACAGGCGAGCAGAGCTTTCGCGAAATCGCCAATGCGTTCGAGACAGAGGTCGTGCAACGCCCACTCACGCCACCCGATCTGACAGACGACCTTCGTTTAAAGTGGCAAAAGTTTCACCGTAACCACGCCAACTTGTCCCTCACTTGTGCCCTGTGCAATCTCACAAATAAATAAGCGGCTTTTTTATCGTATATCTCTAAACCAACTAATTCGCCAATGAAATAGATCAATCATATAGATCATGACTTTATAACAAAAAAATGGGAAATGAAAGAGGTATTATTAAAGTTATGCAGTCAACTCACACTCTGGAATCTGTGGAAGGATGCAACAGTCGTACCTTTCATCGACCCAAGCCTCTTCTGGTTTCTGTGCCACCCTGCAATCGCCCCTCGGTGGATGTGAGCAGGGGAAATTGCGAATAGCTTGGTCCAAATCGAAGAACATACCATCAATCCAACTCATCCACGATTCCGCCTCACCCTCGATTGGTTCACCGCACGATAGCTTGGTTGCAGATGCTTCGGTTTGCTCATTTTGTTGATCGTCCTCGGTAGTATTTAAACAGAGTGATTCCATCCTGTCACTGTCGCCTATTTCCCGGATTGGATCAAAGAAATCGAATGAACTGACCGTCAACTCTTCGATTGGATCCCACTTGCACTCCTCGCATTCCCTTGGAGACAAATACACGTCGACTTGCACAAAATCATAAGGCTCACTTTCGACGTTTGGTATTGCCTGCCCCAATGGCACATCTCGCACTGAAATGGGCTCGTTCAACCCGTCAACGTGTTCGCCTACTCGCTGTCTCTTGCCACCTCCTTGGCGTTCTTGGGCCTGCTTCGTTTTTCTCTTGGTGCCCTTCGGGTTCTTATCTCGATGTTCCGTTGTGCATGCCATCAGGTCGACGAGAAAGGTTGCGATATCTTGTCCAATCTTTGGTGTCTTCAAACACACACTCCACGTTGTAGGAAACATTGCCTGCAGATCGGCGTAAAACGCATCGTTCCCTTCAAGATGCTTGCATAGCGCTGCCAAGCGCTTTATGGCTTGCAGTGTTTGCTCGCCTTCTACCCCATGCAGGACGATTTTCTTTACAACACCTCTTTGCTTCAAGGCGACTTGCGTTCGGTAGGTAGGCGGACGATTCTTCCCGGCCTTCTGTGGTTTCTCTTCCATGTAGATCGACGGATAAGGGTCTGTCTCCTCTTCCACAATGCCAGGATACATCTCGCTCATTGTGTTCGCAATAAGTTGCATGTCGAAGTTGCATTTGTCTCTGGCCCCGTTCCGCGTAAACATCTCTCCTCCGACGGACATAGCGTCATTGGGCACCTCTGGTTGCATGTTCGCTTGAGAAGAATGAGCGATTCGCTCGGTCGTGTAACCGAAAAAAGTCCGAAAAAGTCCGAAAAAAGTCCGAAAAGGTCATGTTGCCAAAATTTCCAAAAAAAGATGGTCATGACCAAATTCAAGAATTCTTAAACTCCAACTCAAGAATTTCTAAAGGGGGAGACGCTCTCTCCCCAGCCAACATGACTTCGTTCGCCGAGCGGCTTGAAGGTTATGTACCAGGGCCCACGCCAGCCGAACTGGAGGGTTGCAGGCAGCGATGGTCTCATGAACCTGGCGAACTAGTGGATCCTGAGCACTCCACCTCGTTCTATCGGTATGGCTTATGCCACGAGGTTAGCAAGGTAGCAACGGGGAGCTCGCCCGACATCGAACAGCTCAGAGACCAAGACGCAAAGTTGCCTCGTTATAGCGGTAGAGGCGCCCTTCACGGGAGTGTGCTGGTCACCAACAACAAGCAGGCATTGCCGGGATCGCCCTTTGTAGGCGGGAATACCGATAGCAGACAGCTATATGGCTATGTGCCGACGCAGGTGGATGCCAAGTGGCTCTCAGGAAATCGCAAGCAAATCGTGTTTATGCGCCAGCCGTGGGCAAGTCAGGTGACAATGAACTTCGCCGCCTACGAACACGCGAGGGCAAACGGAGAGAGCAGTTCGTTGTTTCCCAGCGGCAGTCTACGAAAGGAGTGCGAATACTATTACACCTTCAAAGGGACGACCTACCTGTTCGCAGCAGATATTGATGCGTCTCACATTACGAAACAGCATCTGTACGAAGCGGTCCGGTTGTTCCGTCTCGCATTTCGTGCCGCCCTACCGGCGCTCGGGTTCTCACAAGAGCAAGCGGACGCGACCATGGAGTTCATGGGCACATACGAAAGCTGCACAGCCGAAGAGCGAGCGAGCCAGAGCTTGTCAGCCGATTCGGGTAGCCGCAAACGATCCTTACATTTACACTCGCATTTCATTGGGCCCGTAGCAAAATGCTTCGATCACTACCAAGGTTGGCTCTATCACACAGTGCTGTTGCAAATCCCTCTCCAATTCCGTACACTGTTTGATCTCAAAGTCTATCGCAACGGGGCATTCCGCTCGCTCGGATGTTGCAAGCTGCCGGCCAATGGTGCGCGACGCAAGTGGCTCCACCCGGATCCGATTCCGGAGCTCAGTGGAAAGAAACTGTGCGAACTGTGGAAGGGGGAATGTGTCGCAAGCAAGCTATGGGCGCTTGCCACGGCGCATCCGGCGGTCGTTCACGACGACGTGCTTCCGGGCGGGTCTCTCCTCCCTGGGGTTCGCTTCATACCGGAGAAGGCTTCCGTCATGCCAACCATAAACGCGCAAAGGAATTGGGAGGCTGGCTTACACTGGAATAAGATTGTTGTGGAGCACAAGGGAGCGCAACTGCAGTCAATTTACGATGAGGTTTGGGGGAATGCCGATCTGGACACCGAGACCAAGGCGGCGTTGGAGCAACGCCTCTTCAAAGAATACGTGCAAGTGGCGTGGACACGGCACCCTGACGGCACACTCGGCCTGGCCCTGCCTTCGGAGCTGCAGGCGAGGTGGGATCGGCCAGGACACGGTCTGAAGAAGTTTGTTATGAAGACACTCAAGTTTGACAGCGACCAGCTAGCTGTGCATACCGAAGCGCACTACACCAAGTTCTACTCGGGAGACTACAACGACTGTGTTGGCAGCACGGAGCGCGACGCCAGGTACGAAGCCGACGACGAGTTTGAGCTAGAGGAGCTCGGAGAAGCCGGTGCGGTAGCGGTTGCAAAGTACGGCAGACAGGACACCAAACGGGTGGTGAATCTGAGCAAGAAGCGAAAGCGCGCGCTTCAAAGCACCGAAGCGTTTCCTGCCCTCAACTCGGGTCCAGCCTCCAACAACGCGCGCTATTTGATCGGGCTCACTATCAGCTACGGACGGGATCGACAACCCTCAAAACAAGAGATCGAGTTGCTTTGCTCCGCTCAGCATTTCATACTAATCGCAGCAACTGCAGTCACAGATCCAGTCACAGACTGTGACCCGGTCACCGTGTGGCTCCGCGAAATCTCCCCCCGAGAGAAGGAGTACCTGTCGAAACATCCAGCGTATCACGCCGAATACAAGGCACGGTGCTCGGCGACGCTGCCAGGTAGCTTGCAGAACTTCATACCGGAATCGAAAACCCCGGCGCTTTACGCTCCAGAAATCAAATGGCTGCGCCAAAGAGGCCTGTTGCACGCAGACAGCGGTGATATTACGGAAGAGGTGAGAAGCGCTCTCCCAGGGGAGCTTTATAGCAACGGGGTGATCGACCACAGTACAGTGCGGCTTGTGCGCCGGCACTAGGAAAATTAGATAAAATTAGGTAAAATTCGGTAAAATTAGGTAAAATTAGATAAAATTAGATAAAAACTGTGATTTAATCAATTCAGTAATTTTCAGTAATTTTCAGTAATTTCGGTCAACTAATCAAAAACCAGTCGTGCTTATGCACGCGAGTGTGTGTCGCGTGTATATTGGGGTTTCTTTTAGTTGTGTATGTATTTGTGTATGTGTGTGTATGTGTGTGTATGTGTGTGTATGTACATGCGTTGCGCATGTATTTGTGCTTGTTGTGGGTGCACCCAGTGTGTCGTTTTGCGCCCATTTAGACGATGTTGCTGAAGCCGTTGGATGGTGTCTTCGTAGCAACTCCTTCGATGAGCGACTGCTTCTCCCGGTTCTCGGCTCTCGCCTTGTAGCGGGAACCGGCATCGGCCACTGGTGTCTTCATTTTAGCGCCAGTTGGCGCAGATGCTTCAATGGAAGTATACTCGTCCGCAAATTCGAGATAGCCATACTTTTGGCCTCGGAAATGCCATGGGAAGAAAATGTCCATGGGTTGTTTTACCACTTCCTCGCTGCCTTGTTTTGTAATTGAGTGACCCTAAGCGCATCCAAATCAGTAAAATGTGTATAGCGCGCTCAACAGTGTGGCGTTGCTTACCAACAGATACAAAGACGTATTGGTCAATGCTGGGTACTTCCCAATGGTCAACGCTGGGCACTTGCCGAAAACGTACACAAGTGCCATGTAGATTGGGAATGCAACGATTGACAGTGGCAGGAAGAAGAGCGAAAGGCATGCCATAATAAAGCGAACGGCAGCCACCGCAGTAGCAAGTAGGATTTGCCCGATGAGTTGGCGACCACAAGCTTTAGACGACAAGCCCATAAATGCCTGCAAAATTGCATCTATCAGTGGGAGCAGGTAGCTTAGCTGGGTAGGAGGCCACGCAATCAGAACGAATCAGCCCACCTGAGTTGCACTTCCGTCCATCAGGCACTGAACAAATCGCATCGTGTAGCATCTGAGACCAGCACGTCCTTCTTTCGGAGGTGCAAATTTCAACTCCAAAGCGAACAGGATCAGGCCAGCCCAGCCAATGGGCACAAGAAGGAATGCCAGCACGTAGTAACCACCTAGGACTCGAGCACTTTCGTTGAAGATAAAGCCAAGCACGTGCCACCAGTCGCGGTGATCTTTGTCAAACGATACCACTTCCGATTTATTGTAGAAGAAGTTTCTTGCATAAAGCCATTTAGCTTCTTCGGGCACCTCGGACCCACGCGAACGTAGCTTGGGCAACAGTTTGAAGACGAGGATCACAAGTTCGATTGCCAGTAGCAGGAGTGCAATCCAGGGTCCTACGGCGATGGAAGCCCTCCAGCGCTCGTTGGTCCACATGCCCTCTCCAAAGTGATTGAAGGAGTCGGACGGGACAGCAACCTTCACTGTGTCCCACAGCTGCGGCATGCCCTCGAAGGAGCCGGTCACCATCCAGTCATAAATGTCGCTGAGACTGCTCCCGCCCTGGTTGAGATCCTGGCGGATCTCTTCTTTCGAGAGCGAGTGGTCTTGGGTTGGCCCCTGCACGATGAATCCGGCTGTGCTCTGGGAGGCAAACGAGCCGGTGGTGTCGGCGCCTTGAATCTTGAGCGGTCCTTGGGGCATCACGGCAGTGGTGGAGAGCCGGTCGCTCACGGGGAGCATCGTGGAAAGCATGCGCCGCTGGGGTCCGTTGTCGGTGCCTGAGGCTGCCTTCTTGCGGGCCAGCTGTTGGAGGGCGGCCCTCGGCACACCGGTGACCTGTGTGGTGTGGGCGTGCTGACCGTGCTGGTCGTTGGTGGCAAGCAGCCGCCTGGCGGTGGCAGCTCCGAGGGCAAACTGGTCGGTGTTGGCATCAGCCAGCTCGGCTGCCGTGAAGGCTTGGTGGTCATACTGCACGGCATTCATCTCGAAAAAGTAGCCTTCTCCGCGCTTCAAGAACTCGAGCGACATCGTAAATTGGTCAACAGAGTTCAGAGGCGTGTTGCTGGTGCTGTGCTGGGGTGGAGACATCCAGGTGCACTTGTGCAGGGAGGCCTCGTCGTCGGCCGACGACGAGAAGTATTGAGTATCATAGATGACCTTGCGAGCCGCAGAGTTTCTGTACGGGTTGGTGGTGCCTCCGTCGGGGGAGAAGTCGTAGGCACGCTGCCCTTTGCAGGTGCAGGCGCCGGTGGAGGCTCCATCCGCAGGTGCAGAAGGGAAGATGTGGTGCAAGTCCATGTCGGCGTAGACACCTGTCGCATCTGTGATGGTCTCGGTGCCGGGTTTCTCGGTGTTCTTCTCGCAGTTGCCGTAGATGGACTCTGCAAGGGTTGTTGTAGCCCCATGATCGACCAGCAGCATCGCTTCGATGGTCGGATCGAAAGCCTGCACAAGAGTAGCAACTTGCAGCGTCTGGCCGACTCCTCCAGCGATGTTGTCGAGGAAGTTGGATTGGAACACAGTCGAGGCCATAATGGCTTGGGCTTCCGAAATCGCAAAATCCTCCCATCGCACGCGGTCGCACGTCAGCTGTGGCAGAGCCACTGTGGTTTGTTTGGTCGTGACAGCACACGCGACGCCTGCGCCTGTTTCGGCGCAGCCCTTGGCGCCCCCATCGAGAGTGGGGTTGCGAGCCCAGTTGGCGAGCGGACTGTGGGTGGCAGCGACAATCGTGTTGTCCCAGGAGCACGCAGGAGCCCCGGCCACATTGGTGCTGATTCCGGCCAAGTGACAGAACTCTTTGAATCGGCATAGTCTGACTTGTCGGATGGCCGTGGTCATCACCGCTTCCAAAGCACTGTTGGCAACAAAGCCAAGCGAGGCGCTCATCATCGAGTCGATGGGGTAAGTGGCGTAAGGTTCCGCGGCAGTGGACTGCAGTGCGTTGCTTGTGCGCCAGGCGTCCCGAGCAGTGGCTGTGGGGAAGCTCCCGTCGGGGAGCCGATGATCAAACGAGCGGTAGAGCTGCATCCGACTCTCGAATTCGACTTCATAAGATACATCGATGGGCGCCTCTGTAAAGGCTATGGCAATCGAGACGTGTAGCCAATCGGGCAAGAGCTGGCACGTGGAGGCGGCAGCGGTTGGATTCAAGAGGCCGGCCTCGTTGGTGCACTCCCAGACTCGCGCCTTGAAGCTGAAGTCTGTGCTCTGCGCATTGTTAGCGGCACAGGTCGCAAAGGCATCGGCAACGGGTACACCGAACTCGCCGTTGGCAAACGGCCGAAGCTCCATGCATCCGGTCTGGAAGCTGAGCTTGGTGCGCGTGACACCCGCTTCGTTGTAGGTGCCACTTGCAGACAGCGCATCAACATTCGTCACCGCTGCACCGTAGCAATTGCCGGAGTTCACTTGGACCTCGCTTGTGCTGGCGATACCGTAGTAGCTGTTCACGGAGACGCCTCCGACCGTGTTTGAGATTGTGCGCATGTCCATATTGACAGTATACTGCAGTGCCTTGAGGGTGGCAGCGTCATAGGCGCCGGCCGACGCGGGGCAGGCGTGTTGTGGGCCGATGCTGTTGTCGCAGTCAGTGTGCGCAGTGCATGCTCCCTGGGCGGGTGCCTTGTAGCTGACGGTATCAACGTACATTGCGTTCTTGGAGCCGCTGCTTTGCATGCCCGAGAGAGCAAACATGGTGTTCGATACAGAGAGACTGAAGGAGCGCTCCGTGCAAATCGGGCTGTAGTGTGCAAAGCTGGAGTCGCCCTTGCGCATTGCGGTAACGTGTGTGCTGCTCAGCTTGAACTCGTAGACGGTGTTACCGTTGGCTGCGCTGATAGACACGATGTCGCGGCCGAGTCTGTCGGAGCAAGCCTGTAGCCGCTCCAGGGATACCGAGAGAGTGGCCTGGAACCCGACGGTGCTCAGATCGCTATTCCCGTGGTTGTCGATGGCAACCTCGGACACGGTCCACGAACCACCTGCACCGAGATCTCTTGGTTGTGTAAAGAGAGTGTTTGTGCCCTGGACGCCATCGGTGGCCTGGTCGAATCCGAACAGCTTCCCATTCGCCGAGAGGGTTGCTGTCTCCGTCGCATCCGGTTGCGCACTCGAATCACCGAAGAGCGCCGCAAACATCTGACTGTTTCCTTGGCCTTGTGGGAAATTAGAGGGGTGCAAGAAATCACAGGAGCCCATGGAACTGCCGCTGGTGATAGGATTGGAGACAGCCGAACCATCGTATTGTTCCCAGAACGACCTCAGGTTGACGGAGCTCGAGGGGTTGGCTTCGATCTCTGGCTCACAGCCACCGAGCTGCACGTTCACCAATGTCTTCTCCTGCGGCCCGTGGTAGTACCGGTTGAGCACGTTCAGTGTCAGCTTTCCGTTTTGGGAATCCCATGTGGGTTCACTGAAAGAGGCCTCCATTGTTCTCGTATCGCTATCGAGTAGTGCGTTGTTTTGGGCAAACAGTTCGTCGTCCTGGATCCGGAGGTCCACCGACTGAATGGTTCCGAGGGTAGAGCAGGTGTCGGTGTTTGCACCGGATGCGAGTTCGTCTGGGAGAGGCGCGTTGGTCAAGATCAGCTTGGGGCGGCGCGACAAGTTTACGATGCCACCATCGTCTTTCGACGTGAACCTGGCAAAGGGGAGCGCAGTCCACGGGTTGGAAGCACCCGTCTGTGTTGCCGTGCTCGTGGTGGGGCAGACAAAGGCGTTTCGGCCTCCGTTCTGGACGGTAGTCACCTTCCACAGCAGCCTGCGGGGCACGTCGGCGTTGCAGTAGGTGTGCTTGTCACTCGCGCTCATTGCGTCGTATTCGGTGCCGGCACAGTGCACGGCAACCTGCCTGGTTGCGAGCTGGCGCTGCAGCGAAGACATCTCACTGCATTCGACAGAAGCACCGACGGCTGCGTTTGACATCGCCACGAGCTCTGCCGAGGTTGGACACGCCAACTGGTAGTAGTTGTCGATGCGCGACCACATATCCGTCGAATCTTCAATCTCGGTGAAGAACCGGAATGTGTTTGCGGCCCACTCGTTCCAGGTCGTACCGGCGTCTACATCACGGAGTGTTGTGCAGATGTGCATCTTGAATTCCCTTGGCGCACAGGCGAAGTTGCTGCCGGAGGCTGTGCAGTCGCTGTGCTCGGTCTCCATTATGGACAAGTATGAGCCATCGAGGCCTGCATTCCAGGATAGTGGTTTTTCTTTGGCTCCCTCGATTTCGGGATCGAAGCCTGCAAAATCGACGCGGAATGGCGCCTTGCTCTGTGGATCTTCGGCCGTCACCGTGAGGGTCTGGGTGAAAGTCATTGCCTTTTCAGCGGTGCTGAGTGGATTCCTCGCGACATCGGTGCCGCAAGTGATCTCAGTGGCATCGAGTGCAGTGCCAGCGGCAGCGGTGTAGTCCACCTTTTCGAGAGAGAAGCTCACTGCGTTGTTGCCACCTTCAAAGCATCCGGAGGCAGGTCCCGCCGCGAGGATGCTGATTTTGAAGAACTGGAATGGCACCGAGCGGTCTGCGGCACCCTCTGTACCCTCGCAGTTGTAATAGTAGCAAGGGCCATTGGCGTCGTCACAGAGCTTACAGTCGTTCTGTCCGGGGGTTGCGGCTGGCATATCGACACGGATCATATATCCGGTGGTTCCGTCTCCAGCTACGACCTCTGCGCTGGTGAGGGTGTAAGTCTCGATGTTTTGGTCTGGGTTGCCGTGGATTTTGGAGACCGACACGGAGAACTCATTGGTGTTGAGGCCACCCAGGTCGACTTTGACCCAGGCGGTGAGCGGTTTCATGTCCAGGGCGCGCTTGGCAGCAGTGTTTGACTCGCTGCTCAGTCGGGAGCGCTGGAGGTAGACGGAAAACGGCTGATCTACGCCGTCGCTGTTCCAGGTAAGCTTGGGCAGGGAGGCGCTCTGATAGGAGGCGTCGAGGTCGGTGAGTGGGCGCAACTGGTTGTTTTGCACGCCGGCCATTTGGACCACGCCATAAAAGTCATCGTCCTCCACCTTGACAGTGATCGATGATCTGCTTTCCGCCACCACGGATGGGGCGTAGCCTGTCTGGTGTGTAATGTCCACCTGAAACAAGCGGTCGTTCTCGCAGCGATGATTGTCAAAACTGTAATCGCTGAGCGAATAAGCGTTGTCGTCGCTTCCGAAAAGCACCATCTCCTTCTGAGTCATCAGCTCGCCCACATCCCAACTGAGGTGGGATGCTGGATACTGCGATGACTGGAAGTCAGCAAAGTCCAACAAACGAGTTGTTGGGTCTGGGGAGGTGCCATCGGCACTTTGGAAGCGGAGAAGGTCGACCTGCTCGGCTCCGGCACTGGTTGGGCTGATGGCGGTGAACTGACCGACGCAGGTGTTGGGCTGCGCGCCTGTAGAGTCGCGACTGTACTGTGTGCACAGCATCTGCATTGCTTGGGCCAACTGTTTTGCTTCGATCCCCACGCCAGCTCGGAGCTGATAGCGGATACCGATGGGGGCAACTGCCATGAGGTCACTGTCGGCGAACGAAACGGGGAACCGGAGTCCACATTGGGTGGTCACATCGTGCAGACTTCCCTTGCTGGAAAGGTCGGCGACTGCTATCAGCGACTGGCACTTACCGATGCTGGTCGACCCGTCCACGCCGTGTAGTTTGCCTTCGAAGAGTCCGATGGTGATGGGTGGGTCCACTGAAGGCACGACGGTGACCGCTTGGCTAGGCTGCAGAGGGGCTCCGAAAAAGCCGGTTGCACAAGCACCGGTCGCATCCGGATCACAGTCGGTAGTGGCCTCGATGCCAAAGCCGACCTCTGACAGTGTGATCGAAGGCTTCATCAGAATATTCATGGAAACCCGGCTCCGTTGGAACCCAGCACTCCCGCGCCAATCGTTGCGCGACCAAGCGGAGATCTCCAGCACATCATCTGTAATCTGATCTGCAGGGTATTGTACGTAGAGATTTTTCAATTCTGGACAGGACCCGCTCTTCGAGCACTTGAAGGAGTACAACGAACTGGGGTTGTGGTAGGGCGTTGCCGCCGAATAGGTGGGGCAGCCCAACAGAGTCGCGTCGCGTGCGTACGGATCCAGGCACTTTATGGGGCTGCCATCGGCGGCGCTTCCAGTCTCGTAGCAACCGTCCGCGGTAGTCCCCGTGCAAGTCTGGCAGTTGACGTCGGCGGCAGTAAAGTCCGCACCTGTCTCTGGCAGTGGCTTGATCCGGATCAGCTGTGACTTCTGGCAGCCTTGCCCTTCGGGTGTACCAACGGGGCACAGCCACAAGCAAAAGCGCTGGTTGCTGGCACCGGTCACCATGTCCGAATACTTTGACTGCACGGTGAGGTAGACGTGCTCGCCGGATACATCGTGGAGGCTCCGCAAGGAATCCCATGCGTAGTTGGTGTCAGTGGTGAGTGGATGGATGGGCGCGGCTGCTTCTGCCTGGTTGTCGGTGGCTCCGCTGGCTGCAAGCACACGGACTTGTGACCGGTAACCGGCGACCATAGTAAGCTGTGTCATGGCCCCGGATCCATCCAGGTTGGTGTTGGCATCAATGGTACTATAGCCACCCTGTAGATCTCCGATGGCTGCTGTGCCGGTGCTGCCAGCACAAGCGACGGTGTTGGAGCCGAGGCAGCCAGAGGCGTCGGCCAGATCGGTGCCGACCCACATTACGGGCTGCTCTGCAATGGGCTTGGGTTGCACAATTACGGAGACGGTGCTCGACTGGAAGTCGACAAAGGTGCCTCCTGTTCCCTCCGAAAAGGAGAACGCGGGTTTGACCCTGTCATCGTTGCTGACGGTCACGTCAAACTTCATCCGGATGCAGTTTGACCATCTGTGTGGCAGCCGGAAGCGCAGATTGCTAGCAAGTTCGCGAGCCATCAGTGGTCCAGCAGGGCATACGAAGTTGCCCGAGCCGCCAGCTGGCTTGTGGCACTTGTTGACCAATGCGCGGTTGAGGATCGTGTCCGACCATGTGAACGTGTTGTGACCCACGACATCCAGCGAGTCGCGGATGTGACAGCTTGTGCCGCGCACGCTCGCAATCTGCCCAGAGTCAAGACCATCGTCCAAGATAATGCGGCAGACGCTGCCCCCCGCAATACCGGCCACGAGCTGTGTTCCGTGGTCTGCGTTGGTGAATTCTTGTTGAACGATCGACGAAGCACAGTTGGCATCAGCACTTCCACAAGTCACCTCGTGCGAGTCCGACACTTTGTAGAACCCGCTGCCAGGGGCTGCGTTTCCGAAATCAGGGTAATCGTCGACGTACTGTAGAAACACGTCATAGAGCCCCCCAGCAGGCTTCCACTCGTCCTCGGCCATTGCCGTTGCTCCACACGTCTTTTGAAAGTAGCCAGTGACTTTAACTCTGCCGATATGCTGATCGTGGAAATTCGTCTGCTCGGTGAACCGGATGCGATCCGCACAGAACGTGTCCGAGCTGTTGCCGCCTCCACAATCCAGGTCCTCGGTAAGAGTGCCTGAGGTGTCTGTGGCGACGTCGGTCCAGGTCCGAACAGTGTCATCGATCTGATCGCGGGTTTCGAGATTGCGCTCCTCGATAAATGAGACATGCGCAGATGCGCTGTCTGCCGTTTGAGAGTTGCCCCACATCTGAGAGAGTGTGCTTGGCACCGCGAGTTGGCGCACGTGGTCAACGTTTACGGAGAAGGCGCCCTGGTCAGTGTTGGATTTTGACCGAGCCACGAAGGTCGGCTCCGTTGCATCCACACCGGAAGAGGCCTGGACAGAGTCCTTCACGACAGCAACCATGCGCAGATTAATAGGAGAGCGAGCGGATGCGTCGTAGGATGCGTCTTCCGTGTTAAATCCCGATTTCCCTTGGAAACAGAGTGATCCCCTGGATAGGAACTTTTCCGCATTTGCGTTCGCTCTTCCAAGTATCCAAAAATTCTGCGAACGGCCCATCGTCGTCCCATCAGTCAGTATGATACCCGAGGCTTCGTCGATTGAGAGGGAGTTCTGTAGTGCGGATGTGGTAGCGCCAGGGCCATCGATCGCATCAGCTCCGGCACCCTTTGCTGTGATGTCACAAACCCCGGTCAAGTCAGTTGCGCTGTTGGCTGCATCGATTCCGTCCGAATTCGATGCGCTGCACCAGTAGACGTTGTCGATTGCAGCGTTGCCGGCACAGGCCTCGAGGCTGTACCATTGGCTGTCCTGAGAAGCTTTGGGATTGTTGCCTGCGGGCTGATACGAAATTTGCTCTGGCATGACCATGGGTCCGTCAGTCCACGCGACTGATCCGTCCTGGTAATAATCACCAGCATCGTTTGCCCCCTCGGACTCATCAAATAATACAAGGGTCTCGATCACGGCCCTCGAAGCTTCTGCCCCGGTTGCCTTACAGCTCACTTTGAAGCCCGCAGCCACGGCGCAACCAGACGTGTTGTCGCCACTGAACTGATAGCAGTTGCCACCGTCGCAGGTATCGCCCCCCTGGGCGTCGGTGCCTGTCGGTGCATTTCCAGTCGGATCACAGATCTTGTCATGATCGGCCTGGGTGGCATCAATTTCGTCCACCGAAGCGATGGAGCCGTCTGCCCCAGCCTGGATGTAGGTACAGAGAGAAGTCCCTGCGCGATACGGGAGAGGTAGCCCAATCCCGTCGGTCCTGTCTGCAGCGGGATTGAAGGTCACGGCACTGAGACCGTTTTCGGTGATCGTGTGGTCTGCTTGCAGAATTTCACGCTGGTCGTACCTGGTCACTGCCGGGATGTGCAGCAGCTCGACCGTCGTGCTGGCGCTCTGTTCGAGTGAGTCTGTGCTGTGCCAGCCCATAACGTCACCATCGTACATAAAAACCGTCACTCGGAGCTGCAGGTTCTTTGTCATCTTACGGCTTGGTCGCAGATGCACACCGTTCTTGCCAGCGCCGCCTGTTTCGCCCCAGATAGCCTCGCCCTGGCGCTGAGCGTCCTGCAGGCAGTCGTCCGCAGAAGCGAAATCGGTAGTGTCCAGCTGAGTCGAACTGAAGCCACCCTGGAGGGACGCGTCGCCTCCCTGTGCCCCTTGCTCGTGAATCCACTTGGTGCACCGATTGGCGTAGGACCTCCATTTGCCGGGAGCAATCTTGGTAATACCAGCCTTGGTGGTTACAGCATCAGTTGTACCACCCACCGCGCCCATAGTAGAACCGTAGCTAAACAGCTCGAATTCGCCACCGTTCTCCGCATCGTAACTGTCCAGATTCAAATCTTCGATCTCGATGTGCGAAAAGTAAAACATGGACGAGTCGGTGGCAGAAGAGGCGTGGTTCACCGCAATCTTCAGGGGGATGGTGGTGTCCTCCAGCGCAGTCTGTGATGCGACATTGAAGGTGACCGTGGGCGGTTGGCTGTTAGTTGGCGTGGCGGCAATGTGATACTCAGGAGAGTCGTGCACGGCGAAATCGCAAGTAGAAGGCTCAAATACGTACATCCGAGTTTTGAGACAAAGACCTGCATTCGTTGAGTACCCCTCATGGTAGGCATCGAGAGAGGTGGTCGCTTGGTTAGCCTCTGTCCAGAAGTCCGGGTTTGCGGTGAAGTCACTCTGTGCACGAAGCACAAGGTCGGGCCTCATGCTCTTGAGCTGAGCCACAGTAGGCGCTTCGTAGGAGTGGCCCGTAGACAACTCGTACATGCGATTGCTACCCGCGTCGCCAATGTACGTCGGGTAGTAATCAAAGTCTCCTGAGAAAGCGGTGGACGCAAACGGGGCATCCACTGCAAGCCTAAAGCGAGGCACACTCTCATCCGATTCGATTGCCAGAACTCCGTTGCTGTTTGTGCATTCGATGATTTCGAGGTGAGTTCGTGTCGACCTTGAGAACTTGTCTCCGCGGCTCGCTTCGTCAGTGTACTGGTAGTCGTTCACCGCCATCGCAGCGAACGGACTCGTGGCCGCACCGGCAGAGAGAAACGAGAGCGAACCAGCTTCAAACACTTCTGTGGGGGCTGTTGCGTCGCGCCCTAAATTGTCAGTGGACTGGATTGGTTTCACTTTGGCTTCCACGCTCACCGGCAGCAGCTGAGAGTTCCAGTAGGTGTAGCCCCGAGAAGCGTCCGCGTCGTCCACAGCCGTGTTGTAGTTGCGAACCACCACGCGCAGCATCACTTGTCCGCTGACACCCTTCAGCACCCGCATCTTGAGCTTGCGGCCACACCCAACAGGGTATTGCTGGAGATCGCGATAAAACTTGAACACGGCACAGTTTGCATCATCCGGGGTCTGGGCACAGTCGACGGCGGCGTCGCTGCCAGCGGTTGTTGTGAGTGCAGCCTCATCATCCCAGATCTGATTGTAGAGAGTAGAAAGGTCCTTCCACTTGTTTTGCGGTACGAGCACTGATTTCAGAGACTCTATATCCTTGTAGGTGGTGCCCGAGGCCGAACATGTGTTCACTTCGTGTACGATTTCGCCCATCCCTGGGTCGCATTCGGTCGCCTGGCCACCAGTCGCACAGACGTAGGGGGACTGCGCCTGTGTGGCGTCACCCAGGGTGAAGCCAGCGGCGGTAAGGTTCACATTTGAGAAGGCCTTGGTCGTGCACTGGAATTTGTTCTTGCTCGCAGCGCTGTCATGTTCGAAAGTGTACTTGGTTCCCTTCTCCGTTGTGGCGCCAAACCGGTCAGTGTATTCCGACGCAAGCCCCTCGAGGGATTCGCACGAAGAGTCGTCACACGAGTACAGCTCGAACAGCTTGTGCACGTTGCTGCAAGGGTTTGCGCGGTTACCGAGCCTGGTGCACTTGTGGCTGTGCTGCCCGGGCGCCGCCTTGTAGCTCCCGGCGACATTCGCATCCGTGTTCGTTTCGCAGTTACCGTCGGGGTCTGGGTAGGCAGTCTCTTGCACCAGCGGGTCGCACACCACTTCGTATTGAAGTCGAGTCATCTGTTGGATGAATTCGAATGAAGACGGGTGAACAGCAGGCCAGCTCGGGTCTTGGATGCTGAAACACAGGTCGTATAAGCCATCGAACGGAGCAATGATCTTGTCAGATGTCGGGTCTCTCGGCGTGGGAGTCCAGGTCTGTGCACCGCCTGCAACGGAATCGATCCGCAGCGCAGCGGGATGTTGACACTTGTGGCCGTAAAGCGCGTAGTCAGCGTTAGCATCCGTCAGCCGCGCTCCAAACTGGGCGAGCTCCGCCACCGTCGATGCTGCACTCACAGCGGTGGAATCGTAGCAGTTCTTGAGACTCGTGTACTTGACGCGATCGGCCGCAGTTATCGTACAGCCAGCAGCCTCGGCGATGCTCGAGGTCGAAGTGCCATCGGCCTTCACAAGCTGCGTCGAGTACAAACACGGGTTTATCCTCGGTACCTTGTTTGTCGCAGATACGGCTTCAAACGGGTTGTAATCGTAGTGCTCAGCCATCTCCGATGTCATGAGTCCGTACTGCAGCTGCTTGCTCCTTGCGAGGCGTCCGTCAGCTGTGTCGGTGGTGATCTCGGCTACCTCGACCACTTGTCCGGTGGTGAGGGCGCAGCTGGAGGCGGTTCCGCAGCCTGCTGTAAAGACACCAAACGCAGCCGAATCTGCAGAGTCGCACGTCTCCGGTGTCACTGTGCCAGCGTCTGCAGTCTGAGAGCCGATCAAAGGGCAGGTGCCTGCATGGCCTGGAGCGATTGCTTCCAGCTGGCCATCGCCGCAGGTCCGATCTGGATGGACGCTGACATAGCTATGGCTGACAACCGTAGGGGGTGCAACCGAGGTAACGGCGAAAGTCGCGGGCATCGTGACCGAGGCGGCGGTTGCCACCTCGGTAATTGCAGTGGCAATCGCCGCGGCATCGCATCCCGCAGTACATCCCTGGTTTAACAGCTGAAGCTGAGCGTTGTCCATCCCTGTTAGTGTCACTACAAAAATGACTTGAACAGGGCCTGCGTTAAGCAGACGCCTCGAGGTGCCAGCACCAATGCTGGAAGAGATCGAGTAACCGTCCACGTATTGCGTACAGTCAGCGTTGGCACAGGCATCAGGGCGACTGGCTTTGGTGTAACCTTGCTCCACGGTGGTCTGCACGGTACCGACAAATTCGGTCGGATCCATATCGAGCACGACTTCTTCCGTTTGTGACACCTCGGCCATTGTCGGGGCAAAAGTGGGGGCGTCTGTCGGTGCAGCAGTCGTAGGAGCAGCCGTCGGTGCATCGGTGGGTGCATCGGTCGGAGGAGCAGGTGTCGGCGCATCGGTGGGCGCAGCAGCTGCAGCTTCACCCCAGACTGTCCAAAACCCGTTGTCATTATTGTTTCCACTGCTTGGCACTGGATCGTCACAGACAAGGCAAAAGGTTACAATCGACGTGTATTCCATGAAATTTGCAGGGCGCTCCCAAAGTGTGTCTCCACTGGCTTGCAAGGTATCCATATTCGCGGGGAAGATTGACACATAGTGGCAATCGGGGTCGTCCACACATGCTTGCATGCATGCACCCACTGTAACCCCCGAGAGTTTTGTCAGCCTCGTATTGCCCTCATCTGGGCAGGTGTAGTAGTTTTGCCCTGTCGGGCCAGTGGTAGTGATGCCGGTATGAGATGGGTGTAGATTCAAGTTGTACTCCGGGAAATCCCATGCGCTCGCAGGAGGGGGTGGAGCGGGGAGAGAACCAGCCAGAGAACCAGCCACATTTTTGCAAATCATGAAATAAAGTCGCTCGCCGGTGTCTGTGCCGTACCATGCTTGAGCCACATTGCCTCCAAAGGCAGTATTCCCTTGGGTTGCCCAGTCAGTCGATGGTCCTTGGTGTGTGTAGATTACCCTGGCCCACTCGTTAGAGTCAGCGTACGCACAGCCCAGATTGTTGTGGTAGCTTCCCGCACCCGCCCCGCCGTTGTGGCAGGTCGCCTCGTCCCAGCCATTTTGCACACAGGGATTAACATCTTGGTTTTCGATGCCGGGCCACGTACCCATAGTGTTGTCTTTTGGAGTTACCAATCCAGTGTCCACCGCCCACTGGAGGAATCCACCGTCCAACGAAGTGCTGCCCACACACTCTTCGTAGCTCAGGGTGTAGTAGCCGGCAGCTTCACAGGAAACAGGCATGCCGACAAACCCGGTGATTAGGATCTCGAGGTTAGGGTTTTCGTTGAGCAGACGGCGCTCTCCGCCGGTTTTGGAGGATGTTTTTGAAGTAGGCAACGACATCGGTTCTTTGGGTGCCATTAGTGGCTGGACTTCGTCGTGGAGAAGTCCGATTTCTGGAAGCGCCTCCTTGGTGTTGTAGACAACTTCCTTCAGATACTCCTCTTCATGAGCTTCTATTCCGATTGCTACGAGTACGAATACAACAATCACGAGATTCAGAGCAAGAGGGTATTTGATGCGTTTTCCTTGCCCCAAGTAGTTGGGGGGTTGGGTCAGTTGTAAGCGCATGTGTAGTGTAGCAGAATGCTTCTTGTGAGTCTGGTTATCTGGTTATGTTGTTTCGATATACAGCTTGAGGCGCTTGATTTGAACTGCTTCTGTTATCCGAGTTCTTTCAATTGGTACTTCAGCACAAAAACACAGTTGGCATATATATACGATGTGAACACATACCTTAGCTACGATGGTAGCACAAGTGTTCGCCTCGTGTCTGGCTCTTGTGGGCCAGCTCCTCTATGCCTACGCCTTTGTGCGGATCCATGGCGTTCTCATATCAGAAGAGACCCCTTTTGTGATCCAACTTCCACAAAGACAACAGCAAGAAAACGACGAGCCAGAAGAGCCAGAAGAGCCAGCAGAGCCAGCAGAGCCAGCAGAGCCACGGATCCTCCCCACTTCGGTTTCTACTGCGTCAAGAAACTGTTTTCGCTACACATGGGTTGGAATCAAGCGCGCAGCCATCTCAGTCGGTCGGATTAGCCGACTGTTTTACGCTTCTGATTGGCTAAAGGGAATGGCAGCAACAATAGTTGGGGCGGTGTGCACGCTGGCGGCCCTTTATTACGCATCAGTTACGCTCGTTGCAGTGTTACGAATCTCCATCATCCCGTTTACGATTTTAGTGGCTCACCTTTCCAAGGATTCCAAGGAAACTGGAGGGGTTTCGACTGCGCTGTCGAGGAGCACCGATTCTACTGCCACTCACGCTGCTTTGTGTGCAAAAGGAACACTTTTGGTGCTTGCGTGTGCATGCTTGGTTGTGGCAATCTACGAAACCCCATCCGACGCAACGGACACACTAAGTATCCGAGATGACGGGGAGCTCTGGACTCGTACCTGGTACCTTCTCTATTTGGGTGCGTGCGTAACCATTCTATTCGTTGGCTGCGGTTGCTGCTGCTGCGGCATGGTAGCGAGACTCTCCTTGGGTGGCCAAACGGGTGCCCTCGCACTGTGCAACGGCATCCTCTACGGCTACTTTCTCCTCTTTTTCAAAATGCTAGCGTGGACTGTACAAGCCGACGGCGGAGCCACCCGATTCGCAGTCTACCTCGCGCTGTTCATCTTCACCACCCTTGGAGGCGAATGCACTCGGCAGTGTTACCTCAGCCTGGACAATCTGACCACGGTGGTGGTGCCGATCGTAGTCACAGCGGAGGTTTTCTTTGGCACGCTAACCTCCGGACTCTTCTTTGAAGAGCTACAGCAGCGTAGCGCCGCACAGCTCTGGGTGTTTGGTGTTGCGGTGTCGGGTGCAATTGCTTGTGTGCTTGCAGTGTGGTACCTGAACCTGTGTACAGCTAGGCAATCTAAGCAACATGAGAGCTGCAAAGAGCTGCCGAAAGTGACGAAAACGGCCACCAGTCCCCCCTACACTCGCCTCAACCAGTTCGGCATCTAAAATGTCGACTCCAACATTGAATGACTTTAAGATATTCATTACCGCGTTAAACCAGTAAATGAGCATCGCGGTAACTAACAGATTTAATGTTATTAATCGCGTCTTCTAGTCGCCGAGCGCCACCAAAGTGAAGCACTCGGTGCCTCTAGCCAACTCCCGTTCCCACTCCGAAATCTCCTGCTTGGAGCGCTTTCCCGTGCACTTTCGGGCCCACCAGTCCCCGAGGAAGGTCGCCGACCCTATCGGGTATACCGACTGATTGCCATTGTCCCACTCGACTGCTGCCCATCCCGGCCCAACGTTTGGTTTCCCGTCGGGTTCGAGATAGAACCGGTCGTAGTGGCGGCCAGTCGTATTGTTCCCTACCAAATTGCCTTCCCTATCAGTAAACCCCATCACTGTCCCCCGGCATCTCTCCCCATCCTTGACATCACTCCTCCATTTACCACTCCGCCAGTCCCTTCCTCGGCCTACACGCAGTCCCACCCGCACCGATGATAGGTCCACATGTTCGCACATCAGTCCACATTGCATTTTGACGCAACATGTCTTCAAATAATTCGAATAGTTCAAATAGGTCTTTGACGGAAACCGAGCAGGCGCTGCGCTTGGTCGCCACTTGGGTACTCGACGGCAACGACCTGCTCTCGGCACAGCAAGCGCGAAACAGGGCCCGTGTGGTGATCGCAAAGCGAATTGATGCCACTGTGCGGCTGTCAATGGACAGAGGCAACTTCCACATGGCCATACTCGACTGGATCGCGTTGAGAGATGAGAAGACAGTTGCACAGGTCGCAACAGAAATGGGATACGGCGTGCGCCGAGCCAATGCAATCGAAATCGAAGACTATTTTGAGGCGGAGAGCCAGAGAAAGCGCACCGCGAGCTTGGGCCACCGGTACTCGCGGATGAGCAAGACTAAACGAAACCCACCCCTCGTTGTCGAATGGGCAGGGTAGGGGGCGAAGTCCACCGAGATGCGATGAATTCGATGAATTCGATGAATTCGATTAGAGAGCCGATTAGCTTTTATTAAAATACACTACAAATGAGAT
>MDTC01094505.1_pt1 | contig 22807 bp, 42 predicted proteins | sample 811181 | NCBI WGS metagenome assembly MDTC01 (sample SAMN05326644, study PRJNA326480) | marine metagenome | isolation source: seawater | place: Pacific Ocean: North | collected 2011 | reverse complement strand
GTTTAACATTGTTCCTTCATTCTATTCCATGAAGCGTTAATGTAATCCTTGCTTAGTTCGATGCCGATTGCATGACGACCTAATTTTCGACAAGCCGACCCAAGACTAAACGACCCTGCAAAGGGGTCTAGAATAATTTCTCCTGGAACGGTTGTGAATTTGACTAGTTCTGCAATCAAATCGACTGGTTTTTCTGTTTGATGTATTTTCTTCTTTTTACTCATCAAACGCCTAAACGCCAAAACATCAGGAATACTCCTGTCGCTTGTCATCCTACGCTTGCCTTTAGAGAAGAACATCATCAGTTCATGCCGAGGTCTTCCATTGTAACCAAGCGATATAACACCTTTATCCCACACCCATTGGCTGTTAAACGTGAATCCAGCCTTTTCAGCTAACTTCACTTGCGAATAGATGTAATCGATGGTGTCGTGCTTGCACGCTGGCATAAAGCAAAAGAAGTGTCCTCCTGGCTTTAATACTCTCAACATTTTGCTGAATAACTCTTCATCAATGTCTTTAGTTTCGAAATCCCACCCTTTCTTTAAGTTTCTAGGGCGGGTTGAACCAGTCTGCATTTGATAATCTAGAACCGAATAAGGCGGATCTGTAATGATAGCATCAAAACTATCATTTTCAAAATCATCAATGGCATCCCAAGCATTTCCTTCTATGAGAAGTGTTTGACTATCGCCATTAATTGCGATATACACTCCACGCGAAATCCTCTTGAAACATTTGTTAATGTTCTCATTTAATCTTCCACGGATTGTGGATTCTTTCTCATTCGGATTTGCTTCATATAATTCCTTGAGATGGCTTGCGCCATTTTCTTCAAGGAAATCAATCAAAGTTTCTTTCAAACTCATGAGCGGTTTATTCTGCAGGTAATTTAATGAATGCAAACCAATAAGTGCCTGTTCCATTACTACCTACGCTTTTCTTTGTCCTAGTTCCAACTAGAGGCTGTTGAGGAAAAGACGATAACATTTCTGTTACGCTTATTGAAAGATCATTATACTTGAATATCAAAACTCCATGGGGCTTCAAACAGCGCCATATCTCATCAAATCCATTTTGTACATCTTCTTTCCAGCCATGCCCAAGTTTTCCATATTTCTTGAGCATTATTCCTCCTTTAGCGTCTAATATATGCGGAATATCCCAAACTACTAAGTGAAATGTTTCATCTTCAAAAAACATATCTCTGTAGTCACCTATCACATCAGGTTTTACAGACCATCCTGGTTGTAATTCTATTGTTCCTGGTTCTTCCTCTCGAATATCCATATATATTGCGTTGGGGTGTTTTTTATCAAACCAAATCGAACGGGCACCACAACAAAGGTCTGCCAAAACTTTATCGTTAAGGTTTACTTGTATTCTCCAGTAACCCTTTTCTAATCCTGTTTTGTGTATTCTTCCTTTGCCTTTTAGTGTTTGCAGTGCATTTCTTACTTTGTGTTTCCATTCTGGTGAATCTTCCCATCCAGTAATACATACCTCATTGTCTATCAAGTCTTTGTGTGCTTTTTCGACAAATTCGTATATTAGTTCGATGTGGTGTAATCCATCAGGTACACATTTCATATTGGTTTGTGTTAGTTTTTTCTGTAAACTCGGTTTTTCTACCATGAGCGGTGTTAGAAGGATTTTCCTTGAATCCTTTGAAACATCTTTGCAGTTGGCTCCCAATCAATCCGTTGTGGATTGTTGTCTGCTATATCGCCTGAAACGACGAATGTATGGCTTGCCAATACATTTCTAAAACCATGCGAAGCCGTCTGTAAAGCACCAAAGGCTCCATCAACTGCTTCCTCTGATTCTTTGTCTGTTCCATTTCCAGATGCGTATAACATACTTAGCGCACGATATAAGAAGACCTCCAGTTCGCTAGGCTCCCAGCGTAAAACACGCTGAATTTCACCTACCTGCTGTTGTCTCCTTGTCCATTCACTTTTTTCTTCATTACTAGACGGTTCGCATGGTAGAGAATCCCAAACTGGCGATACCTCCAATGCTACAACCATTCTGTCAATTGCTGCAGTAAGGTTTGGAATTGTATTATTCGCAAATCTCATCCCAGCCCTCGTATTCAACCAATTATCGGTCATGAGCGGCTAATCGTTTTGAACCAATTCCAAAACAATTTCTGTATTTCCTTCTTTATCTTGTATCACTTTGATAAGATTAGCCTTACCGTGTCTAGTGTTTACTAACATGAGCGGCTTAACTTAGAGTTTCTTGTATAGCTGAAGTCTGTTCCAAAACTGACTTCTTGTATTTAGAAACTAGTCCTATTGCCTGGTCGAGTAATTCTTCGACCTCTAATACTGCATTTGCAAGTGCTTGCTCCTTTATGACAATAGCCTCCATGATAGAGGCTATCCCCGTAGGGCGGGCAGTGCTAGGCTGAGTAACAGGTTCTTCTACAAGTTCCTGTCTTGACTCGTACTCTTCCTCATGCTCATGTTTGTGCATACAGTTTTCATCGTGTACGTGTTCTTCCTCAGATTCCTCAGACTCAGGTTCTAGTGCTTCGGCAGCATTTAGGATAGATAGTTCTTCGACTTCTACCTTTTCTTCAAGTTCAATTCCTTGTTGAAGTAACACTTCTGTAAAATGTTCTTCCCAAGTTTGTTCGTTATCAGTTTTTCCAGTAGTAATCAAAGTATCAATCACCTTATCATCTGCAACGGCATCTATCAAGTTCGGATGATTTTCTTCTACCATTTCAAGGTATTTTTCCAATTCCCGATCTACTTCTTCTTCCGTTTCTTCCGTTTGTTCCTGTTCTGGTTCTAGTTCTGCTTCTACCTTTTCGACAGTTGCCTTTGCAGGTTTGCCATCATTAGCAAGGTATCTTTCTTGCAGTGTTTCCGGTAATGTAACATGCTGTGAGATAAACTTGATTGCTCCGATAATAAAATCATCATCTTTGAGCTTTTTACCTCCGTCTTTGTCATCTTCCCAATTAAGTAATGCATCTATAAGTTGAACTCCATGTTCAGTTTGTTGCCTCATTATCTCTGCATCCATGCCTGGGGTATCTTGCAATATTTCCATTACATCCATTAATTTCGAATTAACCATATTTAGTTTCTCCTTTGAGCGGTGCATCAGCCTCCCCTGATACAATCTAACTGGCATCTATCAAATGCTTCTTTAGAAATTCCTATTTCTAAAGCTTTCTTGTATGTGGCTGCTTCGTCAACCGAATAATCTTCTTCGTTTTCATATACTATGTAATCAGACATAGTACCGCCTTCGATTTCTTCGTCGTTTATTCGCCACAGCCAATAATCCATTCCAGCTTCCATTGCAGAAAGGTCTACTTCAAAACCTAAGTCCATCAAATGATACAAAAAACCATCTGGCGGGCACCAGGGCGTGTCAAAGGTGATGTTTAACTCTGTATCTGATATTAAAATAAAATCTGTGGAACTTGCATCCCACTTACAACCCCAATTTGCTACTTGCCAATTATACCAATTCAAACTACCGTATTTTTCCTTTAGTTTCAATTGTTTCCTAGCCTCTTGCATTGGATCATATTCAGTATTCCAATTTTTAATTCTATCTTCCAATCGTTCTACAATTATCTCCCTAACTCTTTCGATAGGGGTCTTATCTGTAAACATCGTTTTATCTTTTACCCACCCATGGTGGCGATAACTTTCAACATCTGTCCAGTTGTCATGTTCTTTTGCTCTAATTATTGCGAGAGCATTGTTAACAAGACCACCTGAAACGGTGCCTTCGTATTCTGCAGGTCGGGGGATAACTGCATTAAACAGTTCCCCACTATCTCCTTGTAGACTTACAGTTTCAGCTATTTTAGCCATTTCTGCTATTTTGTCTTTATCTTTGTGCCTCAAAATGAGGTTATTATTACACCAATTAGGCATGAGCGGTTTATTCTTCCTCTATGACTGCGTATCGTTCATCGTGACCTTCAATCACCCATGAACCTATTCCGTTTCCGTTGATATCTAATATCAACCCACCGACTGAGCCGTTTCCCATGCATTCAAGGATTTCAGCAAAAATCCTCTTTGTTTCAGGCAGGGGCGTATCGTCAAACGCATCATTTCCTATTTGGTACATTATTCTTATTTGTGCCATGAGCGGCTTAGAGGACTGATACGCCTACATCATCGTCTGCGCTGTTTCCTCCTTCGTCTGTTCCTTTGCCCTTTAGGGTGATTGCTACCCGAGGACCCTCGTCAAAATGGAGAACATTTTCAATTTCCATAATTTCAAGAGTATAGCCTTTCAAATGGTAAAACACAATCTTTGTGTCCATTGGCGTGTCTCTTGGTTGTGTCAAAATTTCAATCAGTTCACCTATTGTAACATGTTTCTTCATGAGCGGTATTTAGTAGGTTTCGTTTGAGAAGCCAAATATCTCCCTTAGTGTGTTCCAGCAATCATCGATTGCTCCTGGGTCATCATGGTTCCTCATCGGCTGAGTTTCATCTTGTAAAGCGTCAACAAGCATTTTTATTGCCTCTATTTCAACCGTTTTTATTGAATCATAGGCAACACTTATCTCTTCACGTATCTCAGTATCAATTGCTAAACTACGCGCATCTATACTAAGTGTCTCCATTATTGTGTCTGCTGCCGATTCTGGTAAAATCCAAATAACATTTTTTTCATTATTTGCTAGGTCGATATAATCTACTCCTTCTTCTAATTCCGAAAATTTCTTTTCCATGAGCGGATTAGTCGAATTTGCTTAGACTGTAAATGTATTCAAACAAATCACGACCTTCCTCTGTTAGCGCCCTAAATGGTTGTGACAATGATTTTTGATAATCGTAAATCATTTCATCTCCAACAAGACCGTTTTCTATTAAGTAGTAGATTACTGCCTCTGCAGAATCACAAGCGTATCTTATCTTGTCTTCTTCTTCCCAAAATCCGTTAGGGCCTTCTATTTTAGCTTCTACCATGAGCGGTTTCAGTCACCAATATAACCTCCAACTTCAAATTTCTCTTTTTCCATGTTCAATCTATCAACTTAAGCAGTTCCTTTGTGAAGAGTCCGATAACATTACCGTCCGCCCAATTTATGTCTTCTGCATCCATCCATTTAGCAATGTGGGCTATTCCTTCTTCGTATTTATTTAATTGACAAGCGTAAGACCACACAATTAGGCGCAGTTGTTCTTTGCTAAATTTCATCAGTCTTTCATCGTTAGGGCCTTCTATTTTAGCTTCTACCATGAGCGGTTTCAGTCACCAATATAACCTCCGTATTCGTCATAATCAGAGGGATCAATTGTTAACTTTTCATCCAGTTTGTGTGGGTTTATCCTATGGAAACGCTTGTTAGCTATGGCGTATACTGCCCTATCTAGCTCATCATCTCTAAGTAACCTATATGGCGCATCATGCCATGTTTCTTCGGTCATCTTATCTCCATATGTGTGATAGTGTGTGTTCCAAAGCATATATGCTATTTTGTGAACAAAAACCATCGGTTCATCCCAGCTTGCTGCGTTGGTGTACCAACCAGCCTTTTTCATTCTTCTTATCAATCCAATATTTACAAATTTGGGCAATTTTTCTCCTTGGTGTAATATCGGCCAAGCCATTTTTAGTCTTGCTAAAAATTCTTTGGGATCTCTTATCTCCCCGCATCCGGCTAGTCCACATACACTACCAAGGCTAAACCCGTTGGTAAATGCTAATTGTTTCTTACTAAAGCCCTTACTTGGGCCATTTTCTATACCTACTAATAATGGCATGAGCGGTTTCTAACTTATTAGTCGTAAATGCATAGCAAAATCATCTTTGCATTCTAAATGGAGCCACAAATTTTTACAAATAACTAAATCATCATTACAATTGTTCATAGTGATGGCTTTGTTTCCTTTTCCAACCACTTTACCACAATGTATGCAAGATTGTTTTTCACTGCGACATATTCTTACCCATGTAGCAGGTGTCTTTGTTCTTCTTTTTGGCGGCTCACTACTTGCTATATAGCCAGTGTGTTGTTGCATGAGCGGTAATTCATTTGCGAATTAGCCAGTTGAAGAATAACTTGTTTTCATCAACCAAGTGATATTGGGTCATCGTTAGAAATCTGTCATTTCCTTCAAACCATCTAGCGTACTGTTCTTGAATCCAACCATCTCTAGCACACGCCGTCACGGTCTTTTCGTTTTCCCTTGCGTGTTCATAACCTGGAGGAAGCGTATGATTTTGGTCTTGGACCATTAATATTACATCTTCCCATTCAGGTGTGAACAAGTTTGAGTCACGTTTCATGCCTGCAATTGTTTCAAGTGTTTCCACATCGTATTTGCAGGCTGGATGTGTTGCATAAAATTCAGCAAACCCATCAATACCATTATTCATATTCCATTTCTCCATGAGCATTTGTATCGCTTTGTAAATTATTTTATCAAGCATTTTTGCTCCTTCGTTCAACTCTTCTAATAGTGTTGTCATGAGCGGGCATCAAGGGATATAATCTTTATTCCCAAGTAACATTTTTATTTTGTGCTTCCAGTAAGAATCCAATTTGTCTATCAAATCTCTCATCTCATCTTGTGTCTTAACAACTGGTTCAGCCCAAGGTTCGGCATGGGATTCATGTACTTCTAGTGGAAATTTCTTGTAAAGAATTTCGCACATTATGTCAAGGTATTCATTATGACTCCATGTATCATGCAGTATTTTATCCCAATATTCGTCTGTATTTTCTAACATTGAGCGGTTTATTCACCATAGTATCTATGTCTATTCTCGTTCCAAAGTTGCACTATGTCATATAACCAATCGGCTGAAATATCATCATCCAGCTTGCATACTACTCGACAGTCCTCTCCACCCATAACTACGTTATCGTGGAACGGATTCATCGGTAGACTTACATCGATTAAGGTACACATCCCAACATCTTCAAGATCGGTGCAATTTGCTTTGTCTTCGGAATCAACGATATACACGCTAAAATGTTTAAGCGGTATATGAGCATTCATTGTGCTACCTTCTGCGATTCCGTAAAAGTTTATTGCGTCACGTTGAGCGCAGGCGTAGTAGCCTTTGTCAGCAAACCTCAAGAGAAATTTGCGACCTGCTTCAACTGCTTTTGCGATACTATTGTACTTCTTTCCATCTATGGACATTTTATCCCATATATTCCAAACTTCATATTTTGGCATGAGCGGTGTTCATTTATCTGAACCTACTTCTTGGATGCTCCAGCGACTAACTTCAAGTCCAACGTGAGGTAGGTAATGTTCGTGACATTTTCCTACTTGGTATGCAAGCATACCGTCTGGCTCCGAGTCGTAAGCTCCATAGCGGCTCCATACACTCATAGCAGTTCTCATATATTCTTGCAGTTTCTTGGCTAACCTGATTGCCGTTTCTGCATTCAGTCCTTCTCGGTCTGTAACCAAAGTACCGTATGTGTCTCTCGCCATGATATTGAATGTTCTATTCAATATGTCTGCGACTTCGCTACAATCCATGCTTTCGCTATACAGTTGCCAGTCTCGGGCATCCATGTTACATCTAAAATGTTCCATGAGCGGGGGCTTAATCTTCGTAGCCTCTGTCTTTGTTGTATTGCCATAAAAATTCACCGAATAGATCTTGGGAATCTCCTAAATCTCCAAAGCAGTATATCAAATCCCAAGCCACTATTATCTCTGCTCTAAGGTCTTCAAAATCTCTGCTTGTGTAGCAAGCTTCTAACGCTGCTACAATCGTGTTATCGATTAGACCTACGGCTTTCTCAAGTGAATTTTCATCCAATTTTCCAATGTTCAATGACATGAGCGGTTTTATTTTTGTATAGCAACCCAATCGTTTATTTCACGATTGAATCCATACATGGAACCATCGCTGCCTTGAACATACCAGTTTCCTGAACCTATGGGGGATTCCCATGGTTCAGAATAGGTCATTTGTCCTGTTGCTGCTGCTGCTGCAGTAGCAAGAACTTGTTTCAAACCACCTTCCTGTTTTTTGTCTGGCGTAAGGTTCACTTGGTTTTTGCTTGGTACATCAATCAAAACAGGTATCAAACACCATACTGTAATTAGGCCGTATATAGCCCAAAATGCAGGTGTATGCGCTTGTTCTGGTAGGTCAAACCAAGGTATATCCCATTCAGCCAATGTGGCTGTAATGTATGCTGCTGCTATTGCTACGAATATTACTCCAAATATTCTACGCACAATTAACCAAACGATATTCGTCATGAGCGGTCCTATAGTTCATCATATTTAGTAATCATATGTTTGTACTATTTTATGGGCTTGTATTGAATTAGGCCCCATGAAATGAGGATTATCACTGCCATTTGACTCTAATGTTTTTATCAATAATGAAAGAAGCCTATTCGTGTCTTTGCTAGTAGCAATTTGTTGTCTAATCAAAGCTTCGTGTTTTAGCCCAATAGTCTCTTTTGCTACTTGTGTATTTTCAATATTTCTTCTTTCACCGATGATTTCTTTTTTCGCTTTCTCTATTAATATAGTTCCAGGCATGAGCGGTTTTCACTTCACATATCGTGTTATTGAGTTGTTGTCATCTAATTTTTGTATTAGTTCCCTAAGTTCATCAAATTCTTCTTCTGATAATTCAGATTCTAATTCTGATAATTTAGATTCTAATTCTGATTCCGTGTAATTATCTTCTGAAATTTTGATTCTATTACCGTTTGGGGCTAAACCCCAAACAGCTACTTTATATCCATTTTCTTCTTTTACAACGAAATATATTTTTTCATCCATGAGCAATGTGACTAGACTATAACGTAAAAAGAAGGCTCCAGCTACCGTGTAGCTAGAGCCTTCTGTTTAATTTTGTTTTTTGTGTGGGGTGAGGAAGAACTACGCGATTTTTAATCCTGTTCCAAGGCTAGTTTTTCTAGCACCGTAGTTCTTCCTCATTGTAATAGGTCATAGGGGGCTTCCATGCCCCACCAGCAAGAGTCATGCCATCGTGGTCATACACCCGTAAGGGTGGTCTCTCGTCTTGTTTACCGAGCGGTATTCAAGCAAGATTTTCGAATCTGTCTTTATCAGTATCGAAAGGTTCAATTTCGACCTGATTCCAAGTTCTCCGTTCTATATTTTCTTGCTTTCTCCATTTTCGTTCTAATTGATTAGCTTCGTTTCTGCGTCGTTGTTTATTTTCTTTCTTTACGAAAGACCGACCAGATGTACGGCTTTTACCTTTAGATCCCATTGAGCGGTTTTATGCATAATTCAATAGTGCTTCCCATGCGGATATTGCATCCTCAAGGTCGCATCCGTTGATTACTGCTTGTGAACCATCTCTCGTTTGCCAGCCCAAAAATATTTCATCTGAACTTTCAAACTCTTCGATTTGCTCATTTACGAAAGTTATTGCTTCTTCTTTTTCACTTTCGCTTCCATATTGAATATCTTTCGACATTCTTTCATATCTGTTCGAAGTGCTGTATGTTTGCACTTCACCCGAAAACGGGTTTATTCTAAATGGGCTGTGAGCCATGAGCGATAATTATGAAAGCAGTTTTTCAAATTCTGCCTTCATCTTACCCGACAAATCAAAATCCATCCTAAAACCCTTGAATCCACAACCGCCTCTAACCGTAGGGCATACGCCATCTTCGATTGGACTAGGTTGCGGAGGGTTAAGCGGGTCATCATCCCAAACTGGTATGTTTAGGTCATGGTTCCCGCATTTAGGACATTCGTATTTGTCTGCTGTTTTTGTAATAAAAATTAATTCATACATGAGCGATTTAATCTAGTGGGTGTTCAGCATTGCTGTCTAACACCCACTTCAAAGTCTTCACTACGCCACGGAGAGCATTGTAGTTTCGCACCGCATCTCTAAATTCAGGCATTAATATTGCCTTTTTGCCGTATAGGCGATTTAGTTTGTCTAGTGCTAATTTCCAATCTTCTTTACGAATTATCGCTTCGAGATATTCGTTTTGAATTTCATCCCAGCGTCTATCGTAAGTGTGGCGTGTTACTGGTTTTTGAATTGTCATCATTTGAGCGGCAATCAATAGTCTAGATAAAGGTAATCCTCATTTGAGATTACCCCATCTAGAAGCATTTGATTCCAAAATTCGTCATCTTCATGACAAGTGTAAAATTCCCTAAGATTAGCATTTGATTGCTGTTCAAGCGACCCTAGTGGGTCACAGTTATGCTCCCATAATTGGGAATCCAATACGGCATCGAATAATTCGTCATCCATATTGTAATATTCTAGGTTTTTTACATCTTTTTCTCTTATAATAGTGTTTAATACCATTGAGCGGTTAAACTCCTTCATGTCTCTGCCTCCTGATTCATGAAGTTTGTTCTTATCCCTATGCTCCCCCAAACTTTGTTGCGCCACAAAGATTGTATTGGCTTTTATGTGGACCGACTTTTCAAGGCCGCCATCCACTGATTGTTGTTTCTAACAAAGGAGTTTTACAGATACAACTGCTCGCTTTCGGAGACCTACATCGTAAAAGTTACCAGTTCTCATTTCACTGGCGGGTAGGTGCAAAGGTTGTTACGCTTTACACCTTGAACAATTCACCTTTTAATTGCGCTTGTGATTTCCATAGTTGCATCAGCCTCACTTGGGCAACAACTCTGGAACCTGTTTTGGGTTTTGTTCGTTTTCATGAGCGGTTAATCAACGCATCCACGCTAATTTCCAAAGTATCAATGTTTGCTGTCGAGTTGCATTTGGCTACAAGGACGCAAATAAATGCGCTGGACCCTCATAGGATGGTGCTTCGTGTTACTCACCCGTAAAGGCTAATAACAGAGAGGGAGACAAAATCTCAACCTCTTTTTCGTTTCATTAATACTTGATTTGGGTCTTCTTGATCTCTCATCGGACCCATGCTTCGGGTCGTTAAACCTTTAGCATTAGTAAATTACTGAGCGGTGTGCCCCCAACAAACCTTCTTGTTGGCAAAGCATTCGTTACGTGAATGCGGTACGCTGCATTTTACTGCAGGTTAAATAGACTTTGTAGCGTCAGATGTTGTTACGTGGTCTACGGCTAGGTGCTACTGTATTATTAGTAGGCTTTTTGTAATTACCTTTCGGCTTTCCAAACTTACCATTTCCCGTAGTTTGTGTTGTCTTTGCTTTATCCCTTGTTGAAATAATTTTCAACTGTGGCAGTCCATCATTCATCATTACATCTAAGTAATATCCCCTGATGTTTTCATTAACATCAAGTCCATAATGGTTAGGCCAAGTTTTACCTCTAGCAGTCATATCAACAGTTGGTATACCTGCATCTTTCATCAAAGCGTAGAATCCCTTTTCCTCAGCATTACTGGTAGTTTTTGCTCTACCTGTGTGTAGCCAAGATGGACTTAAGCCTATGCTGATTTTATTGCCTGGTCCTGCGACCATTGCCATATAGTTCAGCCAGCCTCGTCCGGACTTACCTTCATTGATTACTTCACCATCATGCACTTTCGGTTCTTGACCTATTGTGTAGAATGGTATAGTGCGAAGTAGTACCGCTGCGTTAAGATAGCAGCTAAATTGCTGCATTGCATCGTAATGTGGATTTTTTGCAAGACGCTCTAGTTCTTCTGAATCAGGCGGGCAGTAATACATTTGTCTGCCTTGTATGATAAAGTTTGGATTGAACTGGAGTTTTACACTGAGCATTTGGATTTCATAAGATTCCAAATAACCTCCGTCTTTCAACATATCTAAACCACGCTTAATATCTTCTGTGTCAACAGTTAAGGGTAATTCCCAACTGTAATGACCTGGATATCCTTTGGTCTTCTTGAAATTGTTATCAGTTGTTAGAATGGTCTTTTCTTTACCATTCGCTATTTTGATAACCTTCTTTTCAAGACTGACATTTTGAAGGTTGTCTTTTACCTTCAAAACTCCGTCTATATATGTTCCTTTTTCTATTTTATTTGTTTTATTTTCTAGTTTTTGCATTTTTCGCATCTCCTTGAGCGGTAGCTCTCATCAATCTTTGTTGTTGATGAAAAAAGGCCTCTCCCGCCCCCTAAAGGGCGGGAAAGGCAGTTATAATCCTCGGATTATATTAGTTCATAAATTTCAATTTGAATTAGTAATCAAATTGAGAGTGAAAGTGCCCTATAGACTGTATTTGTGTTCCTTGCGTGGATTTCACAATCTGAGTCTAAACCTGAACTCCCACAGATACAGAGGCTTTCTGATTGTTTGATACAATCGGCAGCGATCTTCTGTCCATATTGGGTTGAGTTTAGTTCTGTTGTAATCCATTCAGGCAACGCATCAAATCCAAAGTCTGCTGTAAAACATTCTGTGAATGTTTTCATCCAAGCTTCTTCGGTAGCTATTGTCTGTTGTTGTGAAAGTACAGTCATATGCTTAATTATAGTGCGTTGCACTTTTTCAGCATTGGACCTCATCACTTGACTTGGAAGCGTTAGTTCCAAGTTAGTTTGTGTTGTTGTTTCGTTTTCTTCTATATTTTTTATTATTAATTTCGGCATGTTTATCCCTTGAGCGGTTTTTATCCCGTAGTGTAATTGTCTTTAGTAAGACATTACACCGTATCTAACGAAAACATCTTTGCAAGTTGTAAAGGCACCAAGGTCAAATGCCCTACGTGCAGTTCTATATGCTCGTATAGGCGCTACTGACTTTAGTTTGCCCCAAAGTGCTGTGTATTTTTGCACCACTATTTCTTCGCCATTCTCCACTTTTTTGTGGGCATAGCTTAGCATATGCACCCATTTTGGATGGGGCTTAGAGTGTGCTTTACATTTACACAAGGGTTTTTGTTTACTCTTGTTTTTGTTTCGTTTTTTGTTTATGTTTCGTGACATTGAGCGAATTTTCTTATGAGTGATTTTACTCCCGTTTTCCCCATTCGGCTCGGGGCACCTTCTGGTGCATAATTTTTTGTTATAGTGCTTTGCAAAACTTATTCAGTTTTTGCACAAGCAATCATTACGCGTGTTTCTAATTCACGAATAGTTTTCTCAAATACTTCGATTTGAGTTTGTACTAGTTCGTAGTCTTTTACAAGGTTGATTTTAGATGTTTGCGTTGCTCCTGACCGAGAAAGTTTCTGGTGGAGTTTTGCATACCTTTTGTCTAATCGTGCCTTTAGATTGGCTAGTAATCCTTGGTATTCGTAATTTTTCACGTCTTTATTTCTTCTAATGTTTTGTGACATTGAGTGGTGTTTGGAAGTGCTTTACTTCTCTTCAATTTATAGGCCGTAGGGGCCTATAGGCATTCTTATGAGTGATTTTACTCCTTACTCCCGTTTCTCCCATTCGGCTCGGGGCACCTTCTGGTGCATAATTATTTAATTTGCAATGAGAATTTGCTTAATATCCTATATTTTTCATTGTTACGAAGATTTTACCTGGTGCGGTAATCATAACTTTGTGATATTCTTTAGGTATTTTGCCTTGAACCCATAAATTAGTAGTTTCAAGTGTTTTTCCTACAAGTTTAGGATTATTTGCTTCATTCTCGGTCACAGTGATTAACCATTTTTTTCCGTCTAAGCCCTTCATAGTTTGTGGGTGATCTTCTGGTCCGACATTGTGATGCCACCAATCCCCATTATCTCTTATACTAATCAAGCCTGTTTGTCCGGAAAGTTGTAGCCAATGGTTGCAACTCGAACATAGGGTCCAGTCTGTTGTAGTCTGGTGCCATTTGTTCAGTGCATTAACCATGTGGCGGTCAAAGTTTCCATGTGTCATTGCTTTGTTTTTGCAAAATGTCTTACGACATTGTTCTTTATTTTGTTTTTCCAATAATGTTTCTGTCATTTATTGTCCTCCTTGAGCGGTTTTCAAATGACAAGAATTTGATTCTTGAATTCATCGACTTCCTTTTTTATTGCAGTTTCCAATAATACTTCATCAAGGCAATGCCAAGAATAGTAAGGGTCTTCTGCTAGAACTTCGTTATACATTTCTGGCTTGTTTAACAAGTCTAGAAGTTTTTGTTCGAGTTCTTTTATCATTTGGTGTATTTCTAACCTATTGACTTTCATCATGTGTGGATTTTTATTTACCATGAGCGGTTGCTCCCAACAAACTTTCTTGTTGGCAAAGCATTCGTTACGTGAATGCGGTACGACAAAGATTATTGTTTAACTTTGTAATAGAGTATGTGTCCACAATGCCAAAATGAAAAATGTTCACTTGCATTTGTAACATCATTATCCATATAGTTTGCTACTCCGCTACTCAAGATTTCATCTTTTACAGTATCGTAAGCTAACCATTTTTTCCCACCTGCATAGATGGGGCTTTTGTTTTCTATTGTTTCTTTTATTTGTTTTTGATCCATTGAGTGGTTGAAAGCCTCCCTCGCCCCCGAAAGGGCGAGAAAGGCAGTTATAATCCTCGGATTATATTAGTTCATAATTGTTAAAGCTATAATTAGCTCCAGCCACTATTAGCCCAACATGTCCTCTGCGACTTAGTAGTGTAGAATCCTGGGTTCTCATCTCTGATAATGAACTTGTTAAGTTGCATTCTTTTTTCTGAATGAGGCGTAGTTCTACCTAAAGTTTCAGCGGTTGGTGTAGGCATAACAACTGGAAAGCCGTAAGCTTCTATTGCTATTTTGCTTGCAAGAAACAGTATTGGCTTAGTTTCATCGAATTTCGCACCTGGCGACACTTCTTCCACTATTGCTTGAATAAACTGACCTCCGTACAATTCATTCTGTTTATGTGGATTTTGTTTTGGATTGAGTGTAAAAAACTCTATTCCGTCGATTTCACTAGTTCCGTAATGTGATTCTACAAGATCAGCATTCAGCAGATAGCCACAAGGCTCTACTACTGTGTTGTCTTCAAAAACGTAGATATGGGGCGTTGTGTTAATTACAAGCATCCCATTAGCTAGTTTTTTAATTTTATTTGCATATTTTTTTATTTCTTCTGTAATGTTTTGTGACATTGAGTGGTTGAAAGCCCTTCTCACCCCCGAAAGAGTGAGAAGGGCAGTTATAATCCTCGGATTATATTAGTTCATATTTTATATTTATGTATTCTATTCAAGAATTCCTACGCGGCCAAGCGTCATAATCAGTATAAGACCTGAATAGATCTGCTATTGTTACTTCTTTCTCTTGCTCTGCTTCATATCGGATTTCTTTCCTTTTGATACAGGTATGGCAAACATCTTCAAAATCAATTGATGGACTCCCACTTAGTCTGTGAGATTCTGTCAAGATTCTGGTATGTGGTTGCGGCCCATATCCGTTAAAGCCGCCTATCCTGTCTCTTCGACAAGTATCGCAGCTTTTTGGTGGTATTTTTTCTTCCCATGTTTTTGTGTCTTCTAATTTATTCATATTTGTAACCTCCTATATTGGTTGAGTGGTGTTTAAAAAAAAGCCTTCCTCGCCCCCGAAAGGGCGAGAAAGGCAGTTATAATCCTCGGATTATATTAGTTCATAATTGTTTCAGTATTAGTTACCGAACTTACCAAAGTGTGTTTAGCAATGGTTTGTTGATTGCATCTAGTTGTGCATATAACCATGCTTCATATTCATTTGTTGGTTCTTGTTCAGGTTTTGTTGCGCCACACGGATAAAATTCAATTGAACTTGCTTTCCATATGTTTTGCATTACTAATTCTACTTCTTTGTCAGTAAATGATCTTCCAGACACAACTAATTTATGTGCCTTGTCTAACCATACTTTTCTTTCAGACACAGACATGGCCTTAAGGACCTTAACTGCTGTGTCATAATCTGTCATATTTTTTATATCTTCTTTGCTTATTTGTTTATTCATAATAGTAACCTCCATTGGTTGAGTGATTTTTTTTGTTTTGAGTGATTCACGATTTATTGCGTCCGAATTCCTTGAAGTTCCTCGTTCTGCATAAAGCAGCAACGTGTACAAGCGGCAGCATAGTCAATGACTTTAGCTACTCGTACCCCAAGTTCTGTTCCTTAGCAAAGCTAAGGCTCGTACATTTCTAACAACGGTGTCCTTCAGGGGAGTTGACCCCTGTTGGTAATGCCTCTTTCGATATTTTTCCGTTCTCTACGCACGCATTCGTGTCTCTGGCATATCACCACACCTCGTATTCCTCCCAGGTGCGGTTGTCCTACTTTCTATCCTTTCGGAGTGATTCGAGTTATTCCGGCAACCAGCCAGAACTTAACAACTCTAATCTGTTGGGAACTCTAGAAGAGAATCCCGTTTCAGTAGTCGTATTGATGGGGGCATCTTGGCAAAGCCAAGGGCTTTATGCCCGAATCCATCTCATATTTACTTGGAGGCCAGTTGTTCTCTGCGTATTTCCTAGTTTCTAACCTAGGCTCTGCGGAGCTGACCGTGTAGGCTCGTAAGCCAACCAAGTTTGAGGGTATAACCCTCTCATCCATTAGGCCATGTGGGCCTATTGGCATTGAGTGATGTGTAGTACGATAGTCGTACATTAATACCGCTAGTTTAGGCCAGCGGTGTATATTAACTAGACACATTCATGCCTAGAATATTTTCCTTCCCTCTCTGGACTCATGATCGGTCATTAGCTGTTGTTGCTACGCAACAGCGACCTTTCTTGAGTCGTTTCCTCTTCATATATTAGGCCATGTGGGCCTATAGGCAAGGTAGTATGGTGCATATACAATATATGCATTAGTTTTGGCCATAGGAGTATATATTGCTGGATGCCAATAGGCATCATAACAATAGCTCCTGGCTTCTGCAGTTGGCAGATCTCGCTAATGCTGCTACATTGTGCCATTTTGGTCAATGTAGTAGGGTATATGTTCATGTTATGCATTAGTTTTGGCCATAGGGCTTTATCAATTTGACCTCAACTTGAGGCCGTGTAGCTTTGCAGATGATCTGCAGCTGAACTGCCCTGGAAGGCGGTCAAAACTCATCAGCACGCACCTATTATAGTATGGTGTGTGTTCATGTTATGCATTAGTTTTGGCCACAGGATATTAAATATTAGGCGCTGAATCGATGCGCCAACTACCCTAGGCAGCCTAAAACAATGCACGTTGACTTAGATCTCGCAGATGTGTATACTACGGTCTATATTCATGTTATGCATTAGTTTTGGCCATCGGAGGGTATAATGCTGACCTCGTTATGCGATAGTCATGGTGGAAGGTCCACATTCCGAAGCTTATCTAGACAAATTCCAAGGAACTGCTTGCCCTGAATGGGAGCAACCTGAAGGTTGTGCTGTTGAATTATTGCGTAAAGGCGTAGTTGAAGGCAGAAAAGCAAATATGACTGCTCAGCAAGTTATTGAATCTGATGGAAGCGCCTCAACATTCCGAATAACATGCAATGCATGTGGGCTGACTATAGACGACGACCCCTACGAAAGAAATAATATACAATCTGTAAATCAAGAAACTGGAGAAGTTACTACTTCTGGTGCCCTCTTATCTAAAACAGGTGCTAGGAGGGGAAGGGAAGATGCAATAACAAGAATAGATCAGTTGTGCGATAAATTAAGTTTAGGCACTGAAGTTAATATCTTAGCGGTTGCATACTTTAGAAAAATGTTCGAGGCAGGGGTAGCGAAAGGCGGAAGAGGATTCAAAACTCTAGAAGTTATTGCAGTACAAAGTGCTTCAACACAATATAGTAAATCGATATCGCTCTCCGAAGTCGTAGACTCTCACAGGACATGGACTACCAAATCTGGAAAAACTAAACCTGTTGGTGTAATCAGTTTGAAATCTGCCGCTAGGTTACAACAAAAGATGTATCGGCAGGGCGTTTTACCAAGGCCAGCCTCTAGTCCGGAAAATTACATAAAAAATAGCAAATTCGTTTTAGATTATCTAAGTTCTAAGATTATAGAAAGGGCAATACCTTACACTGAGTTAAGGGTTGATGGAAGGCCTGAAGCGATTGCTGCAGCGGCGCTTTATTTAGCATCATTGGATTTAGAAAGACCTCAGTTCGAGATCATAGGGAGATTAAGTCAAACTAATTTAGCAAAAGCCTTCTCGGTAAGCACGACTACTGTTAGAAGAGTAGTGAAAAGGATTAGAATGGCCACTGGCATTAAAACTAATCCACCACGTACAAGCAGACCCAAATACCTAGATGGTAATGAGGTTAGGATGCTTAGAGAACTGCGTAAGACAACCCTTTGAAATTGTTTTTTGTCATCATGTGATGTAGATAATGAATATCTCTTCTTTCATACAAGCCGTTGTTATTGATTGGTGCTTGCCAACATGAGTATTTTATATTTTTAGTCTCTTCGTCTACTATTTCCATCATTATTTCTGCTGATAGCGAATATAGTTCCATGACCTCTTGTAGAGTAATAGCATCATCTGGAATTAGCCTCCAGCTTGTCTTTCTTCCTTCGGCTTTGCTGAATATCCCTGGATATGATGATAACACGCCAGCTACTGTTGCTTTTCTGCCACCAACTTTATCGTATATTGCTTGAAATGGCAACTCATTCGTTTCTTTTTCTTCAAAGACCTTTATGATCTTAGGGGCTATCCTAGACTTCGCTTTTCTCGGCATTATTTTGTTCACCTTCCGTATTCTCTTTTACAATCAGCCGCCAGATTATATCATCAAAGGTTTCACCTCTAAATCCAATCCGATTCAAACCCGCATGGGTTCTGTTCTTAATTGTAATGTGTTTTAGGGGCGAACCATCTTTGGCCTCTTTCGGCATGAAAAGTCCGAGTTGCATTAGCCGTATAAGTAAGACCCCCATGATGAGCCATTATTGCTCAAATTCCCCCATCGTGACTCATAACCACCCACAACATTAAATGCCTACAGTATAGGCTACTGTATCATGAGCAAACCTCTTAAACAAATCCTATCTGCCCTGCGTGGACTCGAAGCAGAAGATTTGAACTTGCCTGATGATGAAAAATATTTGGAAAACGCATTAATCGTTGCAGATGACATTAGAAGGGGAGTTTCACATAAAACTACTTTCGACCCCATACTGATTGCAATATTATTAATTCAGCTTCAAGAACAGGAAAAAGAAACTAGTAATGAATACTTAGTTACTGAAATTTCAGGCTATGCTTAAACGGCTATTGCATATCAGAATAAATATGCGGATAGGCTACTTACTGTTGGGAGATTCACCTTTTTTGAATACTGGATATTCCAGCCAACTTAAAATTCTAGCTAATTGTTTGAAAAAAGAAGGCCGGATTGTCGCCTTTGCTGCAAGTTATGGATTTTCAGAAGCAAAGGGAGAATATGAAGGTTTTACCGTTTATCCGCACGATAAGTTTCCTGGAACTTTAAATCAATCAACAATACAAAAACATATTGAAGATTTCCGCAGAACTAATGCTTTAGACGAAGTTTTGGTTTTAGGTTTAGGCAATACCTGGAGTTATGCTAAGGTTTTGGCTGGACACCCCTATTGCGCCCTGTGGGCACCCATAGATGGAGAAGGAATCGATGCGCCATCATTACAAGCGTACAATTCCATATGGAAAGTAATAGCCATGTCGGGTTTCGGTGCTAATGAGTTGGCCAAATTCGGCATAACTGTCAATGAAATCGCCCCTCACATGCACAATATGATACCTGCCAATAAGGATTATGCTAAGCAAAAATTGGGCTTACCGCATGATCACTTCATAGTTGGCTACTTTGGCGACGGAAGTGAAAGAAAGTGCCCACGCGAAAACATATATGCGTATGCTGCATTTTGTAGATCTAACCCCCAAGTCAAGTCTTTATTGTATGTCAAAACAAAATTGAATCACCCACAAGGAGTTCAATTGAAATCAATAATAAAGGAAGCTCAAGCTAATTTCGGGCCATTCAAAGTTAAATTTGTTGACGACCATGACAACTTGTTAGGATTGTCTCAAAAAGAAATGGGAGAATGCTTGAGTGCGATGGATGTACTACTACATGCTTCGCAACAGGAAGGATTTGGCATTTTTCAAATCGAAGCCCAAGTTTGTGCCACCCCTGTAATCAATACTAACTTTGGACCCATGCCCGAATTGAACTCTGATTTGAAATTGTGCGTACCAACTCAACGTGACATAGTAAACCCTGGTGGAGTAATTACAAAAGCTCCCGATTGGGAGCAAATTGCAGTGAGGATATCTGCATTGTATGAAGAACTAGCCACAGATGGTGTAAAAACTGTTGAGCGTTATCGTGAATGCCAAAAGTTTGCTGATAAATATTCTATAACATCCCTTTGGAATGATATGTGGATTACATTCCAAGAATGGGAAGAAGAAATTGCTTATGAACAAACACCAGTTATGCTACATCCAAAAGAATTCCAGCATGTTGCATTGTTGTCCACTTATGATGTGAAATGCGGAATAGCAACTTATACTCGAATGCTGGCTGAGGAATTAACTACTATGGGAGTCAAGGTTAGTATTTTGGCAGAGGCCGAAAATCCTTACGAGGTCAGTATCGAAAAAACACACGCCCACGGCGATGAATCGATTGATGTTTACCGTTGCTGGCATAGAAAGAATCCAGACCCTCTAGCAGCCTTGGAAGCAGTGGAACAAATAAAGCCTGATGTAGTCCATATTCAACACGAATGGCAGTTGTTTCCTAAAACCAATACGATCCTAGACAACCTGGGCAATATGGATTGTAGAAAGGCCATGACATTACACACGCCGGACCCCCCTGGTTTGGAGAGATTGTTAAATCAAGTGTCATTGTTTGTGGATTGTTTCGTTACACATTGGAAAGAAACTAGCCAATGGCTACCAGTTAGTTGTCCTTATGGATTCCCGCATTCGGCCATTCAAACTATCAAACATGGGATAAGAGATCCTAAAGTTCATCCAAGAGATGATGAACATTATTTGGCTAAACAAGAAACTGGAATTCCAGCAAAGGTGCCGTTATTTTTTACATTCGGATTCACAAGCACTGCTAAAGGAACTAAGGAGTTGCTTCAAGCGGCTGCTGCTGCAACTTTAGATGATGAATGCCCGCATTTTGAATTGATTGTGTCTGCTGCGGTCCATCCAGAATGGGCAAACGACCCACAAATACAGAAATACACAAAAGAACTAGATGAAATCGCATCAAAACACGACAACATTCATCTTCTCGGCTATCTTGAAGAAGAACAAATAGACAAATATGCTAATGCTTGCGATTACTTGATTTTCCCATACAGATTCCACTTGCCAGTCAATTCGTGTTCTGGTGCTGCTAGAAGAGTTCTTGGATATTGTAAACCCGTAATAGTGACTGATGAAGGCCGGTTGAGGGATTTAGCAGGAGGCGTTCATGGTTGGAAAGTCGGCCAATATGATACAGATGCTATGATAAAAGCAATCAAGTCTGCTGCGTCCTTGAACCTACATGGAAAACAATACAACGATTATTCCAGTTCTCTAAAAGAGTTATGTGAGGTTGATAGTTGGAATTCTGTTACTAATCAGCATCTATCTTTGTACCAAAATATGTGTTCTCTGTATTCGATGTTTTGGAGGCGACCATATAATATTGGAGTTTTGAGTTACCCACCGACACGGCCACTAGGCACAGCAAAGGAATTTTTGAGTTTCTTTGAAACCGAACAAGTAACGGTGTCCGAGGTAAAGGAAAAGGTCGAAATGTGGGAGAACAATTACACGGTAAATGTAGGTGTTGTTGAAAACGAGGGAGAGGAAGAATAATGAGTGAAATTGTTTTGAGTGTTATTTGTTGTACGGCAAGAAAAAACCCTGGATTAAAAGAATTGGTTGAAAGTTTAGAACAACAAGGGTTGCCAAAAGAACTTTTTGAGTTAGTATATTGCGACAAATATGATCGTTCGGAATTCAAAAAAATACTTTCTGAATCAAATCTAAATTATCAGTATCTAAAGGAAAAACCAAGTGGCAAGGAAGGCCAGACAATTTCAAGTGCTAGAAATCAAGCCGTAGATAGTTCAAGAGGCGAGTACATAGTCAATGTCGACGATTTAATTACTCTCTACCCCGATACACTTGCTAATCATCTACAATTATTTGAAGATGGTTTTGATGCGATAGCTGGTTTTTCTGATTTCGTTCATGAAGAAAGATTTCACGAAGATGAGCCAAACAAGCAAGATGAAAGAGGAAATTTGCCTCGAACTTCCCCAATGGCTGCCATGCACTTCTATGGATATCATTGCGGGTTCAAAAAAGAATTTTGGGCCAAAGTAGGCGGATATGATGAAACATTTGATGGCGTTTACGGTTGGGAGGACATAGATTTTGGAATAAGAATGCATAGAGCTGGTGCGACTATCTGTTTCGCTCCACACGTAAGAGTGAATCAAGTTAGAGATGATACGCATGAAGATTTGGTTGATGTAATGATTACCAATAAAGGTTCTAAAATACCTCGAAGTATAATGCAAGGAGAGGTTAGGTGGAGGAATGATAAACTACACGCTATGACTCTAACGAATTATAATCGAATCGGCTGGAGGCGTGATGACTAATGGTTTTTCCTTGTTTAATTTGTAAATCCACCGAGTTTGATTCTGACACTGTTATTATGCAAGGTAAATGGAGTCGCCTATTCAATTACTCAAATAAGAAGTTTGACGCAATCAGTTGTAAAAAATGTGGTCACACCATGCTTTTCAAGCAAGATGCGAAGTTTAGTATATTAGAGGCGATTGTAGGATGATTGACGAAATTAGGAGAGATGTAGTATGGTAGAAGGTTTGTTAGAGTTTGATGATTGGTTGGATAAGTGCCCAGTCTGCAAAGAGATAGTTACTGTCGAGGAATGGCCTCGGAATCTTGCCGAATTAAATCCCGACAAAGACCCCCCTCGGTGCCCTGTTTGTGATAGTGAAGAAGATTTGAAG
>MDTC01061020.1_pt1 | contig 22807 bp, 20 predicted proteins | sample 811181 | NCBI WGS metagenome assembly MDTC01 (sample SAMN05326644, study PRJNA326480) | marine metagenome | isolation source: seawater | place: Pacific Ocean: North | collected 2011 | reverse complement strand
GACGCCTTATTGCTTTCTTTAATGGCATTGGATATTCAGCCTAATGATGAAATTATAACCACACCTTTTACATGGATATCTACAGGAGAAATGATTGCATCATTGAAAGCTACTCCAGTTTTTGTTGATATCGAGCCAGATACTTACAATATGGATGCTAATTTAATTGAGGCAGCGGTGACTAAAAAAACTAAAGCTATTATGCCCGTAAGTCTCTATGGTCAGCCTGCCGATATGGATGCGATTCAAGTCATTGCCAATAAATATAATTTGAAAATTATTATTGATGGTGCTCAAAGTTTTGGCTCCACTTACAATAATAAATTTGATAGTAGTTTAGGCGATATATCAATAACCAGTTTTTTTCCTTCAAAGCCTCTTGGTTGTTATGGAGATGGCGGTGCGATCTTTACTAATAATGATGAGTATGCACAAAAGATTAAGATGCTAAGAGTGCATGGGCAAAATAAACGTTTCAAACATAAATATATTGGTATAGGTGGACGCCTAGATACAATTCAAGCTGGTATACTATTGGCAAAAATACCTAACTTTACAAAAGAATTAAATGACCGCCAGAAAGTTGCAGACTATTATACAGATAATTTATCTAAAATTTTGCAGACTCCAATTATAAGATCTAATAGATCTAGTTCATGGGCACAATATACCCTAAGGGTAAATGATAGAGATAATTTACAACAGAAATTAAAAGATAAAGGAATTCCTACATCATTTTTTTATCCAATGCCACTGCACTTACAGGAATGTTTTAAATATTTAAATTATAAAGAGAATGATTTTTCTGTATCTGAGAAAGCATCTAAAGAAGTAATTAGTATACCAATGAATGCTTTCTTAGTGGATCAAGAACTCGATTACATAATAAGAAATATTATTATCTGTAATTAAATCTTAATGTAAATATTAACAAGTAGAATACCTTAAAAAAAGGCAATACTTTTCCCTAAGGAAATTGCATTTAACTCTTTAAGTATAAATTTTATTGGTACATCTAGTGTTTAGAAATCATTAGAAATAGTGGGGTTCATAATAATATCTGATTGTGCAAGTTTAAATAATAATAAATCTAAAATTGTTTCAAAGATTGAGAGCCTTATAAATAGAGAAAAATAATTTTATCTTTATTGAGAACTTAACAAACTCTAAATTTAAAATATCAAAAATTAATACAACTTTTTTAGAAATTTTGGGTAAGTTAATTAATTATGTCTACCTCTAACGACTTAAATCAAAAAAATTTATTAAACATCTATTACAATATTAAATATTATATAATCTTTGTTAATATAATTAAGGCTTTGATTAAAACAATAAATAGTATAAATAAATATCTAGTGAACAATATTCTTAAAATCATAAAAAATACAATTTCAAATAATTTTTTATTATCAAAAATTGCATATAGAATTTTTTTTTATTTGAGCAAAATTAGAATATTTTTAGGTTACTTTGATTTTTTGTTAAATCATATTAAAATATTTTTTAACAAAACCGTAACAATGCGCGGCTTTAGCTTGTATAGAAGCAATGATCAAAAAAAAAGTATAAAAAAAATTTTGAATAGACAAATTATTGAATTCAAGAAAAAAAAAACATTAGATGATGTATTTGTATGTTTGGAAATAGGATCTTTGCTTGGTGAAAATATAAAGAATATGGGTGATTTATTATCATCAGAATTAGAAAATTTTTTAATAATCTCTATTGATCCTTATGAAGATTACATTAATAAAACTGATAGAGAAACTAATAATATTTTAAAAATAAGAGCAAACTATACAAATACTTTTTATAAATATTTGATGCACAATTTATCTCTTTTAAACTATAGGGAAAAAATTATTCAATTTAGAGATTATTCATCTAATGGATTAAAATTACTAAAAAAAATTAATTTGAAATGTGATTTAGTATATATAGATGGTGCGCATTATTATAAAAACATAAAAGAAGACTATGAATTAGCAAATGAAATAATTAAAAAAGAAAATATATATAGTGGAACAATATGTGGCGATGATTATAGCGTTAATATTAATGAATATAAGCACTTTGGATTTTTAACTAAGTCAAAATTTATTGATTACTTGGAAACAAAAAAAGAGAATGAATTTACTGAAATAAAGAAAAATTCAAATGGTAAATATAAAATTACTGGCTTTCATCCTGGTATAACACTTTATTTTGCTGAGACACAAGATAATATATTAAGATTAAAAAATGGAATTTGGTTAAAAAAAAACAAAAAATAAAACACTGAGTTGGGTAAAAAAAATACTTTCTAAATTCATTATTTTAAAATAAAAAAAATAGCTTAAATTAACAATTTATATTTAGTATTAAATTTTTAAATAATATTTTGATATTCTATGAATTTAAGCTAATGTATAATTTTAAAAAAAACATTAGTAATGCAAAATAACCCCCAAAATAAAAACAAAAAAATAAATCTAAGTATAAATAAAAATTGGGTATTTGATAAAAGTGTTTCAAAAGTATTTGATGTACATGTAAGAGAATCAATACCTTTATATAATAAATATCAAAAACAAATTGCTAAAATTTCTGAATTTTATCTAAAAGATAATGCAATTATTCTTGATATAGGTTGTTCTACTGGAAATTATATTAAAGAGATATGTAAGATAAAGAAAAAAAATTTAAATATTTATGGCGTTGATCAAAGCGAACATATGATAAAAATTGCAAGATTTAAAACTAAAAATATAAAAAAACACAAAATTAAATTTATTAAGTCAGATATATTTAAGATGGACTTTGTAAAATCTGATCTTATTGTATGTAGTCTTATGCTTCCATTTTTTTCAAAAATAGAACAGGTGAAGCTTATAAAGAAGATTTATAAAAATTTAAATAAAAATGGAGCTGCAATATTTTTAAATAAATCAGTATGTGAAAATTCTCATTTTGAAAATATTTTTAATCAGCTATATTATGATTTTAAAATTGAACAAGGAATAAGCCCATCAGATATCTTAAAAAAATCAAAAAGCTTAAGATCTGTACATACATTAAGTACAACGGAGGAAGACTGCAATATGCTTAAAAAAATAGGGTTTAAAAAAATCGATATTTTTTTTAAATACCTAAATTTTACAGGGTTTCTTGTTGAAAAATAGCTTTTTATTTATTTCATCTAATATATTTTATTTCTTAGCAATACTATTTACTTACTTTGACTTAAGACAATTCACTATTGCGACAACAGTTTATCCTACTCAATTTAGTTTCACCACTTATGCAATAATAATTGTTTTTCTAACTAATTTATTTTTACTATATATTAATGAAGCAAGTAATAAATTTAATGTATTTAACATTTTTATATATTATTTAATTATATCGGCAGGGATATATGTACTTAATTTTCCTTTAATGGACGAATTAATTTTAATAATTACAGCATTTTTTTCTTTTATAAACTTATTTATTAAAAAAAACTATATTCATAAAAGCATTTATTTTGTTGTATTAATTTTATTTATATTATTTTTACAATCGATTATTGGATTTTTATTTGACATTAGAAGTATTAGGTATTTTGTCATGTTTCCATGTTTAATAATTGTTTTTTTATATTTTTCGAATCTACAAGAAATTGATGATAATAAACAAAAGATTTTCTTTAATTATATTTTTTATGCAATATTAGTATATTCAGTTTATCAAATTTTTTTTTGGCTCTTAAAATTTTATATTTTTGATATGAAATTTATTGGGCAAAATTTTATTGGTTACATGCAACCATCATATGCCTTATCTGCAAGTGGCCATTTTGATTCAATTTTTATTTTGTCAGGCTTCTTAGTATTATATTTTTTAGGAAAATCAGGTTATCATATTAAAAGTTCACTTCTTTTATTGTTTATGTTTTCATTTTGGATTTTAGCGGATGCTAGATCCACTTTATTTATAATTAGTTTAGTTATTACTTTTTATTTTTTATTATTAAATTTTTATAAAAAAATTATTTTTATATTAGTATTCATATTTATAATACTTCAATCCAACTATTTTGATAATAGTATAAATGAATTAATAGGAAGGACTCAAAATACAGCTGTAGATTTATTCAGTTTTGATAGTGGCACTAAAACAAGTGCTCCAGTTTTTAAACTAGAAGGTGAAGGATACTTTTATGAAAGTAAAGAAATGCCAGTATATCAAGATTTCGGAAGATTAACATTTATTATAAGCTCAGTAGAATCAATTAAATACAATTTTCATAAAATTTTGTTTGGATGTGGATTTTATGGATATTATCACTGTACTGATGAAGCAAGAACAAAAATCTTTAATAAATATGATGTTGCTTTGCCAGAAAATAATAGAGGGTTTGGCAATAGTAAGATAAGACCACCCGCTTTCCCAACTTTTATAGTCGAGAATGGACTAATTGTTATGTTTATGGGCTTAGTTTATTATCTTAGATCTTTAAAAAAATGTATTTATTTTAAAAATGATAAATTATTTATAAAAAAAAATAGGTTTGTATTATTACTATATCTACTGACAGCATTCTTAGGCTGGTCCTTCATCGCAAATATTTTTGACATAATTTTTGTCTATTTATTTCTAATGCCCTCATTTAGAAAATATTTATTTTACAGAGTATAATTAAGGTGATTATATTATTATTATTATTATTATAAATAATTTATCATTTTGAAAATAGACTAGTCATATTTATGATATATCATATTAAAAGTTAATAGTTTAAATAATTAAAAATAAATGATAAAAAATAACGTTATATATATTTCTTTTTTAAATAATATTTTAAGAAAAATTTTTTTTTTACTTATAACTATTTTTAGCCTTACAATATCTGTTAAACTTTATACTTACGTAGTACTTCTATTTATTTTATCAAATTATATTTATGAATTTAGTAGTTTATCAATACCAAAAGTATTTAATAATTATTCAAAAATTTATGGAATAAAAAAATTATCAATCTTAGTTGGCTATAATTTTTATATTTCAATGCTTATTTTTTTTATTTTCATTATCTTATTTAAATCTTCTAATTTTCTTGATTTAATAAATTTAAGTAACACTGACAACTATTTTATTTATGGTTTTTTGATTTTAGGTTTTTCAATTTTTTTAAATGATGTAGTTGATAAATATAATTTTTTACATCTAAATCATCAAAAAATTTATTATTATGATTTTTTCGAATTGGTTATTAACTTTATATTCATTTTATTAATTTTTTTTAAATTTAATACTTTTGAACAAGAAAATTTTTTCATTATTATATTTATATATGCAATTATAAAAATCACATTATCATTAATAAAATTATTTGTCTTTAAACTCGATATTACATTTAATGTAAAAAAAATATATTTAAGCATTACTCTTAAAGAATATAAAAGTTTATTAAATTTAATTATTCCAATTTTTATAATATCTATTTTATTTTTATTACAATTAAGTATTAGCAGATTTATAATTCTTTTTTATGAAGATTATTCAAGCTTTGCAATATTTGCTTTTCATATACAAGTAGTTGAGTTAATAACCCTATTCTTTATGTCTATTCATCAATTATCGACACCTAAAGTTTCTATTTTGTTTAGAAATCAAGAAAAAAAACCTCTTTTAATTCTGCAAAGTAAATTGCTCATTGTTTTTTATTCAATCGTTCCTATCTTATTTTTATTTATTTATTTTTTAATTATTGATGTCACAAAAATACTTAATATTGATATTGAAATTAATGGTGTCTTTTTTCTAATTCTTGCATTAAATACATTTTTTATTTATCTTTTTTTTACATTTTATCAATATATGATCATGAATAATCAAACAAAATTCTTGATAATTATCACACTCTTGAGTTTAATTATTAATATAATTTTATCTTTTATTTTCACATATTTTTATTCAATTATTGGTTTAACTATCGCTAATTTAATAAGCAATTTATTTCTTTTTTACTTTTGTAATCGACGTGTTAATTTTTTCTTTTTTAGGAGTAAAGATTCAAAAAATATAATAATTTTTATATTAAGATTCTTTTCTTTTGTTGTTTTAATTAATTACTATTATTTAATATTTCCAAGTGAAAATGGTATTATAAGTTTATTTTTAAAAACTATCTTTATTTCTATGATATTTCTTGTAAGTGAAGTGCTAGTTCATAAAAATATTAGGACTTATAATGTGCTAAATGCTTTTGTAAAAACGATAAATTATAGGATAAGGACTGTATGAAAAATGATAAGTTAATTCATTTTAATTATTTGGAAAAAAAAATCTTAAGTCTTAGACTTCAAAAAAAATCTATCGTTTTATGCCATGGGTGTTTTGATATTTTACATTTTGGCCACGCTATTCATTTCAATAAAGCGAAAAAGCTTGGCGATGTTCTTATTGTTAGTATTACAAGAGATAAATTTATTAAAAAAGGTTCAAATCGTCCAATTTTTAATCATAATGAAAGAGCCTATTTACTTAGTCAACTTTCGTCAATTAATTTTGTGACAATAAATGACATCGCATCTTCAGAAGATGTTATAAATATAGTTAAACCTAATATTTATGTAAAAGGACAGGAATATTCAATTAAAAAAAATATTTATAATAAAAAATTTGACATTGAAAAAAAATTAGTTGAGAGCTTTAATGGTAGGGTTATATTCACCAAAGGAAAAACTAGCTCATCAACTATGGCCGTAAAAAAACTTTATGAAAACTCTTAAGTTTAATCTTTCAGATGTTAATGGTGTAATTTTTGATCTAGATGGAGTGATTACTGATACTGCATCTATACATGAAATTGCATGGAAAAATACATTTGATAATCAATTAAAAAATATTTCTAACAAAAAATTTGCTAAGGATGATTATTTGAATCACATAGATGGAAAACCAAGGTTAAAAGCTATTTATGATTATCTTAATTTCAGAAAAATAAAAAAAACAAAACTATTAATTGAAATAATAAATAAAGAAAAAAATGACTTATTTTTAGATTTAATCAAAAATAAAAAAATTAAAATCTATAGGGATTCATTAAATTTACTTAAAGAAATAAAAAAACTTAAAATAAAAATTGCAGTAGCTTCTTCTAGTAAAAATTGCAGGTTTATTTTAAAAAAAGCTAGACTATTTGATATGTTTGATTTTATTGTTGATGGATCTGATTTAGAAAATAAAAAAATTAATGGAAAACCAGATCCAGCTATTTTTTCAATTGCTATAAAGAAATTAAGTTTAGATAAAAACAAAACAATAATATTTGAAGATTCACCTTCAGGAATAATATCTGCAGTTAAATCTGGAGCTAAATTTGTTATAGGAGTAGCGAGAAGCTCTAATAGCAAAGAACTAAAGAAAGCTGGAGCAAACATTGTTGTTTATTCAATTGATCAAATAAAGATTATCAAATGAGCTTTCCTTTAATTAGCCTGATTATGCCGCTATATAATCATGAAAAATACCTTAGAAAGTCAATTGATACGATTTTAAATCAAACATATAAAAATATAGAATTAATTATTATAGACGATGGTTCAACAGATAGTTCATCAACAATAGTTACAGAGTATAATGACAAAAGAATAAGATATATTTATCAAAAAAACAAAGGTGTCAAAAAACTTAATGAAACTATCAACAAAGGCCTTAAATTAGCGCAAGGTATTCTTGTTACCATGGTAACAAGTGATGACTACATACCTTTAGATAGATTTGCAAGTCAAGTTAAATACTTTGAAAATAATACTGTCGATTTGGTTTTTGGCAACATAACACTTATTGATGAAAATGAAAAAAAAATTAGATTGATAAAGCCAAATATAGATATTGATTATAATTTGCAACCTAGAGAAAAAAAAATTAGACAGTATTTTGAAAATAATTATATTCCTCAACCCTCAACATTAATAAGAATGAGTGCTATAAAAAAAATTGGGGGGTATATTCAAAAAAAATATATGTACGCTGAAGATTATCCCACCCAACTAAATATAATGATGAATGGAGAAGTTAAATATATAAATCAAAATTTTTCTTTTTATAGACTTCATGATTCTCAAATGACGAGATTATATCAAGATAAAATGGTGCAAAGTGATATAAGATATTTAAAAGAATTTTATAAAAGTCTTTCAAAATCTAAAAGAGATTCTACAGGTTTTAAAAATTACAATGAATTAGATGATTATCTAAGATCAAAAGAAGAAAATCTTTCTTTTTATATTGGTTTTAGTAAAGCATGTATAAAGCAAAATGAAACTGCAAAAACCTTTTTTTTAAAAGGAACAAAAGTGGGAAATATTTTTAATAGAATTAAATGTGCTATTGCATTAATTTTACTAAGTGTTAAGTTTGACTTTAATTTGTTAAGAATTTTAAAAAAACACTTGAATAAACTTCATTGATTTTCATTTTTTTTAAGAATATTAAAGACTATTTAGTCTTCTAAGTATAATTATTAAAATTATAAAGATGCGCATTAAATTTAAGGAATTATAAATTTGAAGATTTTATTTATTCAGTGTTTTGACAAGCCTGGAGGACAATCTAATAGATCATATTTATTTGCCAAGAAATTAGATAAAATTGGACGTGATGTTCATTTTTTTACCAACAGATATAATCATCTTGATGCTCACGCAAAATATACTGCTGAATTAAATAAGGATAATAATATTAAACATATCTTTGCTGAGAATGATTATTTTAAAAATAATAAATATTTAAGTGTTATCTTCAACTGCTTCGCGATAATAAAAACTCTAAGAAAAGAACATTTTGATATAATAATTGGACCAAGTGTACCACTTTTAAATAGTTTTTTTGCGTTAATCGCTAAAAATAAAAAAACTAAGTTTATCTTTGAAATTAGAGATGTTTGGCCAGATGCTCTAGTGTTTAATGGTACAATATCAAAACTTAATCCAATTTATATAATTTTAAAGATTATAGAAATTATTATATATAAAAATGCTGATGGCCTAATATCTGTCTTACCCAAAACATTTAACTATGTAAGAAAATACAATAAAGAATTACCCCAAATATATTTACCCAATTGCTATGATTCTTATCCCAGATATAAAAAAATATTTAACAAAGATAAGCTTAAAATTATTTACATTGGAAGATTTAATAGTAATCATGATATTGAAATTATTCTGAAAAGTGCACAGTACTTATTGTATGAAAAAAATATAAAAAATATTACATTTGATATTTATGGATATGGAGAAAAACTAGATTTAATAAAAAAATACAAATATGATAATAAAATCATAAATTTAAATCTTAAAGGAAAAATAAGTAAAAATGATATTTACACTGTTTCTAAAAAATATGATCTTGCATTATGTGCAATAACCAATTCCAAATCACACCAGTGGGGTACAAATTTAAATAAAATTTATGAATATTTAAATTCTAGTTTGCCTGTAATTTTTAGTGGTAATGTGCCGTCCAATCCAGTAACTATGGCTAGATGTGGCTTTGTATGTGACAATTTTAATTATAAAGATTTATCAAATAAAATTATTATGTTCAGTAAATTGAAAGAAAATGAAAAGATAAAGCTATCGAATAATGCCAAAGACTTTTTTGATACAAATTACTACATAGAACATCAGATAGCTCTGCTGAATAAATTCATATATAAAATATGTTCATCAAATTAAAGTATATTATTATAATTAAAAAAAATGTATTATTTAATGTTTATAAGTAAAAAAATATTTTAAGGATTAATTAAATGCTAGAAGAAAGAAAACAAAAAGAAATCGAACACTCAAGAGTAAGGCGTGAGATTTTACAAGGTTTTGAAAGAATTGCTGATACACATGCCGCACAGCAAGTTGAAAATTTAGAAGAACTTATAAAAGATAAAGAAAAGTTTAACTACCACTTTTCAAATATGAAATTTTATTCTGTTACAGGATTGAGTGAAGATTATAAAAATGACTGGCTTGATAAAGAGTGTTCCGAAAATAAGAAAATTCTTGATTTTGCATGCGGTAATGGTGAAAATGGAATATATGCTGCCTTACGTGGTACAGATTGTATAGGTATTGATATATCTCCAGAGGGTGTTGAAAATGCAAATAGTAATGCTACAAAATTTAAGGTTAATGATCACTGTAAGTTTGTTGAAATGGATGGTGAGAATATGAGTTTTGATGATAATACATTTGATTTAAGCATTGAATACGGAGCCCTACATCACGTTGAGTTAGATTCAGCCTTGTCTGAGCTTGCAAGAGTTTTGAAGCCTGAGGGAAAAATGATGTGCATTGAGGCAATGAGACATAATCCACTTATACATTGGTATAGAAAACGAACACCCCACTTAAGAACAGAATGGGAAGTTGATCATATCTTAGGAGTTGAAAGTTTTGATATTATGAAAAAATATTTTAAAAATGTAAATGTTAAATATTTTCATTTAACATCTTTGGCTTTAGTTATTTTTAGAAAAACATTTATTTTTCCATTATTGTTACCTGTCTTTAATTTTGTCGACAAAATTTTACTTTCAAAAAAATTTATAGGAAAGTACGGCTGGATTATGGCTATCGAATTATCAAATCCAATAAAATAAATTTTTTATAATTGAAAAAAATATTTGATATAATTTTAGCATTATTTGCTCTTATTATATTTTCTCCATTTTTTATTTGTATAGCCCTTATAATCAAAAGTACGTCAAATGGTGAAATATTTTATAAAGGTGTAAGGACAGGAAAAAACAATGTGGACTTTAAAATTTATAAATTTAGAACTATGGTTTCAGATGCTGAAAATATTGGTGGCTTTTCTACAGCATTAAACGATTTTAGATTAACTAGAATAGGTCGATTTCTAAGAAAATATAAGTTAGATGAATTACCTCAATTTATAAATATAATTAAAGGTGATATGTCTTTGGTAGGGCCACGTCCACAAGTAAATTACTATACAAATCAATATGTTGGCGAATTAAAATTGATATTATCTGTAAATCCTGGGTTGACTGATTTAGCTTCATTATATTTTTTGGATATGGATATAGTTCTAGGAAGTGTAAGCGCTGAGAGTAAGTATGCAAATGAAATTGAGCCAATTAAAAATATATTGAGACTTAAATATGTAAAAGAACAAAGTTTTTTTTTAGATTTAAGAATTATTATAGAAACAGTTTTTGCCTTGATAGGAATAAAAAATGTAACAAATTTAAATATTAAGCCATGAAAAGTATGTCGCCCATATGTTTTGGTTGCGAACCTCTAGGGGGTACTGATTGGGGTAATATTGATTTAGGAGATATAACTAAAGCAATTCACAAAGCACTTGAATTAGGAGTTAACTTTTTTGACACAGCGGGTGTATACGGTTTAGGTTTGTCTGAGAGCAGATTATCTAGAATACTAGGTAATCGAAGACATGATATAATTATTTCTACAAAAGGTGGGTTTTCTTGGAAAGAATCCTCCTCAGGAAGAAATGTTGTAGTTAAAGATAGCTCACCATCAGCAATAAGAAGAGATGTCGAGAGTAGCTTAAGACGACTAAAACTTGAGACACTGCCAATATTTTTCATACATTGGCCGGATGTAAATATAGCAATTGAAGATACATTTACTGAGTTATTAAAACTTAAAAATGATGGAAAAATAAAATCAATTGGATGCTCTAATTTTTCTGCATCACAATTGAAAAGAGCATGTAATGTTTCTCAAGTAGACTTTATACAAATGCCAATAAATATTCTTAATGGCGCCTTAGATAAGAATATCACTGAAATTTGTGACTCAAATAATATAAAAGTAATTGCATATAATGTTTTATCCAACGGACTACTTACAGGAAAATTTAATAAAGCTACAAAATTTCAAAAAAATGATAGGCGCTCAAGATTACCATTATTTAAAGGTCTTGATTTTATTAATGCATTAGATATGGTTGAAAAATTAAAAATAATAGCATCCGAAGATAATAGTAGTCTAATTCATCATTCAATTAATTGGACATTAATGCAAAAGCACATATCCTCAGTTATTATTGGGATAAAAAACTCTAGACAACTAGTAGATAATTGGTCTGCTTTAACTTAGTAATTACAGTTTGCTTTACAATAGATAAGAAAAATGAAAAATAATTTAAAAAGTTTATTTGATCCTAAAAATTACCATGACTTTATATCAATTGATAGTCAAGAAACAGACGTTTTAAAGCACATGTTAAAAACAATGCTAATAATTAGAAAAACAGAAAATAAATTAGCATTAGAAAAGAAAAATGGATCAATTATTGGCCCAGTTCATCTTGGTGCTGGACAAGAAGCCATTGCAGTTGGAGTCTCTCAAAATTTAAACAAAAAAGATAGGGTATTTGGTAATCATCGTTCTCACTCTCATTTATTAGCTCTTGAACCAAATTTTTATAAATTATTTGCTGAAGTTCTATGTAAAGAGACTGGATTTTCAAAAGGTATGGGTGGATCTATGCACTTATTTGATCAACCTAATGGTTTCTATGGATCAACGCCCATAGTGGCTGGAACAGTCCCTCTTGCAGTTGGTGCAGCTATGGCTTCAAGTATGCAAAACCTACAGGATATAAGTGTTTCATATATTGGAGATGGAGCCATTGAAGAAGGGGTTGTGCATGAATGTTTTAATTTAGCAAAAGTTTCAAATGCGCCAATATTGTTTGTTATTGAAAATAATTTATTTGCAAGCCATATGCATATTTCACAACGACAACCAAATGAAAGTATATCAAGATTTGCGATCGCAAATTGTATTTCTTATAAACAACTAGATGGAAATGATGTTGTAGCAATTGCTCATAATTCTAAAGAATTAATAGAAGGTATGCGTAATGGTGAAGGGCCATCAGTTTTAGAGCTTGTAACTTTTAGAATGTACGGCCACGTGGATTGGCGTAAGGACATTGATGTTGGTGTAGAAAGGTCTTCAAAAGATATTAAAAACTGGGAAGCAAGAGATCCTATTTATCGATTATCACGATCTATGATTCATTCTAAAATATGGACTAATGAAGAAGAGCAAAAATTAAGTCATAAAATTGATAATGAAATTAATACTGCTTGGGAAAAAGCCATGAATGACTCATACCCTTCAGAAGAGTCAATTTTAAAATTTGTTTATTCAAAAGATTGATAATATGAAAACTAAAAAATATAATTATGGTACAGCAATTTTATCAGCTTTTGAATATCTATTAAAAAATTATGAAGAAGCTTTTATTATAGGCCAAGGCGTTTGGAGCCCCTGGTATGTTGGCAACTCAATGACTGATTTAGATAAAAAATTTGGCAAAGATAGAGTAATTGATACCCCTGTTTCTGAGTCTGCTACTACCGGTGCCGCAGTTGGAGCTTCATTAGCTGGCATGAAGCCTATTGTTGTACATCCAAGAATGGATTTTATGTTATACGGAATGGATGCTATCGTTAATCAGGCAGCTAAGTGGTCTCATATGTTTGGGGGTCAAGCTAACCCAGCTGTCACTATTAGGAGTATAATTAATAGAGGTGGAGAACAAGGAGCGCAACATTCGCAAGCTCTTCATGCTTGGTTTGCCCATGTGCCAGGCTTGAGAGTGGTAATGCCATCGACAGTTGCTGATGCAAGGGATTTGCTTATAGCATCAGTCTTAAGCAAAGACCCAGTTATGTATATTGATGATAGATGGCTCTATGAACAAGAAGAAGATTTGCCACCAATAGTAGAACTTGATCTTAAAACACAAGAACCTAAGATCAGTGTAGAGGGAAACGATTTAACAATTATTGCTTCTGGTTATTCTTCATATTTAGCTAGAGAAGCTACGAAAAAATTAAAAAGTAAAAATATTTTTCCTGAGGTTATCGATGTTAGAGTATTAAATCCACTTTGTATTAAGGAAATAATTCTCTCTGTTAGAAAAACTAGAAAATTATTAGTAGTTGATCCAGGATGGATGTCATCAGGTTTTTCAGCTGAGCTTGTTGCTAAAGTAGTAGAGAATTTAGATATAGATTGTTTAAAAAGTCCTCCAGTGAGAATTGCCTTGCCTGATGCACCAGCACCAACGGCAAGAGTTCTTGAAAAAAAATATTATACTTCTGTTGAAGATATTGTTTTAGTTGTAAAAAAATTAGTATAAAATATAAAATAAAATTATGTCTAAAAAAATACCATTTTTCGAATATCCTAGATTGTGGAGTGATGATAAAAAAAATTATATTTCAATTATTGATCGTGTTGCATCATCAGGAGGTTTTATACTGCAGGATGATTTATATGATTTTGAAAATGAATTAGCAAAATTTACAAATGCAAATTACTCAGTTGGGGTGGGAAATGCAACTGATGCAATGGAAATTTTTTTAGAAGCAATAAACCTAAATAATGGAGATGAAATAATTATCTCATCTCATACTATGCTAGCTACCGCCTCTGCTATAAAAGTAGCTGGAGGAGTTCCAATTCCTGTTGATATTGGAGATGATAATTTGATTTGTCCTAATTCAATTGAAGACGCCATATCTCCAAACACAGTAGGTATTATGCCAACACAATTAAATGGAAGAGTCTGTGATATGGATCCAATTATAAAAATTGCAGAAAAAAATAGTTTATTTATTGTTGAAGATGCTGCACAAGCACTTGGAGCCAGATATAAAGGTCAACACGCTGGTACTTTTGGACTAGCATCATGCATAAGCTTTTATCCCGCAAAAGTTTTAGGCTGTTTTGGTGATGCCGGAGCTGTTTTAGTTAATGATGAAAAACTATATCATCAAATTTACCAAATTCATGACCATGGTCGCAATGTTGATGGAGAAGTGAAAAGATGGGGAAGAAATTCAAGACTTGATAACATACAAGCAGCTATTTTGAACTATAAGCTTAAAAATTATAATCAAGTTATAGAAAGAAGAAGAGAGATTGCTCAAATGTATCAAGATCAATTGGGTGATCTAGTTGAATTGCAGCTTCCACCTTCACCCAGTGAGATTTCTAATCATTTTGACGTTTATCAAAATTACGAATTAACCGCTGATAACAGAGATGATCTAAAAAATTTTTTAACAAAAAAAAATATAGGAACTCTTATACAATGGGGCGGCAAAGGTGTTCATCAATTTTATAATCTTGGTTTTAAAGAGAAATTACCTAATACAGATAAATTTTTTGAAAGATGTATAATGATTCCAATGAATATTTTTATCAGCAATGATGACGTAAATTATATTTGTGAAACTATAAGATTATTTTATAAAAAATGATTGAATAATTTTTAGAAAATAAAATTTAAAAGTTAGTATTTTAATTATGAAAAAAAAAATATTATTTATAGCGTCACTTAATTCAATTCACACATTGAAGTGGGTAAATTTTTTTTTAGATTTAAATTATGAGGTCTCAATAATAAGTTTATCTAAAAAAATTGAAGATTTTAAATTTTCAAAAAAAATAAATTTATATATTTACAACAAATATAATAATAAATTTATTAACTTTTTATTGATACTACCCTCAATTCTTCTTAAAAGAAAATTTTTTTCTCAAAATGATATCATCCATGTTCATTATATTGGTTTCAATGGTTTAATTTCATTAATTTTTAAAACTAAAAATTTGATTTTAACTGCATGGGGTAATGACATTAAAATAAAAAATTTTGTTTTTTTAAAGCGTTTATTCTTAAAATTGATATTAAAAAAATCTAAAATTATAACTACAGATTCTAGAGAAATGAAAAACTTAATAATTAAACTAGACAAGAAAACAGAAGGAAAAATTAAGATTATTAATTTTGGAATTGATACTAAGTATTTTTCAAAAAAAATATATAATACACAAATGGAAGTGAAATTAGATTTGCAAAACTATAAAGATTATTTAAAGATTATTAGTCTAAGAAATCATGATAGAATTTATGATATTAAAACTTTAATACTCTCTATTAAAAAATTGACTGAACTAAAGATAAAAGTAATTTGTCTAATTTATGGAAAAGGTACTGAGACACATAAACTAAAAAAAATGACTGAGAATTTGAACTTACAAAATAATATTATTTTTAAAGGGTATTATCAACAAGACGAACTTCCAAATATTTTTTCAATTATGGATTGTTATGTATCAACATCTCTAAGTGATGCAGGTATTTCAGCCAGTACGGCAGAAGCTATGTCATGTAGTCTTCCTTCAATCTCGGCTGATAATTCTGAAAATTATTTATGGATAAAGCATAATAAATCTGGTTTTTTATTTGAAAATAAGAATGTAGATAAACTGACAGATATATTGATAAATTTAAAAAATTTTAATTTGTTAAATATTGGAAGTGAAGGTAGAAAAACTATTTTAAATAATAATGATTATACTAATGAGATGAAAAAAGTAGAAGTTATATACAACGATTTAACCTATTAAATGTATGTGTGGAATAATTTTTCAAACTTCTGATAAGAAAATTAATTTAACAAATCTAATAGATGCAGAAACTTTTCAAAAACACCGAGGACCAGACTTCCAAGGGTCTAAAAATATTGTAGTTGAAGAAAAATATTTATATTTCAGTCATCAAAGGCTGTCAATTTTAGATTTAAGTAGTGCAGCAAATCAACCAATGATTCATGATGAATCTGGATCGATTTTGATATTTAATGGTGAAATATATAATTATTTAGAATTAAAAGAAGATTTAAAAAAATTTCATATCAATTTTAAAACAACTTCTGATACTGAGGTTTTATTATACTATCTCATATATTTTGGCCCAGAAATAACATGTAAAAAATTAGATGGAATGTGGTCATTTGTATTTTATGATATGATAAAAAATACAGTATTTTTTTCTAGAGATCGTTGTGGTGAAAAGCCTTTATACTATCATATTGATGATCAAACATTAACTGTAGCATCAGAAATTAAAACTTTAGCAATTGCGTGTGGAAAAAAATTTTATTTAAATAAAAAATTTATCTATAATTTTCTGGAACTTAATTTGGTAAATTTAGATGATAATTGTATCTTAGAAGATGTTAAACAATTTAAACAAGGTTACCTATATTCTCTTAATATAAGAAATGATAAGATTAAGTTAGATGAAACATTATTTTGGAATTTGAATGATCAAGTAAAAGATTATCCAAACTTAAAAAATTTAATTTATGAACAGTTTTTTGAAAATGTTAAGATTAGATTAAGGAGTGATGTTAAAATTGGAATATTGCTGTCTGGTGGATTAGACTCCTCAACCATTGCATCTGTTGTTAAAAAAATAGATAAAAATTTTAATGTTCAATTATTGTCATATGTTAATGACTCAAAGACACTGAATGAAAGTGAGTATATTGCAATAATGGAAAAATATTTAAATGTAAAAAGCCTCAAAGTGAAACTTCCCAATAATGTTGATCAATATTTTGAATTATTAAAAGAAGTATCAAAAAAAATAGATACGCCCTTACCAGGTTCTTCAAATCTTGCGCATTATCTTATGATGAAAGAAGCAAAAAAAAATAATTTGAAAGTTATACTAAGTGGCCAAGGCGCAGACGAGACATTGTGTGGTTATAAAAAATATTCATATATTTACTTAATCAATTTATTGAAAAACAAAAAATTATTTAGATTTTTATATAATGTCTTTTTCTTTCTAAAAAACAAAACAATATTTTTTCAATTTAATATAAATCATGCAAAAAAATATTTAGGCATCAATAAAAAAGGGAGTTTATATGGACTTTTCTTTGAAGAAGTCGGAGCCGATAAAATTTATTCAATTGGTCAAAGTTTGAGGTCTAGACAGATTGAAGATGTTAAAACATTTTCTGTTCCTTCAATTTGTCATTTTGAAGATAGATTATCAATGCTAAACTCAGTTGAAATTAGATTTCCATTTCTAGGTCATAATTTAATTGAATTATTTATTTCTCTTTCTGATGAAAAAAAAATATATAAAGGATGGTCAAAGTATATTTTTAGAAAAACATTTGAAAATTTATTACCTAAAGAAATTAGTTGGAGAACTGACAAAAATGGATTTTCTACAGACTTTGAAAATAAAATAATGAATAATGATTATTATGAATATTTAATGACAAATTATTTTAATAATGACTCAAATATATTTACAAAAAATATAATTCAAAAAGAATTTTTTTTAAAAGAATTTAAGAAAATGAGTAAGTCAAAATACAACAACTCATTATCTAATAAAATTTTTAGTATTATATCGTTAGAAGAGTGGCTGCGAAATAATAAATCTACATTATCTTTTAGAAACTGATAAAATCGTAGATGAAATGAGCAGCCAATATAATATAATTTAATTTAAATTAATATTATGTTTTATGTCTCTCATATTGCTTTTATTTATTTTATTATTAACATTCTTATTAAAGAAAAGGTTGCTTATTTGATAAATGGTTAATAGATTAGTTATCTAGTTGTATAATAAATAATCCACTTATTCTATTGTTAAATCAAATGAATTATTATATGGAAAATTCTATTAACTTTTTTGTATTTCTACCCCGTAATTTAAAAAGAATTATCGTTATATTAACTGATATAATTTTATGCATACTGTGTACCTGGTTTGCTTTTATTTTAAGGTTAGAAGAATTTATTTTATTTGGAGACTTTAATTTTAATTCAATTTTAATATCTATATTTATTGCATTACCAACATTTTGGTTATTTGGTTTATATCAGACTATAATTCGTTTTAGTGGTTTATCAATTATTACTTCTGTTTTATTTTCAATATTAATATATGGACTGTTATATTTTTCAGCAATTGGAATTTATAGTATTCATGAGACTCCAAAATCTATTGGTATAATTCAGCCAATGTTATTATTCTTTGCAATTATAAGCACAAGATTAGGGGCTAAGTATATATTATCTAATAATTATAATTATAAAAAACTATCTAATAAAAAGAATGTGATAATATATGGAGCAGGCCAAGCAGGGAGACAATTGATGATTGCGCTGCATAATAGTCCTGAATTTAATACCGTAGGTTTTTTAGATGATGATGTGCGGTTACATAAACAAATTATATTGGGTCAAATAGTTTATTCTCCATATAAATTAAAAAAGATAGTTAATTCAAAAAATATTCATTTAGCGTTACTTGCAATACCATCAATTAACAAAATTCAAAAAAATCAAATTATTGAGAGATTAAATAAATATAAATTGAGTATCAAAACTCTTCCAAGTGTATCTGAGATTGTAGGTGAAAAAGTAGAAATATCTGATATTAAAGATTTAAATATTAATGATTTATTGAATAGAGAAGAGATTAAGCCAGATGCTATATTATTAAAAAAAAATATAGCTGCAAAAGCAGTACTGGTAACTGGTGCCGGAGGATCAATTGGTTCTGAATTATGTCGTCAGATTGTAAGATTAAAGCCAAATAAATTATTACTTTTAGAATTAAATGAGTTTGCACTCTACAAAACATATGAAGAAATTATAAAATTAAATGAAAATTTAGAAATCATTCCATTGCTTATTAATGTACAAGATCAAGATAAATTAGAGAGAATTTTTGAAATCTTTAAAATAGATACTGTTTATCATACTGCAGCTTATAAGCATGTATCATTAGTTGAAGGAAATGTTTGTGAAGGAGTTAAGAACAATGTTTTTAGTGCCTTAGCTATCGCAAAAGCAGCTGTAGCAAAAAAAATATCTAATGTTGTTCTTATATCAAGTGATAAAGCAGTAAGACCAACAAATATTATGGGAGCCTCTAAGAGACTTTCTGAGCTTTGTGTGCAGGGGGTTTGTAATCAATCTAAAAATATCAGTACTAATTTTTCAATCGTTCGATTTGGCAATGTAATAGAATCATCTGGCTCTGTTATACCAAAATTTAAACAACAAATTAAAGAGGGTGGCCCCATTACTTTAACACATGAAGATGTTACACGATATTTTATGACTGTTACTGAGGCAGCTCAGCTAGTTATTCAAGCAGGTGCTATGGGAAAATCTTCTGAAGTATATGTGCTAGATATGGGTGAGAGTATAAAAATAAAAGATTTAATTGAAAAAATAATAAACCTATCTGGACTTACTATAAGAGACAATAAAAATCCAAAGGGTGATATTGAAATTAAAATTACTGGCCTTAAACCAGGAGAAAAACTTTACGAAGAATTATTAATAGGTGAAAATCCAGAAGCAACTAGTCATCCAAAAATAAATAAAGCTAGTGACTCATATATTCCTTTTAATCAATTAGAAGTATCTCTAAAAAATTTAAAAATTTTATTAGATGAAAATAAAGTAGACGAGGTAAAAAATTTATTATCTAAACTATTAAAATTATATAAATCTAATACTAAAATAGTTGACTATACACATGTTGAAAAATTATCTGGTTATGATCATAAAAAAATATATGAAAATAAAGATAGTATTACTTAAATAAATTTAGATAAGTCTTATACCCATAATAAAAATATGTTATTAGTATTTTACTAGTTGTAAGATTAATATTAATAAATAAAATGAGTATCAATTCTGATTAGATGAAAAAAAAAATTATTTTTACTAGTTCCTGGCTAATATACCTTTTGCCATTAGCATTGCTTACAGGGCCTTTTTTACCTGACTTATCAATTTGCATAATTGGAATATTAGTCACTCTATTAATTATCAAGGAAAAAAAATATTTATATTTTAATAATAATTATTTTATTATTTTTTTATTTTTTTGTTTTTATTTAGTAATTAGATCTGCTTTAGCTAAATCTGCCTTGTTTTCCCTAGAAAGCTCCATATTTTATTTTAGATTTGGTTTGTTTGCTGTTTGTGTTTGGTATTTAATTGATAATAATGATAAACTTATTAAAAATTTTTCTATTTTTCTTTTAGCAACATTTACATTTACTCTTATCGACGGCTATTATCAATACTTCAACGAGATAAGCTTTTTTGGCTTTAGTTGGCCAGGATCAAGACTTTCTTTACCATTTGATAATAAAGCTATACTGGGAGGATATCTTTCTAGGCTATTCCCACTTCTTTTAGCTGTATTAATTTATAGTTTTGATTTAAAGAAATCTTATGTTTATATAATTCTTTTAGTTTTAATTCTCACTGATGTTTTAATTTTTATTTCAGGTGAGAGGACAGCATTGGCTTTATTATTTTTATTTACAGTATTTATAATATTTCTTCTCTCAAAATATAAAAAGATAAGATTTTTTACTTTCTTAGTATCACTTGCATTAATGGCTTTAATAGCAATGTATAATCCAAGTATTAAGGAGAGAAATATAGATCAAACTTTTAATCAGATAACTGGAGATAAACCAAATAATATTCAATTTTTCAGCAAAGTACATCAAGGCTTCATTGTCGTATCTTGGAAAATGTTTTCTGATAATCCATTATTTGGACAAGGGCCAAAAATGTTTAGAGTTTTGTGCAATGATATTAAGTTTAATCCAGATAAAGATCCGGATCTATGTTCTACCCATCCCCATAATTCATACGCACAACTAATAGCTGAAACCGGCATATTAGGACTTATTTTTGTATTAATTTTTTATTTTAAAATGATAATATTAATTTTTCATCATATTCTAGTGTATGTTAAAAAAAGAGAAACATTACTTTCTGACTTTCAGATATGCCTGATTGCATGTTTTATGTTGACTTTATGGCCTTTAATTCCATCCCAAAATTTCTTTGGTAATTGGATAAATATTATATATTACTTACCAGTAGGATTTTTTCTTCATTCCCTGCATAATAGGAAAATCAGCTGATTGCAAAATAATTTATAATTGGTGATATCTTGATTAAATACACAAGATTAAATAGTTTAACATATTGATAAAAAATATAATTATGTGGAAAGTAAAAAAATCTAAAGTACACGGAACGGGTGTATTTGCTAATTCTAATATTAAAAAAGATGTAAAGATAATTCAATACATAGGTGAAAAAATAACTAAATCAGAAGGAGATCGTAGATCTGCAAAAAGAATAAAAAAATATTTAAATAAAAAAAATGAAGGCTCTGTATATATTTTTGAATTAAATAAAAAATATGATATTGATGGTTCACCATTATACAATCAAGCGAGATATATTAATCATTCTTGTGATCCAAACTGTGAAGTTGATATCATTAAAAATGAAATTTGGATTTCATCAATAAAATCAATCAAAAAAGGTGAGGAGTTAAATTATGACTATGGTTATCCATTTGATGAAGATGACTTTTCAGATCATATTTGCAAATGTAGGTCAAAAAAATGTATTGGTTATATTATTTCTCAGGATGACTGGCCAAAGTATAAGAAATACCTAAAAAAAATCAAAAATCAAAAAAATTTATGATTGGTGGTCTTTTATCTAAAAATGGTATTCGTATTAAATTTATAAAAAATTTTCATTTATTTACTCGTATAAATTTTTTTAAATGAATGTTTAATATTATTTTTTTCAGCAATGTCAATTTGAGTTTGGCGAGTTGCAGAAGACTGTATTTTTGTTTCAGTTTTTGTTTTTATACAATATTTACAAGTAGCTCCTTTTTTATACGATTTAAGACTCATATCATACGTAGTAATAGGATGTCTACAACCATAGCATTGCTCATAAGCACCTTTATTCAATTTACTATTTACTGAAACCCTATTATCAAAAACAAAGCATTCACCTTTCCAAGATGTTGTTTTATTATTTTTATTTATTTCTAAATAATTCAATATCCCACCATCAAGTTGAGATATATT
>MDTC01262575.1_pt1 | contig 22809 bp, 22 predicted proteins | sample 811181 | NCBI WGS metagenome assembly MDTC01 (sample SAMN05326644, study PRJNA326480) | marine metagenome | isolation source: seawater | place: Pacific Ocean: North | collected 2011 | reverse complement strand
TTTTTGTGGTACCTCCAGGAATCGAACCAGGGACACATGGATTTTCAGTCCATTGCTCTACCAACTGAGCTAAGGTACCAGCCATAGCGGAGGCAAAAATATGAATATTTTAGTTTAGTATGCAAATAATCATAAAAAATATAGGGTTACTTGTATCTTTGTACAATGTCAACAAGCAACAAGTCTTTTTTAATTATAGATGCAGGTAATACTTCTATTAAAGTTGCGCAAGTTAAAAATACCCAGATTCAAGTTGTAAAACGATTTGATGGTATTTCAGATGCCATAGGGTCTATTTCCGATTCGTTCGTTGTCTGCGCTTCTGTTTTAAATGAAAACTTTAAGCAACTTCTAATTAAAAATGGATGTCGTTTTCATCAACTTACTCATCAATCAGTCTTGTCTTTCAAAAGTGCATATAGCTCTATGGAAACCATCGGAATTGATCGATTGTGTAATATTGCTGCGGCTCTAAAAACATTCGAATCCGAGAATTGCCTGGTTGTGGATATCGGTACCTGTATCAAATTTGATTTCATTTCTTCTAAGAATGTATACCTTGGCGGGTCTATTTCTCCCGGTATAAACCTTCGTTATAAGGCACTTCATGACTATACAAGTAAATTGCCCTTGATTGATATGAAGTCCAACGCGCCTATGATTGGCGATAGTACTGCGAGATCCATACATTCTGGTGTAATTAATGGAATAATGCATGAAATACAAGGTATGATTTTGCGTTATGAGAATGACTTTGGACAATTAAAAATACTAATCACGGGAGGTGATGCTTCATATTTTGATTTCCCTCAAAAAAGTAACATATTTGCAAACAAAAATTTGACACTCGAAGGAATTGTTGAGATATATGAAATTAATGCGTTATAATTTAACATTTGCTTTGGTTCTTTTAACTCAATTGTCTTTCGCTCAATTGACTTCTAGTCATCCATTATCTGCATATGGAATTGGAGCGTATAAAATTGGTTCAAATGCAATTACATCTGCCCTTGGAAATGTAAATAGTGTTTGGATTGATTCAACGAATATTAATTTCTTCAATCCCTCTTCATATTCTCGACTCAGTAAGGGAAATACACTAATGTCGTTAAGTCTTGATTCAAGATTTTCATTCTATCAGCAAGCAGATGTCTTAGAATTTAAAACATCAACAATGTTTGAACATTTCTCCTTGGCATTCAAAGCATCGAAAAGAACTGGATTTGCTTTTGGTTTAAAACCATATTCCAATGTCGCATATGAATTTAGTCAGTCAATATTTACTGGAATTGATTCTATCCGTTATACCTATACGGGGCGTGGTAACATACAGGATGCTTACGCAGGTTTTTCCTATGCTCTAATCTCTACCTCGAAGTCGAATTTATCTTTTGGAGCCAACTTTTCCTACTTATTTGGATTTGTATCTAATGAGCGTAGAAGCGAACTTTTAAACGCTGAATCGAGTGCAGGGGGGTTATCACTTGATTTGACAAGATTATCATCTTTTCATTATCAGCTTGGTGCCCACTTTGAACAGCGAATTGGCAAACGACATTCACTCTTGGTCGGTTTTACTATAGACCCTAAACAAGATTTTAATGGTTCCCTTGAAAATAGTCTTTACACCTCTGTAAATATAAACGCACCCTCTATATACGATACTGTTTCTTCAGATTTAACCTCCGGTCTTATTAAGGTATTGACTTCATATGATTTGGGTTTTAAGTATAAATACTTTTTCAAGGAGACAAAACGAAAAGCAACGACGAGAAGACCTAATATTACCTTTGCAGCCTCATATAAGGCCAACAAAGGAATAGAGTCTTCGTTTGAAAATATGGCAGATTGGAAAATAGGTCTGTCGAGCTGTTGGTCCTTCGGTATAAGCTATTCTCCTGAGACTCGATTATTTGAGAATGTGGCCACATTAAAGCTATTAGAAAAGTTGAATTATCGACTAGGTTATTTTCAACGAGATTTGCCTTTTTCCGTTGAAGGAACCGCTTATTCAGATCGTGGCATGACATTTGGAATTGGTATTCCTATACTAGCTCAAATGTCTTTATCATCATTGAATTTAGCATTTGTTCTGGGAGAGAAAGGAACAGGATTAGAATTAGGATTAAGAGAACGGTATGTAGGATTTAAGTTTGGAATGGTGCTATCACCATCCAATTTTGAAAAATGGTTTAGAAAACGAAAATTAGATTAGAAAAGACATGAAGAAGTTTGGATTAGGAATAGGGTTAGTTTTTATGGTTTCGTTGACTTTTGGTCAATTGGATTCATTGGAAGAAAGAGAATGTAAGAGAATGCAGTTATTTGTTGGTCAAGAGCTCAAATTAAAGAATTATGCTCGCGCGACAATGTATTATTTGCGTGGTGAACAGATTTGTAATAATTATGATGCTAAGAAGTATAAGAATATGATTCAGACCATGAAAAATACAGTAGCTACAGAAAAAGATAAGGCGCGTAAAAAATTATACATTGACACCCTGGTAAGTGCTTATGAGCGGGTTGAACAGAAAGGTTTTTTTAATCCAGCTGAAGCCTCTGTTAGAGGGCTCTATATTTTGCAATCTTCAGTACCTGATCGTGAGAAGGCGGACTCCTTGTTTATGTTAGCTTTTGAAGAAGGTAATACATTTAAAGATGCGCAATTGAGTTATTATTACTACAACCTATATACGATGTATAGTAGAGCCAAGGAAAAGCAAAAAGAAAACTATAAGAAAAGAATGATTTCAGATTATTTTTCTTTGTCTAGAAAAATAGAAAATGAAGGTTTTAAGGCAAGAACTTTAGAAACCATGACGAATTATTTTAATACAGTAGTTCGTACCTGTGATGATATCCTTCCAGAGCTTTTGGAATTTATGAGTGATTTACCTCAAGAGAAGGAAAAAAAGAAAAAAGCAGTTACTAATTTTCTTAACTTATTAAAAGAAAAGCAGTGCACCGAAAGCAACGAATATGCAATGCTTATTGATACAATTATTTCCATTGATAATACAGTTGATGCAGTTTTAGCAAAAGCAGATTTATTAAAGGTAAAGAAGAAGTACAAAGCGTCTATTGAGGTTTATAGAACAGCACTTGAGATGGCAGATAATGATACGCTAAGGGGTGATGTGAAATTGAGAATTTTGGAGATTCAATACAACAATCTAAACAGTTTCAAGAGTGCGTACAATACAGCAATGTCCATAGGCGGCTTAAATAGGTCAAAAGCCTTAGAGGTTGCCTCTAATTGTGTAGCAAGGCTTGCCAATACGTGTGGGTCAAGTACTTTTGATAGAAAATGTAATTATTATTACGCAGCACAATTGGCAACCAACGCAGGAGAATTATCTCTTGCCGCAAAATACCTCGAAAAATGCCCTTCTTCGGATGAGATTTTTAGTAACAATAGTCCTGCTCAAGTAATATTATCCTGTTGGGGTGTGACTGTGGATGTTAAGTAATACCATTGTTTTCATGTTTAGAGTTCTTGTGTACATTTCACTTCTATTATCGGGAATTTTACTGGCTTGTGAAAACAACACTGGAGAAATTAAAAGGATTACTCACTTTGAAAATGCTCCCGATGAATACACCGAAAAATTAAATATGTTCCATAATGACTCTGGGGTCACGAAAGTGAATTTATACGCTAATGTCTCTCAGACACACTATGAGCCGAGGCATATAACAAATTTTAAGGATTACCTAAGGGTTGATTTTTTTAATAAATCGGGTACTAAAGTATCTACTTTAGTCGCTTTATCCGGGATATTTGACCACGATGAAGGAGTCGTTGAAGTTCAAGATTCTGTTCGTCTTTTTAATTATGTTAAAGAGCAGCAATTAGAGACAGAATACTTGATTTGGAATAAAAAAGATAGCACAATTAGAACTGATAGAAACGTGTTGGTAAGATCTCCAAAAGAGATTTTAAAAGGGAAAGGGCTTATTACAAAACAAGATTTTAGTTTTTTCGAAATACTTGAACCAACAGGGAAAATAAATTTAAGTAAAGAATGATGGATTTGTACAATAAGATAATGAAAGTCTTTTGGTTGGTCTTTGCAATCATATTGTTTCTAGTTGTGACTTTTAAATGTTTTAGCGAAGGATTTGAAAGATGGGTAGTATATTATTTATTCGTATTACTTTCTGTTGGTATGTATTTTTTTAAAATATGGATGATGAGAAGAATGGAACGGCACATCGCTTATATGAAAGATCAAGAATCTCAAAATCAAAAAAAATAACGACTTCATTTGATTAAATATCATTTCTTAGTAACAATTCGTGGAGCTTTATTATTTATTTTAATACTAGGCGCTCCGCAGGTTTCGTTGGCACAATATTTTGTAGATGGAGTAGTTTATGATGAAACTTACTCGCCTATTCCCTTTGCCAAAGTATTTGTAAAAAATGCGCCGGAACAAAGGACTGTGGCTGACATTGATGGTAAATACCAGATTAGTTTGGCACGTGGAGAGTATTTCCTTGTATTTAGTTCAACAGGTTTTGATGCAAGGGAGTCGTATGTCTCCATAAATGAAAAAAACATTATCAAAGAAATACAGCTTTTTCCTAGTCGTATTCAAGATCTTGCAACGGTCAATGTGACGACAAAAAAGTCGAATCCCGGACGTGAAATTATGAAAAAAGTGGTTGCACGTCGTGAGGAAATTAACCAATGGAATTATCCACACAGGGTAAATGTTTATATCAAGGCTCGAGAAGATATACACAAAAAGCAAAATCAATCAGATGAGATAAATGAGATAGATGATTCCTTTGATGGGCGGCGACAATTACGTGATACAATGAATTTACTAGAGGTACAGCTAGAACGCAATTTTGCACCGAGAAACAAAGTAAAGGAGTACAGGAATGCTTTTACTTTAAGGGGGTCGAAGCGTAATTTATATTATACAACAACTGTTAAATCTAATTTCAATTTTTTTGAAAACCTTTTACGTTTAGATGACCTTCATGAGAACCCTATTAGTTCGCCGATTTCTATTCCTGGCATAGTTTCTTATAAATATAGGTTAGTTGAAAAGTATGAGGATAACGGGAAAATGATTTCAAAAATCAAAATTCAAGCGAGGAATTCTGCAACATCTACACTTCAGGGATATATTTGGGTACAAGATTCAGTCTGGTTGGTTGAAAAGCTCAGCTTAAAAATGAAGAAGGGTAATTTGTTGGTTTATGATTATTTCAAAATAACTCAGGAATACGATCATTATGGTGATTCTTTGTGTGTTTTAAGGAAACAAGTTCTTGATTATGGTGTAAAATATAAAAAAGAGTCATCGACATGTAAAACAACGGCAATTTTTTCTGACTATGATTTTAAGCCAAATTTTAAGGCCAAATTTTTTAACCGCGAGCTTGCAATAACAGAAAAAGAGGCTTACGAAAAAGATTCTACTTTTTGGATAGAAAAAAGACAAGATGCATTGACGGATGACGAAATTGCTTTTATCATAAGGCAGGATAGCATTCGGGATTATATCAGTAGAAAAGAATACTTAGATAGTGTAGATCAGGTCTTCAATAAAGTAACGGTACTAAAGGTGCTTTGGTGGGGAGTGGATCATCGAAATCGTGATAAAAGGCACCAATGGACGATTGGCTCCTTAGTTACAACGCTTAGGCCTGTATATATTGCGGGTCCAAGAATATCTCCCAATTTTGATTTTTTCAAAAAATGGGATAACCAGCGTTCTTTGGATTCATATACCCAAATTTCCTTTGGATTTTTAAATAATGATATCAAAGGCGATACCTGGTGGAAATATAAATTTGATCCTTTCAGGCAAGGTAAGATACGGTTGGCTTTAAATCATGATTTTGATGTAATCAGGGGGTTTGATGCTATTACACAAATATACAAAAGAGAAAATTTTATTGAGGCCACTAAATTACGTAGCTCTATTGAATATGAATTATTCAATGGGTTTTATGCTAAATTAGCCGGGGAGTTTTGCGAAAGAAGAAGTATTGAGGGGTATGATTTCATCGATGCAGCAGACGATGTTTTGCCCAATAATGAGCCATCTTCATTTCAAACCTATCAAGGCATGATTGCAGACTTCACGATTTGGTTCGTTCCAAGGCAGAGATATATGCGTGAGCCATACAGAAAGGTCATATTGGGTTCTGCTTGGCCTACATTCAGTATCAATTATGAAAGGGGTATACCTAATTTATTTGGAAGTGACATTGATCACGAATATGTACAAATCAGTATCGATCAGACATTTAAAATTGGAACCATAGGAACTTCAACCTATCGTCTGCTAGGAGGTACGTTTCTGAGCGCGAGAAATTTAAGAGATCCGGATTATAAATTTCAAAGAAGGAGTGACCCTATTTGGTTCTCGAATCCCTTGTATTCTTTTCAAGGTCTTGATACCTTATTGCGAACAGATGACCTTACCCTTGAGGCACATTTTGTGCATCATGATAATGGCGCGATTATCAATAAGATTCCATTTATGAAAAAAACGAGAATAGGCCTTGTTCTTGGTGGAGGAGCACTTTATGTTAAAGAGCAAAACTGGTTACATTACGAGGTTTTGGCTGGACTTGAAAGAAATTTCAAGCTATCAAGGAGAAGATTACGAGTCGGTATCTACGGCGTATTGTCAACAGGAAATCAGACGCCTGCAAGAGCGGATTGGAAAATTTCATTTGCGATACTAGATGAACGTAATATGAAATGGGATTTTTAACCAGCCGAGTCTTTTTTTTCTTTTGGAAAGTATTTTTTATTTCTAATTAAAATCAATCCTACACCAGACGTAATACATGCGTCAGCGAAGTTCCAAATAGCCGGGAATATTTGTTTTCCTCCTATATATGGAATCGTTTTTGGCCATTGAACATTAAATTGGAACATATCTACAACATTACCTAATAGAAATCCGTGGTGTCTTACTTCTACTTCTCTTGAATATTCTCGACCGTGTATGGTTTGAACACAGTTTTCAAAGTTACCAGTACCTTCCATATAATTGTAATAGTTGCAAGGATCAAAAGAAAAAATGAAGTCATAAAACATTGAGTCAAGAAGGTTACCTAATGCACCTATAAAAATGAGTGATAATGCAACAAGGAATTCTAGTCTTGAACCTTTTAGATATTCACTCCTTAGGTAATAACCAATACCGATAATTGCGATTATTCTGAATAAACTTAACCCTAACTTCGACCATATAGAGCTACCAAAGGTAGTTCCAAATGCCATTCCTGGATTCTCGATGTAATTCAAAACGAACCAATTTCCAAGAAGTGGTTGGCTTTGTCCTTCAACAAAATTAACTTTTATGCCCAACTTTATAAGTTGATCAATAACAAGGAAGGAAAGAATAAGAACAATGAGGACGGTTAGCTTATTTTTCACTTATTTATTTTGTGCTTTCTTTGCATCAATACTCATGGTTGCATGAGGAACTAATTTTAATCTTTCTTTTTGAATAAGCGTTCCGTTTACCCTGCAAATTCCGTATGTTTTATTTTCAATTCTTACTAAAGCGGCTTGCAAGTTATTTATGAATTTCTCTTGACGTGCAGCAAGCTGGGCAAGCTCCTCTCTTGACAAGGTCTCTGATCCATCCTCCATCATATTAAAGGTCCGTCCGGTGTCATTCGTTCCATGGTCGTCATTGTGCGAAAGTGAACCAACTAATAGATGATAATCATCTTGTGCTTCTTTTAACTTGCCTAAGATTAATTTCTTGAACTCTTGCAGTTCTTTATCTGAATATCTGTTTTTTTGCTTTGCCATAAATTATGGTTTGAAATATAAAGAAATTAGTCGCCCAAAGATATAATTTTTAGCGTTCTACAGCCAATAATTCAAAATTATTTGTATTCTTTTTTGATGTAAAATTGACTTTAATACTATTAATTTTATACTTTTCTAAATCATTTAAATTCTCTCTAGTGTTAAAGTTATTTTCAGGAAATAGAACTATCGTATTGTTGCTCTTACCTGTTTTTATTTTCTTTTATCACTTTTTAAATTATACCAATGAATTTTATGTCGATAGAGTATTAAATTTTGGTTTGTGGAATGATTTTTTTTATTCTACAGATAATCGATTGAATTCGTTTTCAGCTCTGATTATTTTGATGAATGGTATTTTACTGAATAAGCTATTTAATAGGACTAATTTTTTTGATCGAATCACTTATCTTATCGCTCCCTTCTATATAGTTTTGATAACTTTTTTTGAGATTGGATTTATATTCAGTGGAATGTTAGTATCGCATACATTATTGATTTTTATGCTTCAGCACCTCTTTGAAATCAATCAGAATGATGATTCAAAGTCTACAATATTTAATGTGATGTTTTTGGCGGGTACAGCTGCTACATTTCTTCCATCTCTTATTTTCGTCTTGCCTTTATTACTAATAATGATTCGTTCAATTCGGCCAATGAGTTTTAGAGATGTTATTGTTGGATTGATAGCGGGCATATTACCTTTTATTTATTTATGTGCTGCATTTTATTTTTTAGGCTATTCTGATTTACCAGCTGTTTTTCGGTATACTGAAAAAATCCTAAATGGGGATTGGCTTATTGTTTTAGGTATCCTAACTATATCATCTATATTAGGTTTTACTTCTTTCATGAGCCAATGGCAAAAAAGTTCAATTCGGACGAAAAGACAGTTTCAAATGTTGCTATTGCTTTTTTTTACTTTTTTAATAATTGCATTGGTTCATTTGTTAAGTTTTCAACAAATAAAATTCTTTAGTCTTTTATTGCTACCAATATGTCTATTACTTCCTTTCGCTTTTCAAAGTGAAACCACGGGAATGGCGGCAAGCGGAGCGTTTTATATGCTGATCGTATTCTCTGTTATGAAGTTTTTCATTTTCACATAGATATAAAATGTAATATTGATTAATTTCGCAATCTAAATAAATTAATAATGAAGTTCGGTGTAGTTACATTTCCTGGTTCAAATTGTGACCAGGATATGATTTATATTCTTCAGGAAGTTCTCAACCAAAATGTCGTATCTCTTTGGCATAAAGATAAGGATTTACAAGGAGTAGATATGGTGGTTTTACCAGGAGGTTTTTCTTTTGGAGACTATTTGCGTTCTGGTGCGATTGCCAAGTTTTCACCTATTATGAATCATGTCATCGCTCATGCCCAAAAAGGAGGATATGTTTTAGGTATTTGTAATGGTTTTCAAATATTGACAGAAACCGGACTTCTAGATGGCGCACTCTTACATAACAATAATCAAAAGTTTATTTGTAAAAATGTGTTTTTGAATCCGGTCTCCAAAAGTGCTGCAATAACAAAGGGGCTAGATCATGAGAAAGCTTATTCCGTTCCTATTGCTCATGGCGAAGGTCGATATTATGCCGCTCAGGATATGGTTTTAAAACTTCAAGAAAATGACCAGATATTATTTACCTATTGCGATGCAAATGGAGAAAATGGAAATGATTACAATCCAAATGGTTCAATTTGCAATATTGCCGGTATTACAAATAAAGAAAAAAATGTCTTTGGTATGATGCCGCACCCAGAAAGATCCTCTGACCCAGAATTGCAAAATAGAGATGGTGCGTCTTTATTTGAATCATTATTAAAATATTGTTAATGAAAATTTTACTATTAGGTTCAGGAGGTCGAGAGCATGCACTCGCATGGAAAATGGCTCAAAGCTCTATTCTTGACGAACTTTACATCGCCCCCGGAAATTCTGGTACGAGAAAACATGGAAAGAATGTGGCAATTGATCCGAATAATTTTTCGGCCGTGAAGGATTTTGTAATTGACAATAATATTGAACTTGTAGTTGTCGGTCCGGAGGAGCCTCTTGTAAATGGTATTGGAGATTACTTTAATAAAGAACCAATGCTATCTGAGGTCTCTTTAATCGGTCCTGATGCAGAGGGCGCAAAATTGGAGGGTAGTAAAGATTTTGCCAAAGCATTTATGAAGAGGCACAATATTCCTACTGCCAAGTACGGAACATTTACTAAAGATTCTTTAGATAAAGGAATTACATTTTTAAGAACAATGAGCGCTCCATATGTCCTGAAAGCAGACGGACTTGCTGGTGGCAAGGGTGTTCTTATTTTAAACGATCTAGAGGAGGCAGAGAAAGAACTTACAAGTATGCTTATGGATTCTAAATTTGGTAATGCTAGTACCAAAGTGGTTGTTGAACAATTCTTGGATGGTCTTGAGGTCTCTGTTTTTGTCATTACAGATGGTCAATCTTTTAAGCTTTTGCCCGAAGCTAAGGACTACAAACGAATCGGGGAAGGCGATACAGGTTTAAATACGGGTGGTATGGGTGCAATAAGTCCAGTTCCCTTTGCAGATGCTGCTTTCATGGATAAAGTTCATAATCAAATTATTGTACCGACGACCAAAGGATTAAAAGCCGAAGGTATACACTACAAAGGATTTATCTTTTTTGGTCTGATTAATGTAAAAGGTGATCCATATGTGATAGAATATAATTGCCGTTTAGGAGATCCTGAAACGGAGGTTGTACTTCCTCGTTTGAAATCAGATATTCTTGATTTGTTTGAAGGAATCGCAACCAATACACTATCTGAGAGAGATATTCAGTTTTATGACAAGAGTGCCGCAACAGTTATGCTTGTTTCAGGTGGATACCCAAAGGCCTACAAAAAAGGCAAGCAGATTTATGGTTTGAATAGTGTTGTTGATAGCCTATGTTTTCACGCAGGAACGTTATCTGATGGTCCTTCCTCAGTAACTTCTGGTGGTAGGGTATTGGCCGTGACATCTTATGGTAAGAATATTGAGTTTGCTATAAAAAAGTCCTATGAATCCATAGATAAAATAAGCTTTGATGGTATGAATTACAGAAAGGATATAGGTTCTGATTTAATCAAATAATCCTTACATTGTTGTACACTATGTTCAACGCAATTTTTTTCCTTTTTGTGGCTCTGGTATTTTCAGCTTTTTTTTCGGCAATGGAAATCGCATTTTTGGCATCAAATCGATTGAAGATTGAGGTTGATAAAACAAAAGGAACAATACTAAGTAAATTACAAACAATCTTTTATCATAATGAATCAAAAATCATTGCATTTATTTTATTAGGAAACAATATTTCTCTCGTCGTATATGGTATTTCAGCTGCAAAATTATTAGGTCCAGTTTTGATAAATTGGGGAATTGAATCTGAGGCAGGATTACTCCTTTTACAAACTTTATTGTCTACCATTCTTGTACTGGTTGCAGCCGAGTTTATTCCAAAGAGTCTGGTGCAATATAACCCAAATAGATTTTTGAAGATTGGAACTTTTCCATTGTTTATTTTATATCTAATACTCTTTTTTCCTACTCATATTATTCTTGCGATTAGTTGGGCTGTTTTAAAAGCTTTTGGTTATGATCAAAAAACTAATCAAAAAGTTTTTTCTAAGGTCGACCTTGAGCATTTCGTAGATGATATTTCTGAGCGAATGGACAGTGAGGAGGTTTCTTCTGAAGACATGAATTTATTAAAGAATGCGCTTGACTTTTCAAATGTTAAGGCGCGGGATTGTATGATTCCGCGAACTGAGATTATTGCAGTTGATATCGATGATTCTTTGGATACAGTTATGCAGCTTTTTATTGCAAAGGGTTTGTCCAAGATCATCATTTATAGAGACTCTATTGACAACATCATCGGTTACGTTCACTCTTATGATTTGTTTAAATCACCACAATCGATTAAACAAATTTTATTACCAATTCATTTTGTGCCGTCTGTAACTACGGGGGAGGAGCTACTTTCAAAATTCACCGAACAGTCTGGGAATATTGCGATCGTATCAGATGAATATGGTGGAACGGCAGGAATGGTAACTTTGGAAGATGTCATTGAGGAGATTTTTGGTGAAATAGAGGATGAACATGATAAAGACGATCTTGTTGAGGAGAAATTATCTGAAACACATTACAGATTTTCTGCAAGAGTGGAGATTGATTATTTGAATGAGCAATATCAATTGAATATTCCTGATTCCGAAGATTATGAAACACTGGGCGGACTGATTTTATTTGAGCTTGCAAATATTCCTGAGAAAAATTCTAAGTTGAAAATGGATGGTTTTTCTCTGGTTGTTGAAGAAGTTACTGATCGCCGAATTGAAATTGTAAGTGTATATCTTAAGTCATGAGACTTTTTTGTATTGTAGTAATATTAAGAGTCTTATCCTCTTGCGCTCCAAGCTATCGTATAGCTGATGAACTTAGTGAAATTTCAGGTATTGAGAACCCAATGCGTTCGATTTATATGTCAATAAACGATAGTGGAGACCAACCTGTCGTTTATGTTATGAAAAGTGACGGTATTATTTTTCATAAAATATTTATTTCGGGGGCTGAAAATGTAGATTGGGAGGACTTATCCTGCGATGGGAGTTTTTTATATATTGGTGATATTGGTAATAATCGAAATCAAAGAAAGAATTTGATGGTTTATCGTATTCCAATAAATAATTTGCAATGTTATTTTTCAGATGGGAAAATCAATCATAATTTTCCTGATACCATTAAAGCGACATCTTATGCAATGAAGTATCCGGATCAAATAAGTTTTCCACCGGATGCAAGCGGGATGAATTTTGATTCAGAAGCCCTTACTTATGCGGATGGCAAATTATTAATTTTATCCAAAGACAGATCTCAGCCTTACAAAGGCTTATCCAAAATTTATGAGGTTGACCTGACAAATAAGCTACCTGAGATAAAACTAATTCAAGCTATTCAATTAAAGGGTAATTCTTGGTTAACAGGATCGGTAACAGGGTGTGATTATTTGAATAATAAACTGTATGTTTTGACATATAAACGACTATATGTTTTTGAGCGTGGTAAAGTTGAATTTACTCTGCTTCATAAAAAGAATTTGGGCCTTCTTCAACAATGGGAGGGTGTATCTGTTGAATCGGAAGGTGAGGTGAGAATTGTGGCTGAAAAAAGTCGATTAGGTAAACAAAAGATGAAAACGATAAAACTATGATTAAAAGACTTTCGATAATCAACTATGAAGCATTCATTTTTGATATGGACGGTGTTTTGATAGATTCTGAACCTCAGTGGAAAATCGCAATGGAAAATGTTTTTAAATCGGTCGGTTTGGAGATTGAGAGAAAAGATTTTCAAAAAACAGTTGGTCTTCGTATTGATGAGGTCATTACTTTTTGGAACCATTATAAAAAACTAGGGATTGAAGATGAAAAAGCAATTGAACGTGAAATTATTGATCAGATGATTTATTTAGTTCATGAGAACCCAATTACATGTAAAGGGGTAAGAGAAACACTCGAATACTTACAAAAATCAAAAATTAAAATAGGCTTAGCGACGTCCTCTCCTTATCGTCTTCTTGATGCAGTATTATCAGCTTTGAAGATTGAAAAATATTTTGATTCTGTGCATTCTGCTGAGAGAGAATCTTATGGAAAACCGCATCCCGAAGTATATATTTCAGCGGCAAAAGCACTTTCGGTAAGTCCATCAAAATGTATTGTTATTGAGGATTCATTGAATGGCGTTATTTCAGGCAAAGCTGCAAAGATGGATGTTGTTTGTATTCCAGAAAAAACCCATGAGCCAAATATAAAACTTAACGTTGCAGATTATCTTTTTAATGATATGGCTGAGATGCTGAACGAGATAATGTGTGAATAGTTTCTCACTAATTTTCCTTTGGGAGTTTCGTAGAATAATATTGTTTCTTTTGTAAATTTGTTAAAAGACCATAATTGGAAGATTCATTTGATTATCAGGAAGAAGCTGAAAATAATTCTGAAAAAGAATTTGATAAAGTCCTGCGTCCTCGAAAGCTCATTGATTTTGCTGGTCAGCCAAGTATAGTTGAAAATCTTGAGGTTTTTGTCCAAGCCGCTACACTCCGTAATGAACCACTTGACCATGTTTTGTTGCATGGCCCTCCAGGACTGGGTAAAACAACTTTAGCAAATATCATAGCCAATGAAATGGCGGTTGGTTTTAAAGTGACAAGTGGACCTGTTTTAGATAAGCCCGGCGATTTAGCAGGCTTACTAACCAATCTTGCTAGTGGTGATGTTTTATTTATAGATGAAATTCATCGTTTAAGTCCAGTAGTTGAAGAGTATTTATACTCTGCAATGGAAGACTATGCCATTGATATAATGATTGACTCTGGACCCAATGCACGTACCGTGCAAATTACTTTGAATCCATTTACTTTAATCGGTGCGACGACGCGCTCAGGTTTATTGACAAGTCCTCTGCGAGCGCGTTTTGGAATCAATTCAAGATTAGAATATTACAACACAGAGACTTTGACGGCAATTATTCAGCGATCTGCAGGTCTATTAGAAATTGAAATTGACGAGTCTGCTGCAATAAAAATTGCCAGCAGGAGCAGAGGGACGCCAAGAATCTCAAATGCTTTGTTACGAAGAGTTCGAGATTTTGCCCAAATCAAAGGTTCCGGAAAAATTGATGAGGCCATAACTGAAATCGCATTAAAGGCATTAAATGTTGATGCCAATGGACTTGACGAGATGGATTTAAGAATATTAAAGGCTGTCGTTGAAAAATTTGGAGGAGGTCCTGTTGGTTTGACAACAATTGCAACTGCTATCGGTGAGAATGCAGGGACCATAGAGGAAGTGTATGAACCTTTTCTTATCCAAGAAGGATTTTTGATGCGAACACCCAGAGGTCGAAAAGCAACAGAAAAGTCTTATCAGCACTTGGGGATTGATAAGGGATATAGCCAAGGAGGCTTGTTCTAAATGGATGCCAATCGACATAAACGAAGCATTGTTTCCAAAGCACAAGAGCTAGGTTTTTTTTATTGTGGTTTTTCTAAAGCTGGGTTTTTAGAGGAAGAAGCCCCAAGACTCGAAAATTGGTTGAAGAAAGATTATCAGGGTAAGATGTCCTATATGGAAAATCATTTTGACAAAAGGCTAGATCCAACAAAGCTAGTACCTGGATCTAAATCAGTCATTTCTTTACTTTTTAATTATGCTACAGATGAAGTTCAGTCAGATAAAGATGCTCCCAAGATTTCAAAATATGCATATGGAGAAGATTATCATTTCGTTGTCAAGGAACGCTTACTTGCTCTTTTTGATTTTTTGAAAGAAACCATTGGAGAGGTAGAGGGTAGGGCTTTTGTGGACTCTGCTCCGGTAATGGACCGCGCATGGGCAAAGAAGTCAGGTTTGGGGTGGGTCGGAAAAAATTCAAATCTTATTCACCCAAAGGCGGGAAGTTTTTTCTTTATTGCAGAACTTATTACCGATTTGGAATTTGATCAAGATGGACCAATTAAGGATTATTGTGGAAGCTGTACAAAATGTCTTGATCAGTGTCCCACAGGTGCTATAGTTGAGCCACAACTTGTAGATGCTTCACGATGTATTTCCTATTTAACTATCGAATTGAAAGATGAGGTGATACCAAGCGAATTCAAAGGGAAAATGGATAATTGGGCATTTGGTTGTGATGTTTGTCAGGATGTATGTCCATGGAATAGATTATCAAAACCAAATAAAGAGAGGCGCTTTCAAAACCCTAAACTTCTTGATTTAACAAAAAAAGATTGGATGGATTTAAACGAGGAAACCTACCGAGAACTTTTAAAGCGGAGTCCAATTAAGAGGGCAAAGTTCAAGGGAATAAAGCGAAATGTGTTTTTTGTTAGTTCAACTGCAAAATAAGGAATGTGAATAATTCTTTACTTTATCTAGATTGTCATGACAACAAACTCAGTAACTTCGTGTTTAAGTTATCGTTATGACACCTCAAGAGCTCATTCAGGCAAAATATACGGGTTCACTCTCTTTGCTAAGAGACTACTTAAATATTTCAGCACAAACAATTGCAATTCTCATTATTGGTATTTTGTTTTGGAGAATTTTAATCGCTTATCAGAATAAAAAAAATAAAAATAGATTTAAAAGCACTTATTTTGAATCGTCTTATTCGAAACACTGGAGAAAATAAAAATGAATTCAAATCAAAAAAATGCAACGATTATTGGAGCCGGTCTGGTAGGCTCTTTATGGGCAGTTTATCTGTCTAAAGCAGGATATAAGGTCACAATTTATGAAAGAAGGTCTGATATAAGAAAGGCAGATATTAAAGCAGGTAAGTCTATCAATCTTGCACTTTCCGTTCGTGGATGGAAAGCGCTCGATGATGTTGGCGTTGGAGATTCTGTTCGTGAAATAGCGATACCAATGCACGGAAGAGTCATGCATGCTGAAGATGGTGAGTTAACTTATCAGCCATATGGAGTTGAGGGACAGGTAATATATTCTGTATCAAGAGGTCATATCAATGCACGCATGATGGATATTGCCGAAAAGAAGGGAAATGCTAATATTCATTATCATCATGAATGTTATAAAGTAGATTTCGAAAATTCCATCTCCTTTATTCGGAATAATCAAACTAATGAAGAATTCGAGGTGAAGTCAGATTTGATTTTTGCAGCTGATGGTGCTTTTTCTGCCATTCGGTATAATTCAATGCAGAAGCTACCTCGTTTCAATTTTAGTCAACGTTTTATTGAAGACGGTTACAGGGAGGTATTGCTTCCCGCTGGACCAAATGGAGAATATTTAATGGACAAAAATGCCTTGCACATATGGCCTCGTGGTCGTTTTATGATGATTGCTTTGGCAAATGAAGATGGTTCTTTTACATGCACCCTATTCATGCCACATGAAAATCATAAATATTCCTTCGATAAACTTAAAACAAAAGTGAAGGTTGACGAGTTTTTTAAAGAAGTTTTCCCTGATTTTTATGAAATGATGCCAAATGTTGCTGATGCATGGGACGATCACCCCTTAGCTTCTTTAGCGATTATACGGTGTTATCCTTGGACCTATGGGAAGGTAGCTTTAATTGGAGACTCAGCACATGCCACAGTGCCTTTTTACGGACAAGGCATGAATTCTGGATTTGAAGATTGCACCGTATTAAATAACTTGATGTTGAAGCACAATGAAGATTGGGATGCAGTTTTCAAGGAGTATAATTCAACCCGAAAAAAGGACGGTGACGCATTACAGGAACTTTCTCTTGATAATTACCACGAGATGCGTGACTATGTTGCAGATGAAAGTTTTCTGCTCAGAAAAAAAATAGAGGCTAAATACACAAAGCTATTTCCAAAAAAATGGCTACCCTTATACTCGCAGGTAACCTTTAGTACAATTCCCTATAGTGTGGCATATAGACAAGGTAAAATTCAAGATAGTATCATGGATCGTGTCATGAAATTCCCAAATATTGAATCAAATTGGGATAGTGATGAGGTGATGCAACTAATAGCTGAGGAAAGTAAATCCTTCAATTTTGAATTATGAGAATTAAACTAATTTTTTCTTTTCTGTTGTCTCTATCATATAACTTAACTGCGCAAGGTAGCTTTGAAAAATCCTCAAAAGGAAATGATTATATCGTTGTCGTGAATGATGGAATACAGTTTTCCATTGCGACGACATATCTTATTCCCGGTCTTGAAGTAAATGGTGAAAATGATCTCTTAACTGGTAATCGAGAATCCTACTCAATCGTTCCTCAGGGTAGATTGGGTTATGCTGCTGAGTTGGGCTTTGCTCATTTTCCGAAGTGGAAAGGAATTCCCATTAGTGTTTTCAGAAAAAGTAGAATTTGGGATTACTTTGATTGGGGGCTTGGATATAAAGTTTTTTCTGGTAGAGAGACGACGGCCATAAATCTATTAGATCCGACGGGAGTATCGATTTCCTCAAATGATGGTGTTGGTTCATTTAAACTCGGTATGTTTTCGGCAAGGCTATCGGCCCATTCATTAGTTTATTTTGGAAAGAAAAAAATTGATAAGGCGCGAAAGCATTTTATAGACAATGCGTTCGGCATAAATTTTGAATATTTGCCTAGTTCAACTGACACAACTTATAAAGAGGGATTTGATGCATATGCTCTTCCTCATACATTTCAAGGGGCATACAATCTTCAGTTTCACTATAATTTAGGAATTGGTGTAAGATTTAATCGTGCTTGGATGATGATTCCAACATTTGAGATTCCATTAATTGGTTTTTATAAGTGGAACGGTTTGAATGCCAAATGGAATTGGTTTTCTTCCCAATATTGGCCTGTACTTTTCAGGCTGAAATTTATAAAGTTATTTGAGAGAGTACCGAAGTGTGGCGCGTATGGAGACCCAAGTGAAATGAATTTTGATAAGAAGTTCCGTTCAGGAAACTTTTAATTTTGTGACCATTTTTTGGACATTCGCTTAGGTAATTTTTTTCTAATTCTTTTAATAACCGAATCTCTATCTGATATATTTCCGCACTTTAAAATATCACGAAACACCATCTTATTTTCTTTGTAAAATGTGAATTCAAAGCTTACAGAGGTAGCTTCTTCTCTATATATGTGATATATACTCGTCCTTTCTAGGATACCCTTAAGACTAGTCTCTTTATTACTAATCTTAAATCTTCGGTCATATCCACGAACATTTATAATTGCAATTCTATCTATTCCCGCTTGCTTTAGTTTACTTTGGACGCTATCAAGAGCCAATATTGAGGGATTGGCCCCTTGTTTGATTACATTTAGAGATGGAACGGATGGTATACCATTTTTTGTGAATAACTCTGTTATGGCTACTTCAATAGCATAACGCTCATCAGGTTTATCAAATTGACCAATGACAAGTGTTTTAGACGTTATTTGTCCTTGAACTTGAAATGCACTTACACTGAAAACCAGTAGGAATAGGAGTCTGTAATGTTTCATTTAAAATATCTGTTTTGCGATTGCTTTTACAGCATCTGAATTTGACATGGTATAGTAATGTATACATGGAGCCCCTTTCTCAATAAGCTCCTTTGATTGCTCAATACCCCATTCGACACCCACCTTTTCAACTTCGATATTCGATTTACATTTCAGTAATTCATTTGATAATTCTTCAGGGTAATCGATATGAAAAAACTTTGGTAAAAATGTAATGTGGTTCAGGGTTTTTATTGGCTTCAAACCAGGTATAATGGGAACATGAATACCAAACTTTCTACAGGCGTTTACAAAGTCGAAGTATTTTTTATTGTCAAAAAACATTTGTGTAACAATATATGTTGCTCCGGCATCTACCTTCTCCTTCAGATGCATCAAATCTGTTTTGAGGTTCATTGCTTCAAAATGTTTTTCTGGATACCCTGCTGCACCGATACAAAAATCAGTTGGGGCCATTTTTATATCATCGATACAATATTTACCATGGTTCATATCATTCACTTGATGAATCAAATCAGAGGCGAAATGATGGCCTTTTGGATGTGCTTTAAATGTATTTTCTGTTTTAATGGGGTCACCTCTCAATGCCAAAACATTATCTATGCCAAGGAATTGAAGATCAATTAATGCATTTTCAGTTTCCTCTTTGCTAAAACCACCACATATCAGGTGAGGTACCGCATCTACTTTATATTTGTTCATAATGGCTGCACAAATACCAACAGTGCCAGGTCTTTTTCTTATCGAAACTTTTTCCAGCAGGCCATTATCTTTTTCCTTGTATACATATTCCTCTCTATGGTAAGTTACATTCACAAATTTTGGATTGAACTCCATTAAAGGATCAATTCCATCATAAATAGACTGGATGCTTTTACCTTTTAAGGGCGGAAGTATTTCGAATGAAAATAAAGTCTGATTCGAGTTTTTTATATAGTCTGTTACCTTCATGTGATTTTTTCAAGGGTAAAAATAAAGAATACCTAGGTTTGAACATTGAATAAGTTTAAATACTTTCTTCAATTGTATCATAGATTATTCTTCCTGCAGTAACAACCTGATTCTCGGTAATGTTTAGTGGTGGAGAAACTCTAAAACTATTCGGCTTAGAAAGGAACCAAAATAAAATCAGTCCATTTTTAAGACAACCTTTAACAACTTTTGCTACTTGATCACTACTTTCCATATCAAAAGCAAATAGCATTCCTTTTCTTCTAGATGCAATGATTGCAGGGTGTTTATTAATAGTTGCCTCCAATATTCGTCCAAGGCGTTCAACTTCTGACAGATTAATTTCTTCTTTCAATATAGTGCAAAACATAGCGGCTGATGATGCATTCAATGGATGCCCGCCGAAGGTTGTGATGTGGCCCAATTCCGGGTTATTACTAAATCTTGCCAATGTATTTTGTGGAGCTACCAATGCACCAATTGGAAGCCCTCCACCAAGGGCCTTGCCGAGTGTAAGGATATCAGGTATGATGTTATAATGTTGGAAAGCAAAGTTTTTACCTGTGCGTCCCATTCCACACTGAATTTCATCTAGAATTAAAAGACTACCTGTTTTTGTGCATCTTTGTCGCAACGCAGTCATAAATTCAGCACTCGGAATCTGTACTCCAGCATCGCCTTGTATGGTCTCAAGAAATACGCCTGCGGTCTTATTTGTTATGTTCATCAGGTCCTCTAACTTATTGAGTTCTATAAATTCAATATCAGGCAACAATGGCCTGAAGTTTTTCTTTCTTGTTTCATTACTCGAAATACTTAAAGATCCATTTGTACTTCCATGATAGGCACCTTTAAAGGAGACTATTTGTTTTCTTCCGGTGTATGCTTTGCAGAGTTTTATTGCAGCCTCATTTGCCTCAGTACCAGAATTCACGATATACAATCCATTTAGTTCATTGGGTAAAAGGGCTCTTAATTTTTTTGAAAGTTCTAGCTGAGCATCCTGAACAAACTCACCGTAAACCATTACATGAAGGTGCTTCTCTATTTGTTTTTGTAATGCTTGTTTAATCTTTGGATGTCCATGCCCTAGACTGCTTACAGCTATTCCAGAAATCATATCCATGTAGCGTTTACCATTTTTGTCATATAGGTATATTCCTTCTCCATAATCAATTTCTAGAAGCAAAGGGTGTAAAGTAGTTTGTCCAAGGTGGTCTCTAAAAAATTTTTTACGCTGCATCCATCCGCAATTAAGGTTCAAGTAAAGCATTGATTGGTTTCCCTGTCATGGAATCTAATCTAGGAAGTTTTAAGAGCTCTAACAACGTTGGTCCAATATCTGTGATATTAAATGGCTGAATAAGTTGATTTTGTTTTATGTGAGCTCCGTACCATAGGCAAGGCACGTGTGTGTCGTAGTCATAACCGGAACCATGCGAGGTCCCTTGCTGTGGATTCAAGGAAAGACTTGATTTAGGTAAATAACCAGATTCTAAAATAAGCAACAGGTCACCGCTTCGTTTTGGATCAAATCCTTCACTAAGCATTTGTAATAGATGGTCATTGCCCTCAATACGTTTGTTTAATTCTGATCCTCTTGCTGTTTGTTTAATGCCTTCGATATTTAAAAGTTCTTTTTCGCAAAGCGTTAAAACTTGATTTATCTGAACCGAGTCTTTTTTTCTACTTAAAAGGTCATAATCCAAATAGATATTTAAATTATCCTGTCCTTGAATGAAATCTGTACCAAATTTATTTTTACACGAAGACCTGAGTTGATTTATGATTTGATCCACAAAAACATATCCTCCAGATAAGCCATCATCAACGAGCTTTTGTGGAACAGTTACGACTCCATGGTCTGCGGTCAGAAATAGAATAAAGCCCTCTTTTCCGAACGATTTTTCAAGGGATTCAATAAATCGCGCAAGGTCAACGTCAAGACGGATATACATATCTTCTATTTCTTTTGAATCTGGACCAAAAGCATGACCAGCGATATCAGGAGATGAATAACTAATACAGAGCATATCAGGATATTTATCCTTACCAAGATTTTCATTTTTAATCGCACTCAAGGCTAAATCTGTTAATAGGCTATTTGCGAACGGAGACATTGTGAAAGTTTGAAGGGATCCGCTAGTTCTGCACAACTTTGGAATATCATATGGAAAGGTTGGAGCAGTCTTACCCGACAATATTTTCTCATAAGGACTATCGTCGACAACGGAATATGCATCATCTTCGAGTAATGGTGTCCAAATATTTGCATAAGAGTTCGCATTATTTTTGAGGTTAAAATCTCGAAGCCATTTGGGTAATTCAGTTTTATAATAGGAGCTTGTGATAAAAGTTCCTTTTCCGAGGTCGAACCAATATGTTCCGTCACTTTTATGTCCACCAGGAAGAATTGCCCCACGGTCTTTGATAGATATCGATATGACCTTCGATTTGGGATAGGTCATTTTTAACTGATCTGTCACCGTATTTGCATTCAATCTGTGGGGTGACGATGATCCGTAAATTGGACTACTCCCAATACCTTTTACATTATGGTCTGCCACACAATTTACATTCTGATTCGATGATCGTTCGAGCCAGTCATTTGCAATAATTCCATGTATCCTAGGTGTTGCTCCAGTATATATGGAAGCGTGTCCCGGACCAGTATATGTTGGAATATAATTGTAATGCATATTTTTTAAATGAACGCCTTGCTTCATTAGCTTTTTAAAGCCATTTTCTGAATAATTTTTGTCAAAACGATTTAGATAATTGTAACACATCTGGTCGACAACAATCCCAATGATAATTTTTGGTAACTCTTTTTGACAACGGACAAATAAGCCGGCTGTCATAGCGATTATGAAACATAGAACTTTCATATTTTAAATTTAATAATTAAATGTTTTTGAAAAGATTATTTTTCTTGTGCAACTTTTATAAAAAGTCTCGCGTCTCTTATTACGAAACTTAAAACATTTTTACTCTTATCAACAAAAACACTGCAAACGAGCGGTGTTTTTGTC
>MDTC01042220.1_pt1 | contig 22812 bp, 21 predicted proteins | sample 811181 | NCBI WGS metagenome assembly MDTC01 (sample SAMN05326644, study PRJNA326480) | marine metagenome | isolation source: seawater | place: Pacific Ocean: North | collected 2011 | reverse complement strand
TTGCTTGGAATCTAAGAGTAACTTCAGCATATGCAATGTTTAGAGCTCTTAATGAGCCTAGATTTAAGTTAGAGCCTGTCAATTTAAAGAATGTTTTAGATAAGTTGATTAAGGTAAGGGAACACGTTGATTGCTCTCCAATATATGAATTTAATAAAACTGCAGAAACTTTTGACTCTTCTAATAATCCCGAAGAAACTAGTAAGAGACAGCAGTACTTATATGGACTAGCATGGGCACAATTATCCCATGAAGAATATTATGACTCAGCTGATTTATTGCGAAGAAGATTAGTTGGAAGTAATATTGACATTTCTTTTATTAAAGATGCACATTGTCTAGATATGGCTACAGGAATTGCTAGATGGGCTGTAGCGATGGTTCAATTGGGCGCAAAAAAAGTTGTTGGTATGGACTATAGTCATGAATGTCTTGAGGGGGCCCGTGAAAGACTAGAAAATTCAAAAGAAAGTCAGCAAATTGATATTGAGTATGGAGATATTTATAATCTTTCTAGTAATATGAAAGAAGCTTTTGATTTTGTAGTTGCGAATGGAGTAATTCATCATTTGCCTGATCCAAAAGGAGGACTGCAATCAATGTATGATTGTACAAAAAAAGGCGGTAAAGCTTTTACTTTTGTATTCACGAAAAATGATACACCCTGGTGGGCTTGTATTGAAGTTATGAGGAGAGTGCTTGCTCCAGTTCCAATTCATTATTCTTATGAAATTTTAAGGTCATTCGAAGTACCTGGTTCTCAAGCATTTAATACTCTTGATTATAGTTATACTCCAATTCAATTTAAATTAGAAAAAGATTGGTTTGAACAAACTCTTAGTGATGTTGGATTTAATGATATCACATACTTAGAGGGGGGTGATATTCATGATAGCGTTCTTAGAAGTAAATTATATGATACTGATGAAAAACTATATGGTATCAGTGAAATGCGATATCTAGTTAGTAAATAGTAGAGAGAATGGGCAAAGACAATACTTATACTGGAGCTTTAATTGGCGCAGGCAGAATAGGCATGTTACTAGAAAAAGACCCTAAAAGACTCAAACCTGCAACACATTTTGGAATGATGAATTCACATCCAAAAATAAATTTCACAGCAGTTTGCGATACAAGTGAAGAAAATTTAAAAATCGCTAAACAAATGAATCAAAATATTGAGACATACAGTGATGCTGTAACAATGCTTAATGAAATCAAACCTGATATTGTTTCAATTGCAACATGGAAGGATACACATTATGAAATGATGAGGGCATGTGTTGATGCAGATATTCCTGTAATAATATGTGAAAAACCAATAGCTGAAAAATTTGAAGATGCATTAGAAATTGTTAAAGAAATTGAAAACTCTGGTAAGCACTTAATTATTAATCATAGAAGAAGATTTGACTCTCTTTTATATCCTGTGATTGATGAGATTAAAAGTGGACGAATAGGTGAAATAATTCAAGTATCAGCATTCTATGTCTTTGGCTTAGTAACAACTGGAACCCATCTTATAGATGCTTTAAGATTCTTTTTAAAAGATGTAGCTGGAGAAATGGTGTGGGCATCAGGCTTTGAAAATAAGTTCAAACATCATGCTCCCCCAGATGATCCATGTATTGATGGATTTATAGGATTTGAAAATGGCCTTAAAGTATCACTGCAGTCAATGAACATACAAGACTACGATATATTTAATGTTTCTTTTTATGGAAGAAAAGGAATGATACAATTCAAGAATATTGGTAGAGATTTTAATTATTATGATGTAATTCCTTCAAAAGAACACGATGGATTTACTGAACTTTCTGATGATCCAACAAAAAAAATTGGTGGCGAACCTAGAAATCAATTTACTTACATGCTTGATAATGCAATCAATTGTATTGAAGGTAATGCAAAATCTCTAAGCACAGGCAGAGATAGTCTCAAAGCTTTACAAGTACTTCTAGCACTTCAAGAAAGTGTTAGAGAGAATGGTAAAGTAATTAGTATTCCTAATATTTAGGCTCTTGATTTTTAAGGGAGTGTTGCTAGAACATTATTATAATTTTCTGAAAGATTTAACCAATGTGTGGTATTTCCGGGGTATTTGATCCGAAAAAGACATTGAAAAAAAATGAGTTAGATAAACTTGCTTTAGCGATGAATAGCTCACTTCTTCATAGGGGTCCAAATAGTCAAAAATCATTCATTCATGAAAACTTAGTATTATCCTCTACAAGATTGAGCATACTCGATTTAGATAAGCGAGGTGAAATGCCAATGTCAGAAAATTCCCAAACTCTAATCCATAATGGTGAAATCTATAATTATAAGGAAATCAAAGAGGAATTAAATTTAACAAACTTTAAAACTGATACTGATACAGAAGTCATATTAAAATCATATAATAAAGAAGGACCAAAATGTGTTGAAAGATTCAATGGCATGTTCAGTTTTGTTTTATGGGATGATAAAAAGAAACAAATATTTGCAGCTCGTGATAGGATTGGTATTAAGCCTTTTTTTTATACATGGTTTGAAAATAGATTTTATTTTGCTTCAGAAATAAAAGCACTTTTAGCCGCAGGAATTCCAGCAATTCCAAATTATAAAATCTTAAAAGATTATTTAGTGCACGGTGCCTATGACCATTCAGATCAAACATTTTTTAAAAATATTATGCAACTACCAGCTGGACATTCATGTTATTTAACTGCAAATGATTTTAAAATAAAAAAATATTGGGATATTGATTGTTCATTAGAGCAAGAGTCAGATCTAGGAAATTTTGATAATAAAAAATTTAATAATACAAAGGAAGAATTTACTAGTTTATTTAAAGATTCGCTCAAATTAAGATTAAGAAGTGATGTGCCTGTAGGTATAAATATTAGTGGAGGCATAGACTCAACAGCTATGATCAATACGATCAATAATATACAAAAAGGTCAGGGTACTATAAGGGCTTTTTCATACTATTATGGTGAAAAAAAGTATGATGAAATTAATGATGTTGATGAAATAACAAAAAAATTTAATTGGCAAGTTGATTTTCATAAACTTAGTTATAGAGATATACCTGAATTAGCTGTACAGGTAATGAGAAGCCAAGAACAACCATTTCCTGGCATAATAACTATTTCAAAGCACAATTTAATAAAATCAAGTCAATCATTTGGTGCTATTGTGTTATTAGAAGGTCAAGGAGGAGACGAAATTGCTGCCGGATATCAGTATGTTTTCTCTTCATACCTAATGGATCTAATAGCTAATGGTCATTCAAACTTAGCTGAAAGAGAATTAGAATCCTTTTCTTTATTAAATAAAATTAATAAAAGTGAGGCCTTAAGTTTTTTTATGAATGGAATAGCAGCAATGAATCAGACTAATAGATCAGCAGATGGATCATCTTTTTCAAAAAATAGTTGCTTAGATAATAATTTTTTAAAAGAAAATAATGATGAAATTTATTTTCAAAAACCATTTAAATCTCATCTCTTAAATATGCAGTATAGAGATATTAGATATACAAAATTACCTAGAATATTAAGATCTTGTGATCGATCATCGATGGCATTTAGTAGGGAACTAAGAGTACCTCTTTTGGATCATAGATTAGTAGAATTTAGTTTTAGAATTCCTGGAAATTTTAAAATTAAAAATGGCGTTCAAAGGCACTTTATGAGAGAGGCTCTTAGGGATAGTGGACCAGAAAACCTTATTGATAATCCAAAGAAGGCAGTAGTAGATCCTCAAAGAGAATGGCTGAGAAAAGAGCTTAAAGATTGGGTTGATGGAATTTTTAACTCTGAGACGTTTCGAAATAGAGATATATTTAATCATAGTGAAATTCTGGAAGAATACAATAAATATTGTAAAAATGATGTAAATCAAAACTCGTTTAAACTATGGCAGTGGATTAGTGTAGAATTGTGGTATAGAGAATTTATAGATAAAGATAATCTAATTATGGGTAATTAAATTTTTAAAATGTTTGTTATTTATAATTATTTTAAATTTAATATTTACTATTTTTATAAAAAATTTAATTGGATTATTTTTTTTTTCACTTACAAAAGACTTTCAAATTTTGAATATTATAATTATAAAAATGAAAAAATTAATTTAAATGATCCTATCTATAGCTTCAAATCACCCAAAGATATATCTTTTAATAAAAATTGCCTTTTTGTTTCCTCTGGAGATTACAATCAGATACCTACAGAGATAGTAAATATAAAAGCATTTGAATATTGTAAGTCTAGATCTTTTATTTTAATTCCAAGAGATAAAAAATTAAAGAAAATATTTAACAATTTTGGTTTTCAAAATTTAATTTATTGGGATGAATATCTATGTAACATTAAATATAAAAATGTGTATAAAATTTTCAAAGATTTAAATAATTTTGAGGATATAAAAAATTTAAAAATAAATAATAGTTATTACGGTAAATATACATACTCAACCTTAATAAGAAATTTTAATAAATTGAATTTTGATTTGAAAGATTCAAAAGATAGTAATAATATAATTTTTAATATTTATAAATCATTAATTTTTTATAAATCTATCGAAAAAATTTTTTCACAAATTAATCCAGATATTTTATTCTTAACTGATAATACATATTCCCCAGTAGGAGATTTATTTGATTACGCAATAGATAATAATACTGAAGTTATTATTTTCAGCTTAGCTCATAAAAATAATTCGACGGCATATAAGAAGTATTCGAAAGAAAATCGATCAACACATCCATTTGCGCTATCAGAAAAAACTTGGTCAAGATTAAAAGATATTAGCTGGCATGAAGAATATAAAAATAAGGTTGATAAAGAACTTACATATAGTTACAGCTCTAATCAATGGTACTCTTCTCAAGCTACTGCAATTAAAACTAAAATGTTTAACCCTGAAGAACTGAGAAAAAAACTTAATATCAATAATAATAAGAAGGTTGCAATAATATTTCCAAATATTTTTTGGGATGCAACTTATTTCTGGGGACAGCATTTATTTAAAGATTATGAAGAATGGTTTTTAAATACTGTTAAAGAAGCATGTAAAAATAAGGAAGTTCAATGGTTTATCAAAATTCATCCTAGTAATATGGTTAAAATGTCTGAAAGCAAAAATTTTTCTGAGGTTTGTACAATAGAAGAAAAAGTTGGCAAGCTTCCAGATAATATAAGGTTCATTTATCCTAATGAAGGAATAAGTACGCACTCTTTATTTTCAATCTCAGATTATTGTGTAACAGTTAATGGAACAGTTGGAATAGAAGCCTCAATCCAAGGGGTTACAACTATTACTAGTGGTAAATTTAGATATGATAACCTGGGTTTTACTATCGACTCAAAAACAAAAAAAGAATATTTTTTAAATTTATCAAAAATAGAAAAAATTAAATCAATTAATAATGGACAGATTAGACTAGCTTATAAATTTGCTTATGCTACGTTTATTCAAAAATCTATAGAGAATAAACTAGTTAGTTACGAATATTCAAAAGATTATTCTCTTAATTCAAAGAATACCTTTCTTTTTGACTTCAATTATAATTTATATGACTCAATTTTTTTTAAAAAATTTGCATCATGGCTCGAGTCAGATAATTCTGATTTTATTAACTAAACATTGTTATTATTATCATTAAAAATTAAAATAATATTATGGATATAGTTATTCTTACTGGAGGTAAGGGCTCAAGATTAAGGAGCGTGATAAAAGATAGACCTAAAACAATGGTTAAAATTAATTCAAATATCTTTTTAGATATTTTATTAAATTTTTTACACTCACATGGCTTTTCAAGGTTTATTTTATGTACAGGTTTCTATGGTAATTATATAAAAGATTATTATGAAAATAATAATAAAAGTTATTTAGTTGAAATTTCTCAGGAAAATTTTCAATTAGGTACTGGGGGAGCTGTTAAAAATTCTGAATCCTTAATAAAGTCAGAGAATTTTATATTAGTTAATGGAGATACTTTATGTAAAATTGATTATGCAAAGTTAATAAATTTTCATAAAAATAAATCTTCACTTGTGACAATGGTTTCTGGAATTCCTTATGTAAAAGGTAATTATGGAGGAATTGAAATTGATAAGAATAATCGAGTCAAGTCAATAAATAATAAGTTAAATCAAAAGTATTTTAATTCTGGAATATATGTTTTTAATAAAGATGTTTTTAAACTATTAAGTACAGATTACCCTTACTCGATTGATGATGATTTTATTAATTCAATTTTATTTCAGAAAAATGTTTATCTATATGATAGTAAGAAATATTTTTATGATATTGGAACGCCAGATAGATTAAGAAAGTTTAGAGATATTTAATAGAAACGATTTTATGAAGTAAGATTAGTATATTAATCTTGGTTTTTATGAAGTTATTAATTATTATTGTACTTATTTTAAACTATGGTATGTCATATATTATTAATACATATACCATAAACAAAAAGTATAATGACAAAATTATTTTTTTCTAATTATTTGAGTGAATTAAATAAATCGATTCTAGAAATAGAAAATCAAGAGCTTTTAAATTTATCAATCAGAATAAATGAGACCAGTAAAAGAAATAATAAAATAATTTTAATTGGAAATGGTGGTAGTGCGGCTATGGCAAGTCATGTAGCAGTTGACTTTACAAAAACATGTGGAATAAGAGCTATTAATTTCAATGAAGCAGATTTAATTACGTGCTTAGCTAATGATTATGGATACGAGTTATGGGCAGCAAAGGCTCTTGAGTTCTATGCAGATGAAGGTGATTTAGTAATTTTAATTAGCAGTAGTGGAATGTCAAAAAATATAATAAATGCCGCTGCTTTCTCACAAGAGAAAAATTTGGACTTAATTACTTTTTCAGGATTTTCTATAGATAATAATTTAAAAAAAATGGGTATTCAAAATTTTTGGGTTAATAATTCAAATTATAATATAGTTGAGATGACTCATCATAGTTGGCTTTTATCCGTTAATGATCATCTTTTAAGTCTTAAGAGCTAATAAATGAATAATTATTTGGAAAGTGAGATAAAACTTTCAATTGTTGTTCCAGTATATAATGAAGAAAAAAATATAAAACCCTTCTTAGAGAAACTCATTCCAATAGTTGAAACAACGAAATTAAAATATGAGGTTCTATTTATTTTAGATCCATCAAAAGATAAAACCGAAGAGGAAATAAGAAAATCAATTGAATTAAATAGCAATATATCACTTTTAATAATGTCGAGAAGATGGGGGCAAAATGCCTGTTTGATGGCTGGAATGAAAGAATCCAGAGGGGATGCATGCATAACGATCGACGTTGATTTACAAGATCCACCTGAATTAATTCCAGAGATGTACAAAGAGTTTGAAAATGGTAATGAAGTTATTCTTACGAAAAGGTCTTCACGAAAAGGTGAATTTTTTATCAGGCTTTTGATTACAAAAATTGGATATTGGGCAATAAATAAATTAAGTGATATTCAGATTACCTCCAATGTGGGAGATTATAGGCTCATAAGTAGAAGAGTAATAAATGAGTTAATTTTATTAAAAGAAGGTCATGGGTTTTTTAGAGGTCTCATTCCATTTATTGGATTTAAACAAAAAATAATATCTTATGACAGAGATGAAAGAGCTACAGGCAATACAAAGTATTCACCCTTCTTCTCTTCTATTAAGCATGGTATCGATGGAGTTGTAGCATTCTCAATCAAGCCTTTAACAATGATGATATCTGCTGGATTGATAATTGTATTTTTTTCATTTCTGGTTGCAGCAATATATCTTGTGAGAGGATTAATATTTAATCAAGAGATGTCTTATGGTCTTTTACCTCTACTTTTATTAACTATATTTTTTGGCGGAGTTCAAATCTTATGTTTTGGTCTTATTGGTCAATATATTGGAAGAATCTATGATGAAGTAAGAGATCGTCCTAAGTATATTATAGAAAAAAAAATAATTAGCGATAATAGTAACAAGTAGTATGAGTAAAAAAATAAATTGTCAAATATGTGATAAAAATATTGTAAATCTCTATACGGTTAATTCTCTTCATTCTGAAGAGATGGATAACAAATATCATATTGATTACTGTTACGACTGTCAGATTGGATACACTATGCCTTTTGGTATAAGTAATGATTATTATAGTGATGATAATTATGGATATGATAGATTTAAAGCTCAAAAAAACGAAAAAAATTTCATATTAATATGAAAGAAATATTAATTACTGGAGGTGCGGGTTTCATTGGTAGCCATCTAATTGACCAACTTATTTCTCCAAATAATAAAATAATTTGTGTTGATAATTTAAGTAATGGGAAAAGATTATTTATTAAAAAATATTTAAAAAATAAAAATTTTAAATTTTATAAAGTTGATATAAATAATAGAAAAAAATTAGATACAATTTTTAAAAGTAATAACATTAAAACTGTTTATCATTTAGCGGCTAATTCAGATATAAAAAAAGGATCTGAATTTACAAGTGAAGACTTGCACAATACTTTTTTAACTACATTCAATCTTTTAGATACGATGAAAAATAATAATGTAAAGGAAATTATTTTTGCGTCTTCATCGGCAGTTTATGGGGAACTTGATAAATCTTTATCAGAAAATACAGGGCCTTTACTCCCTGTATCAATGTATGGCGCAGCTAAACTATCATCAGAAGCTTATATTGCATCTTTTTGTGAAAATTTCAAAATGAAAGCATGGATTATTAGATTTCCAAATGTAGTAGGATGGAGAATGACTCATGGTGTTATATATGATTTGCTAAATAAACTTGATAAAAGTAAAAAAGAATTAAGTGTACTAGGTGATGGCAATCAAAATAAGCCTTATGTATATGTCACAGATTTAGTAAAAGCTATTATTTTAATTTATAAAAAAACTTCCACTAAAATAAATTTATTCAATGTTTCAACTAGTACAAGCTCCAGAGTTAAATTTATTGTAGAGCAAATATTGAAAGAGAAAAAATTCAAACAAACTAAGGTATTATATTCAAAAAATAGAGTAGGATGGATTGGCGATGTTCCTTTTTTTAAATATAAAATAGATAAATTTTCTAGTCTGAAAACATTTAAAATAATGAAATCTAATGATGCAATTAAATTAAGTATCAAGAAAGAGATTTTATTTAGAAATGCAAATAAGACATGATTGGTGTTAGAACGCCATTCAGAATAAGCTTTTTTGGTGGTGGAACTGATCTTCCAAATTTTTATCGAAAGAACGGTGGCTCTGTAATTTCCACATCTATAAATAAATATATGTATATATTTATTCACAAATATTTTACCGATCAGATACAAATTAAATATTCAAAAACTGAGCTAGCTAATAATTTTGATCAAATAAAGCATCCTATTGTAAGAGAGATTTTAAAAAAATATAAATTATCTGGAGTAGATATTAATTCTATTGCAGATATACCATCAGGAACTGGTTTAGGATCATCAAGTTCATTCACAGTTACTCTTCTCAATGCTGTTTATACTTACATTGGTCAACATGTATCTCACGAACGACTTGCTAAAGAAGCATCAGAAATTGAAATTGAAATATTAAATGAGCCTATTGGTAAACAGGATCAATATGCTGCTTCTTATGGAGGATTTAATAGGATTAATTTTTTAAAAAATGGCAATGTCAACGTTAAAAGAATTCCACTAAATATTGAGGACATCAGAGAACTAAATGATAGACTCATTTTATTTTATTATGGTAATCAGAGGAATGCTTCAGATATTTTATCTGAACAAAATAAAAAAATAAATTCAAAAATAACAACTCAATCAACCCTCAAGAAAATGGTCAAATTGGTAGACGAAGCTGAAAAATATTTAATCGTAAAAGATTTTGATAATTTTGGATATTTATTAAATGAAACCTGGAATTTAAAAAAAACTTTAGCTTCTAATATTTCAGATAAGAAAATTGATGACATTTATAAAATTGGGATAGATTCAGGGGCTTATGGAGGAAAACTTCTAGGCGCCGGTGGAGGTGGTTTTTTTCTATTTTATATTAGGAACGAAGATAGATCAAAACTGATAAATAATTTATCATCTTTAAAAGAATTTGATTTTAAGTTTGAAGATACTGGTTCAACTATTATAATTAATAACAAATAATTATTTAAAAAAATTTTATTTTAAACTTGTCTTATTTAAACTACTTTATTAGATCTTTTCTATTTTCATTTCCAGTAATACTTTTAATACTATTTAATAATATCTCTTCTTTGGAATATTATCATTTTGATAATGATGCTACGCCTAGTTACTATGGAATGGGATATAGCTGGATTAACGGCCTTTATCCAAAACTATACTTTCACCAGCCAGCATATTTTTTTCAGGAAATTTCATCAATTTTTGTATTATTAACCGGCTATAACAAAATGAATATTTCTGGATTTAACGATATCGGAATAATATTCAATATTGTTTCCGTGATCTTAGTTTCTATTTGGGTATCTTATACAACGATACAATTTAAGGTTAAACTGATAAACATTTTCTTGATAGGATTAATTTTTGCTTCATTTCCTACAACATTAGTATGTATATCTATATGGACATTCAATATACCAATAATTTACATGTTAGCGCCCATTGGAATAATTTTATTTTATTCTATGAAAGGTGCATTTGTGTCAGAAAATATCAATATGACATTTTATATTGGTATAGGATTTATTTTAGCAAACTATTTTGTAGCTGGAATCATTATTCTAATATTATTCTTAGAAAAAGCGTATAAATATTTTTTTAAATCAGAGACCTTACAAAGTATGGGTATAAAGTTTGATTTATCCTCTTTTTTTAATTATTTAGAGTTAATAATACCAATATTTTTAATTAGCTGTTCATGGTTATTTATCAATATATATGAATTAGATAATACAAGCTTAAGATTATTAATCTCAAAATTAATAATCTTTTCACTTGGATTATATTTCTTTTTTATTTTTACAAGAATAAAAAAATATAGAGATAATATATTTTGCTATATAATTATTGGTTGGGCAATAGGAGCAAATTTATTTGCAATACCATGGTTTTACTCATTAATTATTTCTTTTTTAAGCACTGGAGGGACAAATATTGGTTTAGATGAAGTAAATAACTACAATATTATTAACTTTATTAAATTAAATATTTGGAACTATTTATATATTTTCAGCTCAATTATTCTATTTTGTTTATTTATATTTTCCATTATTCAAAGGACTAAAGATTCTTATCTTCCATTTCTTTTATTACTATTAATAATATGTAATTTGATTGTAGTCTATCCAGTTATCTCCTTAATCGATAGTGAGAGTTATTCAAGAATAGGTCTTAGTAGCAGATATTTAATGATATCATTAGTTGTCATGTCTTCAGTTATATTATTTAGTGAATTAAATATTAAGTACTATAAGATTATAGTTTTTCCGATAGTGTTTATATTATGTCTATATTCAATAATTTATTATACATCTAATTTAGAAAATCATCTCAAAAAAGTAAATGCTAATCTAAATGAATTAAATATTTATTTAAGTGAATTAAAATCTAGTCAAGAAAATGTAAAATTTTATACGGTTGAAGCTCTGTATCCTCTGCCATCTAGTAAATTATATTCGATTAATAAAAATGTAAGTTCAAGAAGCAAAAATTATAATCAAAATTTAAAGATTGATAATTTTATATATATACCAATGAATGATTTAAATAATTTAGTATCAGATTTAGATAGTGATTATTTTATTCATGAGAATAATTTAGGAGATAAATTTATTATAATCAGGGAATTCAAAGACATTAAAATAAATATTTCAAAACTAATAAATTAGATTATATTGATTTAATCAAGCTTAAAACTATTTATTACAATTTTGAATGAAGTATTAACCATAATTACTCTAACAAAAAATTCAGAGAAATTCATCTCAGATTGTATTAAATCATTGAATATTGCAATAGAGCAGTGTGATCCCAATTTAGTTAAACATATCGTTATTGATGCAAATTCATCTGATAAGACAATAGATATAATTAAAAACCTTATTCCTAAAAGTGAAATATATTATCAAAAATGTGATCCTGGACTTTATAACGCTATTAATTATGGTATTAAAGAAATAGTTAGTACCCCATATGTTTGTTATTTGCACTCCGATGATATGATTGAAAAAAATTTTTTAAATGTAATGACACGAAGTATTATAGAAAATATTGATAAAAAAAATTATCTTTATGTTGGATCTGTAACTTTTATAGATGAATATAATAAGAAACTATATACTAGACGTCCACCCTACTATTATGAATTTATTCAGAAAAAGAATAACCTAATTTTCCATCCTAATGCAATCTACCCAACTGAAATTGAAAAAAAATTTCCTTACAGAGATTCAGAGTTCTCAAGAAAAGCTGATGGTCACCATATTTTAGAAATAATGAGAGAGTGCAAACAGATAAGAAAAGTTAGAGCAATTTATAAATTTAGACTCTCAAATGAAAGCTGGACTTATAATGAAAGTAAGAAAAATAAACAAGATAAAAGTTTTTTTTCACGAATTTATATAAACCTATTTGAAGATATGATTTTCAAAAGAATAATATTAAAATTTTTTGGTAAAAGTTACTGGTCATAATTAATATGAGTTTTATTTTATTATATCCATTATTCTTGTATCTGCTGATTTGTATTTTTGCTTTTTTAATTTTTAATTTTAGAGAAATCATCACTACTTATTTTCCTCTTTTCTTTTTTTTACTTTTTTTATTTCCTTCAATTATTAATATACTATTCAATGATTATTATGATTTTAAGAATAATCATTTTTCAGCATTAAATTTTATTAGTGAAAGTGAATTTATTTTAAATGTATCAATATATTTTTTTTGTGTTTTATGTGTCATTATATTCTACAAATTATTTGTTACGTTTAAGTCAAGAGGAAATATATTAAACCAAATTAGGTTAGAAAAGTGGGTTGAATTTACCGCTCATTCTAAATCAAGATTAATGAGGTGTTTAATAATTATTGCAGCAATAAATTTAATTATTGGACTGTTTCTTAGATTTGGTTTCTATAGTTTTGATCAATTCGTAGCTCCTTTAAAAGGTGATTCTGTCGCAAATATTTCTGCTGCTTCGTATGGGAGATCTCAAGTTTTAGAAACAATTTTTTTTATGACTCTAAATTTAATATTTTATATTTCAATCGAATTTAGAAAAAGATCTTATATAATTTTATTTTCATTTTATTTTATAGGAACAGCTTTTTATGTTGGAAGTAAAGCTGGTATATTGGTTTTTGTTTTTTGGGCAATAGCTTATGCATTTTTTAGAAGGATTATTCCTTTAAAGCCAAGATATATATTTTTATTTCTACTGATTGCGCTTCCAAGTTTCATAATTGGAGATTATACAAGAACATTTCTGCAGGGAGTAGAATTAGATGGTGAAGCTACTCTATCACTCTTTGGATGGGTTGAAAATATTGCGAAACGTGATGTGTCGATTGCACAAACTACAGTAATGATTAATGATCCAAATTTTTATTCTCACCTTACTCCAGAATATATAAAGTCATTTTTTGGATTAGCTATTCCATCTTTTATATGGCCTGATAAGCCTATAAGTCCTGGATATGCAATTGCTGAACTCTTCGGATTTGGAGTACAATCTGCAGCACCTGGATGGTTAGGAGGCTTCATGTTCTTGTTTGGACATATGGGATTAATCTTAGGACCAATTTTGGTAGCCTTCACTCTTGCTTTTATTTCAAATAAATTAAGAATAAATGATCAAAGAGAGTCGCTTCATTATCCTTTAATATATATGATTTTAATTGAATTGTGGGGATTTTTCATGGATGGAGGTTATCATAGTTTATTGCCAACATTCATTGCTTTATTTATATGTTTTTCTTTTTTTTATTTTTTATTACTTTTACTCAATTTAAAATTTCCCTTACCTCCAATATTTAGGTTTTTAAGAAAATGATTGTTTGGCTATTACAAACTGGTGAACCGTTACATATTGATAATGATGACTCACGACCAATGAGAGCAATGAATCTTGCAGATATGCTTATTAAAAAAGGTCATAACGTTACATTATGGAGCACAAAATTCAATCATCGACTTAAAATGCAAAGAGATTTGAAAGAGAATATTATTTATCATAAAAAAAACTTAGAGATAAAATTAATCTCAAGTCCTGGCTACAAGAAAAATATAAGTTTGGCAAGATTCTATGATCATCTTATTCTTGCAAATAATTTAAGAAGAACTCTTAGGGACGAAACTGAGTTTCCTGACATAGTATTTATCGGTTTTCCTCCTATTGAAATAGCTGTAGTCATGTCAGAATGGTGCAAAAGAAACAAAATCCCTACTATATTGGATATAAAAGATCAGTGGCCACACTTTTTTGTAGAGTCGGCACCTTTTATGTTAAAGCCTTTTTTAAGACTGTGTTTATCTCCACTTTTCTACATTACAAAAAGGATGTTTAAGCAAGTAAATTCTATTTCCGCTAATAGTCAATCGTTTCTTGACTGGAGTACGAAATTTGGAGAAACAAAAAATAATAGTATGAATATTATCTCACCACTAACAACAAGGTCTATAACTCCAACTACTAATCCTGAAATAATTAAATGGTGGAAAAATAGAGGTATTATAACAACTAAAAAAAGATCAATAATATTTGTTGGGACTCATTATCCATCACTTGATTTTTATACAGTAATAGAAGCTGCAAAACTTTTAAGAGATAAAAAAGTAGATTGTGATATTATTATTTGTGGATCTGGAGAATTAACGGATGAATTAATATCATTATCTAGTGAAGTAGATAATATTAAATTTCCAGGTTGGGTAAACAATGAACAAATTTCTCTCATAAGTGATTTTTCATTAGCTGCGTTGGCGCCTTTTAGAAATATTGACAATTATACTGTTAATCTTCCAAATAAAATAATTGATTCTCTTTCTAATGGACTTCCGATTATTTCACCACTAAAGGGAGAAGTAGAAAGAATGATTAATAAATTTGAGGTAGGATTAACTTATTATGAAGGGTGCGCCGCTTCACTAGCTGAACAAATTATTTCCCTGGTAAATGATAGAAATTTGCAATTAAGATTATCAAATAATGCTAAAAATTTATATAATAAGAATTACTCATATGAAAAAGTTTATGGGGATCTTGTTTCTCATATTGAAAGTATGGTTAAATGAAAAGTAATTTAATAAATATTATAAGTAAAATTATTCATTTAAATTTCTCTAGCAAAGTTATCATTATGATTTTAAGTGATATTTTTATGCTTAATCTTTCTATATTTTTATCATTTTCATTAAGACTTGGAGAATTACATTACCCAAGTAACTTTAATTGGATTTATATTTATCTTATTCCTTTTTGTATAGTTCCTATATTTTATAGATATTCAATCTATCAAGAAGTAATAAGATATTTCGGATTGAAATACATTTTTCCTATATTTAAGGCAGTGACTATTTATGCTTTATTATGGGGAGTATTAGTATTAATGGTTGGATTGGATAATTTTCCTAGATCAGTAGTAATTATTCACTGGATATTATCATTTATATTTTTAATTTCTACGCGTCTTATTGCTAAGACATTACTAAACAAGATTGTTGATATCTTAGCTAGGGGTGAGGAAGATTATAATAAAAAAAATATTATAATCTATGGAGCTGGAATAGCTGGTGTTCAGATAGCAAATTCTTTATTACATAATAATGAATATAAGTTAGAAGGCTATTTAGATGATGATAAAAGATTGCACAATAAAGTAATAAACAGTGTTCAAGTCTTTAATCCAAATAAACTAAAAGAACTCGTAAAGAAAAAAAATATTAAGCAGTTAATTATAGCAATTCCATCAATATCTAGAGAAAAGAAAAAAAATATTATTAACCTTGCAAATAACAATGATTTAATTACTAAAATTATACCCTCCATTAATGAGATAAAAAGTAATTCAATAGACTTTGAAGATTTAAGAAATATTAATGTTGAGGATTTGTTAGGAAGAGATCAAATTGATCCAGACATAAGCCTGATGAATTTTAATATAAACAAAAAAAGTGTAATTGTTACAGGTGCCGGAGGGTCAATTGGTTCTGAGTTATGTTTACAAATTTTAACCTATAATCCAAAAATTCTAATCTTATTTGAAATTAATGAATTTTCTTTATTTAAGCTTTATAATGAACTTAAGAAATTTAGTAACGAAATTGAAATTATACCAATTCTTGGATCAGTATTAAATATAGCCCACCTTAAGAAGACTATTAACAAATTTGAAGTAAATACAATATACCATACCGCAGCATATAAACATGTCCCAATAATTGAATATAATGTTATAGAGGGTGTTTATAATAATGTAGTTGGGACATTTAATTGTATACAAGCTTCAATATCAGAAAAAATTGATACTTTAGTAATGATTTCCACAGATAAGGCAGTAAGGCCAACAAGCGTAATGGGCGCCTCTAAAAGATTTGCTGAAATGCTGATGCAAGCTGTTGATATTGAAAAAGATATCAACGAGATAGAAAATAATACAAAATTTGTGTCAGTTAGATTTGGCAATGTTTTAGGTTCTAGTGGTTCAGTGATACCTTTATTTAAGGAACAAATTAAAAATGGAGGACCAATATCACTTACTCATAAAAAAATCGTTAGGTATTTCATGACAGCAAGAGAAGCTTCTCAGCTTGTGATCCAAGCAGGAGCTATGGGAAATGGAGGAGAAATTTTTCTATTAGACATGGGAAATCCAGTTAAAATTATTGATCTTGCAAAACAAATGATTGAACTTAGCGGTTTAAGTATAAAAGATGATGAGAATAAAAATGGAGATATAGAAATAAATATTACTGGATTAAGGCCAGGAGAAAAACTTTACGAAGAATTACTTATCGAAGGAAACTCAAGTAAAACTGTTCATCCAAGAATATTTATAGCTAATGAAAAGACTAAAACTTGGAAGGATATGAGCTATTTAACGGAAGATATTAAAGACGCAAGAGACAATCATGATCTTATAAAAATTAAAGAAACTTTGCAAAGTGCTGTGCCAGAATTTGTAGCTGATAAAGACTATGATTTAATTAGTAAGATTTAGAGTTTAATAAAAAATAAGTAAGAATACATGTTTATAAAATTATCTTGATAAAAAAAATATATCTCATAGTATAAAAAAAATGAATAACCCTCCAACAAAAAATATTAAAGATATTGATAATAAAGAGATTGATGAATTCAGTATTTTTTATTTTTTTATAAATCTTCAAGAAAATTTTTTTAAAGTATCTTTAATAGCTATCTTTCTAATTATACTTTTAACAATTTTTACAAATAATATATCTGATTATGATAAAATTGAAGTTTCTATATTAGTTGATGATAGCAATTCACAAGATTTTTTTACTGAGCAATTTAGGCAGGAAAGAGTCAAAGAATATTTTATAAAAAAAATTTATGAATTTAATAATAATTCATCTAATAATTCTCAGCTAGATGAACAATTTATTCAAATGTCAGATTTTTTTACGCTTTTTTCAAATTTCACAAAAGAAAAAGCAAAATCAATATTTCTTGAAGAATTTAACAATATAACTTTTTTACTGAGTAGAGAAACTAAAGAAGAAACAAAAGAACTTATAAAGAAAATAAAATCTTTAAATGGAATCACTATTCAGTCAAGGAATTCAGGGAATTTTATAAAACTCATCTCTAATAAGAGAAATATTGATGATGATATTCAGATAGTAAAACAAATGGCCGAATATATTAATAAGTACGTAAGATTAAAATTTTATGAAGAAGAAAATCTTGTCATTGAAAAAATCAAAATTGAATTAGGTTTGATAAATAATTTGTATTCTGAAATGCTTGATATTGAGTCTCAGAAAGTAAAATATAATAATAAAAATTTAATTAGTTATTTAAAAGAACATCAGCAAATAGCAAAATTATTAGATATAGAAAATGTTAGCTCTGAACAAAAATCAATTACTGAAACAATTTCTAATTTAGCAGGTAAGCAATTAGGCCTTGATTATTTGAGAGGTTATGAAGCTTTATCAGAAGAAATTTCAATTTTAAATAATAGAGATATAGATTCTGATCCTTCGAAATATAGCACAGATTATCTCGCAAATATTCTAAAATTGGAAAGCATTATTGAAGATACTGCGGTTGAGTCTATTAAATCCTTTATTAATGAAATAAGAGATAATCCAAGCCATATTGAATTAGTAGATCTTAAATACAACAATATTGAGACTAAAAGTCTAATGTACACATTTTATCTAACATTTGTCTTACATTTTGCTATATCTTTTTTCATTTCATACACTTCAGTCATGTTTTTTACAGAATTTAGAAAATATAAACAAAAAAACATTTAATAAGTTCTTTTTAAAATGAACATTAAATTGAAAAAAACTCTCAAAAAAAGTTTATATAAAATAAGAAAAACAAGAATTTTGTGTTTAGGAGACATAATATTTGATCAATATGTTTTCGGGAGAATTGATCGAATATCTCCCGAAGCGCCAATTCCTATTTTATTCAAAGAGAAAAAAAAAATTAATCTAGGAGGCGCAGGAAATGTTGCGCGAAATATTTCAAACTTAGGTGCTCAAGTTTCATTAGTTACAATATTTGGTACAAACAAAGAAAAAAGGATAGTCAAAGAAATTATTGCACAAAATAAATCATGCAAAAATATAAAAAATATACAGATTGAAGTTCCAAAATATAAAGTGCCAGTTAAAACAAGATATATAAATAAAGATATGCATCTTATTAGAGTAGATGATGAAATAGAAAGATTTTGTTTAACAAAAAAACAGCAAGAACAAATAATAAGAGTGTTTGAGAAAGAAATAGATAAATGTGATATAGTATTGTTATCAGATTATGAAAAAGGTTTTTTTAGTAAAAATTTGATAAAAAAAATAGTCAAAATATCTGGAGAAAAAAAGAAAAGTATAGTCGCAGATCCAAAAAATAGAGATTTCAAAGTTTATTCTGGAATTAATATTATTACTCCTAATCAAAAAGAAATTACTTTAGCGTCTAGAAGGAAAATATTAAATGATAAAGAATTAAAAGATTTTAGCAGGAAAATAATAAATGATTATAATATAAATGAAATTTTAGTAACCAGATCAGAAAAGGGAATGATGTACATAAATAAAGAATCACTGTTTTCTTTTAAAGCTGCAACTAAAAATGTTTGTGATGTTACAGGAGCTGGGGATACAGTCGTAGCAATCCTAGCTTTAATGAAATCGATAGGATTAAATAGTAAAGAGTCAATTTATATCTCCAATCATGCTGCTGGTATGGTAGTTGAAAAACCTGGAACTGCGATATTAAGACTAGAGGAATTAATTACAAGTTTATGAATGAAAAAATATATAGTGAAGAAAAAATAATAAAAAAAGTAATTAACCTTAAAAAGAGAAAAAAAAAGATAGGCTTCACAAATGGATGCTTTGACCTTCTTCATGAAGGGCACTTAAAATTATTAACTGAATCAAAGCAGTTTTGTGATTTCTTAATTGTCGCACTAAATTCTGATATGTCGATTAAAAAGTTGAAAGGAGATGAAAGACCTATAGATTTTGAAAAAATTAGAGTAAGCAAGTTATCGAGGATAAATGTGGTCGATGCTATAATAGTATTTTCAGATAAAACTCCAATAAAATTGATTGTTAATATTTTGCCAGATGTAATCATCAAAGGAGGAGATTATAAAAAAGATGAGATTATAGGAGGAGATATAGTAATTCAAAATGGTGGGCAAATTGAATTAATTTCTCTTTTAAAAGGTTTTAGTACTACAAATATTATAAAAAATAACTTCAAAAATATAGAAAAATAAAATGAAACCAGCTGCTTTTTTGGATAGAGATGGAGTTATTAATCTTGATAAAGGCCATATTTATAAAATAAGTGATTTTGAGTGGATTCATGAGTCTATGGAAGCAATTAAATTTTTGAATGAAAAAGGATATTATATATTTGTCGTTACTAACCAGTCCGGTATCTCTCGAAAATTATATACAGTAAAAGATATGAAAAATCTTCATAATTATATTAGGAGGGAATTAGAGAAAATAAATGCGTATATAGATGATTTTTTTTACTCTCCTTATCATCCTGATTATCATATAGAGGAGTATGCTCATTTAGAAAAATTAAGAAAACCTGATACTGGAATGTTGGAACTGGCAAGTACAAAGTGGGAATTTGATAAAAATAAAAGTTTTTTAATCGGAGACAGTAATACTGATATAGAATGTGCGAAAAAGTTTGGAATTGATGGATATTTATTTAAAGAAGGAAGTTTATTAAATTTTATAAGGCAGAAAATTAGCTTTTAATATATATTTTTTTAAAATTATGATTAATTTTATTTTTTTCAGCAAAATCTATTTGACTTTGTCTTGTAGCAGATGAATTAATTTGTTTTTCACTTCTTTTACTGAAGCAATATTTACACGAAATTCCTTTTTTATATGATTTCAATTGTTTATCTTCTTCAGATATAGGATGCCTGCATCCGAAACATTGGTCGTAATTTCCTTTTTGTAATTTTTGGTTAATAGAAACTCTATTATCAAAAACAAAACATTCACCGATCCAAGAAGAATTTTTTTTATTTTTTTTAAATTCTAAATAATTTAAAATTCCCCCCTCTAATTGACAGATATCTAAAAAACCGTTTTGTAACAGATATGATGTGGCTTTCTCACACCTTATTCCACCTGTACAAAACATTGCAATTGGCTGATCTTTCTTTATTTTTTTTTCTTTTATATATTTTGGAAAATCTCTAAATGTTTTAATCTTAGGATTAATTGAATTTTTAAAAGTCCCAATATTAATTTCGTAATTATTTCTTGTATCAATTATCATAAATTTTTTATTATTTATTATTTTATCCCAATCTTTAGGAGAAATATATTTCCCAGTTAATTTTTCTGGTTTTATGAATTCATTGCCAATAGTTACAATTTCGTTTTTTAATTTTATTTTAAGACGATAAAAAGGTATAAATTGATTTTTAGAAATCTTAGTTGATAATTTTCTTATCTTAATAATTTTTTTTAAATTAATTATAAACTCATCTAAATCATTTTTTGTTCCAGAGATAGTCCCATTAATACCTTCTTTCGCTATCAGTAATGTTCCATAAATTAATTTATTTTCAGCAAATTTTTTTATTTGTTTTTTAATAAATGTAAGTTTTTTTAAATCTTTGAACCTATAAAATGTATATATAAAAATATTTTTCTTCATCTATCTAATACTCTACAGGTATTGGATCTAATGATCTCCACAGATACCATGTTGCTACGGATCTATAAGGTTTCCATTTATTTCCTATTTGAATTAATTTCTCTTTTTTAATTGGATATTCTAATTTGTATAATTTACAAATACCTTTAATCATACCTATGTCATCCATGGGAAATATATTTGGTCTACACAAGTTGAAGATTAAGAACATTTCAGCGGTCCATCTTCCAATCCCTTTTATTTTTATTAGATCATTAATAATATCATCATCGCTCATACTTTTCCATTTGTTCATTTTTATTTCTTTATTTATAAAAGCGTTCGCTAAATTTTTTAAATATAGAACTTTTTGGCGAGATAAGCCTGCTGATTTAAGGGTATTAGAATGAGATTTAATAATGTATTTCGGGCTTACTTTTCCAATTTTTAAAATTAGTTTTTCCCAGACTGATTGAGCAGCCTTGACTGATATCTGTTGACCCACTATAGATCTTGCAAGCGTTAAAAAAGGATCGGATTTGGTAAAGAGAAAATCTCTAGGATAGGCATCGATCAATTTTCCTAGTTTTTTGTCATTTTTTTTTAAGTTTTTTTTTGCAATTGACCAGAAAATCGGCTGCTTTTTCATCATAATTAGTAATTTATATATAAAAAAAACTCATTGTCATAGTCTTGATAAAATGTTTTATTTGCAAACTAAATTAATAATGGAGTAATAAATATGGCTGATGTAGCAAGTATTCTAGCTGAATTTAAAGCTGGAGTTGAAGGCAAAGATACAGGCTTAGGAGCAACTATAAAATTTGATTTCGAAGGCGCTGGATTTATTTTTCTTGATGGAAAATCTAGTCCAAACACTGTGTCAGATGAAGATAAAGATGCAGACTGTACTATGACTGTTTCACTTGAAACTTTTGAAGCAATGAGAAATGGTGAAATTGATGGTACAAGTGCATTTATGCAGGGTAAATTAAAAGTTGCTGGAGATATGTCTGTAGCAATGAAATTACAATCTGTAATGGACTCTATGAAATAATTTTTTAATTATTTTAAAATTTCAAAAACCCAACTTTTTTATTAAAGGTTGGGTTTTTTGTTTTTTAAAGTTATAAGTTATTTATGTGGAAAGTTAAAAAATCAAAAGTTCATGGATCAGGTGTATTTGCAAGTAAGGACATTAAAAAAGATACTAAAATTATAGAATATATTGGAGAAAAGGTTCTGAAATCAGAGGGTGACAAGAGATCTGCAAAGAGAATAAAGAACTTCCTACATTCTGAAGAAACTGGTTCGGTATATATTTTTGAATTGAATTCAAAACATGATATTGATGGTTCTTTCAAATATAACAAAGCACGTTATATAAATCATTCTTGTAATCCTAATTGTGAGGTAGATATAGTTGATGAAAAGATATGGATAT
>MDTC01240919.1_pt1 | contig 22814 bp, 15 predicted proteins | sample 811181 | NCBI WGS metagenome assembly MDTC01 (sample SAMN05326644, study PRJNA326480) | marine metagenome | isolation source: seawater | place: Pacific Ocean: North | collected 2011 | reverse complement strand
TGCATTATGATGGGAAGCCTCATCGCCATTGGGCCCGATTGGGCCGAAGGTTTTGGTGAAGATGATGTCGAGTCGGTCAACGCAGGACGTTTGATCTCTGAGCGCTTTGCTTCTGATTCCGAAGAAAGCGGGCCCTCATTCCGCTATGTGGTGTTTCATCCCTCTCTTAACGACACATCTTCCGAATGGAAAGAGGCTGTCATGGATGCCTTGAGCGAGATCGAGCAGCATCCCGATGCTACCGTTGAATATTCATGGGATGCTGATGAAGTGGACCGAGAGGATGTCGTCATCACCAATGAAAACGGAACGTATGCAATCAACAGAGTAGTTTTTGACGCGGACCGAAAAGAAGCAAAATCTCTGTTGAACGATTTGGAAGAAACTGTCGAGATTGACCGTGCATTTTCTGGATGGATGACCGATGGTATTTTGATCGATTGGACCTTTGATGACCGTATCAAAAAGGACCTCGTCAAAGCAGAGGTTGTCGCCATTCCTCTCACCCTTATCATATTGGGATTAATCTTCGGTTCCCTCATTGCTGCCGTCTTGCCGATGGGTGTCGGCGGAGGCACCTTAGTGGCTGCGGTTGGGATGACAATTTGGTTGTCCAATGTAACGGATGTTACCGTATACGCCACGAACATCGTCTCCTTGATTGGAATTGGAGTTTCCATTGATTATTCTCTGTTCTTAGTCAATCGTTTCCGCGAAGAATTGGACAGAGGACACGATGTACGAACGGCCACTGCCATGAGTTGTGCAACCGCTGGAAAGGCAGTATTCTATTCTGGAATTACTGTCGCTATTGGCCTCATGGGCATGCTGTTTTTCACCAACACCTCACTCCCTTCATTGGGCATCGGAGGCACGATTGCAGTTAGCATCGCCATGATTTACTCAACCATCGTATTGCCTGCGGTCATGGCGGCTTTGGGACCACGAGTCAACAAACTCAAGATACCGTTCGCGTTTGACATGCGAGCTAAGGACGATGGCCTCTGGGCGAGAATTGCAAAGAAGGTCATGGACCGGCCGTGGGCTGTACTCATACCAACCTTGATTCTCCTCATCGGCGCCGGTCTTCCCTTCGCTTATGCAGAGTTTTCATTGTCGTCGTGGAAAGCCCTTCCTCCTGACGATGAAGCACGTCAAGGAATGGAAATGATTGACGAATTATGGCCTGACCAGGCTGCAAACTCAATCTTCATCGTCATCGAAACCGATGGCGCTGACCCGCTTTCTGAAGTCAATCTACGAGCGCAACACGCCTACATCACAGGGCTCCTCAACGATACCAGAGTTTCAGGTGGAATTGGGGTTGGCCTACCCGATTCATCCATGAGCGTAGATGAAGTGATTCAATTCTGGTCTGCGCCGGATGAATTGCTTCCAGCGGAACAACAAGCAATCCGAGAAAGTCTGCGTCAAGCATTTGTAGGCGAGAATGCAACGATGATGTCCATTCAACTCGTTGGGGCACAAACCAATGTTGACTCAAGAGAAACGGTTGAAGACATTCGTGACGACCGGGATGAATTGCTCAAAGAACTAACCGGGGAAGATGACCAACTCCTCGTGGCAGGATTCGCAGCATACAACGCTGACAATTTGAAGGCCATTTCGGACAATCTCCCTCGGGCCTTGGCCTTCATTCTTATCGCCACTTCTTTGCTTATTTTCATGCAGGTGAAGTCGATCGTCATCCCTATCAAAGCCATAGCGATGAACATCCTTTCCATCTCAGCATCATTTGGTATGCTTGTTTGGGTGTTCCAGTGGGGTTACGGTGCTGAATTGCTGAACTTTACCCCCCAACCCATTGATTCGGGGAATCCTGTGATCATGTTCTGTATCGTCTTCGGACTCTCTATGGATTATGAAGTGTTGATGCTCTCTCGTATCCATGAAGAATGGGAGCGGACCGGCGACAACACGCTTGCTGTCGCAAACGGTCTGCAAAAAACCGGTGGACTGATCACTGGTGCTGCGGCGATCATGGTTGTTGTGTTCAGTGCTTTCGGGCTTTCATCGGTCATTATCCTCAAACAAATCGGACTGGGTCTCGCCCTTGCGATCCTCATCGATGCTACGCTTGTACGTGCCTTGGTCGTTCCTTCAACCATGCGCCTCATGGGCAAATGGAATTGGTGGGCTCCATCCTTCATGAGAGGCACGCCAAAGGAAGGAATTCAAGACCAATCTGAAGAATGAAAAGCTCCGTTATTGGGCAAATCTTCAAAACCAAACGCCGAGAGGAATTCTCATGGCTAAGGACCGTGCACTTAGAAAAGTGAACAAGTTGCTCGTACGTGTTGAAAAGCACATTGAGCAAACACGGGATGCTCTTGAGGACTTAGAAATTGAATTTGAAGTTCTCAAAACAGCACTAAAGCGCCTGAAGACTGAGGATGGTTCTGATGAACTGGTGCTCGAAGACCTTGACATTGAGAATGCATCAAACATCTCGAGCATGCGAAAGTTTTGACTTACTTTATCCTAAGTTCTGTCTCTCGGTTTGCCCACATGGACAACCAGTGCTTGAGATTGGAATCTATTCCCGGAGGTTGTATTCGGCATCCGCACGCATTTGCATGCCCTCCTCCAGTCGGGTCAAGAGCTGTCGCTAAACGAGAAAGATCAAATCGTCCTTGGCCGTTTTTGAGAAATGAATTGGCATAGAAACTGGCTGAGAGGGCTGGCCGTTCAGGAGTATCAAGAGAACCGTCTTCGAAGCCGTGAACAATGCAGCAAGCATCAACTGCATCTCCCGCCCATGCAGTGACAAGATAACCATTGATGCGAAGAGGCGTTTCATCAAGCCTGCATATCGCCAACCGGTCATGGATTTGAGTATGCTTAGCAATATGTTCTTCCGCTATTTTCCGTTCTTTCTGGACACGTAAGAGATGAGGTTGTACGATCGGATGGGCAAGGAGTTCCTCAAGCCGCATCCCTCCACTAAGCAATTGAACAACCTGTTGCATGTATTCCGGTTCACGCGGAGTGCATGTACGAGCGAATTGAATCACCGGTCCGTCTTCAATAAATTCCTCCTTTGTAATTCCACCAGAATCGAGAGCGTCAACAATGGGCATCATTTCTGAAAGATGGCTCATGTCAACAACTTCCCGTAACAAATCGTATGCCAAGCTCGCTGCAGAAGGTGTCGCCTCCCAATGACTGGTCCCCCCTTCATTGTTGAACAACTCAGATTCACCTTGAGATGGCCGATTGGTAAGATGATGGTCAACATACCATCCACAATTTGGGTGAAATGGTAAATCAACGAGAACTGTTTTTCGGTCAATCATTTCGTCGATTTGACCCGAGCGAATTGCCGCAGCATGTGAAAAAATTACTTCTGCGCTGGGTCGAAATGCCTTCAAAACCGCAGCTCCGCACAAGCCATCGAGGTCAGAATCGGCAACAATCCGTTCAAAATAAGGAACCTCGCTCGCGGCGAGAGGTTGAACGGACATACCTTGCCCTCAACCGTCCTATTGATGAATTTTAGGCGAGATTCTTCCGCTATGACCATGAACAGGGACCTTTTGAGATGGGTTATGGAGACCTCATGCGGCGTGGTTCTCGTTAACTACGGGACAGTATTGCTCTTGCAATACCCTCAGGGACATTGGGACCTTCCCAAAGGCCATGTTGAAGACGATGATGCTGACCGTCATGCAACAATGCTGCGTGAGTTGCGAGAAGAAACTGGAATCTCTAACGTGCAAGTGTTACCAGGATTTGAAGAACGAACTGAATATTCATTTCGGCACAAGGGGAAGCGGAAACAAAAGCAAGTGTATTGGTACATTGGTGAAACGGAAGAGATGACCGTCTCCCTTTCACACGAACACCGAGGCTACCTTTGGCTTGACTGGGACCAAGCCTTGGAAACCATTACTCACGATGAAACCCGTGCCGTAGTACGTCAGGCACAAATGTTCCACAAATTGAACAGCAATCAATGATCACAGGTCTGAAAAGTCATCGTCATTTGAACGCATTTTGTTGACTCGGTCGGCCACGCCTCTCTCGGATGACCGTTTTCCAAGAGGAAGCCAAAGGGTTTCATCTTCCCCTAACATTTCACTCACCCAACGGCCCATCACAAAGAGCCAGTCTGAAAGCCGATTGATGTAAACCAACGCTGTGGGGCGAATGGCATCTTTGCCCTCCGATTCCAACAATTGGACCATTGAACGTTCAAGGCGGCGTGCTATGCATCTCCCAACATGCATCGTTGCAACTGGCGGGCTGCCAGTCGGAAGAATGAAGCTTGTTAGAGGTTCCAAATCTTCCAACCATGCATCCATTTCTTCGACAAGAAGTTCCGATTGTTCTTTACCGATAAGCGTCATGTATTCGGGCACATCTTCTGGAGGACAGGCAAGTTCTGCACCCAAATCAAACAATTCGTGTTGAATGCGTCCGAGTGCTTCCACAACAACGAGTTCAACCCGTTGTACATTGGTACGGTCACCGCCATCATCGTGGCTTGGCATACGCTTGACTTCCATGAGTACGCAACCGAGTATGCTGTTGAGTTCATCGCATGTCCCTACTGTTTCAAAACGGGGATCGGATTTCATTCTGCGCGAGCCATCAACAAGAGACGTTTGTCCCTCATCGCCGCCGCCTGTATATACTCGTGTAATGCGAACCATGGGTCTGCCTCAAACAATGGGATGTTAAGCTTCTATGAGGGGTTTGCGGGAAGGGAAACCCTCTTCCATTCGGTAATACCACTCGATGTCTGTCTCGCCCATTGCCCATGAAAACAGAGCCATGCGACGGTCCACTACACCGTACCATTCCAACCTACCAGGAGTCATACAAACAATGCGGGCACCGAGGTATTCGAGTCGGGCAACATTACCTTGCCATTGCCCAACCAAGCCCCCTAGATGCTCGGCAACCTCCATAACATGAGGGTCATGCATTGGAAGTTGGTCGAGAAGAACCTCAAGTTCATCGGTAAGGTCGTGGGCTTCATCACTCATTGCTTGCAAAACCATGAGGACATTGCTGGCCTCTTTGAGTGAGGCTCGCGCCTCATCAATGGTCACGATTTTAGCATCGGCCGGGAGTGGATACGGCAATTCTTCACCTGGTTCCAGAGCATCCAAATCCATTGGAAGTCCTGTAAACAACGGTTCGTCTTGGTGTATACTCACGGGTGTTCCTTAATTTGACGCCCTTTAGATTCATCGGAGAGTTCCAATGCAAGAATGCCGTTTTTGAGCAGGAATCAAGTGTCCGCCTTCATTGACCTGCAACAGAAATTCTCTGGATTGAGTTCCGTGTTTGACGGGATTTGTAAAAACGATACCCCCCGACTGAGAAAAGGCCGACCCATATGACCAGTTCCAAAACAAGTACGAAATAGTAAACTGGACCGAGGGTCTTGAGTAAGGCTGTTGCGTCGTAGGGCAGCCCATATATCGCAAGATACGCTGTTTGAGAGAGCAGACTGGATGAAAACCAGACCAACACGGCGAACCAAAGGATGGTACCAAGTGGCCAGTCATCATTGGGTCGGATTTGCTCTTCCATGATAATATATCGACCTTGAAGGATATAAGTCCTCGTTTCCTTTGAGCCTCATTTGGAGGGAAAGTGGAAATGAAACTCCTATTCCGAGTCATCCAAAGCGCTTGGGAACAGTTCTTCCGAACCTCCCATCGACCTAAGGGCCTCGTTCAATGCCAAAATCCAAGCTTCAGCAACTGAAGGTCGGCCCCCTGCGTCATCAAACGACTCCTGCCATCTTTCGGCTTGTTCTGCATCGCCATTAAACCGATGAATCGAAGCAAGTGCAATGTAAGCCATGGGATTGAGATGTTCCTCATCAGCATCCCAACCTTTCTCAAAGCACGCAATTGCTCCTTGTGGACCTTCCAATTGCCCCCGCTGTAAAGCAACCATTCCTGCTTGGCTCCATGCAAGCGGGAGACGCCCGATGAGAAGGCCACGGAATACCATCCATGTCTGCCCGCCGCCGAGAACAACAAGTGCCAAAAATCCGGACCATTGTTCCAGTTGATTGAGGTCAGGCCAGGTCAGCACCATCAAGCCCCCTGCTCCGATGCAAAACAAGAAACCCGACATTGGGGCGATGAATACATCTCGGCGAGTTCGGACCATGTGGTGCACTCCGACAAGAACGCCGTAAGATCCCATTGCGAGAACAACGAACAAGAGAACTGTCATTTCCATAGGGCGAGGGGCTGATTCTCCAAGTACGCACAATGCAGTAATGCTCCCCAATAACCAACCAAAACGACGAGATATTTCTGGAAAGGGTTGATGGCGGCTGCCGACAAGAAGCGAAACGGAAACGACCGCCATGGATATGAAAATGAGGTCTTTTCCGACCTCTGCATCAATGATCATTTCTTCTCCTCAAACGAGTTCAATCAACGGTGGAATATCATGCTTTGTGATATTGCGAACCACGAGATATCTCTGTTGAACGGTAAAGTTGCTCGACCAGGATGACTGAGGCAAGCTCATGTGGAAAGGTCATTGGAGACAAGGAGATACGAGCCAATGATGCGATTCTATCGTCGTTTGGCCAGCCTTCTGCCGGCCCTATTGCAAGATGAATGTCTCCCGTCGAAAGCATCCACCGTTCCACGCGTTTTGAAAACAAAACCGAATCCTCCAAAACACCGCCTTCATCCATCAATATGACCTCTCCTTTGAGTTGGAGCAGGACCTCGACATAGGCCGCTCCATCCATCTTATTTGGATGCATAAGACATCGAATGGAACGCTGTTCAAGCCGTTTGGCATAAGTTTCAAACATAGCTGCCATCGCTCTATCTTTGGTTTTACCATGGAGGTGTACCGTAATTCGGCCCATAACCAACCCTCTACGGTTGAGTTCTTCAACCTCCCCGAAAAGGCAAGACTTCAATTAAGCAAAAGCACAGGTGGGGACTCATGGGGTGGTGGCCTTTTGGTAAAAAACGGCAGTCGGCTCGTTCTGTGAGCAATGACCCACTCCTCAAAGACACACGTACTTGGATCGGTGAATTGAGAGATACGTGTGAAATGAATTTTGACCAGCCCGAGGAAGCTCGGCGACAGATTCGCCAAATGCAAGTTGAATGGAGAGATGCGGTAGAACAGGGGATGCTGAATCCCTCAAACCGAGAAGGTTTGGAAAGCAGGGCATTTCGCCTCCTCACATGTACCGATAAGGAATGGTTATCTTGGTTGGACAACCTTGACTTCTGGAAGGCTGGATGGAAGCCTGAGGATGAATCGGAAGACGAGAATTGAATAAGGTCCGGCTCTCGCCTTCACACATGGGTCAAACTCCAACGTTGCACATGCTCTACACCTGCCCATTTTGTTGGAAAGTTCGAGGGCTGATTGAGCACCTCGGGATGGGCGTTGATTACGTTCCTGTCAATGGAATGAAGATCAAAAAATCCGTGGCATTTGCTGATGATTGGGGAAAGGTTCCGGTCTTTACAGATGAAGAAGGAAAGCACTTCGTTGATTCAACACCGCTTCTCAAACACATTGACGCCGCCTACAACAACGGGAAAATGGCTGCGATGGGCGATGCTGAGCGCCAACACCAGTGGTTGGAGTGGGTGGACACACATATGTCGAAAGCCACCGTTCCGATTCTTTACGGCTCTCTTGGTTCTGCTCTAAAAACAACCACCAGGATTTCAAAAATTGAAAAATTCGGTTTTATTTCAAAGCGACTCTATGCTTGGGCAGGATTTCCGATCATGTGGGGAATTATTGCCAAAAAGCGAGTCAAGAAGGATGGACGAAAACCAAAACAACTCTGGCACGACTTGCTGACAGAATTTACAACGTCGCACGACGGGAAGGATTTCTTTGGTGGCTCAAGTCCAGATTTGGTGGATTTCGCTGCGTTCGGATACATGCGCTCCATATCTCCCTTTCCTCAATTTAATCAATTGACCGACCATGCTGCTGGAATCGCATGGTACAAGCGAATGGAAGGGACCCTTGCGAAGTGAACAACATGGTCCGTCTCGCAACGCTCGACTTTGTCAAAGTCAGCCCGGGTATCATCGTTCTCGGCTCCAACAAAGGAGGTTGGATGTATTCGAGCCAACGGCCTGCTTACGAAGCATGCTTGCCCACCTATTACACCATGAACACCTATCTCAATCACGAACAAATTGCAAGCATTCTTGACCTCCCGGTTCCTTCCGGAAAAGCAAAATTGCCGGTTGATGATTTGACTGAAAAGGACCTTGAAGAAGTCGCACAGTCGGTTATGGAATGCAATGAATTCAAAGAATTCTGTGAAGCACAAGATGGGGAATGGGAAATCCGCCTTCCATCCGAAGCAGAATGGTACCTTGCGCAACAACAAAACGCAATTGAACTGCAAGCAGGTGGAAATGAACGCCTTGTGGACGGCCCGACCTCAAACAATCGGGGTGCAATGATGGATGGCCGCCCCCGTCCTAACGAACTCATCGGGCCTGCTGCATCTCAGTCGGCTCTTATGGCCGTTCACCCTCGCAATACGAGCGTGTTTCTCAAGGGCACAGTGCCAGCACAACGCGCCCTCCCAGATGTATTTGCTCGTTTTGTTCTAACACCGATTCGCTCTCAACCAGCCAAACGTGTACCATCGTCCGCTGACACATGGGCAAACGTTCGGTCTGAACTGTTATGGACAACCGTTCTGGGCATCGTTCCGTCTTTTGCTATACCCATCGCTCGGGGCATGGGCGCTTATGCTATCGATGGGTGGTTCAATCTCTTTTTTGGAGGATTGTGCGTCGGATTTTTCACCGGTGCCTTCTGGCGACCGAAGCGACCCATTCTACGGTATGATTCAGTTCAGCCGTCTAAGGATACATCAGATAATGTATCCCAATAAGATTCACTGCGGATTGCATCAGCAGCACAAATCGTTGCCATGTTGACAATATGCCGAACCCCATCTTGACGGGCGACGAGTTGTACAGGTCGAGCCATGCCTTCGAGAATAGGTCCTGTCATTTCTGCATCACCGAGCTCCTCCAGTAACTTGTACGCTATGTTTGCTGCCGCGAGATTAGGCAGTACGAGCACATTTGCTGGGCCCTTCAATTCCATAAACGGATATTCCGCTTGAACGGTTGGATTCAGTGCAGTATCACCTTGCATTGGCCCTTCTATAACCAAAGACGGGTCAAGTTCTCTTGCGATTTTAACCGCCTCCTCAATGCGTTCACTTCTCTGAGCCCGAGTAGAGCCAAAATTAGAGAACGAAAGCATGCCTACGCGTGGAATTACGCCAAATCTTCGGGCAACTTTGGCGGTCTGAACAGCAATCTCTGCCAGCGTTCTACTGTCTGGATAAACATTGACGGTTGCATCGGCGAGGAAGATCGTTCGCCCTTTGATGTTCATCATGTAACATCCGATGATACAATGGCTGTTCTCTGATTTCCCAATCAGTTGAAGCGTTGGACGCAAAACATCGGCGTAATTCCGACTCACACCGCCAACGAATCCATCGGCATGACCAAACTCAACCATCTGGCTAGCAAAATACGGCCGACTCTTCAACAAACGTGCAGCATCAGGCCAGGTGGTGCCCTTTCGCTGACGTTTCGCAAAGAAGGCGTCTGCATACTCAGCCTTCCGGCGTTCATCGTACCTTGGATCGTATCGTTCGTATTCAAAGTGGAGTCCCAATTCACCAACCATTCGGTCAATACGGTCGATTGGTCCAAGTAAAATCGGGAAACATATGCGCTGTTCCGCTAGTTGTGCCGCTGCGCGAAGCACAGCTTCATTGTCACCTTCAGGGAATACAATTCTCTTGCCTCTTCCTTTGACTTGATTGATGACTTGTCGCATGACTGAGTAGGATTCCCCAAGCCGAGATTCAAGTTCCTCTTTGTAGCGAGTGACGTCAAAGTCCGCTGCTGCGACTCCTGCAATCCCTTCATCTACGGCCGCTTGGGCCACTGCAGCAGCCTCCCATATCAAGACACGTCGGTCAAACGGTTTCGGGATGATGTATTCGGGCCCGTATTGCATGACGACGCCATCATAAGCTGCTGAAATATAATCGGGCACAGGTTCCTTTGCCAGTTCAGCAAGTGCACGTGTTGCTGCCATCTTCATGTTTTGAGTGATGTCTCGTGCACGAACATCCAATGCGCCACGGAAAATGTATGGGAATCCAAGAACATTGTTCACTTGATTCGCATAATCCGAGCGTCCAGTAGCAATAATGGCATCCTGGCGTACAGCAAGAATCTCTTCGGGAAGGATTTCGGGGGTTGGGTTCGCTAGCGCAAAAATAATTGGTTTATCTGCCATGCTCTTGACCATATCCTTGCTAACCAAACCGCCTCTGGACAGACCCAGCATGACGTCTGCACCAATCATCGCATCACTTAGGTCACCGGCAGGGCGTTCATGGGCAAATGGAGCTTTGTATTCGTTTAACTCTCCAGCATCCAATCGCTTCTTCGTAACGATGCCTTGACTGTCAACGAGCGTGATGTTCTCCCTGCTCACCCCGATAGCAACGTAGTGGTTGGCACATGCAAGAGCCGACGCTCCCGCTCCGATAACAACAACCTTCAGGCTATTGAGAGGTTTTTCTTGCAGTTCTGCTGCATTGAGGAGGGCTGCTGCGGAAATGATTGCCGTCCCATGTTGATCATCGTGCATGACTGGAACATCGGTTGCTTCGGCGATGCGTCGCTCGATCTCAAAGCACTCAGGCGCCTTGATGTCCTCAAGATTGATTCCTCCAAAGGTTTTGGAAATATTGACGACGGTACTGATGAATTCTTCTGGGTCTTCGGTATCCACTTCAATGTCAAAAACATCAATGCCGGCGAAGGTTTTCAGAAGAAGGCCTTTTCCTTCCATCACGGGCTTGCTTGCAAGAGGTCCGATATTACCAAGGCCAAGAACGGCCGTTCCATTGGAAATAACGGCAACAAGATTGCCTTTTGAGGTGTACTTGTAGGCGTCTTCGGGGCGCTTTTCAATTTCCAAACATGGATAGGCCACACCTGGGGAGTAAGCAAGGCTCAATTCGTGAGCTGTAGCATGAGGTTTGGTTGGGACGACCTTGATTTTGCCGCGCGGTTCAGCCTCATGGTATTCCAGCGCTTCTTTTCGGAGCAATCGCTCTTTGGCTTCTCGTTCCATATTGACCACTTATCCAACGGCAGACACTTATGGTTTGAGTGTTGTGTGAGTCCTCGGTGGTCAAAGGCGTTTTTCACCACCTCAACGGTGACTTCGAACTGAATATTTAGGCAATTTTTCAATAATTTTAGAGAAATACAATGAATTCTTGTTTAGACAAGAAGGAGCCCCTTTCAAATACCCTGAAAGTCCGGTGTGCTCCATGAATCCTACCCGGGGGGCTGGAAATGATGCCCGTGCGACCAGCCGCGCCTTGTCAATGGTGCTCCTGATGGTGCTCATGTCAATGGCACCATTGCTGACGCTTCCAACGGTTTCGGCTCACGCTGAACCAAGTGGAGTCACATGGCCTCTTGAAGGTAGCAACGACACAGGATGGGTAACATTGGACGCTACTGGAGCCAATCAAACAACAGGAGCTCAAGCAACCGCAGATTGGAATCTGAGTTTTGCACCCGGTGCTGAATTATCAAACGTCACGCTTGAAGTTCGCGTCAGTGGAGCTGACGGGATGGTCATCGAGGAGCCACTTCTCGCTATTGAGGGAATGGGAACGAACCTGTTTGATTGGTCTGGTTATGGTGTGTTGGGTGAATCAAACCAGTTTGACAACGGTGCCGTGTATGAGGGGCGTTTGAACCCAAACAGCAACTCCAATGCGGGCTGGACGCTTCCGTCCGACGCTGAAATCACCGAGATGATCATTCAATCGCTTGCCCCAGTGGACCCAGCCGTTTCCCTAAGCATTGCCACGGTTTTCATCAACGATTACGCCATTCACCCTGATCTAGGACTCATGTATGTCGCTGCAAACAACGACCTGCTCATGCTTGACGCCAACTCAGACCCTACTGTCATTGACATGATCAGTTTTGAAGAGCATGAGGGAATTCATTCAATGGGCATCGACTTGCAATACAACACCATCCATCTTCTTGCAAATGACGGAACAATGCATGCGCTCTCCTTGAGCAATTCAAGTGCAATCATGGCAATGCCAGAGCCAACTCAATCGTTTGATGCCTTCTTACCCACAACCTCAGGAGACTACTACGGTGCCAACTCAGAAGGCGTCTCTAAGTGGGACGGCGCTGGATGGAACAGCGTCCAAACGATCTCAGGACAAATCGTGCCGGATTCGGCCACGACCATGCTCGAAGTTAACGGCATCCTCTACACTGCCTTTGATGGCGCCGGAGTGTTGAGGTACGACCTCGCAACCAACTCGCCGTTATCATCGTGGAACACCGGGAATACACTTCACTCTGATGATGTCACCACGATGGCGGTTTCCGGAAATCAACTTCTTCTTGGCTCATCCGATAACGGCCTCGCTCGTTTCGATTACGTTGCAGGATTCTGGCTTTCAACATGGTCTGCGTCAAACTGGCTTGATAGCGACGAAATTGCCGGCCTTGCCAGGGTTGACGACAACCTCTTCATTCTCAACGGAGATTCACTCCATGTTTACAACACCACAAACGGAGTCTTCGCAACATCGTACTCACTGTCGGACTTTGGCCTTAGCCAAGACGGCCAAAAAATGATGGTTTGGCCCAACGTCGGGCCCGCATCACCAAGCCAAACCGGCTTGCTCATAACCGATGGATGGGGCACATTGGCCCACCTCACTCCGAATCAAACGCCGCTGCTTCAAGGGAATATCAGCCTTGCAAGCGGCCCCGCAACGGACGAGATGTTGCACATTGTAGAAGTCAACGGCATTCTTTACATCGCAGGGGAATACCAAGGGGCTTCAACCATCAGCAGATACGATGTTGGCAATTCGGAATGGCTCACCCCAATCGGTTATGCGATGACGGAGATTTCTGCAATGGAAACCGACGGCACCGATCTGTTCGTAGCCTACAGAAGTGCAGATATCTCCCAACTTGCAAGCAACGGAACTCAAGTTGCCTCATGGTCATCGACCAATTGCTGGGACATCAGTTCAGAAATATTGAGCATAGATGTTGATGGAAGCCATGTCATTATCAGTCTGGAAGATGGTGGCTTCTCGATCATCAACCGTTCAAGTGGAGTTTGTATCCAATACGACACGACCAACGGAATACCAACCTCTCTGCTTGGAGATGCTGTACTCAACGGTGGAAAGGCGTATGTGGCCAGCGAAGATAAAGGAGTTCTACGCTACGATATTGCCAACGATTCTTGGTTGACACCTTGGGGCTCTACTGGCATTAACGGCGTTGATTATGCTGGCGTTGCTATGGTGGGGAATATTCTCCATCTTGGCCTTCAGGGATACGGCGTAGTTCGTAAAGACATCTCTACCGGGGAAATCCTTTCTCCAATTCTTGCAAGCGGAAGAAACGCCCCACTGCCTAGCAGCGAAATTTACGCCCTTGAAAGCGACGGTTCAAATCTTTACATCGGAACACAACAAGGTGCGCGAAAATGGGACGGTGCCCAAATAACAAACTTTGGCCAAGGAAGCAGTTGGGTGACGCGCCCCTCTCAATTCTTTGACTTTACCATCGATGGCGGCTCACTCTACGCGGGCACCAACATTGGTGTATGCAAATACACGTTGTCAACGCTAGCAGTCGTAGATTGTCAAAATGTGTACGACGGGATGCCCAACTGGGCCACCTACAGCGTCGGATACGACAACACCTACGTCTATGGTGGAACCACCAGTGGAGTGGGACTCATCACCAAGTCCAACTTCCAACATGATTACAACTGGGGTCAAGGAACCCAAACGGGCAATGCCCTTGTAGAAACAATGGGGGATATCGCTTACATCGGAACCGATGGTTTGGGCGTGTTGCGCTACAACATCACCTCCAACGAATGGCTAGTACCGTTCAATGAAGACAACGGTGTTCTCGATGGAGGCAATGACGATGTCACCGGACTTGTAGCAGACATCCGACAAAATTTACTCTGGGTCGGCGGCAATGATGGGTTCCAACTCATCAACGTCACCACGGGCGGTGAAGCATACGATATTGAGAAATCAAGCAGCCTCTACAGTGCAAACGGTGACCCTTACGGCATGATTATTCACAACAACATCATGTATTATCATTCTGGAACTGCCAGCGACGAAGTAAGCCGTCTTGATGTGTTCAACTTGACCAATGTAGGCGACCTGGACATTGGCGCACAGGTTGGGCAAAACGGAGGAGATATCGCTGGAATGAATCTGGTTGGAGACATCCTCATGACCAGTGTCGTTTCAGGGCAATGGTGGAATGCCGATGGTTCCGGGGGTATTGCAATGTGGAATACCACAAACAGTTCGTTCGCAAACAACATCCTTCCAACCGGCTCAATTGACCGCGTAACTTCCTATCGCACAAGCTCAGGAAACACCTGGGTTGCATGGGGCGAACTCAGGCTTGATCTCCATGCCCCCAACGGCACGCGGATTGGTTCATGGGACACCTACGAACTGCCAATTCGCGGCATTGTAGAATACGATGGTCACGTTCTCTTTGCTGCTGAAGATGGAATCCACCGCTACAACGAAACATCCAACCAATGGGCTGCAAAGTGGACCGCTGGTAACGGGCTGCCCACCAATGCAGGTACAATATTCTATGAATTGTGGACCGACGGTTCCAATCTCGTCGTTGGCGGTGCTCGCTTCCAAGGATGGGGTGGATTTGCTGAAGGGATTATCTCGCACCGTGACGGCACAGGTTCGTGGTCCTCCTACCCAGCCGATTCCTATACCAACATCCCCAATGGATACCCGATTTCCATGGAAATGTGCGGTGGTGCATTGAACATCGCCATGTTCAACAACAACGGCGGTATTGCTCGATTGGACCTTCAAAACCAAACTGCACTTTCAGGATTTGACCGTTCACAATTGGATGGAACCGCTCCCGCTTCTGTCACTTGTGACACTTCCGATACGCTTTACATCGGTTACTACAACGACAATCAACCCATCTCAAAATACAGTTTCTCATCCAATTCCTTCCTCACAAGTTTAACAACGGCAAGTCACAATCTCCCCAGTGACCGAATTTGGTACGATTCTCTCGCTCATGCAAACGGACAACTGATCGTCGGCCATGGACTCGGAAATTCAGGCTCCAACATCATTGGTGGCGGGTACTCAATCATGTCTTCCAACGGAGCAACAACGACACAAGCGAATGTCCAAGGCGGAGGCTCATCCGTAACCTCATTCCAGTGGCTTGGAGGCTCAACTGGATGGATGATGGGGCAAGCAGGTGGTTCATCGGGTTACAGCCACGTGTCCACCTTGTCAACCCTCGGCATGCAAAAAGTGGTTGACCTTCCCGGACTTGTAAGCGGTCAAATCACAGCAATGACTGGTAATTCCACTCATATTTGGGCCGCAACCGGCGGAATCGGGCAGGGTGGAAACGGAGCGAGCAGCGGGGCTGGACTTCTACAAGGAACCTTCCAGCCGAATGGCGATGTTGAATGGGAATATGGATGGACCATGGGTTCAAATTCCAGAGGTACTGATTTCCATCTTCAAGGAGACGACCTCTTCATTGCCACAACGCCCAGCGGTCTGATGAAGCTCGATGTCCTCAACAAGAATCTAATGCCAATCAATGGAGCACTCCATACTAAATTTGACCAAATGAAGCTTTACAACAATCACCTCATCATCGGATTGGCCGGTGAAGGAGGGAGCCCTCCTGGTGTACAAACATTTGACCTCAACAACCAACAATTTGACGTCGGCCGTCTTATCGCTGGCTTACCGTCAAACATCGTTAACGGATTTGACGCTTCAAGCAACATCATGTACATCGGAACCAATGGAGGTATTGGCCGATTTAATTACTCCACTTCGGATTGGATGGATTCCATAACAACCAGCAGCGGCCTTCAGAACAATGTTATCGAAGATGTTTTGGTCATCGGGACCAAAGCATACTTTGCTACGCCTTCTGGATTGATTATTTGGGATGAAATCACAGAAACATCCACTCTCATGGACACTTCAGACGGGCTCATGGCCACATCAACATGGGGCCTTACTGTCATCCCAGCGAACACACCCGGAGCAAGCCCTGTTCTCGTCTTGAGTCACGATGGTCGTGGGGCTGACCGGCCTGGAGTCACAATGATCGATTCGGGAACCATGCAAGTCATTTCAACACACAGATTTGACCAACTTCCTTCCAATACCGTTACTGCCCTCACCAACGATTGGTGGGGCCTGCACATCGCGTCGGATGTCGGGCCAATGACGCATTGGAACGCCTCAAGTACAACCTTCGAAGACGGTTTAGCATCCTATCAAACACCAACATGGCCTGTTGATGGAATGATGAGCAACGGCGACGAACTTATCGCATTCGGCAGTACATCCGCTACGCTGAGCGAATCTCGAACGACGGGGCATGCTCGCCTCACATCATTCAACCAAGGTGACATCACCGACGGCATCGTTACAGGAACGCATGTCTGGGTAACGACCCCCGAAGGTTTAGTCGGTTGGCAAACCAACGGCCAATACACTGAAGTTGAGGATTACACGATGAGAAGGGCACACCCATTGACTGTTCGAGCCCTCACAAACAGCGGAGGAACGAACATTACAACGATGACCCATCCTGGCGTGGACATAACGCTGGTCGATCCAACTGGCCCTTACGCTCTCGATGGAACACAGGGGACTGCGGGTGCTCACGGACTGCTGTTCCAAACGGTGCCTTTGGTATTCACTTCCCCCGCAAATGGAGCGGCAATATGGGCGAAATCGGTTTCTCTCAAATACGATGCTACGCTCGATATCAGTCAAGACCCAAATCTGGGCTCAACGCTTCAAATGGCTGTTGACAATGGTCTGCTCTACGACAACACTCGCCATGTCCAACTTCGTCTGTACTCTCCCTCAAACGGTTCTATGGAAGCAAGAATTACCTACGATTACATTCGCACAGACACCCCTGTTGACATGGAAGGTCTTGAAGACCGTCCAGATGACGGTGGAAGCACATTGACTGCGTCTTGGTCTTTGGTTCACGATGAAGACTTTGCTCGGTACCTGGTGTTCCTTAATGAGGGACCTTGGTCAACCCTTCCAGACGAACTGGCATTGATGGGGCAAACACCTGACAAAACCGTTTCTCTACACAGTCGCCTCAGTGCCGACATTGAAACTGCCAACGGCCAGCCTCTCATAGACGGGGCCGACTACTACGCAGTCGTCGTTGTAGAATACACGGATGGTCGATGGGGCGAAGTATCAGCACCATTTGGCCCAGCCTCACCTTCTGATGAAGTTCCAAGTGCGCCCCTTTGGGCAACCGCGAGCGCCATGGGAAGCAACGGAGAAGACGGTGACCTTGAACTTGAATGGGCACGATGTACTGCAATTGACCTTGCGCAAACCAATGTCTATGTTTCAACCTCCATCATGACCGATGCCTTGGGTCTATCACCCAAAGAATCCTACCTTCCGAACAATGGAAATCAAAGCATTATTTCACTCACGCCGGGTCTACCAGTGTGGCTTGGATTCACGTGTGTTGATGAAGCCGGACAGGAAAATCTCTCCGATGTCACCATCGTTGGCCCGGTCGTTCCGACCGGCGAACTCAACGATAACCAAGCCCCAGATCCAATTGAAGGAACTGGAGCCGCCGACATACCTGATGATGAAGGAGGGCGTGTCTCGGTGTATTGGAACCAAAGTTTGGCTGAGGATTGCGCGTTCTACACCGTCTTCATGAAGCAAGGCGGGAACAGTGCAGAGGAGTCGGTTTCTATCGGAACCGTTAATGGTTTTTCCCAAGCAGCTGTCATCAATTCCTGTGAAGACACCGAAGCAACCATCACATCGTTGGACGGCGTACCGCTTATTGACGGCCAAATCTATTCCGTAGGTGTCGTTGCCTACGATGTGTGGCTGAACGGAAACATCGATGAGGTTCGACTTGTCACCGTCACTCCCTTCCAGAACATCATCGGTTCAGGAACTGCTCCAGAGCGAATCACATCCCTCTTGGCCTTCGACCACGCAAACGATGACGGAACAGCGATAGATGTTGTTTGGACGCCGTCTGGTGCGGACGACTTTGCCTCATACACCGTATGGGTTGCAGATCAACCTGTTAGTGACTTGGCCATTGCATACGCTACTTTTGGAACAAACCCTGATGTCTGCGGTTGCTTCACCTTCAACAAGCAATGGATCGATGAAAGAACCAACCCGATTGAACTCACTATTTCAACCGCCTTGTACGGAACCAACGGCGAGACAACGGGCCTCTCTTCCTCAACGCCTCAACTGATACAACCTGGAATTGAACTCTATGTTGCAGTAACCGTTCATGATTTGAAAGGGAACGTTCACCTCACTGACCTAACACAAGCCACGGTGACTCCAATCGATAACGTCAACGACAACACGCCACCTGACCGCTTGAATGATATCGAATTAACCGACCGGCCAAACGACGATGGAAGCGCAGTTCTCTTGGACTTTGAATTGTCAACAGCGGATGATATTGCACACTACGATGTCTACGCAGCGACCTTTGAATTTGATGGAACCAGTCAAAATGGGCAAGCACTCTCAAGCATTGCTAAATTAGGACGCAACCCTACACTTCCACTCACCATTGAGGTGGTAGAAGGCGATACCCCAGTCATTGCTGGTCAAGACATATGGGTCGCTGTAGTAGCAGTCGATACTTCAGGCAACGCACACACCACCAACCTCGTAGTGATTAAGGGGCAGTCAATTGATGATGGAGTTACTGATTTGGGCAGTTATCTGCCCGATATCGAAGGAATCACCGCCTCATGGAACGAAGAAACCAGCATATTGGTAGAATGGGAACACTCCACCGATGCGCAAGTACGTGGCTACCAAGTCTACATTTCTGACGAATCGTTTGAGGACATCGCTGATGCTACAATGATTGGAGATGTCAAGGCTTCCAACTCCTTCTTGATTACTCCAAAACTCTTCGAGGAACTCGACAACAGCACTGCGTGGTATGTAGCTGTCACACCTTACGATGAAAGTGTGAGTAAGGAAACGGTCTCTGCGTTCAAACTCAATGCCTTCGGCAAGGACGGGACAACCGATGATGGAGGAGAAGATGCGGGTCAATTATCACTTGAATCCCTCCTCACTGGACCCAACTTGATTGCAGCGGGAATGCTCATCATCGTACTTCTCTTGCTTGTACTCGTTGTTCGCTCGAGAGGAAACAGCAACCGTCGCTCAAAGAATTGGGAGCTGCAAGAAGCCACTTGGGGCATTCAAGACCAAGGCTGGGGAAGTACGCCGGCAGAAGCGCCTCCAGCGCCTCCTCAAGGTGTCTCACAACAACAAGCAACTGACATCTATGCCGCTGCAGAACAAATCCAAACCGGCAATTATGGAAGAGAGGTATACCAGGCACCGCAACCGGTGTTGCGTCCGCAACAAGTTTCCAGTGATACATTTGATGCATTGCTTGGTGAGTCAAGCGCGCCTCCTTCTCCGCAAATTGATACATCGTTCCTTGATGACCTGCTGTGAGGAGAATGCATGACTCAGATTACGGGTCCTCGCGATGAGGTATTCACGACAGCTATTGTCAACAGCAGTGGACAAATAGCCGACCGCCCCGCTCATCTTGAACGCATGAAGGCCCACGCAAAACGCCTGCGAATATCGCTTCCTGAATCGTTCCCAGAAGTAAGAGCTGCTGAAGAGGACGACCAACTCGTGCGTATTTCCTATTCAAGCGCTTCAGGATGGGGCGTGCAACACCGTCCGTTTGGCATACGTAATGAAGAGGTGGATGCAATATCAATCGTTGCGCCTCGTTGGAATACGAAAACCAACGGATGCAAGCATGGTGATTGGGCGCCTTACACGGATGCTCGAATCATGGCGGAAAAGGCTGGTTGTGACGTCGCTCTTTTTGTTCACGAACATGCCCTTATCGACAGCGACCGCGGCACACCAATATTGCTTGATGAAGACGGTACGGTGTGGCTGCCAACACAGGAAGATGGGGGGGTTGATGGGATCACTGCGTCGATTTTAGAGGCTCAACTACCCGATGCTGGACTGCCTGTTGTTAGAGGGAGATTGAACGAACGGCTTGTTGCCCGCTGCCATGAATTGCTCGTGGTTGGTTCGGGCCTTGGGGTGTGCAGAATCGCCTCAATTGATGGTGAAACCATCGGTGAAACCACTGTCTTATCCAAACGATGTCAAAAAATTATCAACCAACATTTTACCCAAGAGGCCACCTGGTCCTAGATGGGGCGATAGCATGTCGGTGAATCTAACCGAGATTTCTACCCGATTAAGCCATCAGGATTTAATCGGCAATACGGCATTTCGACACGGTTCGCCAAACCGAATAATGTTGATTTCAGGCGGTCCTGAGTCGCACCTTGCAAAATGGTCCATGTTGGCTGCGCCCTCCAAAATGCGCGCAGTGGTTCGGCAACCTTCTCGGGAAGCGATGCCGGCCGCTTCGCCTCATTCACCAATTTCAGGCGACCTTGCCTTGATTGAAAATAAATGTGACTTGAGAGCAGAAGTTGAAGAATGGAAACACGGAAGTTGGTACCACAGCGTAACCCTCATCGCATCTGATGTGGAAGACCTACTGGATAAATTGCAAACGATTACCCCTGTTGAAGAATTCTCCCTACCTGCCTGCGAAGGCATGCCAAAAAGGCCGTTTTGGTCCGGAGCAATGGCGTACGATATGATGCAGTGGACACAACCACTTCTGCTACAACACCCCCCAAAAGATGGAGCGCTATTGAGCATCATGTGGCTGGTCGAAGGCGGTGTTTTGCACGAACGAAGCAGTGACGAACTCCGTATCTTTGGCGTTGATTCCTCTTGGTCCAATCTCGCAAAAGATGCGTTGCTCGCTCCAGCAATGGATCTAAGACCTTACGACCCTCCAAGAATGGATGAATCTACAACTCACTCCGATGAGGCGCACATAGCCAACATTGAACGCGTAAAAGAAGGGATTGTTGCAGGACAGGTGTACCAGGTGAATGTTGGAAAACATTGGAAGGGACCGATTGGCCATCCGTTTGAGGTCTTCAAGCATTTAACCCAGATCAACCCATCACCATATGCAGTTTATCTCGAAGCTACAGACCTCGGGTTTGCCATCGCAAGTTCGTCACCTGAATCCTTACTCGATTGTGATGAAAACACCATACGGTCTTCGCCAATCAAAGGAACATGCTTGCAAGGGACGTCCCCTGAGGAAGCCGCCGACCTAAGAAATGCAATGATCAACGACGAAAAAGAACGGGCGGAGCACCGAATGTTGGCCGACCTCATGCGAAACGACCTCTCGGCGGTCTGCAAGGTAGGCTCGGTGGGAATCAGTCGATTTGATGTTGAAGTGTACTCCAATGTCCAGCACCTCGTTAGCCACATTACCGGCCAATTCCGCCCCGAACAGAATGGGAAAACCGCATTTCAATCCATGTTCCCTGGCGGGTCCATCACAGGTTGCCCACGAACGATGGTATGTGCCGTCATCGATGAATTGGAGCAGTATCCACGTTCGTTTTGGACAGGTTCGGCCGGTTGGGTTGATGTCCACAGTGGTGCGTCTTCTTGGAACATCTTGATACGAACTCTCGAGGCTCACAAAACCTCAACAGGCTGGAGAGGGAGTATTGGGGCGGGAGGTGGCATAACCATCGCCTCAAATGCAAAAAAGGAAGTTTCTGAAGCCGCTTGGAAAGGTGCTGCACTCCGAATCGCCACTGGATGGATGGAGGATAATGAGGGTAATGTCCCACGCGGCGAACTTGAAATTCATCCGATTGCCCATCGGGAGCAGATGCCTGTTTCTTCGAGAGGGGCCACGATACAAACTCTTCAACAATGCATCGAAACAGGAAGCGCGTGTGGGGTTCTCTTCGTCGACAACTTGGACTCATTTTCCCTCAATGTTGCTGATGTAATTGCTCAATGTGGGCATGACGTTACCGTTCTTTCTGGGCGAGGGAAAAAGGCAGATCTGTTGGCCGACCCATCTGCGCTGTTTGACCTCATGGACAGGCTTCAACCAACACACATCGTTCTTGGACCTGGCCCGGGCACTCCCGAGGACGTCCCGTTGACAATGGCGTTTGCCCACCATGCACTGGCAGGACAACTTGCTGTACCGGTTCTAGGAGTTTGTTTGGGCCATCAAGCACTGGCACTTGCCGATGGCATGGAAGTGATTCCTTCCCCTCATGGCCCAGTTCATGGCGTTCCGGTTCGTATTGAACATGAAAATACAGGCGTCTTCCGTGGTTCGCAGTCCCCTGGAACATACACGCGATACAATTCTCTGATTGTGAACGAACTTTCGGACCATGCACTCGTTGTCAACGCTCGAGAAGTCGATTCATCCTTGGTGATGGGGCTTGAACATCCGTCTTATCCAATCCACGGAACCCAATTCCATCCCGAATCAATCGGTTCACCCGAAGGAAGTGCACTCATTCAAGAATTCCTTCGGATTTCATCGGATGGTTGAAGAATCCCTTGACATTGGACAACATGAGGGAACACCATGCCAACATGCCGACTCTGTGGAAGCACCTACCCCCGTGAATTTTTCATTCATGGAAATGGGCCACGAACCCAAGTCTGTGCTCGTTGTGGATTGGAGCAGGGATTG
>MDTC01249975.1_pt1 | contig 22819 bp, 19 predicted proteins | sample 811181 | NCBI WGS metagenome assembly MDTC01 (sample SAMN05326644, study PRJNA326480) | marine metagenome | isolation source: seawater | place: Pacific Ocean: North | collected 2011 | reverse complement strand
TGCCAACCTCTACAGGCTCGGCCTGGGTGTCGACAAGAACGACGACAAGGCGCTTAAATATTATTTAGGCGTGGCCGAGGGCGACTACGCACTTGCCTTTGTCCCAATTGGTGTTATGTATATGGAAGGACGCGGAGTTAGCAGAAGCTACGCTGAGGGCATTCAATGGCTGTGCAAGGGAATAGACAATGGCATCGTCGAAGCCAACTATCATGTTGCCCAGGCTCTGGAGCAGGGGCACGGTGTGGAGCGTGACTTCAAGGAAGCTGCAAGGCTATATCACGTTGCCGCGATGCAGGGTCACGGGAAAGCGCAGAACTCACTAGGCTACTTGTATCGCAGGGGCGCCGGTGTTGAAAAGGACTTCATGGAGGCCGTAAAGTGGTACAGGCTAGCAGCGGACCAGGGTGTGAACCAGGCTGCCAACAGGTTGGCGTGGCTACTGGCAACCTGTCCAACCAGGGACGTCTGTAATGGAGATCTTGCGGTTGAGCTGGCAGAAACCGCGGTTCGTGAAAAAAACCGTCAGCAATCTTGATTCTCTCGCCGCTGCCTATGCAAGGGTTGGAGAATTCGACAAGGCGATCACGACGATTGGGCGAATCATGCAGATGAAGAATACCAGGCAATCAAAATATACTGGCTGGTTGGACCTGTATGAACAGGGAATCCCATACCAGCTTTAAGTTGGCAGTTGGTTTTTTCCGCTGGTGGACTTGGTCTCGATCGGCTGAAAGGCGATGAGAGTTCTTCAGGCATCGACCAGACGGACTGCGCTTTCTGAAAGGAATGCCTGAATGTTATCAGCCATTTGAAGAACCAGCCGTTGTCTGGATTCGAGTGCTCCCCAGGCATTGTGGGGAGTCACGATCAGGTTGTCCTTACACGCATTCGTAAGCAGATCACTTTCTGGTGGTGGTTCGGTTTCAAGGACATCAACCGCAGCGCCGGCAATAAGATTTGATGAGAGCGCCTGCAACAGGTCTGGCGCATTTACCAGACCACCGCGGGCGGTATTGATAAGAAAGGCAGACGGCTTCATTTTTGAGAGGTTGGAACTATTAATAAGATTTTCAGTTGTCGAGGTGAGTGGGCAATGCAGGCTAAGGTAGTCCACCTCTTGGATGAGTTCATCAAAAGGCAGTCGGTTAGGCAGTTGTTCACCATGTTTCTGTGCGATGAGAATCTTCATCCCAAAGGATTTTGCGACACTAGCCACGGCGCTGCCTAATTCACCAAAACCAACTATCCCAAGCGTTTTTCCACTCAATTCTGATATTGGATGATCAAGCAGGCAGAATACAGGGGCCTGCTGCCAAGCACCTGCTTTAACATCACGAATGTAGGCCGGCAGGTTTGTTGCCAGTGCCAGCATCAGGCTGATGGTATGCTGAACCACGGAAGGTGTAGCATAGGCCATCGCATTACAAACCGTGACATTCGCCTTTTTCGCGCTATCAAGATCAATATTATTGGTTCCCGTCGCCATCACACTAATCAACCTCAGCTTTCTCGCTGCGGAAAAGGTTTCGCTTGTAAGTGGGGTTTTGTTGCTGAGAACAATGCTGGCATCCCTAACCCGCTCTAGCGTTTCCCCTGGTCCGCTGGTTCCGTAGACCTGCCATTCATCCAGTAGATCTGTAACCGGCGATAAATCAATTTCGCCGAGGCTGTCTGCATCTAGAATCACGCCTTTCATTGGTCGTCACTTATTGCTTAATCAAGCGGACAATCATACGCTTTTTACTGCGCCAGGGGATGAGTCGGGAAAGTGGTGAGACAAGGCGAAATTACCTTAAATCACGGTTGATTTTGTGGTTCCAGCTGGACGCCGGCGAGCTGAACCCCCAGTGTTCCTATTGGTATACTGAAATTCATCCTCGAACCATCCTGAAGGATCTCAATATCAATATAGCTTCCGATCTCGCCTTGCAATGTGGCTGATCGAATATCCCTCCAACGCATGATTCTCTGGTCGTTGTAGGTGAGGATGATATCTTCACTCTGCAGGCCAATCATTTCAGCGGGTGATCCAGATAAGACTGATGTTACCTTCACTCGATTACTCTGACCGCTCGCAAAAAGATAATTATCGTATGCATCGTCGCCCGCCTCTGTGCGCAGCACCACTCCATTTTGATTCAGCTCCTCAAGTTCGTCAGCGTACTGTTGCCTGGCAGAACTATCTGCTCGCTCGATGAGGTTCCCCAGTTGCAGGCGGCGATAATCCTGCTGGCTGATTCGCTGCAATATGTCGTCCGCCCTATCCGTGATGATGCCCGCGGTTATCAGATTCTCCCTCGTTGAGGTCCCGGCACGATCAATAGGGGAGCGCCGTCGGCCTGTTTCCCCAGTACCCGCATCTTCATCAGTATTTTCAGGTGAAGACCAGGGTTTTCAGACCTGCTTGGCATGAGAACTGTTGACTCGATCTGGTGCAGACGTTCCTGTAACCGATCAAGCCTGGCAACTAAAGCTGCATCATTTTGCGGATTTACGGGTTCTGATGTGCGCACACCTGACTCCTCGTCGAGGGGTGAACCACGAAAGAAATAATGGCCAGCGACCCCGCCCAGGAACCCAACGGTCATGGACAGGATTATCGTAGCTATATGTATTTTCATGGCAGAACCCTCAGGTAATCATAGGTATTGATTACAGCTTGGATAGTTCACTCGCAGATTCAGAAATTATCAGGCTATGCCTGTGAAAATTTGTGCAGCCCTCATATGCCGAAACTCACACCAGGCTGGTGGAAAATAGGCCGTGGCGTTTCGCAGCACAGTTTGTGGTCGCGACTTCAAATAGACGTGACATAGTGGGCATGCTAACAAGCCCTCTATGTCGTCGGACAATCCGACTAGGCTAAGTCAGGGAAGTTTGTGGCAATGGCGTTGTTCCACTCTTCCGTGCGCTGCGTATGGGCTTCCAGAAGCTCGTCAACGTCTCCACTGATGCTGATGCTGACAATTTCGTCACCCTGTACTACAGCGTTGACGACATCCTGGTCAGCCGATGAATCAACCTGACCAAAGATAGAATGCATACCATCGAGGTGGGGTGTTGGCACGTGAGTAATGAAGAACTGGCTACCATTAGTACCAGGACCAGCATTTGCCATAGAGAGTTTGCCGGGTGCGTCGTGTATAAGAGAGGGGTCAAACTCGTCTTCGAACTGATATCCCGGACCGCCCGTGCCAGTGCCCGTAGGACATCCACCCTGAATCATAAACTGGCTGATGACTCGGTGAAAATTTAAACCATCATAGTATTTCTTGCCTGCAAGGTTGATAAAACTAGCGACCGTAACCGGTGCTTGTTCAGGGAACAGGGTGATGTTTATTAGTCCTTTGCTCGTTTCGATAACTGCGGAAATATTCAATGGTGATCCTTCTGGTAGTAAAAATTTGTAGTAGTAAAAGTTAGCAGTAGCAAAAATTAGTAGCGGTAAGGGTTAGCAGTAGCAAGAATCAGGTCGTGTTGGCACCGAACGTGGTCCGGTAATGAAATACTTACCGGCCTTTGACGTCAATGTAGTCTCTTTGCGTAGGACCGAGATAAAGTTGCCTCGGCCTGCCTATTTTGTATGGGGCTGACAGCATCTCATCCCAATGTGAGATCCAGCCAGGCATGCGACCAAGGGCAAACAAGGCGGTAAACATCGTCGTTGGGATACCCATTGCTTTAAATGTGATACCCGAGTAGAAATCAATATTTGGATAGAGCTTCCTATCAATGAAGTAGTTATCTTCCCTGGCAATTTTCTCTAGTTGCATGGCCACTTTGAGCAACGGGTCATTGTCTGCGCCCTGTTCATGCAATACGGCGTGGCAACTGGCCTGCATAACCGTGGCTCGCGGGTCAAAATTCTTGTACACCCGGTGGCCGAATCCCATTAGTCTGAATGGATCGTTTTTGTCCTTCGCCTTGTTAACGTACTCCTGCACCCTTGACTCGTCTCCAATTTCCTCCAGTACCCTCAGTACAGCTTCATTGGCACCGCCATGAGACGGCCCCCAAAGGGCAGCGATTCCAGCAGCTATCGCTGCGTATGGATCTGCTTCTGTTGAGCCGGCAAGGCGAACGGTTGATGTTGAAGCATTCTGTTCGTGGTCGGCGTGTAGGATAAATATCCTGTCCATTGCGTCAGAAAGTGTGGCACTGACGCTGGAGGGCTCCCCAGGTTCACCGAAGCACATGTTGAGAAAATTCTCTGCATAGCCTATTTCGGGATCGGGTTCAATGAATGGCACCCCAATGCTTTTTCGGTAGGTCATCGCGGCGAGGCTTGGTATCTTGGCAATAAGCTGCATTGCAGATTCACGACGATGTGCCGCATTGGATACGTCGAGATCGTCGTGATAGAGAGAAGCGAGTCCACCGATTGCTGCACATAGCATCGACATGGGGTGCGCGTCTTTCGTGAAACCATCGAAGATATGTTTGAACTGATCATCAATGGGCATGCGGGCATTGATGTCTTGGACAAAGCCCGATAGTTGGGTCTCGTCAGGCAACTCGCCATCCAGGAGCAGGTAGCAAACTTCCATGAAGCTGGACCCTTCGGCCAACTGTTCAATGGGATAGCCCCGGTAGGTGAGAATTCCCGCTTCACCGTCAATGTATGTGATGCGAGATTCGCAGCTTGCGGTGGAGAGAAACCCAGGGTCAAAGGTATAGATCCCCTCGGAAATCAGCCCACGAACGTCTACCACGTTTCGCCCCGCAGCGGCTTCGAGCACTGGCAAATCTATTGTCTTGCCATCAATGGTAATTTCAACTTTCTGCTTCATCTGGAAACTCCGCTGTATGCAGGACGCCCTAAAACGAGCAAACAACATTGCTAAAACTAATTACAGGGTGAGGGCTATATGAAAGCAAAAGACGTCCAACTTGTAAAGCTTGACTAATGGCAGCTTCAGCTTGAGCGGCGTTTGTTTTTTATGTGTAAACTCTCTATTATTCCAGTTGTGGTGCGGCCTCTAGGTTAACCACTCGTATCAGCTTTCACCCTTAGAGAATATTTGTGAAGAAAGATTCTCGACCTATAAACGTCGGTATTTCAGACCTCCTGGTGTTCGGGTGGCCTTTGCCTGCGCTTACATCTATTACACATCGCATAAGTGGTATCGTCCTGTTCGTTGGTATTGGTTTCGCCCTGTATGGGCTTGATGTATCACTCGCATCTGAGTCTGGCTTTGCCGATTTACAGGCGATGATGGCATCCCCCATTGGCAAGTTCATTACCTGGGGTTTGGTATCCGCATTGGCCTATCACCTGGTGGCCGGTACAAAGCATCTGATGATGGACCTCGGTATTGGTGAGACACTTGAAGGTGGGCAGCGCGGGGCAAAACTCGTCATTCTCTTTTCAACAGCTTTAATTTTGCTTGCCGGCTACCTGATCATCTAGCATCACCGAAAGGAATCAAATGTCTACGCAGATAACAAATTTTAGCCGTAATGGTGTGTCGGACTGGCTAGTGCAGCGGGCTACGGCGGTCATTTGTGCGGTCTATGCAATTGTCCTAGTTGGCTACCTGCTCCTCACACCGGAAATAACCTATCAGCAATGGAAGGATCTGTTTTCCCATACGGGCATGCAGATATTTACCCTGATTACCCTACTGGCAATCTGTGCACATGCGTGGATCGGCATGTGGACGACGGGAACCGATTATCTTCGTGTCCACACCATGGGTGAGGGCGCAGACAGGGTAAGGTTCATTTATCAGATAATCTGCATCCTGGTCCTTTTTGTTTACCTTACATGGGGTTTTAAGATCCTCTGGGGGAGTGCGTGAGTAAAACACCAGTTCTGGATTTTGATGCCATCATCGTTGGTGGTGGTGGTGCGGGCATGCGGGCGGCGCTTCAGCTTGCAGAATCCGGTCGCAATACTGCCGTTATTTCCAAGGTCTTTCCAACCCGTTCACATACGGTTTCTGCCCAGGGCGGGATAACCTGTGCCATTGGCAGCGATGACCCCGAGGACAACTGGCTCTGGCATATGTATGACACGGTCAAGGGATCAGACTACATTGGCGACCAGGATGCTATCGAATATATGTGTAGTGTCGGACCCGAGGCAGTCTATGAGCTTGAACACATGGGGCTGCCCTTTTCGAGAACAGAATCTGGCAGAATTTATCAACGGCCATTCGGTGGCCAGTCCAAGGATTTTGGCAAGGGTGGCCAGGCCGCCAGGACATGCGCGGCCGCTGACAGAACCGGTCACGCACTGTTGCATACCCTATATCAGGGCAACCTGAAGGCGGGATCAGTCTTTTTTAGTGAATGGTTTGCCGTTGACTTGGTGAAGAATGCTAATGGCGCGATAGTGGGCGTGATGGCCATCTGCATGGATACCGGTGAGGTTTACTATATACGAGCGCGGGCAACAGTTCTGGCAACCGGTGGTGCCGGCAGAATTTACCAGTCCACGACCAACGCATTGATGAATACGGGTGATGGGCCAGGTATGAGCCTGCGAGCCGGGTTTGCTGTTCAGGATATCGAGATGTGGCAGTTTCACCCGACGGGTATCGCTGGAGCGGGTGTACTGGTAACTGAAGGGTGCCGTGGTGAGGGTGGTTATCTCATTAACAAGGACGGCGAACGCTTTATGGAGCGCTATGCGCCGAACGCCAAGGACCTGGCCGGCAGAGATGTCGTTGCGCGCAGCATGATTCTTGAGATTTTGGATGGCCGCGGAGCAGGTGAAAATGGCGACCATGTATATCTGAAGCTCGACCATCTGGGCGAGGAAATTCTGCATTCCCGTTTGCCTGGTATTGTGGAACTTTCAAGAACCTTTGCTCATGTTGATCCCGTTAAAGAACCGATCCCGGTTGAGCCAACATGTCACTATATGATGGGCGGCCTGCCAGCCAACATCCACGGTCAGGTAATCAGCCCGGATGTTGATGGCAATGATCAGATCGTGGATGGGCTCTACGCAGCCGGTGAAACCGCGTGTGTCTCGGTCCATGGTGCGAATCGCCTTGGCGGTAACTCTTTACTGGACCTGGTGGTATTCGGGCGAGCTGCCGGGTTGCATATCATTCAGGCACTCAGTGAAGGTGTGGATTCCCTAGATGCCTCCGAATCAGATCTGGATGCGGCGCTGGCGAGACTTCGTCGATGGGACGAGTCGGATACGGGTGGCGAGAGTGTTCCCAAATTGAAGAAAGAACTGCAGTCTTGCATGCAGCTGAATTTTGGTGTGTTCAGGAAAGAAGAGCCGATGCAGAAAGGCATCGAAAAACTCGCTGAGTTACGTGAACGTATAGCCAATGCGAGCTTGGGGGACAAGAGTTCCGCATTTAACACTGCCCGATTGGAAGCCCTTGAATTGGATAATCTGCTCGAAGTGGCTGAAGCCACTGCTATCTGCGCTGAGGGGCGCAAAGAGAGCAGGGGAGCCCACGCCAGAGATGATTATCAGGATCGTGACGATGAGAACTGGTTAGTACATTCTATATACCAGCCTTCGAACAAGCAGTTGTCAAAAAGAAAGGTCAATATGGAGCCAAAGACGGTTCCCACTTTTGAGCCCATGACCAGGACTTATTAGGAATTCGGAGGTAACCAATGCTAGTGAGTCTGTATCGATATAATCCTGACAAGGACAGCGAACCTTATATGCAGGATATTGATCTTGAAGTTCCAGCCGGTAAAGATCTAATGGTGCTGGATGTACTGGAGCTGTTGAAGGAAGGCGATGCAACTGTTTCTTACCGTCGTTCATGCCGTGAGGGCGTATGCGGCTCCGACGGCATGAATATGAACGGTAAGAATGGCCTGGCCTGCATGACCCCAATTTCAGAGGTTGTAAAATCAGATAAGCTGACGCTGCGTCCACTCCCGGGGTTGCCGGTTATCCGAGATCTTGTGGTCGATATGGAGCAGTTCTACAACCAATATAAGAAAATAGACCCCTTCCTCATCAATGATGAGCTGCCACCGGGCAAGGAACGCCTACAATCACCAGAGGATCGCGAGAAACTAGACGGACTCTACGAGTGCATCCTTTGCGCCTGCTGCTCCACTTCCTGTCCCACATTCTGGTGGAATCCAGACAAGTTTATTGGCCCTGCAGGGCTCCTACAGGCCTATCGTTTCCTGGCTGACAGCAGGGATACAGCGACCGAAGAGCGCCTGTTAAAGCTTGAAGACCCTTTTAGTATCTTTCGCTGCCGTGGCATCATGAACTGTGTCAGCGTTTGCCCTAAGAACTTGAATCCGACCAAGGCTATTGGCCATATTCGGAATATGCTGCTGGAGAGGGCTGTATAGCGCCTTCGCATAGGGCGTCGAAATTATGTAGTATTCCTTTTTCTGAATCCCAATTCAGTCTCCAGAGAGATCATTATGGATGATAGCATCATGGAGCAAATGTGGCTTAGCGGCCATATTTCGGGCGGTAATGCTTCTTACGTGGAAGAACTCTACGAAGCCTACCTGAAAGATCCATCAGAAATACCGGATCAGTGGCGGAGCTACTTTGAGACCTTACCCGTAGTTGAAGGGGCTCTCGCGCCTGATATCTCCCACGCGACTGTACGCGATCACTTTCTCTTGCTTTCCAAGAACCAGTCACGGGTCGCCCCTGTTTTCGCCAGCAGTATTTCCAGCGAATACGAACGCAAACAATTTGCAGTAAGTGAATTGATAAATAGTTATCGGCGCGCAGGACATGGCAAGGCGAAACTTGACCCGCTGGAACTGGAAAATCAAAGCGCAGTAATGGCGCTCGAACTGGATTATCACCATCTGTCGGCAGCGGATCTTGATACTCGCTTTCAGACTGGCAACCTCTTTTTTGGTGATGCTGAAGCTTCGCTGCGGGAAATTGTTGAAGTACTAGAGAAAACCTACTGCGGTTCTATCGGTGCCGAATACATGCACATCATAGATGAAATTGAGCAGATGTGGGTACAACAAAGAATGGAAGGGGCAAGATCCAAGCCCTCGTTCGGAAATGGCATTAAGCGCCGTATACTTGATCGTTTGATCGCCGCTGAAGGCCTTGAGAAATACCTTGGCACCAAATACCCAGGGACGAAACGGTTTGGCCTTGAAGGTGGTGAAGCCTTTATCCCGTGCCTCGCTGAACTGATTCATCGTGCCGGGTCGGCTGGAGTAGTCGAATCAGTGATTGGAATGGCGCACCGCGGGCGGCTCAATGTACTGGTTAATTTGTTTGGCAAGGACCCTGCTGATCTTTTCGACGAGTTTGAAGGGCGCTATGAGCCAGGTACCGGTTCAGGTGACGTCAAATATCATCAGGGCTTCTCGTCCAATTTGATGACACCCGGTGGTGAAATGCATCTGGCGCTTGGGTTTAATCCCTCACATCTTGAAATTGGGGCACCGGTAATCGTGGGTTCGGTGCGAGCAAGAATGGATCGTCGAGAAGATGATGTAGGAGACAAGGTCCTGGCGATCAACGTGCACGGTGATGCAGCTTTTGCCGGGCAGGGTGTGGTCATGGAAACCTTCCAGATGTCACAGACAAGAGGGTTCTACTCTGGCGGCACCATACACGTCATAATAAACAACCAGATTGGCTATACCGTCAGTGAGCGGGAAGACGCGCGTTCAACGCGCCACTGCACCGAGATAGCCAAGATGGTGCAGGCGCCTGTATTCCATATTAATGGAGATGATCCGGAGGCTGTTCTATTTGTTTCCCAAATGGCGCTTGACTATCGAATGGAGTTCAAAAAGGACGTTGTGATTGATATCGTCTGTTATCGCCGGCGTGGACACAATGAGGGGGACGAGCCATCTATTACCCAGCCTGTCATGTACCAGCGAATCCGCAAGCACCCCACGACCATGGCGCTATATGCGCAGAAAGTGATTGCTGATGGCGCCATTGATGAAAAGGACTTTCAGTCGCGAATAGAGGCATATCGGAATCTACTCGATGAAGGTCACGCTGTTGCTTGGGATTACTTGAAGGAACCTGATGCCTCCTCATTCGTTGATTGGCAGCCTTACCTTGGTCATGAATGGGATGACGCGGTTGATACGACTTTCAATATCAAGGAATTTCAGTCTCTTGCCGGTAGCCTTGGCAAAATACCGGAGGGATTCGTCTTACAAAGGCAGGTTGCAAAAATTCTGGAAGATCGCAGAAAAATGGCAGCCGGTGCGCTGCCCATTAATTGGGGTTGTGCGGAGGTTTTGGCTTATGGAAGCCTATTAGCTCAAGGGTTCAAAATCAGGATTACGGGCCAGGACGTAGGAAGAGGGACCTTCTCTCATCGTCATGCCGTACTCCATGATCAAAAAGAAGGCGGAACTTTTACTCCCCTCAAGACTATTGGCGAAATGAAAAATCAGTTCGTGCTGTTTGACTCGCTTCTTTCTGAAGAAGCGGTGCTGGCATTTGAATATGGGTATTCTCAAACCAGTCCAAATACGATGGTAGTCTGGGAAGCGCAATTTGGAGATTTTGCGAATGGAGCACAGGTTGTCATTGACCAGTTCATTACCAGTGGCGAGCACAAGTGGGCTCGATTATCTGGGTTGGTCATGCTGCTTCCCCATGGTTACGAAGGGGCAGGCCCCGAGCATTCCTCAGCGAGGTTGGAGCGATACCTGCAATTGTGCGCTGAGCATAATATCCAGGTTTGTGTACCAACGACTCCTGCACAGATATTCCACCTGTTGCGCCGCCAGATGATCCGAAAGTATCGAACGCCACTAATTGTCATGACACCGAAAAGCCTACTTCGCCACAAGGAGGCAATTTCCGCACTGGAAGACCTGACAGATGGCAAATTCAACACGCTGTTGCTGGATGAGGTTAATCGCAACAAGGATCAGGTTAAACGTCTCGTTTTTTGTAGCGGCAAGGTGTTCTACGATCTGAAGAAAAGACAGCAAGAGGAAGAGCTAAACCATGTTGTGATTATACGGATCGAGCAGCTTTATCCTTTTCCAGAGCAGGACCTGAGCGAACTTATTAGTCAATATAAAGATGTAGAGGCTGCCATCTGGTGCCAGGAAGAACCCATGAACCAGGGGGCCTGGTACAGCAGTCAGCACCATCTCCGGAGAGTAATCACTGGTTGTATACCAGGGCTGTACTTGCAGTATGCTGGACGTGAATCTTCAGCTGCAGCAGCTGCTGGCTATATGTCGCTTCATATCCAACAACAGAATGAATTGGTGCACGAGGCCCTGTTTGGGAAAAGTGCTGAATAAGATTATGTGTTTATCGCTAGTTACGCGCTGAGGACTAGAAAATGATTGAAATCAAAACCCCTGAATTCCCAGAATCAATAGCGGATGGTGAGATCGCTACCTGGCATGTCAAAGTTGGTGAGAGTGTCCGGCGAGATCAAATCCTGGTCGATATTGAAACGGATAAAGTGGTAATTGAGGTTGTTGCACCAGCCGATGGTGTGCTGCAAAAAATTCTCAAGAAAGAGGGTGAAACAGTTTTTGCCGAAGAGGTTCTTGGTGAATTTGAAGCAGGCGACGTCTCGCTTCCTGATGCAGATGAAGATTTGGAAACGCCGGAAGATGGGGGGTCTTCGGCGACGGCACAGCTGGCAAGCCCCGCCGCAAGAAAAATAGCGGATGAAAACAAAATAGATGTTACTAGCGTGGCCGGTACGGGAAAGGGGGGAAGAGTCACTAAGGAGGACATTATCAAGGCGGTTGCAGCAGCCGAGCAGCAGACACCTGCGCCATCCCCAGCTAGTAAAGCAGAGAGCCTAGTGAATACTCCTTCTGTAGTTGCGGGTGAGAGGGTTGAGCGCCGTGTACCTATGACTCGGTTGCGCGCAAGCATTGCGAGAAGGCTGGTTGATGCACAGCAAAATGCTGCCATGTTAACGACCTTCAATGAGGTGGACATGCAAGCCATCATTGACCTTCGAAATAGGTATAAGGACGATTTTGAAAAAGCACATGGTGGCACACGCCTTGGCTTCATGTCCTTTTTTGTTCGCGCCAGTGTTGAAGCCTTGAAACGGTTCCCTGCAGTCAATGCCTCAATTGATGGAAATGATATTGTTTACCATGGTTATCAGGACATAGGTGTTGCGGTCGGTTCATCCAGAGGGCTGGTTGTCCCGGTCCTCCGTGAAGCGGATAGCTTAACGCTGGCTGAAATCGAGGAGCAGGTTCGTGGTTACGGTATAAAAGCAAGAGATGGGAAGCTGTCTATAGAAGATATGACCGGTGGCACTTTTACGATCTCAAATGGGGGTGTCTTCGGTTCACTTTTATCAACACCGATTCTCAATCCCCCTCAGACTGGCATCCTCGGGATGCACAAAATCCAGGAAAGACCGATGGCGGTCGACGGGGAAATTCTGATCAGGCCAATGATGTACTTGGCCATGTCTTATGACCATCGACTAATTGATGGCCAGGAGGCTGTTCGCTTTCTGGTTACCATCAAGGACTTTCTGGAAGAGCCAGCAAGGATCCTCCTGGATATTTGAACTATGCTCTGTCATCCACCCAAGGGCAGAGCTTCATATTTGGGATGTGCAGAAAATGAGATTTATAAGGAATAGATATGGCAACCAAATTTGATGTAATTGTAATTGGTGCAGGACCAGCGGGCTATCATGCCGCCATAAGAGCCGCGCAACTTGGACTTAGGACGGCTTGCGTTGAAAAGTGGCTGGGTAGTGACGATAAACCTGTCCTTGGCGGGACCTGCCTCAATGTCGGTTGCATCCCCTCAAAAACGTTGTTAGATGCATCGCACAAGTTCATCGACGCAAAGAATAATTTTGCGGAGATTGGCATCATATCTGATGGGCTGGAGATTAATGTGCCCCAGATGATGGCAAGAAAAAACAAAGTTGTGGATAACCTGACCAAAGGTGTGGCGGGACTATTCAAGGCAAATGGAGTGACAGTCTTTGAAGGCAGTGCGGTTTTGCACGCAGGTCGGTCAGTAGAAATCACTTCGCACAAGGGCGATAAGGCGTTGCTTCAGGCGGACCACATAGTGATAGCAACGGGTTCTGTCCCCGTAGAAATCCCCCCATGCCCGCTGACAGATGGATTGATTGTAGATTCGACAGGAGCGCTCGAATTAGATGCTGTCCCACAAAAACTCGGAGTGATAGGGGCGGGTGTTATTGGTCTTGAACTCGGTAGTGTCTGGAATAGGTTGGGGTCCGAAGTCATTGTGCTGGAAGCTCTGGAAGAGTTTCTACCGCTCGCGGACAGACAGGTAGTAAGAGAAGCGCTAAAACAACTTAAGAAACAGGGCATGGACATACGTCTGGGTACGCGGGTTACGGGCTCTGAAGTAAAAGGGAAAAAAGTAAAGGTTCTATATTCTGACGCCGAAGGGGACAAGTCCGAAACCTTTGATAAACTGGTGGTTGCGGTCGGTCGAAAACCCTACACCCAGGATCTGCTGGCTGCAGATAGTGGCGTAGCGCTGGATGAAAGGGGGTTTATATACGTCAATGACCTGTGTTCGACGGATGCGCCTGGAGTTTATGCGGTAGGTGATGTCGTTCGTGGCCCCATGCTTGCACACAAGGGTATGGAAGAAGGTATCATGGTTGCGGAACGAATAGCCGGCCAGAAACCGATGGTCAACTATGATTGTGTGCCGGCGGTGGTTTACACTCACCCGGAAATCGCATGGGTGGGCAAATCCGAGCAGGAACTCAAAGCCGATGGCGAAACCTATGTCGTAGGCAGTTTCCCCATGGCCGCCAGCGGACGTGCTTTGGCGGCCAATGATGCCGTTGGCTTGATCAAGGTCATTGCAGATAAGGAGACAGACCGTATTCTGGGCGTCCATATGATTGGTGCCCATGCTTCTGAACTCATCGCTGAGGCAGTTATTGCCATGGAGTTTGGTGCCAGCGCTGAGGACCTGAGTTTGACGATGTTTGCTCATCCAACCTTGTCCGAAGGGTTGCACGAGGCGGCTCTCGCTGTGTCTGGTCGCGCCATCCATGTAGCTAATCGGAAGCGCAAAAAGTAATTTTGACGTGGATGCCGACTTTCGTATCTGCTTTTTATGGCAACCAATTTTTATAAACTATTTTAATCAACTAAGTGTTAAGGATTTGAAGTTATGAATCTTCATGAGTATCAGGCTAAGCAGTTGTTTGCCGAATATGGGCTACCTGTTTCAAAGGGTAAGGCGGTGGACACCGCTGATGAAGCAGTAGGTGTCGCAGAAGAATTAGGCGGAGATAAGTGGGTCGTCAAGGTTCAGGTGCATGCGGGAGGACGCGGTAAAGCAGGTGGTGTGAAGGTTGTGTCCAGCGTTGATGAAATCCGCGCTTTTGCAGATCAACATATAGGCACGAACCTTGTGACATTCCAGACCGACGAGAAGGGTCAGCCTGTCAGCAAGATATTCGTCGAGGAGTGTGCTGATATAGCCACGGAATTATATCTGGGCGCGGTAATAGACCGCTCCAGCCATAGGATTACTTTCATGGCCTCAACGGAAGGTGGTGTTGAGATCGAGAAAGTAGCTCAGGAGACCCCGGAGAAAATACTTCAGGCGGAAATTGATCCTGCTGTGGGTGCATCTTCTTATCAGGGGCGTGACCTTGCTTTTCAGCTTGGACTTGAAGGTAAACAGGTTAACCAGTTTGCCAGGCTCTTTGTTTCATTGGCAAATATGTTCGAGGAATGTGATTTATCTCTGGTTGAGATCAACCCACTGGTCATCACCACTGCTGGTGATGTCCACTGCCTGGACGCGAAGGTCTCTGTCGATAGCAACGCGCTGTACCGGCAAAAGAAACTTGCTGCCATGCGCGACCATTCTCAGGAGGATGAGCGGGAGAACGAAGCCTCGGAATACGGCCTCAACTATGTTGCCCTTGAAGGCAATATTGGCTGTATGGTGAATGGCGCCGGATTGGCAATGGGTACGATGGACCTGGTTAAGCTGCGTGGTGGCCAGCCGGCAAACTTCCTTGATGTCGGAGGTGGTGCGACAAAAGAAGCTGTTTGTGAAGCGTTTAAGATAATACTGTCGGACAAGGCTGTGAAGGCGGTGCTTATCAACATATTTGGCGGCATTGTCCAGTGCGACATTATTGCGGAAGGAATAATCGGGGCTGTTAAAGAGGTGCATGTAGCGGTGCCGGTAATTGTGAGATTCGAAGGAAATAATGCGGATCTTGGTGTGAAAGCGCTTGATGATAGTGATGTGGATATTATTGCGGCATCGAGCCTGAGCGATGCGGCGCAAAAAGCAGTAGATGCAGCGGGAGGTGAGGCATGAGTGTATTGGTTGACAAGTCAACGAAGGTCATTTGTCAGGGATTTACCGGTTCCCAGGGAACACTTCATTCCGAACAGGCTATTGCATATGGAACTCAAGTCGTTGGTGGAGTGACCCCCGGCAAGGGTGGCCAGGAGCACCTGGGTTTACCCGTATTTAATACGATGCGAGAAGCAGTAGATGCAACGGGTGCCGATGCCTCAGTAATCTATGTACCTGCACCCTTTGCCAAGGACGGTATTCTTGAGGCTGCTGATGCAGGCATCAAGCTGATCGTATGTATCACTGAAGGAGTTCCAACGCTGGATATGCTGACTGCAAAGGCCAGCCTGAACAGCCGTGGGATCCGGCTGATAGGCCCGAATTGTCCGGGTATCATTACCCCCGGGGGATGTAAGATTGGCATTATGCCTGCTGACATACATCTGCCAGGAAGAGTCGGTGTTGTTTCAAGGTCTGGCACCCTGACCTACGAGGCGGTAAAGCAGACAACTGACCTCGGTTTTGGTCAGAGTACCTGTGTTGGTATTGGTGGAGACCCCATACCTGGCAGTAGCTTCATCGATATCCTGGGTCTGTTTGAGGAGGACCCGGAAACAGAAGCAATAGCCATGGTCGGCGAAATAGGTGGTACCGCCGAAGAAGAAGCGGCTGCCTTCATCAAGAAAAATGTTACCAAACCCGTTGTCGCATACATTGCTGGTGTGACCGCGCCGCCGGGCAAGCGCATGGGGCATGCCGGAGCGATCATAGCCGGGGGTAAGGGTACAGCTGACGAGAAGTTTGCTGCCCTGCAGTCTGCTGGCGTGCATACGGTTGAAAGCCTGGCGGAAATCGGTAGCAAACTGCAGGAAGTCACGGGTTGGTCCTAAGACTCCCGAGGCTTTTAGACAAGGGGGTTACCGGCAGTATCGGCGTACCTATGTGAGGCTCAGGTCCGGACAGGAAACGGTCTGCACCATGGGTGGGTGTGCCTACCCTTGAAAATGCCTGTCATTGCCCCCAACTACCTAGTTCCCATATCAAATAAGTGAGCTTGGCCACGATTTTACAGTGCCAACAATATATCAGATATATGAAACAGGAACGGGAATTGCCTGTTGCAGATAAATAGTACGGCGGATGCCCGCCATGAACCAGATTATTGAGGATCTACATGTCAGTTGAAGCAAAAAAAGAAACAATGGGCTTTCAGTCAGAAGCGAAGCAACTTCTGCATTTGATGATTCATTCCCTCTATTCCAACAAGGAAATCTTCCTGAGGGAACTGGTATCCAACGCTGCAGATGCTATCGATAAGCTGCGATTTGAGAGCCTGGCGAACCCTGAACTGATCGGTGAAATCAGCGATTTCAATATCAGAATTGATGTAGACAAGGACAAAAAGACCGTGTCAATCAGCGACAATGGTATTGGTATGAGTCGAGATGATGTCATTAGTCAACTGGGCACGATTGCCAAATCCGGTACGGCCCAATTCCTGGACTCTCTTACGGGTGACCAGAAGAAAGATGCACAGTTGATCGGCCAGTTTGGCGTTGGCTTCTACTCGTCATTTATTGTTGCGGATAAAGTTACCGTGGACAGCCGCGTTGCAGGTTCAGATGAATCTGAAGCGGTTCGATGGGTTTCGGCCGGCGAGGCGGATTTTGAAGTGGAGAATATCTCGAAAGCTGAGCGGGGGACCACCGTAACCCTTCACCTCAAGGGTGATGAAGAGGAGTTTCTCGATAGCTGGCGTTTAAAAGGAATCGTCAAAAAGTATGCTGATCACGTATCCGTTCCCGTACTGATGAAAAAGGAACAGGTAGAAGGCAAGGAGGAGGGAGAGGAGAAGGCCGAGGAGGTTGCCGAGGACGAAGTTGTAAATACCGCCAAAGCCTTGTGGACCCGCTCACGAAGTGAAATTGAAGATGACGAATACCATGAATTCTACAAGCATGTATCTCATGATTTTCAGGACCCCCTGACCTGGAGCCACAACAAGGTCGAGGGCAAACTGGACTATACGAGCCTTATATACATTCCCGCCAAGGCGCCTTTTGATATGTGGCAGCGGGAGGCTCCGCGCGGACTCAAGCTCTATGTGCAGCGGGTATTCATCATGGATGAGGCTGAGCAATTTCTCCCACTCTATTTACGGTTCATCAAGGGGATCGTTGATTCCAATGATTTGTCCCTGAATGTATCGCGAGAACTGCTGCAAAAAGATCCAGCCATTGAATCCATGCGAAATGCACTGACTAAGCGTGCGCTGGATCTAATGGAGAAGCTGGCGAAAAAAGATGTGGAGAACTACCAGTCTTTCTGGGATGAGTTTGGTCAGGTGCTTAAGGAAGGCATCGCAGAGGATTTTGGTAACAAGGAAAAGATTTCAAAGCTCATGCGCTTTGCAACAACGCACAATGATTCAGATATTCAGAACCAGCCACTCGCTGATTACGTTAGCAGAATGAAAGATGGGCAGGACAAGATCTATTATGTAGCCGCAGAAAATTTCAATACAGCAATCCATAGTCCGCACCTGGAGGTATTCAAGCAGAAGGGTATTGAGGTGCTGGTACTGTATGATCGTATTGATGAGTGGTTGATGAGCCACATGATGGAGTTTGACGGCAAGCAGTTTCAGGATGTTGCCAAGGGCTCGCTCGATCTCGGTGACCTGGAAGATAAAAAAGAACAAGAGGATAAAACCAAGGTTGAGGAAGAATTCAAAGGGTTGATCGAGCGAATTTCCGAGGTTCTGGGTGAGAAGGTCGAAGAGGTGCGCATCACTCACAGGCTTACGGACTCACCAGCATGCCTAGTTGTTAATGAAGATGAGATGGGTATGCAGATGCGCCGTGTGCTGGAATCTGCAGGCCAGGAGGTGCCCAGTACCAAGCGGATTTTTGAGATCAATCCGGAACATCCCTTGCTGGAAAAGCTTAATGATGAACCCGATATGGACCGCTTCGATGACCTCACCCGGGTGATCTATGATCAGGCCACACTGGCTGAAGGGGGTCAGCTGGACGAACCGGCGAGCTATGTAAAAAGGTTGAACAGAATACTACTGGAATTGTCCGCTTGATCTTCAGCGCGAGGAACCCGTACTAGAGGTTTGAACCCTGCCTCTCCTGCTGCAGGGCACTTGTGCGGATCAGGCTCAAACGTTCAGCTGTTCCTGGATGGGAGCTGAGAAGGTCAGAAACAAGGCTGGTGCCATCTCCTTTTCTGCTTTCACCTTGAACTGCTTGCAGACGCTGGAGTATCTCCTCGAAGGATTTGACCGGAATCCCCTCCTGGAGAAATAGCGCAATAGCGTAGTCATCTGCCTCTCGTTCAAAATTTCTAGAATAGGAGGCGTCTATCAGCAGGTGCCTTCAAGGGGGACCGTCACTTCCAGGTCATCATCCTGGACAAGTGACAGGCTTTCGAAATCGAAAACAGCATCATCTTTGATCACTTCCTTATCAAGAAGCTTGTCAAAGCAATGGTTCATATTGGTGACAAAGGCCATGAGGACTTTGTCCGTTTTTTCGCTTAATGCCAGAAAACCACCAATTTGATCTACAACGCCACGTTCGGCACCCCCTAGTGTTTCCACCACCAGGGCGTTGAGCGTCTTGACACTCGCTTTTTGGGTTTTTCGACTATTTACGGCACGATGCTGATCCGGGGGTATTACGAAGGCTAAAGATAGCCTGAAATCTGGGTGAAGTATAGAAATTGTCGGCCGGAATAAAGCTAAGTTTGTATATAAAATGTATATTTCATAGTAAGTTACATGAACTACTTGCCTCGACTTCTAGTTATTGCAGCATTTTTTGTTGTTGCCGGGAGCTGAATTGTATGTCGATGAAATTGGGGAAGGTAGGAAACAGTGGCTGATACAATAGCGTCAGGAAGTTGGGCAGGCTGAAATGGGATCAGGTGTTTAGTCAGATGGGCAAAGTTCTGCATGGTGGGCTGGCATGGATTGTCCTTTTGGTGGGCATGCTTGTACATGCATCATTGCAGGCTATGGAGCTTGCTCCTTACCCGGGTGTCGAAGTGGTGGAGTCAAGTGCTGAAATGCAGGTGATATCCAGGCGAATTATCCTGGGGTCCCTGAAGAAGATAAATAATGTTCTTGAGCCGGAACTGGTTGAGTTTGCTTTAGGAACGCGGCATGGAACTACCTATTTTTTCCCTCATGAAAGGCGGGTCGAGGAGGTCGCGGCCTTTTTCCGGGACCAGATGAGCCAATCCACAAGTATCCTGTTTGAATGCAAGGGGAGGGACTGTGGCAGCAGCAACTATTGGGCGAATACGGTCTATAACCGCCCGATCCTATACGGGCCCGAGCAGTATCAGCGCTACATGATTGGCCGATCAGTAGCCAGGGACCTGTATATTGCGGTTTACGTTGGTCAGCGTGGCACCAGAAAAATTTATGCACACATTGAAACTATCAGGGTTCCGGTCGAGTCCGTAGGGGGAAGTGAAGAAGAGATAACCGCTGAACTCAGGCTAAAGGGTCACTATGTGCTAACCCTGCCGAAATCCAGCAAGAATTTCGATTCCCTCCTTCAACCTATCGCCAGTTCAATGAAAAGTAACGGTAACATTCGGCTGACACTCGTGATACATGATGACTTGCATGATGGGGAAACCATTGAGCAAAGCTTGGAGCGAACATCTGGCCTTTCGCAATCAATTCGTGCGTCTCTGGTCTCAGCTGGAATCGAGCCAAGTCGACTATCTGCTTACGGTGTTGGCCCCCTGTCACCACGTGAAAAGCCGCCAGGCAAACACGGCAGCGCACTCCGACTGGAGTTACTTGTCATTGAGTGAGCTGATACGGGCCGGAGAACAAGCCTCTATTGATCGAGTTGCAGCAGGGAGAGGAACTCCATCCGCGTACTCTGGTTGTCGCGAAACTGACCCAGCATCACCGATGTTTTCATAGTGGAGTTTTGTTTTTCCACCCCACGCATCATCATGCACATGTGCTTCGCTTCAATGATAACGCTTACACCCGAAGCACTGGTTACATCATGGATTGCCTCGGCAATTTCCTTGGTTAGGTTTTCCTGGATCTGGAGCCTGCGGGCAAACATCTCAACGATGCGCGCTACCTTTGACAAGCCCAGCACCTTTCCCGTTGGCATATAGGCGACATGGCATTTACCTATAAAGGGCAGAAGGTGGTGCTCACACAGTGAGTAAAGTTCAATATCCTGCACGATGATCATCTCACTCGTATCGGATTTGAATAGCGCATCGTTAACTACCTGCTCCAATGTTAGTTGGTAGCCCTGGGTGAGGAATGCCATCGCGTCTGCAGCCCGCCTCGGTGTGTCACTCAAACCTTCGCGCTCGGGGTTATCTTCAATTTGCTGGATGATGGCTTTGTATGCTTCTTGCACGATTCTGATCGCTGTTCCTCTTTGGGGTGCTAACCCTAAGCTATTAGCCTATTAGGGTAAAGGCTCAACAGGTCGGTTCAATATAAAACCCCGTGACTTAAGGTTCCGTGGGTTTAATTCGGTATAATCGCCGGATCTGAGAGGAGGATCCCATGCCAGGAAGTAGTATCGGTAACATGTTCAAAGTGACAACCTTTGGCGAGAGCCATGGGCCGGCACTTGGATGTGTCGTGGATGGATGTCCTCCGGGGTTGGAGCTCTCAGCGTTAGACCTGCAGGTCGACCTGGATAGAAGGCGCCCTGGATCCTCCAAGTACAGTACCCAGCGCAAGGAGGCTGACCAGATCAAGATCCTGTCGGGTGTGTTTGAAGGTCAAACGACGGGTACTGCTATTGGACTTGTCATAGAGAACTCGGATCAGAAGTCTGGTGATTATGATGAGATTAAATCGCTGTTCAGGCCGGGACACGCTGATTATACCTATCACAAGAAATACGGAATACGTGACTATCGTGGCGGTGGGCGTGCTTCAGCAAGAGAAACAGCAATGCGCGTAGCTGCTGGCGGGATTGCCAAGAAGTACCTGAGCACCCGCTATGGCATAAGGGTGAAAGGGTATTTGGCCCAAATGGGCGGTATAGAGGTAGAGGAGGTCGATTGGGCCGTCATCGATGACAATCCGTTTTTTTGCCCTGATATCAGTAAGGTTCCCGAGATGGAAGCCCTTATCGATCAGTTACGGCAGGATGGCGATTCGGTTGGCGCTAAAATTACCCTGGTTGCCAGTGGGATGATGTCCGGTCTGGGTGAGCCAGTATTCAATAGGCTCGACGCCGATATCGCCGGTGCGATCATGGGCATTAATGCGGTGAAGGGCGTTGAGATCGGGTCCGGGTTTGAAAGCGTTACACAAAGAGGATCAGCACACCGCGATGAAATTATGCCTGACGGTTTCCTGTCCAACAATGCGGGTGGCGTTCTGGGCGGCATATCGACCGGACAGGATATTATTGTGCATCTTGCCATGAAGCCAACATCAAGTATTACGCTGCCTGCGAAAACTATTGATACCCAGGGGAAGGCTGCAGAAATCACAACCAAGGGCAGACATGACCCCTGCGTTGGGGTACGCGCAACGCCAATTGCCGAGGCAATGCTTGCTATCGTCCTGATGGATCACCTTTTGAAGCATCGGTCCCAAAATATGGACGTTGTTACTGACCTGCCGGATTTTTAGTCACGGTCATCCGTGTCTCGGGTCGATCCTGCCAACCTTCGAAATCTGTATTTTCCAGCAGCAGGTCAATGAATGCGCGTCCGGCATTGGATACGCTACGCTGTACATGGTGTATCACGCCAAGGGTCCTTTCCATGGTGACATCCGGTACATCCAGAACGCAGGTCGTATCATCAAGCATGGAACGAGGTAGCACGCTCCAGCCCAGGCCAACTGAAATCAGCATTTTTATCGTTTCGAGATAGTTGGTGGACATGCCCACCTTTAGGGTGAGCCCCTTTTGATCAAACATCTGTTTCACGATTCTGCCGGTGAATGTACTCATGTCGGGTAGGACGGCCGAGTGTTCAGCGAGAGTTTCGACATAGATCCTGCCTGTGCCCGCAAGTGGATGATCGGTTGCACAGACAAAGGTTAGTTGGTCATGCCAGATTGGCATTGCCTTGAGACGTTCATGTCGGGTCGGCGAGAGTGTTATTACCCCCAGTTCAAGGTTCCCTTGAATAATTTCATCATGAGCCACTTCAGAGTCCATGAAATGCAGATCAAGTGATACGCTAGGATAGCGAGATGAATATTCCTTTAGTACATCCCCCAGTCGCCACAGGCCAATGTGATGACTCGTGGCCAGGGAAAGCCTTCCGGAAACAGTCCTGATCAGGTTTGATATTGCGCGTCCGGTGTCTTCCACCTTGGACAGTATTTCAGTCGCCCTTGGATAAAGCTCGCTACCTGCCTCGGTAAGGTTAACCGTACGGCCAGTGCGGTCAAAAACCTTTACCCCCAACTGGTTTTCAAGCAGAGCAATTCGTTTGCTGACCGCGGGTTGCGTCAGGTGCAGCCGGTCGGCTGCCAGCGAAAAGGAGCCCTGATCCGCGACGATGACAAAGGCTCTGAGGCCATCAAATTCCATACTTAAGTATTCCGTTCTTTTATTG
>MDTC01233723.1_pt1 | contig 22823 bp, 37 predicted proteins | sample 811181 | NCBI WGS metagenome assembly MDTC01 (sample SAMN05326644, study PRJNA326480) | marine metagenome | isolation source: seawater | place: Pacific Ocean: North | collected 2011 | reverse complement strand
GGTTAGGAGTGGTTTTTGGCGGCCTAGAACAATCAGCCTTTAACCGGAAGGAAAAATTGGACCAAAAACCGGGGTTTATGCAAATTCATTTACCCATTCAATTTCATCAATATCCCAGATATCATGAAAAGGTACAACGAATTGTAATCGACTTGATTCATCGATCAAACGCACAAGACTATTAGCTACATCGCGCTTGACAATAATTCCAAGTGATTCATATTTTTTATTGTGTATGTGTTTGTTACCAGATAAGTTAGGAGTAGGATTACCATCACCATCACATGCCGTGGTAACAGTAAATTTACAGGCATAACTTTTACCTTCAATTACTTCCTTGATGTTCAACATTAGATTTTAATTCTTCTTGGATTTTTTGCAATAATTGTAATGTCATCCTGTTAGCTTCAGCTAACATTTGCTCTCTTGCAGGGTAAGGCATAATGAAATTATAAGTGACAAAGCACCCTATAATAAAACCTATGGTTAGTTTTAACATTTTGACTTGTAGTTTTATTTATCAGTTGAAGTGGAATTTTCATTCCATTTTAAAATTTCAGTGTTTCCAGCACTGTCTATCCTAGTCTTTAAAAATTGTTGATCAATTAGAGCTTCTATCACAGTATCAACTACATTTGATCTATAGGACCTTGTTAACCAAAGTCCAACAATAGTACCAACGACATAACTAGCAAATATTTCCAACATAAATTATTTAGTGACTTCATTAATGTTTGGATACCATTCCCAATCCTCACCACACTCATAGCAAGGATCACTTTGGGTATATCTAGAATTAGGAGAGCTAGAAGGATCTAAGCTAAGGAGATAATAGGTAGAGGCATAAACAATTAGTATTGCTAACATGTTATCCTTTTAAATTAAAGTTAATTAATTGTATAAAGTCTATAGGCGCCATAGCCAGGTATTCATTGTCAGATAAAGAATTCAACTTGTTACACAATTGAGACGCAAGGTCAAATGACGGAGCTTGTGTAATAAAGACACTGTGATATTCATCAAGGATCGTGTACACTCCATTGTCGCACTGGTAAAAATCAAAACGCATGTTTCTCCTTATTTAGTTAGTATATAATCATTTAGAATTAATGTCAAGCGGAAACTTATAATTTTTTTTTCTATATAAATATTATAGCGGAGAAAAATGTGCTTATAATAGAAATAGATGAAGACTTGATAGATGAATGGAAGGCTAGTGCCAAATTATGTAAAAGTAACACACCCATTTCTAAATTAGGTGCAAGTGCAGCGGCAAGCTGTAAAAGTCAAGGGTACCGAGCGAGATCAGGAAAGAAAAGTCATAAGGTTGGTAAGTCGAGACTTACAGTTGATGGGCGGAAAATAAAAGGAGCGGCATATGGTGGACCATTGCCGGATTATAGCTAATGTTTGAAATGTTGGAAAACAAAATTTTGATATCTCATCCTAGTTGTAACAAGGACTCCTTATTTTATAACACCGTGATTTTCTTATATCAGGATCGACCAAACCAAGGGTCACTAGGCTTTATATTAAATAAACCAAGTAAGTATACAGTTGAAGACATTTGCAAAGATAAAAAGATAGAGTTTAATTGTTCATACCGTCCACCAGTTTATCATGGTGGTCCTGTAAATCAACAATCATTATTGATGTTACATTCAGATGATTGGGCTAGCCAGAATACCGTCCGAATAAGCGATAAATTATGTATCACTAGCGATAATTTCATGTTAGAAAAAATAGGAATAAATGATCAGCCTGCCTACTGGAAGATAGTTGGAGGATTATGTGGGTGGGCACCAGGACAATTACAAGCAGAGTTGACTGGTAAACCTCCATATCAACCAAATCAAAGTTGGCTGATAGCTAATGCAACCGATGATGTCCTATTTAATAGCACTGGAAAGACAGCATGGAAAAACGCATTTGATATTTGCAGTTCACAGTTATTTGATCGCTATTTATAATCAATAAATATAAAAAAAATATTTTTAAGGATATTACATGAGAAAGTTACTTCTTACGTGGCTTTTCGTCTGGTTTTTAATACCTACAGTATCATCACAAGCCGAAGAGCAAATTACAAGACTACCACAGCTAATGGACTGTGGTTCTGTAGCAACCATTGGCAAAAGACTTTCGGCAATAGGGCAAATGTCATTTTTGCAATCTGATGCATCAATGCAAATACCTGCAAAAAATCAAGTGCCAAGAATTATTTTTGGAGAGGTTATGATTTTTATGAATCAAGATACAAATGCATATAGTATGGTATTCAAATTGCCAGATGATTTAAGGGCTAAGGGAGGTCCCGACTTGTGTATATTTGGTGTAGGTCATAAACTTCGTCCAGCAATGTCTCAGCCTGCTATAGAGACTGCTTACTAGAAAACTTTCTGTAGGGCTTTGATTAATTCATTGATAAGGCTGTCATCGTGTAATGGAGTTGGAGTAAACCGTAATCTTTCTGTGCCGACTGGCACCGTGGGTGCATTTATAGGTTGCACATAGATATTATGATCATTTAACAGATCATCACTTATTTTCTTACAGTGTGTAGGATTGCCTACCATCAAAGGAATAATATGGGTTGTAGCTGCAGGAAATATATCAAAATTTAAATCCTGTAAATGATTTTTAAGAGTCTTTGCTTGAAGTTGTTGGCACTTACGTAATTCATTATGATCCATAACATATTTTATGCTTGCAAGAGCTCCTGCACAGATCACAGGACTTAGGCTGGTTGTGAAAATAAATCCACTTGATAAACTCCTTATGCAATCTAACACAATAGAATCACCTGCGATATATCCTCCCTGCATGCCGAACGCTTTCCCTAAGGTGCCATTAATAATGTCTACATTATCATAGAGTGAATATTCTTCTAACTTGCCTCCTCCTGTTTCTCCGTAAAGACCAACTGCATGTACTTCGTCTATATAGGTAACAGCATTATATTTTTTTGCTAAGTCGCAAATGTCAGCCATTGGAGAAACATCCCCATCCATGCTATACACAGATTCAAACACAATGCAAGATGTGCCTGATGTTTCTTTTAAAGCCGATTCTAAATCACCCATATCGTTGTGCTGCCAAACACGTTTGGGAGCCCCACTGTGCCTTATCCCTTGAATAAGAGATGCATGATTCTTGCTATCACTGAGGTATGTTAGGTTGGGAATGATCTTGGGTAAGGTGATTAGCGTCCATTCATTTGCAACAAATGCGGACGTAAACAAAAGCCCTGCTGGTTTTTTGTGCAACAAGGCAATCTGTTTTTCTAGTGCAACATGATAATGGCTAGTACCTCCAATATTCCTTGTACCTCCACTGCCAGTGCCTGTTTGATCTAGTGCAGTGTGCATAGCATCTATAACAGTTTTATTCTGTCCCATGCCAAGATAATCATTACTACACCAATTTACTACAGATTTAATAGCGTATGGACCATACCATATTGCTTCAGGAAATTTATCTTTTTGCCTAACAATATCATTGAATATCCTATAACGTCCTGAGGATTGTAAATTATGTATCGTGTTATGAAAGTGTTCTAGATCAATCATAACGTATTTAACTAAATATTGACATCAAGGAAACAGTGTGAAGCAAGTACTATTTGAAGAATTTAAAGAATTAATACCCCAAGGACGGTATAATTTGATAGGAGAAATTGGCGTTCACAAGTGTTCAACCGCAAAACAACTTATATCACATTTTTACAATGATAGTAAATTAACATATTATGGATATGACATATTTGAAGGACGAGTTGACAAAGCATTTCATAAATCAGAACGAAACGGAAAAGGTCCTTGCTATCTACAGGTTGCAACAAACACATTAGATAAAGTAGTAGAATGGTATCCAAACCTAAGATATAAACTTTTTCAAGGTTATACGCAGGATACACTTAGAGTAACAGTGTTTGATTTTGTTTATATTGATGGAGGTCATAGCTACGAAACAGTAATGCATGATTATGCGAAAGTAAAAGATAGCAAAGTGATAATTTTTGATGATGTTCAAATGCCTGCAGTTGCTAAGGCTGTTCATGAAATCCAAGATACTAGGCCTATAACCTTCAAAAAAAGTGTAAGCAAACATCTATGGGCTGCGATATACAATTAATCCACGTAAAACAAACACGGCTAAATATAGTATAAGGATATGATATGCGAGCAAAAGAATTTACTATTAATGTACCTATAAACATTAAGATTAATGGCGATGGTGACCCGGAAATAGATGTTGCGGGTCAAACACAGGAAGATCCAGAACCAGAAGATGCTGATCCAATATTTGTTGGACCACAGCAACAACAAATAGAACTAGACAAAGTATCAAACGGCAAAAAATCTATCGTAGGCGCACAATTAACAGATGATGCAGAAGAAGACGAAGTTAATTAAGGATAAATTATGTCACTATACAAGGTATGGGCATCTTATAAACCTACTGCTGTAGCTGCGAATTTTGTAGGTGATAAAGGCGATATTTTCTATGCTGAGGATGGAAAACTTAAATTAAGTGATGGTGTGACTCAAGGTGGTGTTAGTATTATGACTGATAGCACTGTGAATATGGATAATCTCGAACAGAATATTCAACCAGCAACTGACGATACATATGATTTAGGATCACCTGATGCTGCTTGGCAGGCTTTATATGTCAGTGACGATGGTGGGTTATATGTTGGTGATCAACAAATTAAAGTTAATGCCAATAATCAATTAGAGTTGCCTGCTGGAACACAGGTCAAGCAGGCAGACGGTACTCTTAAACCTGTTGGAAATACTATTGATCCATCACAGATTGGCCTACAGGTGTATGTTGAAACTCTGGTAAATACACAAACATCAAATGCCCAGGAGGGCGCTCTGCTGCAATTACAAAGTGGTAATTGGACTGGCACGAATACAATCGATACACAGGCTGGTGAACTGGTTATCACCGGTGGAGTATATTAAGGAGTAATAATGGCAACCAAAATTCAAATTAAACGTACTAATACAGGTGCTATCCCATCTAGTGTAAATTCAGGTGAATTAGTCTATGTGTATAACGGGACTGGTACTGAGACTTCTCACAAAGAAAAATTATTTATTGGTGATTTTACCGGACAAAACTTTCAAGCAGTAGGTGGTAAATTTTTTACAGACATGTTAGATGTTACTGCTGGTGCAGTGACTGCTGGAAAAGCTGTTGTTTTGGATAGTAGTAAAAAAATAGATGAATTCTCCGTTGATAATATTAAAATAGATGGAAATTCTATCACTACTACCGATACCAGTGGAGATCTTAGTCTTTTGCCAGACAACGCTGGATTTACGATTATTAAAAATCCAAAAATTAGTATAGGAGGCGTGATAACAGAATTGACTGAATTTGTGCAAGACAATTCAGGTGGAACACTTACACAAGATGCAGGTCAAGCAATTGACATAACCTATAATGATAACCTCGGCACTACTACGCTTGGCATAGCTGCTGGTAAAGTGGGTACCACAGAATTAGCAAATGGTAGTGTTAATGCTGCAAAATTAGATGCAGATGCCGTAACAACTGCCAAAATTCTTGATGCAAATGTTACAGGAGTTAAATTAGCAGATGGTGCAGTAACCAGCGCAAAAATTGGTACTGATCAAGTTGACAATACGCATCTTGCCGCTAACAGTGTTGATGCAGAACAAATCAAAACCAATGCAGTGACAGGTGATAAAATCGCTGCAGGTGCAGTGGTTGGCACAAAAATTGGTGCAGATGCAATTGATGATACAAAAATAGCTGATAATGCAGTCAAAAACGAGCATCTTGCAAATGATGCTGTAGGCACATCTGAAATTGCAAACCTAGCAGTTACAGGAGCAAAGATTGCTGCAACAACTATTCAAGGCACTAACATTCAAAACGGAGCAATTGACTCCACACAACTTGCTACTGGCTCAGTAAGAGGTACAGATAGTGTTAATGGTGCACAAGAAATTGCAGCATCAACAATTACTGCGGCAGAATTAGCAAATAATGCAGTAGAAACAAATAAAATTAAAGATGGAGCTGTATCAGCTGCTAAACTTGCTGATGCAATCATTACCTCAACACATATTGTAAACGGCACTATTGAAACTGCTGATATAAAAAACAATGCCATAACTTCTGCAAAAATTGCTGATGATGCAGTTGATACCACAGAAATAAAAAATGATGCTGTCACAGAAGCTAAAATACTCGCAGGCGCTGTTACCCATGTAAAATTAGCTACTAATGCGGTCGAATCTGATAATATAAAAGATGGTAATGTTACACATGCAAAATTAGATGCTGCTGCTGTGGAAGTTGATAACATTAAAGATGCTACAATAACAGGTACAAAAATTGCAGCAAATACAATTACCGCAACCAATATTGCAGGCAATGAAATAACCGCTGCAGAGATTGCAGCCGGTACAATTACAAATACAGAAATATCAAATGCCACAATTGAAAATGCAAAACTTGTAAATAGTTCTATCAAAATAGGTAGTACCACTATTGCTTTAGGCACCACAGGTGCAACAGATATAGCAGGCATTACTAGTCTTGTTGTAGATAATATTTCTGTGAACGGCAACACTATTGTAACCAATGATAACACAGCGGCATTAGTACTAGAAACACTTAACAGTCAAAATATTAGCTTGGCGCCAAATGGTGACGGCACAATAGCAGTTCCTTCAAATTATAATACAAGAACAGGATTTGGTGATGATAGCCTTACAAATAAAAAATATGTTGATGCTGTTGCAGCTGGTCTAGCTATTAAAAATGCAGTAAAAGTTGCAACAACAGTAGAATTAGCTGGAGTGACTTACACCCATAATGCAGGTACAATTGCTAGCGATACCAATGCTACTCTTGTGATTGATGGTCATACTGTGTTGCAAGGTGAAAGAGTCTTGGTTAAAGATCAAACAGCAGACGGTGGAGGTACAACTAATGCTGTGCAAAATGGTATATACACTCTTACCACAGTGGGCAACACAAGTCCAGGAGTTGCATGGGTTTTAACTAGAGCGGATGATGCTAATACCGATGCAGAACTACCAGGAGGTGCATTTTTCTTCGTAGAAGTTGGTAGTATAAATGGAGATGCAGGTTTTGTTACAACACATAATGGTACCCCTACATTAGGTACCACCGCCATTGCCTTTACTCAGTTTTCCGGAGCTGGAACCATTATTGCTGGTGATGCAATGGGCAAAACAGGTAACACACTTAACGTAAAATTTGATGGTGTTACCATAGAGCAAAATGCAGACGCATTACGTGTGAAAGATGGTGCAATTGACAATGATAAGGTAAAAGCAGCTACTATCTCTGGCAGCTTTGGATCCAGTGGTTATACTACATCTGGTATCTTGCAATCCAAATTAGCAATGAATGCAGCCGTGGCTACGAAATCCTCAGCAACTGGAATTACAGAAAGTGATTTAGGAATAGCACACTTTGATGCTAACCAATTTAGCGTGATATCAGGTTTTGCAACTGTAAACGCACTTGACGGAGGCAGTTACTAACAGGATAATAGATGACAACACAAATACAATTAAAAAGGTCATCTACTGTTGGCAGTGTTCCTACTGCATCAGATCTAGAATATGGTGAACTTGCAGTCAATACTAGAGACGGAAAGTTATTTTTCAAACATTTAGACTCTAATGGTGCGGAACAGATCATAAGCATTGTGGAGGATAAAGAAGATAACTTTTCTATTGATAGCAGTGGATTAACATATAGTTCTAGTAATACTTTAAAGACTGTGCTAGATGATCTTGATGCAACTATAATTACAAAAGCAGATTTCAGTGCCACTACTAATACTGCAAGTGGCACTGGTGATTTATCATATAATAATGCTACAGGTGTATTTTCTTTAACACCACCTGTAGTGCCTACATCAATTACAAATTTAGGTATAAGTGACGGACAATCTGGACAATTTTTACAAACAGATGGTGCAGGTAGTTTTTCCTTCGCATCAGTTGCTAATCCTTTAACAGTAAAAAAAATAAATTCTAATAATACAGCATTAACAACTGTAAACAATGTAACTGATATTCGTTTTGATACTGATAGCGGATTTGATGTAACAGATCTAGGATCAGGTGCAGTAAAAATACAGATGAACTCTACTTTCAAGACTTGGAAAGTAAGCGGTGAAACAGATTTAGTTGCAACAGGTTTAGATATAATAGAAATTGTTGCAGGATCTGGTATTGAAATCCTTACAAATCCAACAGGAAGCACCTATAAGCAATTGACAATTAACAATACACGGTTTGGTACTGGATCAGGTGGAGGTGCAATTGGAGTAATTATAGATATTTCTATTGCAGATGATGGAGATATGTTGTTACATCATGTTGATACTTTTAACAGCGATAATGCCAAAATAAACAGCAACGGAGAATTTATCTTAACAGATGAATAAAAGGACATAGTATGGCAACTTTAAATTTAGGCAGGGTAAGATTAAATTTCAAAGGAGAGTACAGTACTCTTAATGGAACCGATCTAGAATTTTTTGATGCTGTTACCCATAGTGGATCATTATATGTGGTCACTGCTACGGGGATAACCACAGTGGTTGACACTGACAGTGGCAATCGACCTCCTAGCACAACAGGCCAATCTAGTTTCAAAAAGATCACAGAAGGTTTTCAATTCCACACTACCTGGAATGACAATAAAATATATTATAAAAATGACATAGTATTCTATGCAAATACCAGTTACATTGCTGTGGCAGAAGTCCCTACTAGCACGAGTAATCCTGCTACAGAGGTTGCTAATGCCACAGGATATTGGGCTCCATTAGCGCAAGGTTTTGGTAATTACATTTCAACTTACAATGGTACTACTGTACTTGCAGAAGGAGATATGGTAAGATGGCAAGGCTCTTTATATCGAGCTAAGACTGCTACCACAAATAGTCAAACTCCTAGCAACACTGCAGCAAGTTTTGATGTTGTAATTCCAGGATTTGATCCGCAAGGCACATGGAGTGCAGGCACATATGTTTATCGGCAAGTAGTAGAATTCCATGGCAAATCTTATGTAGTAGTAGCAGAAGCTGGTACCACCCAGCAGCCATTAAATGCCACCACAGGCCTAGTACAAAGTGATTGGAAACTTTTAATAAACGGATTTAAGTTCGTTGGTGATTATGATGCAAGCAGTAGTGACGGATATTATGCTGGAGACATGATAGATTTCAATAATGTGTTGTATGCAGTCACTGGTAGACTACCGAGTGGTACCACTCCAATCCAGGCACCTAATGAAGTCAATCTAATTCTCCAAGCACCTACACTTGATCTACAAGATTTAGGAAATGTATCTACAACGAATGTATCAACAGGAAGTTTGTTGAGATACAACGCAGATAACAAATGGCATGCAAGTGATGTAAACCAAGATCTAGATATATCTCCGTTTGGTAGCACAGGCACTATTACAGTTGGTTCTGATTATCACACACGAGGAGCATTTAGTTCTCACAGTCTAGCACCAAAAGCCTATGTTGATTCTTTGTCTAATGGGCTTGATGTTAAAGCATCATGTAAAGTAGCAACAACACAAAATTTACCATCAAACTATAGTTTTGTAACCTTTTCTCTAACCAGCACCGCAAATGCTGCATTGATTATTGACACTATCACTCTGCAGGCAAATGATAGGATCTTAGTCAAGGACCAGACTGATCAAACCCAGAACGGTTTTTATTATGTCACTGACACAGGTAGTGGATCAACTCCTTGGGTAATAAAACGCACAGAAGATGCAGATAGTTCTGTGGATGTCACAGGAGGCTCTTTTACTTTTGTAGAGCAAGGGTCGGTAAATGCAAACAATGGTTTTGTAGCAACCCATAATGGAAGCCCAACATTTGGCACTACGGATATTACTTTTGAGCAGTTTTCAGGTGCAGGACAGATAGATGCTGGTGCTGGTCTTATAAAGGCTGGTAACACACTGACTGTGCAAACAGATAACAGCACACTTGAAATCAATAATGATATTGTGAGAATTAAAGATCAAGGTGTTGTGAATGCAAAAATTGCAAATACCACAATTGATCTCTCAGCCAAGGTTACAAATCAATTACCTGTGGCTAATGGTGGTACAGGGTTAGCCACTGTAACTTCTAATGCAATACTCTATGGTAATGGGACTGGTAATTTACAGGTAACTACTGCTGGCACTGGTGGTTACATACTCTATTCAAACAGTGGTACACCTGATTGGACAAATGTTATCAACGGCGGTATATACGGAACCGGCACTGGTACAACGACTGGATTTTTAGCAAAAATTAAACCTAGGCGCAGTGAAGTATCATTTGAGATACCAAGTGCAGCTGATATTGAAGAGGGTGAACTTGCGGTAAATACAGTAGATAAAAAAATATATGTTAGAGATAGCAACAATGCTATTATCGAAATAGGTAACACAGAAGGAGGCGGAGGTGCTGCTTCTGATGATGGATTTATTAATGCACTTATATTTGGATAACAAATGACAACTGTGGTAGGAAATAAAATTTTAAAAAATTTAGGCACAACCCAAACTACCCTTTTAGAAACCACAGCTAATAATCGTTTCACTGTGATTGGTCTAAGTTTCACTAATGTGAGTGATAGTATTGTTTACGTAGATGCCACCTTGGATGATGGCTACTACATGAAAGATGTGATGCTGCCAGTTGGTAGCAGTCTCAGAGCCATCAATTCTGGCGAAAAACTTACAATGGGGTTCAACAGTAATTTCAAAGTAAGTGCATCGGCAAATAATTCTATTGACGTTATTGCTAGTTTTGCTAGTATCGTAGAACAAGGTCTTGACACTGAAGTACAACTGCTTGAAGGTGAAGGCATACGAATAGTAAGGAATGGTAATAAAATAAGGGTAGGTGTTGTACCACAAGATTTACATATTGGTGTGGCAGCAGATGATAGTTCAGTCAAAGATATCAAGATTGGAGAAACACTAGAATTACGTGGCACCCAAAATATATCAACTGCAAGTGATGCAGAAGGCCGTATAACTTTTACTGGTCCAGATCTTACATCTTATGTACAAAGCACAGATGTAGCTTGGCAGATTAGTGCGGATAATGATACATACCGAAATATAATTGTAGGAAACAGGATAAAAGTCAGCGGTACACAAAATGTTTCAACAACTAGCGATGCAGTAGGAAACATAGTAATTGCTGGACCTGATCTTTCTAATTATGTGCAAAACACTGCCACTGCTTTCAGTATTACCACAGATGACACTACCACAGATCCTGTTTTAATAAATGAAACGATACAAATAAAAGGCGGTAATAATATCACAACCAGTAACGATGGCAGTGGTGGCATTGTTATTTCTGGACCCGCTAATCTGTTGAACATAGGAGCTGATGATTTACAATATAAACAATTAAGTATTGGCGCAAACTTTGCTATAAAAGGAGGCACCAATGTTACAACAACAAGTGATGCAAATGGCAATATAACAATAAATGGTGCAGATCTTACAAGTTATGTGCAAAACACAGATGTCGCGTGGCGAAAGGGTGATCAAGCAGGTACATATCAGGATGTAACTGTAAACAACACGGTGCAGTTCAGAGGCTATAACGGTATTACCGTTTCTCACATTACAAATGGTATTGGTATCACCGGTCCGAGTGTGCTTTGGAGGATCGCAGCAGATGATGATCAATACAAAACAGTAGGTGTAAATCAGAACATTAAGCTAATTGGAGGTTCAGGTATTACCACTACAAGTGATTCAAGTGGAAATATTACAATCACCGCTGGTGGGGGTGCAATCACTCTAGGTTCACTAGCAAATGTAACCACAACTAATCCACAGAATAATGATATATTGGTTTACAATAATAACCAATGGGTAAACACTCCAAACACTGCAGGCGATTTAGATCCAATCGTTGCTGCAATAGCATTAGGATAAATAATGGCGAGCGTATTTAAAGTTAAAACAAAAGCAGATACAAGTGCAAGCACAGCAGATACAGTCTATACAGTGCCTGCCAGTAAGACATCAGTGGTGCTAGGACTTGTGCTGGCTAACAAGGCCGCAGCAAATATTACAGTAACTGTCACGCTGGTATCTGATACAGCAGACACAGAAACCAATGCAGATGTTCTATTATTAAGTGGAGTTAGTGTGCCACAGAACAGCACACTAGAAATGTTTGCAGGACAAAAATTGGTATTACAGCAGACAGATGCCATAAAAGTTTTAAGTAGCACTGCGAGTGCATTAGATGTTACACTCAGTATTTTAGAAATGGATAATGCATGAGTAAAGTTTTGGATATTGCTAATAATCAATTTGCGTTGTTGTCAGGTGTGTCTGTACCGCAAGTAATTAACACAGCATATACGGCAATCGCAGGTAAAAACAGTTTATTTTATGGCACAGTTGAATTTAGCAATACTGTAACGGTGCCTAACACAGCAAATCTTATGTTTATAGGTACAGATGTAGATTTTAAACAGGATATCAATGTGCAGGGCACATTAGATTGGAGAAAATAAATGGCAAATTTTAAAATAAATGGAGTGACATTTGCAAGTGAAACGGGTGGAATAATATCGCTATCAAATGCAAATGTATTCCCACCTGGTATGATCATTGGGTCTGCTGTAACATTCTTCAATGAAATTACCTCTTACACTGGAGCAAGTGGTGTAAATGGAACTCAATATGCTTTGGATGAAGGTATAGACATTGATGATTTAATTGTTACATATACACCAAAAAATATTTCAAATAAACTTTTTGTAAGTGGTGTCGTTAATTTTGGGGCTGATGGGGGTAGCACTGGTAAAATGTATGGTGGTATCAGGGTGAAAAGGCAAATAAACGGTACTGGTTATTCCATGTTAGAGTCTGTCATGCAATCAGATAACACTGCAATGGCTGGTACTGCTTCAAGAAAGGGAATAGCAGGTTATAGTACCAATACTGGTGCGAATCATAGTGGACATGCCACATTCAATTTGCATTTTGGATTTATAGATAGCAGTCATGTGACTACTCTTGGGCATTCAGTTAATTATAAGATAAGCCATACTTCAACTGGTCTGGATAGCTCTAATAAAACTTTTTATTTGAATAGATCCTACTACCAAACTAATGACTACGGATCACACACAGGTGTTTCATATATCCGTGTAGAGGAGATACAAAATGATTGATGTTACCCATGCAATGTTATCGTTGCAACCCAATGCTGCTTTCATTTGTAAAAGCAACGATTACAACAAAATAACATGGCTTGACGCCAGTGTGCCAAAGCCAACTTACGAAGAAGTATTAGCAGAAATCACAAGATTAGAAAAGTTAGAACCAATGAAAATTCTTAGGGCTGAAAGAAATGAATTAATTGCAGCTACTGATTGGCGAGCCACGATTGATTACCAAGGTACAGATCAAGCAGAATGGCTGACTTATAGACAAGCACTGAGAGATCTTCCAGCTACGGCAGAACCCAAATTAGAAAATGGAATGTTAACTAATGTAACTTGGCCGGAGAAACCTGAGTGAGTAAAATACCCCATTTAGGAAATAAAGCAGTTAATGGTGCGGGTTTATCACAGTTAAATATTGTTAATGAAGATTATACAACACATGCTAATACAAATGTTTTATTTTTTGGAACTGTCACATTTAATGAAACAGTCACAGTAGGAGTAAGTTCGGAAATGATTTTGTTCAAACCTGAAGTAGATTTTAAGAAAACTGTAGATATTAAAGGAACTTTAAATTGGATAACATAAATGGCAGATTTTAAAATAAACGGCGTTACTTTTGCAAGTGAAACAGGTGGTGTAGTTAACCTTTCAAATGCAAATGTATTCCCTACTGGGCATATTATAAATTTTGTAACTGCAACATCAACTACTGAAGTAATTAGTGATAGTACAACCAATTGGGTAAATACACTTCTATCTGCACAAATAACACCAACATATGAAAATAGTAAAATTTTTGTTTTATGTACTTTTTCGATTGCAAGTAATAATCCAAATTATCTTGCGTTAAAAGTAGATAGAACAGGTCCATCAACAGTAAGTTTAGGACATACTGGGACATACATAAACACTGGATTTGTTAATGGTGCATCTACTTATTCGGGATTTGATTCTCCTGGAACCAAATCCGAATTATGCACATACACATTATGGTTTTACGCAACCTCTAATGCAGCTAGTCAATATTTTAATTATGACAGTGGTACTCCGCCAGGAGAAACTTCACCTTCAGCTAATATGATTTTAATGGAGATAAAACAATGATTAAAATAATAGATGCTTTATCTGCATTAGAAATTAAAGATTTTGTAGTTTATGGAAATCCTAAAAACGAAACTGAATTTATAAAAATGTTTCGTAAAGTTATTGGAAAAGAAGAAAATGCAAATACAATATTAAGTGAAGATCCTAATAGTTTTGGAGTTACCTGGAGTCAAGTAGCGGCCAAGAAACTAGAATTAGAGGCGGCAGAACCCATGCGCATATTAAGAATAGAAAGAGATAAAAAGTTACAAGAGTCAGATTGGCGAACTAATAATGACTATCCTTATGCTGATGCAGATGCATGGGCTACATATAGAACAGCATTAAGAAATTTACCAGCAGAAATTGCCGCAGGTAATGTTACTGCACCCACAATAGAAAACAATAGTTTAATTTTTAATGATTGGCCAGAGGTTCCTGCATAATGGCATATATAGGAAAACAACACACATTAGGAAGTCTTGCAAGTTTAGATGGTGTACAAGTCAAAGCTAATGGACTTTCACAAAAAAAAGATATTGATGATAATGTTGTTGTACCTGCAGATGAAAGCGTTGTTTATTTTGGGTCAACAAAATTTAAAGGTAGTGTCACAGTAAACGGTGATCTAATAATAAGTCATGGAAATCCTGATTTTATTCAAGGCGTTTCTGTAACAGGAAATATTTACGTAGAAACAAAAAGGTAAAAAATGCCTAGCATAGTTTTAAATGGTGTTGAAGTAATAAATGAAAATGGAGGTGCTGTTACACTTGGTGTTCCAGGAACTATAATTCAGACAAAACAAACATTATATAGAACAACAGTTTCTTTTAATCATAATAGCGGTAATTATACTGAAATTAGTGGTTTTAATGTAACTACAAATGCATTAATGGATAATGTTCAATTTTATATTTCTTATGATGTTTCAGCAGGTGTGTCAACTGCAAATGACCATGCTTTATCTACCTCAGTATTTAAAGATTCAGACTCTGCACCATTGGGCGGTTTTACAAATAGCACTCAACCTGCTGGGCAAAAACCCTCACATGGGCATTCACCCGGTTACATTAACAATTCAACAACTAACCAATACAGAATGTTTTTAATGAGAGGTTCTCTTTTATATACGTCAACACTTAATAAGAATGCTTCAATTACATTTAAGATTAAAGTTTTTCAGCATGATACGGGCAGTGAGTCAGCATATGTAAATATGATGGCAAGTGAAGTTAATGACGTTTGGACTCCTAGGTCTGTTTCTCAATTAACCGTTCAACAAATATCAGTATAATGTGGATTACAAAAGCCTTAGATATTCTTACCCCAAAGGCGGGGTTTTCAGTACATGAAGATAATATTAATAAAATAGAATGGTTTTCTGAAGATATAGAAAGACCATCAAATGATACTATTTTAAGTAAGGTTTCGGAGCTAAAATCAGCCGAACCTATGAGTCTTTTAAGAATAGAAAGAGATAGATTACTTGCAGAATCAGATTGGAGAGATCTTCCTAGCTATCCAGGATCTAATCAAGAATCATGGAGAACTTATAGACAGGCGTTAAGAGACTTACCCTCAGATACAGAAGATACTAGTAATCCAACATGGCCAACTGCACCAGAAACGGACTAAATGCCTAGTGCTTTAAGAATAAAAGAATTAAGAAATTTATCTGATAATGTTTTGCTAGATAATGGAACATTAACAAACAATGTTGCATTCCCTGCTGGTAAAGTATTGCAATCTACACAAGTTTATACATCAAGTTACATATCTGCCGGAACCTTGACTTCAACTGCCGATAGGTATCTAGTTAATGGTGCTAAAACAGTCATGAGTAATACTGTCAGACACGGAACAGGAACAGACATTATAACAACCAGTAATGACTATGTACATACACTTACTGCTAAACAGTCAAATTCAATCTATAGAATGCATTTGACAATACCTGTATACATAACTAATGCTACACATGGTTATATGTCTGTCATTGCTGCACAAATGCAATATAGCACATCACCAACTTCAGGATATACGGCATTACGTGAGAGCAATGATGATAATAATGAAGGACTTCTGATTTGGTATCAAGATAATAGAAGTACATACGGAAACTCAGGTCAAGATTTGCATAGAGTCAGTGGATTTGATGATTTTTATAGTTCATATTCTGCTGGAACAACAATTTACTTTAATGTAAGAATCAAATTTGACCGTACATCTACTGAAAAATATTTCAAATGTTATGTGGAGGAAATTGCAACATGAATTTACCTAATATGCCAAGTTGTATGGAAATTTTAAGAGGTAGAAGAACGGCACTCCTAAAAGAATCTGATTGGACATTAATGCCAGATTCACCATTGTCAGACGAAAAAAAAAGAGAATGGGAAACCTACAGACAAGCACTAAGAGACTTGCCAGTAAACAATCCAGATCCACAATGGGAAAATAGAGATAACACTAAACTGCCAGACATAACTTGGCCGGAGGTACCTGAATAATGGCAAACGGTATAAAACTTTTACGTGGAACTTTAGTAGAACATAATAACTTTAACGATTTTGAAAATGGAGAAATCACTGCAATTACCAATGATGCAGGTACTTGTCTCGGTGAATTAAGAATTCACACTGGAGACAATTCTGCTGGTAAACGTATAAATAATACAGAGATTCCTATCAAAGATAGTTCCGGAAATGATGTTATAAGTGAAAGCTCTGGAAATATCACAATCACTGCAACAAACTATGTAGGTATTGAAACTAAAATGGTATCAGGTCTTTCACCAACTGTTGCTTCAATTGCTTTAGGAGGATGAATTTAAATGGCAGAAGCATTCAAAAGAAATTCTGTTTACATACAAACAGCACAAACAACAATACTACCAACAGTTGCGGCAAATACTCAAGTTGTAATCATTGGATTATTAGCATCAAATAAACATACATCAGACCATGAAATAACTGTAGAAATAAACGATGGTTCAAATACCTATAGTTATATCACTAATGCTCCAATTCCTGTTAGTAGTTCTCTTTCTCTATTAGAAAATAAAATTGCGTTAATGACTGGAGACAGTTTATTAGCTAAAGCAGATGCAAACAACGTAATAGATATGACGGTTAGTTTTCTAGAGATGACGTAATGGCAGAACTTCAAATAGGTGGGAGAACACTGGCGACACAGGCAGGAACCGCACAACCAGTATTAAAAAATACTGTGCAGGTTGAAAGTGGAATTAATTTATCTAACCCTGCACTATCGTTTACAACTCCAAATAATGTAAATAATTTTACTATAAAAGCTATCGATGCTCCTATTACAGATAGTCAAACTGGAACCACACCGGATGTAAGTAATAGTAATAGTGGTCAACTAGCAATCTATAATGGCACAACAAAATTATGGGGCATCACTGAACACGGATATGTAATTAAACCAAAAATACCTGCTTTTAAAGCAAGGAAATCGGCTGTAGTAAATACCACGGGCAATGTTATTTTTGATATAGTGGTATTTAATCAAGAAAATTTTTATGACAACACTACTGGTAGAGCAACTGCACCTGTTAGTGGACTTTACTTTTTACTGGTAAAAATTAATCATCATAATAGATTAGATATGGAAATTATGGTAAATGGATCTGGTGGTTCCGAAACAGGATATAGTCATGTAGAAAGAGGGCAGTTTAGTACTAGCAGCACAGGTGCTGGATGGTATTCTAGTAACGTAGTAACAGAGGCTCAGTTGAATGCCGGAGACTATGTAAGTATTAATGTAAGTGTTTTATCGCAAAACTCTGACCCAAATGAGTGGGTACATTTCAGTGGATATTTAATAGGTTAAAGAAAATAAACTACACAGTATAAGGATATAAACTGAATAATGGCAGAAAGTATATTAAAAACAGATGAGATAAGACTGTTAAACAATCAAGTGTTAATGACAGATGGTACTTTGTCAAGCAATGTTCAATTCCCTGCTGGGCATGTTATACAAACAGTTTCACACAATGCACTTGCTAATGCTCATGAAGCAGTTGGTAATTCTAGCACCTATACATCATCCTTTTTACAAGATACTATCACAACAAAATTACAGAATAGCAAAATACGAATTAACTTTTATACAAGTAGAGCGCATTCTCAGCAGGGTACAATGGGTTCTGTCTGGTTACAAAAAACAATTGGCGGGACTACAACTCAAATACATCAAGATAAGATAATTTATTATTGGGGAAATATGAGTTGGCAGTCTGGAAGTTCTTTGTATCAAGAATTACATATTGATTTAGTTGATTCACCAAATGTTGCTGCAGGAACTGCTATTACTTATGCAGCAAGATATCGTAGACCGTCAGGCTCACATACTTTTTATTTTGTTCATAGTGATGCGTATTATCAACGAGTTTTACAGGAGATTGCGCCGTGACTGATTATCGAGATATGGCATTAAAAGCGTTAGTTCCTGGATGTCAATATGCATCGCAAAATAATGAAATCTTTTGGGATGTAGAAGAAAATAATGGAGTTGTTTGCCCCTCACAAGAACAAATACAAAAAAAAATAGTTGAATTGCAAGCTGCGGAACCAATGCGCCTACTAAGACTCCGAAGAGATCAACTTATAACAGAAACTGATTGGTGGGTGCTACCAGACCGAACACCTACACAAGCACAATTAGATTACAGGAAAGCACTGAGAGATTTACCTGCAACTACAGAACCGGAATTAGATAATAATGGTAATCTCATAAACGTAACTTGGCCGGAGAAACCTGAATAATGGCAGGAATACTTAAACTTGATCAATTAGAAGAAATCACTAGTGACCAAGGTATCAAATTATCTCATAATTTAAAAGACCCAACTGGAAATAACATTTTAACTGTTGGATCAAGCAATGCGTCATTAGGTAGTGGAATTGATATTAGTACTCCTTTATCTACTGCTACATTTCCTGCTGGGAATATTTTGCAAGTTGTAGAATTACATGATGACAATTATAAAACGATAAATTCTGCATCTATTAAATGTTATGATATACAAATTACAACTAAGCAAGCAAACTCTAAAATTTATGTAATGATTAATGTCGGTAGATCTTGTCGAAATCACGATACTGACGTAGCATTAGCTATGGGATATAAAACTGGAGCAATATCATCAAGTTCTGCAGACTATACTTCATTACACAGTTCCAAATATACAAGACAGATAGAAAGCAATTTAGGTAGTTTTTGGTCGCAAGACACTCACGATCCTGGAGGTGGAACATGGAGTGGTCAATATGCAATAATTCCCGTCATTTTTACTAAACTACATTCTCCTAATGTTGCCAAAAATACACTATTATCATATTCTCTTTGGGGATCTTCTGAAAATGGCACATTTTATATTGGAACATCATATTATACAGGTTCAGGAACTAACGGATATGATAATAGTATTACTTTGATGGAGATTTCTAATGGTTAGACCTAGACAAATATCCATTAATAATGTTATGGTAGAATATTATAGTAATTATAGTTGGGGTATGACTGGACCAAATTATTCAGATATAGTTTGGAAATCAAATCCTGAAGATATGCCTAGTATAGAAGTATTAGAAGAAAAAAGGGTTATATTACAACAACTAGAACCTTTGAGATTCCTAAGAGAAAAGAGAAATATACTATTAACTGAAACAGATTGGAGAGCAACTGTTGATTACCCCGGGTCAGATAAACAGTCATGGTTAGATTACAGGAAAGCACTAAGAGATCTTCCCACCACAGCAGAGCCTGAATTAGATGACTCTGGTAATTTAGTTAACGTAACTTGGCCAGAGGTACCTGAATAATGCCATATATAGGTTCAGCAATACAAAATGTAAACACACGTTCAGCCGTTGACCATCAACAACTTTTGGGTTCAATGGCTGATACTACTATACAGTCTGGATATTCAACATTTTTTGTTAACTATTCTCCAGGTAATGTAACTGTAAGTGTTGCGGGTGTACAGATTAGTCACGCAAATTATATTGCTACTAACGGTACTGATGTTCGTATTTTAAATTCTGCTGTTACAATTAATGCAAACGATGCTGTAGAAATAACAGGATTTAATGTACCAACAAGTCAAGTATTAGAAAGAACAAATGTTAATATAACTGGTGGAACAATCAGTAATGTTGATTTTGTTGGTGCAAACAATACGCAATTATCCGTAGGATTACCTATAGTAGATAGTTCTGGAAATAATATTATTAGTGAAAGTGGCGGTAACATTAATTTAAGATTAGCTCCAAGTTCTGCACCAAGTAATCCAATAAAAGGGGATATATATCTTGATAGCACTGACAATCATTTAAAAATTCATACAGGTTTTCTTTTTGTAGATATTGCTAATGCAAGTGATAATTTATCTGTACAATATGTAGTAGTTGGTGGCGGCGGTAGTGGAGGCGACGGAACATCAGGAGGTGGAGGAGGAGCGGGAGGTTATCGTTCTTCTGTAACAAGTGAATCTAGCGGAGGTGGTGCAAGTGTTGAACCGGCACTTACAATAGAATATAATACTTCTTATATGGTTACAATTGGTTCTGGAGGTACAGCATCAGTAGGTACTTCCAATCAAGCTGGTACAAATGGAAATAACACACAGATTTTTAACATAATTAGTTTAGGTGGTGGTGGTGGCGCTGGAGAAGGAGATCCTACATTTAGTCATAATGGTAAAGATGGTGGTTCGGGTGGAGGTACTACTTATACAGGAGTACAGGGCAATGGCATAGCAACCCAAGGATATAATGGAGGTATTGGAACTTATGGAAGTAATAATTGGAGAGCAGGAGGTGGAGGGGGAGCAGGTGCTGTAGGAGGTAACAGTGTAGGAAGTAATGCGGGAAATGGTGGTATAGGAGTACTATCTAGCATAACAGGAGTTGCAACATATTATGCAGGTGGTGGAGGAGGTGCTATACAACATCTAAGTGGAAGTGGTCTTGCTGGTGCAGGAGGTTCTGGTGGTGGAGGAAATGGTGCAAGAGATCTAACATCTAATGGTGGTGGTAGTGTTTCTGGAGGAGACGGTGGAGCAAATACAGGTGGTGGTGGAGGTGGAGGAGCTAATGATGGAGCTACTTCTAGAGGAGGAAACGGAGGTAGCGGTATAGTAATTATATCTTACTTGAATACATATCCTGATTTACAATTAATTGATACATCACATACATGCAGAGGTGCAACTACAGTTTCAGGAACAACAACTCCGCCCCCTCCTAATACAAACAGAACAGGTTATAAAACTTACGAATTTTTATCAGGCAGCGGAAACATAAGATGGTAACAAGGATAAACAATGGCCTACTTTGCAGAACTTGATCAAAACAATATTGTAACTAGAGTATTAACTGGTTCTTCCGAAGACGTAATTGATACAGAAACTGTCTTCACTGAAAAATTTGGAAAAATATTTAAAAGAACTTCATATAATACTAGTGGTGGAGTACATAAAAACGATCAATCTAAATCTTTTAGAAAAAACTTTGCTGGTGTAGGATATACATACGATAAAAATAGAGATGCATTTATTCCACCCAAACAATACAAATCATGGACATTAGATGAAGAAACTTGTTGGTGGATACCTCCTATTCCATTTCCAGAAGATGGGACAAAAACTTATGAATGGGATGAAGAAGCACAAACTTGGAATGAAATAAAAAATAATATAGAGGAATAATGGCATATCTAGGAAAACAACCTGTATTAGTATCAACTGAATTTAGAGATGAATTTAATATTACAAGTACTGCTAATACTGTTGTCACTTCTGGATTTGTAAATTCAGGTAGTTCAAATTATCTAGAAGTTTATAGAAATGGTGTACTTCTCGGTAGTACTGACTACACACTAAGCACAGATAATAAAACTATCAACCTGGTGGATTCTGCGGCTTCTGGTGACATCATTGTAGTAACTGGTAGAAGAGAAATAAATCAAGGATTAAAGGTCACGGAAAGAAGACATGAACATGTGATCCAAAGTGGAGAAACAACAGTTACCTTTCCATTTCCACTTACGGTTGATGGAACAGACGTTCATATTAATGGTGTAAAATTATGGTATGGAAATGGTTCTGGAGATGGAACTAACAGTGACTTTGCGATCAATGTTAATACTAAAGTTGTTTCTTTTGGTGTAAATCCTAGTGTTGGTGATGTTGTTTGTATTGTTAGTAGAGAACCAAGCGCAACTACTTCAACTCCTTTACCGATTACGGATAGTAATGGTGCAAGTGTACTTAGTGAAAGTAATGGAAAAGTTACATTAAATAATACAAATCTAGGCGGCTCAGTTGTTCCGAATTCCAGTTTCATGTTTCGCAACAAGATTATCAACGGCGGAATGCACATAGCTCAAAGAGGAACCTCATTTTCTTTTGCACATGATGGTACTACTTCTGGACATACTTTAGATAGG
>MDTC01148388.1_pt1 | contig 22826 bp, 19 predicted proteins | sample 811181 | NCBI WGS metagenome assembly MDTC01 (sample SAMN05326644, study PRJNA326480) | marine metagenome | isolation source: seawater | place: Pacific Ocean: North | collected 2011 | reverse complement strand
TCTCTGTTTAGTCATTTTTTTCTTAACCTTAATCAAAATGATGTTTCTTCAGTAACGAATCTTACTTTGTGAATTTCTAAGAGTTTTAGAAGATACATAATTGTACGATCATATATAAAAAAAAAACTAAGTAAATAAATTGTTAGTTATTAAGTATATTTTTTAGCTACATTGAGTCTTATTCAATAAGCTGTTAAGCATATCTATCTTATTTTTTTTATGTATTTTTAATGCAACTTGGATTAGCTTCATTTAAGTATTCTTGTATCAACTTTAAGAAATTAGTGCTTAGTTTGCTTATGTTGTTTCTTGCCAACTAGTGCAGTTTAACTTACAAATTTATTGCCAGTTAAAAGATAGTTCACACATTCATTTATTTCATGTTCAAAAGAATATTTTATTATCTTAATGCAAGAATCTCCAGTTTTTACTAAAATGCCATCAGTAGTACTCAAAATTACTCCTGGATCTTCTTTATAAATTTTAGCAGTATTTTCTAACATTTGTGCTTTGTGAATTAAAATCAATTTATTATCAATTGTACTTCTTGCATATGGACCAGGTTTAGTTATTCCTCTGATAAAATTATAGATTTTTTCACTACTCAATGACCAATCAATCCATTCATCACCATCAATTCTTCTGCGACAATAACTACCCCTAACATCAATCGAGCTCTGCTTGATTGGTTTCACTGATGAATTTTTTATACTGATTAATGATTTATAAAGTAATTTAGAACACATTTTAGTAGCTCGTTCAAGAATTGACGCATAGTCATCATTTTTATTTATATTACTTACTTCTTGCATAATTATGTCTCCAGTGTCTATTCCTTCATCAATATAATGAACGGTAACTCCAAATTTCTCCTCTCCATTAATTAGAACCCAATTTAATACATTGCATCCTCTATAAAATGGAAGTTGGCCAGCATGGCAATTAATAAATTTATATTTTGTTAGACTAATAAGGGGCTTTTTTATTATTTGATTAAATGACATTGAAACAAGTATATCTGCTTCATAACTCGATATTTTCTCAATGGAATCATTTGAATTAATATTTTTAATTGGGAGATAATCAACACCAAGTTTTTGTGCCCACTTTTTCAAAATTGGGTCTTGTACTTCGTATCTTGGTACAATGAATACTATTTCTAATTCACTATCTCTACTTATTAAATCTATTCCTTCATGAGACCATGGTCCATCTCCGAAGTAACCTATTTTCATTTTATGAACTCGTCTTTTTTATATTCTCTATCAGAAACTTTATTGATAATATCCCAGTATTTCATTGGGCTAATTCCTAATCCTGGTCTTTTAAAAGATATATTATTTTCAGTAAATATTTCACCTTTCTTAATATCTCTAATTGCAACAATGCTCTTTCTCGCGACATGTAAATTTTTTGTTTCAGACTTTGATATTATTTTTTTTCCATTTCCCATAATATTCTCAATTGATCTAATATAATCAATCATTAATTCAAGTTCTTGTGGCTCAAGCGAAGCTTTATGATCTGGTCCGTTCATATTTTTATCTAAAGTAAAATGTTTTTCAATTACTGAAATATCTAAAGTAGATGCAATGATAGAAGCAATTATACCATTTGAATGATCTGAGTATCCAGTTTGCAATTGAAATTTTGTATTTAATGATTTAATTGCATTCAAATTTAATTCATCTAATGGAGCTGGGTATTCGGTTGTACAATGTAAAAGTGTTACTTTAGATCTTAATTTTTTTTGTCCATCAGTGCTTTTATATGCTTTTTCAAAATCATCAGCATTTATTACATCTTTTTTATCTATATTTAAGTACCCATAAGCTATTATTGAAAGTGCTTTTTCTATTTCTGCTATATCAGCCATACCAGTTGATAGTATAATATCAAGACCCGATCTGGCATGCTGAAGTATAAATGGTCCATTTGTAATTTCACCAGAGGGAATTTTTAGTTTTTTTACTTTTAATTTTTTAATAATAAATTCAAGACTTTCATGATCAAAGGCTGTGATCAAAAAATCAGTATTAAGTTTTTCACAATATTTTTTTAATTCAAAATATGTCTCCAGAGAAAGTTCAAGAGATTTTAACATCTGTTTTTGTGTTTGTTTTGTTTTAGTAGTCTTGAGTTGATAAGGGGCTTTCTCTGCACTAGCAGTAGCAAGGTTTTCTGCCTTAAATATTTGAAATTTTATTGCATCAGCGCCAGCAGCAACACCTTTATCTATAAGTTTAAAAGCAATTTCTTTATTACCATTATGATTAACCCCAGCTTCGGCAATGATATATATTTTTTTCATTTTTTATATGTCAATAAATTTTTTAATTAAAATTTTTGAAGTCAATTTTTCTTCAAGTGTTTTAACTATGTTAATACTAGTATCTTTTTTATAATAAGGGTTTGTAGAAGATTTAATTTTTTTAATAAAGCTTTTAGAAAAACAAACATTAATTGCTTTTTTGATATCAGAATTTTTATAACCACAATCTATTATATTTATAGCTTTAACCCTTCCACTTTGTCTATTGCCTATATTTATTGTAGGAACTTTAAATGATGGAGTTTCTATTATACCACTAGATGAATTTCCAATAACACAATCAACTATTTTCATTAATGACAAATATTTCAACTGACCAAGAGATTTATAGCTAAAACAATTTTTTTTGTTTTTACAAAATTTAACAATCAATTTATTGATAACTTTTCCATTGGCATCAGCATTTGCCATAGTAAAATATAAATTTGTTTCAATTAAATTATCTAGACAATCTAATAAATTAGAAAAATATTTTTCAGTTAAATTATTTTCTAACGTAAGGGGATGAAAAGTTATGAGAACATTTTTTTTATTAAATTTTGTATTTAATTTAATTTCAGTTTCTTTTCTATTTAATAAATTAAGCTTGTAAATATTTTCAATACCGGGTGCTCCAAAGTTAAATACATTTTTTTTTGATTCTCCAAGCTGCAAAATTCTTTTCTTGTATGTTGCAGTTGATGTAAAATGTATGTGGGACATTTTTGTAATAGCATGCCTAATTGCGTCATCCATACTTCCCATAGTAACTTCTCCACCATGAATATGAGCTATAGGAATATTCATAGCCATTGCTGAACTAGCTGCTGCAAAAATTTCATATCGATCTCCAGTAATTAATAATATATCTGGTTTTACTTTTTGATATATTTTAGATAATTTTTTTATAGCTTGACCTATTGACTGAGCTACATCTATTTTGTTATTTTTTTTATTTAAAATTTTTACCTTTTCCCTAATTATAAAACCATCTAATACTATTTGCCTAAATGTGTTTCCATATTCATTGGACAAATGTGCTCCTGTCACTACTAGGTTAAGACTTAAAATTTTAGATTTTACAATTTCTTTTAAAGTCCAGTATAGTAAGCCATACTCCGCTCTTGATCCAGTGACTACACAAACATTAATTTTTTTCATATATTCACACTGCTTGGTAAATTTACAATTCTTTCAAATAGCCAAGTAGAATTTGGAATATCTTCAACTTGACATTTCGTAAACATTGGAAGTGTATGAAGTAAATTCCATGCGGGTCTGGTATTTATTAATTTTTTATTAGTTTCTTCTAATATAAAATTTCTCTCTTTAATATCGCTAGCGATTATAGTATTTAGCCAAAAATTTGGTTTACTATTCTCTATAGGCTCAACTATTTTAATATCATTTTTAATACACCATTCGTTATAAAGTGACGATGTCTTTTTTTTATTTGAAAGAAAAAAATTTATTTGCTCTAATTGTGCAATTCCTAATGCTGCATTGATATTTGGCATCCTATAGTTAAAACCAATTTCATCATGATTAAATTCCCACTTATGGGGAACTTTGGCTGTAGTTGAAAGATGTTTAATTTTTTTTGCGAGATTTATATCATTTGTTACAACCATACCTCCACCACCAGAAGTAATAATTTTATTACCGTTGAAGCTAAACGTTGCTAACTTGGAAAATGTACCCAAATGATTATCTTTATAGTAGCTTCCCAAAGACTCGGCTGCATCTTCAATAAGTGTTATATTATATTCATTACAAATTTTTTGAATTTTATCAATACTTACTGAAAAACCATATACATGTGTTGGCAAACAAGCTCTTATTATTCTTTTAGACTTCTTATTCCAACAATTACCATCATTTTTTATTTCACAATTATTAATTAAAAAATTACTTAAACTTTCAGGAGACATACCTAGTGTATTTTTTTCAACATCAATAAAAATAGGATGTGAGTTACAATAATTTATAGCATTGCACCCAGCAACAAATGAAAGTGACTGAGTTATCACCTCTGACTCAGAATCACATCCTGCAACTAAAAGTGCAGTGTGTAAAGCTGTTGTTCCACTCGATGTAGCAACTGCATATTTAGTTCCAACAAAAGTAGCCATATCTTTTTCAAAATCTTCAACAAATTTTCCAACCGTAGAAACAAATGTTGAGTCGATTGTTTCATTGATATATTTTTTTTCATTTCCATTAAAAACTGGAGCATGCAGTGGAATTACTTCTTTTGTATTGTATACATTTTGAATTAATTCAATTAGACTATTTACTTGAAAAGAATCCATTAGCTTTTTAATGGAATATTATAATATTTTTGATCATCGGTTTCACCAAAACTATTATTTTTCAATTCACCAATTATTTCCTCTATACCATCTTCCAATGTCCTTGAAATTGTAAAATTAAGTTCTTTTTTTATTTTATCGCTATTTACTCTATAGTCTCTTGGATCTTCAACTTTTTTTACATAACTAATTAAGCAACCTTCAATTTTTTCATTTATTTTATCAACAATCATTTGCTTTGTATAATTTTCTGACGTGTCTCCAACGTTATAAACGTTATAAGAAACTAGTTTATTTGTCGCGTTTAGAACAGAAATATACGCTTGAGCAAAATCAATAACATGACAGTACGGTCTCCAGAATTGCTCTCCAAATACAACTAGTTTTTTCTTTGTGTAGAGCTCTTTGACAAATTCATTTACTGTAAGATCGAATCTCATTCTCTTGGACATGCCATATACTGTTGAAAATCTCAATATTGTAGGACAAAAATTAATTCTTCTAGGAATATTCTCAAGAATATATTTTTCTACTTTTACTTTTAATTTGGCATATAGTGAAACTGGAGCAAGAATTGACTCTTCATTTACATAGCTATTAGTATCTGACATTTTTCCGTAATTGCTACACGTCGAAGCAAAAATGAATCTTTCAATATTTAATTCTATACACTTATCAATTAGCCACTTACTAGTATACCAATTAGTTTTCTCCGCAAGTTCAGGATTGAGACCGCATGCAGGATCTCCTACTATTGAAGCTAGATGCATTACAGCATCATACTTTTTATTTTTAAGTATTTTTTCAAATTCATCAAAATTATTAATATCAACTTCATATAATTCAAAATTATTGATATTTTTTAAATGATCTATTGATTCTGATCCAAAATCTAATTTATCTACACACGTAACATTATAATTACTTGCAATTAATTGTTCTGATAATACTGAACCTATATACCCTGCTCCACCTGTAATTAATAAATTTTTCATTTTTTTTAATATAGAATTCTTCCACCATCTACTACAATACACTGTCCATTAATGAATGTAGCATGTTCCGAAATAGAATAAATAGCATTTGCAATGTCTTCGGGCTCTGCCAGCCTATCCATTGGTGTAATTGATATTTGATTTTTGTAATAATTTTTTGGAGCTTTTGTTGTCATATCTGTCTGGGTAAGTCCTGGACATATTGAATTAACCCTAATATTTGGTGAAAGTGACTGAGAAAGACTCCTAGTCACAGAGTCTAGTGCCGACTTTGATGCACAATATCCTATATTAGATCCCTTGCCATTAATTGAAGCTATTGATGAAACATTAATAATTGATGCTCCTTTTTTCATAAAAGGCAATGTAACGTTTATAATTTTTAAATGACTTAATAAATTTATATTAAGCATCTCTGTAAACAACTTTATATCTATTTCTTTTTTTTCATTTTTTACATATTTTGTTGATCCTTGATTATTTATCAATGCTTTTATTTTTAGTTTATTTGTCTTAATATAAAATTTAAGTTTATTTAGTTCAGATATTTTACTTGGATCACATCTAATTATGTGAAAATTTTCATGCACTTTCTGTAATTTTAATTTTGCTGACTTAGAAGATTTTATATTATTTTTATAAGTCAGTATTATGTTGATATTTTGACCTGCATATTTTAAGGCTGTTGCATAACCTATGCCGCGTGTTCCACCTGTAATAATAATAGAATCTCTAATCATTGTGTTTTTATAAACAATTTTTTTATAATTTCTTACTTATTTTAAAATTTCTTGTAAATGAAGACTTAATGTTTTCTTTCTCAGAACTAAGTAAAGAAAAGTAATCGTTTTCACCTTCATTTATTAAATCTCTATTAAAATCACCACTCCTTATTTCACTTAAAACATTTTCAGCAAATTTTTTAATTGACTCTACTGGTAGTTTTTTTTCTACAGCTCTTTTGATACCGAACCTGCATGTGGGTGAGGCATGATTCATCCATGTTTCATAAAGCCCATCATTACTAGCCCGTGTCAATAATTCACCTATTTCGCCAGAAGCAAAAAGTTCCATTAAAACTGTAGATGGATTAAGTCCCTTGGTTGTCAGAAAATCATGAGCAATTCTTGCTGAGTGAATTACAATTGGTAAATAAAATTGCTCAATAAATAAGTCAATTTCTGTTTCTTCTGCCAAAGGTACAGAATACAAGCCACCTCTGGTAAATCCAATTGCGTGAGCCAGAGCAATAAGCTGATCCCGAGTATTTCCATTATTGTCTTTAACTACATCAAAAAATGCTGGTATTCCACTACCTTTTAAAAAAGCATCTCTTATAGGTGCACCTGGCATTCTAGGCGCTAACATTCCAATTGAGAAAGAATCAGGCATATTTATATTTGAATGATAAATAGAATAGCCATGTGCAACTACGATTAAGCAATTACTTGCTGGCTGCCCAGCCAAAATTTCTTTAAAGACCTTGGCTTGACTTTGATCTGGAACTAACATCATTATAATATTTGCATCTTTAACAGCTGATGAAATATCACTAACGTTCATATTATCTGATAATGCATCCTTAAAATACTTATCATCGATATTACCGATATAAGGACTTATGCCACTATCTCTAAGATTTAAAGCCTGTGCTCTTCCTTGTATTCCATATCCTATTATTGAGATTTTTAGATTTTGAAGTGCATCTAAATTTAAATTATTTATATTAAGATTAATTTTTTTCATGCTTTTTCCTAAATTATTTTATGAAATCTGAAATTTGTTCTTTCACAGACTCTACTAATTGCCAATTGTACTTAAGAGCATCTTGTTTAAATGATTCTTGAATTTCTCGTACTTTTAGAAATTGATCTTTTGTTATAACTCTATTGCTATGAGTATCTCCATTAATCATTTCCCAGTGTTGCTTTTCATTCTCGACATATAGAATATATTTCTTTTCTGTTTTAAAATCACTATAAAGTGAAGGGAGAATATTAACACCCTCAATTATAATTGAAGTTCCCTCGCTTTTTGCTCTCTCCAGACACCTTAAGGTTGGTTTCACGAGCTGACTACTTTGTTCTCTTAATAAATCATATGGTTCTAAGTATTCTTTTGATGTACCAAATGAATATTCGTGTAAAGCAGGTGAAGATTTTTGTGAAATAAAATGTCTTACTATTTCTCTTATAAAACCACTGCCAATTTTATGAACAATATTATTATTTTTACAAATTTGAATTGCTTGTGTAGACTTAGCAACTCCACTTGCCCCACCAATTAATATTTGCATTTCAACTCCAATTTGACTTTAATGTAATTTTTGCGTTTGTAAAATCTTCATATGTGTCTATTTCCCAGAAATTTTTATATAGTATATTAACTCCGTAAAATTTAGAGTATGCCATTGCTTTTGAAAATAGACCATAGCATGAAATTTTTTTCTTAAGTGTTTTGTCTAATTTATAAAATTCTCTACATATAAAATTATGAGTTGAATTAGTCATTTTAAATGGGCCAATAATTATACAATTTCCTCTATTTCCGTATCCAGTTTCAGGCCAGTGAACCATTTCATGATTATCTTTGATTTCGCCTCTTATAAAATCACTATGTTGAACCTCATTCAAATTTACTAAAAGTGAATTCTCATATTGATTATCTAAAAATTGAAATAAATCAGTTTTTTTTATAATTAAATCACTATTCATATAAATAATAGGACCTTTTATGATATTTTTAGTTAATGCAAAAGAAAATCCACAACTACATTCCTTGTATAGTTCATTGAAAATAAATTTAACTTTTACTCCAAGATTAAGGTTTTTAATTTCATCCTTTATCTGTTCGCCTTCATGACCAATTATTATAATAACTTCATTTATATATTTTTTTGGTATCATTGTTAATTGCCACGATAAAATTGATTTATTATCAATTTCTAACAAGCTTTTTGGCTTATAATTTGTTAAAGGTCTTAATCTTGTACCCAATCCCGCAGCTGCAATTATAAAAGTGTACTTATTATTCATTTAATTTTTCTTAAATATTTGACATCAGTTTTGTTTTAGCATCAATTTAATCTTTTTTACAGCCTGTTTAATATCAATAGAATCAATTTTTTTATTATTATTTTTACCATACCCCCAGTTTGCAAAATATGTTTCTATGCCTAGCTTATTAAATTTAGAATCTAAGTGTTCTACAAAATCATCTATAAACAGACCATTTTTAAATTTTTTATCTGTATTAAAAAAATAATTTTTTACTGAAAGGTATTTGCTATTATTATATTTTTCTATCATTTTATTTCCAATGATGCCTTTAACTTCTATTTTGTAGAAGTCTAACCACAACTTTATGGTTTTCTCATCTTTTGCCGACAAAATAAAAAAAGGCCAATTTTTGCCAATTTCGTCTATGAGTAGTTCTGTAAAATTAGTGGGCAAATTCATACTTATAAATTTATTTAATTTTCTTAAATCTTTATGCCTTATTTGAAAAAAAACTTTTTTAAAATTAATAAAATCTATATTTTTTTTATTATTAAAATTATTAAATAGATTTAACAATTTATTATTATTAATTTGGTATTCTTTGTTTTCATCTATAAGCTTTTTAGATAACAGCAATAAAGATAAAAAATGCTCTGGAGGTCCAACAATCCCTCTGTAAAAGATAAATACTGATTTTAGTTTTTTTCTAGGTGTCTGTTTAATTGATAGTAACTCATTACAGTTGCTTTTTCTGCTGATTGACAAAGCCGCTTTATATGTGGTTTCAAAGCATTCTGGCGCAGAGTCTGCTATAACACCATCAAAATCTAATAAAATTAACGAATTGATCATTTATCATTTAACTCAAAACAATTTTTTAATGATATCAATTACTCTGCTACAGTATCCATATTCATTATCATACCAAGCTACTATTCTTAAATTATTATTTTTATTAAAGATCCATCGTTGATCTATTGTTGCTGAATAAGTTTCTTTTGTGAAATCCCTAGAAATAAGTTCATCATTATTTATAGCTAATAAGTTTATTTGATTTATATTATTTATTTCATTAAACTCAGTAAGTAATGATGAATCACTTATTTCACTATCTAAGTTAACATCAATTATGGCACAAGAAACAGATGGAGTTGGAACTCTAAATGACATTCCATATATCTTACCCTTAAGGTCTGGAAGCACTTCTATTACAGCATCAATACATGATGTATTTTTAGGAATTAATGCTTCAGTGCTGGCTCTACCTAAGGAAAAATTTTCAACGTTTTGATGAGGATGAGCAAAGGATCTACATGGTCCATCCATTAAATTTTGGTATTGTAACCATGGGTGAAGTGTGGTTATAGAGCCAGAATTAACTTTAGATATATTTTCTATAGCTTGAAGTATTGGAGCAACAGCTGTCGAATCACATATAGATGATGATATGACATGATCTTTTTCTTTTTTAATCTTAATTCCTTCTACGCCCAATATAATTGTTTTATCAGCATCTTCATAAGTATGAGTAATAATTGTTTTATTTATAATTCTAGCGCGTGCTAATTTAGCTGATTCATTTTGAACCGAGATAACTCCTGATGAATCAATTAATGCATCAATTTTATAATTCACCCAATCAACTTCACCTGGACTACTGAAACCACTTACACTAATTTTTCTTTCATCAAGAATTAAATGGCTATTTTCTATTCTTAAATTACTATTATTTCTTCCATAAATTGAATCAAATTTTAATAGATAACATAAATTATCAATACTCATATTTGGTTCATTAATGTGAACGACTTGAATCTCTGAATTATCTTGCAAGATTCTAAAGCAATTTCTTCCAACTCTACCTAATCCATTAATACCGATTCTTATCATATAAATATTTATTCTATTTTTAATGTATTGGGAAATCTAGAAATTGGGAACTTTTTTCTATATTCAGAACTTTGCTTAAAAAACTGACACCCTTTTTGTCTAAAATCTAATGTAACTTTATTATAGTTTTCTTCTTTTGCCAGATTATTTGCTTCATCCACCATACCATCACTCCCTACTATATATAATTTTTCATCTATAATGGACAATATCTCAAACTTTTTCCAATCTACTTTACTAATAAACCAATATTTGAAATCTGAAGAAGCAATCATTATTGCATAATTATCCTTTTCTGGATGATAAACTGTTTCTGAAATTGCAAGCTCTTTAAAATCTTCACTATATTGGGGTAAGCTAATATTTTCTTTTGGGATCTTTATATTGTTATGAGATAAAATTTCATCAAATATTTTTTTTTGAGCTGTAACTGGTATATCAATTTTTTCTGAAACAGATTTAGACCACACTGCTGGTTTTATTATTAAGGGCACTCTTGAGTGCTCTTCATAATGCGCATAGACATTTTTGTTGAAATCCCATTTAGGAGGCATTGAAACACCATGGTCTCCTACAAGAATAATCATTGTATTATCATATTGATTTGTTCTTTTTAAGTAATCACTTATTTGACCTATTTGTTCGTCAAAAACTTTGAGTTGTGAAATATATAATGGAACAAAGTTATCTTCCATTGCAGTGTCAAGTTCTTCAGTTGAAATTCTATTGGGTGTTTGAGTATCATCTCCTGATAAAAATGGACCATGAACCCTAGTCATATGCGTAAATATGAATAGATCATGATTTTTTTCTGATTCAAAATTTCTAATTATTCTCGCAGCATCTGGTGCATCTGAATGAAATGGAAATTCTGCTTGAAAATAACTATCAAAGTCAACAGCCCAACCATATAATGGATCAAAACGAGGATATGAAACGATAGATTTAGTATAAAAATCTTTTTCATTAAGCATTTGAGGAATACTAGACATTTTTTCAGACTGATTTTCCTCATAAACTGGCAGAGAATAATCACCAAATCCATGCTGGCTTGGAAACAATCCGGTTTTAAATGCTAGTATTGTTGGCAAAGTAGAATCTCCTATAGAATAGGATCTTGTATAATGAATGGATTCTGAGGCAAGTTTTTCAATGTTTGGAAACTTAATGTCGTCCCCATATTTTTTTTTAATAAAAAATGGATCTGTTAATGATTCACCAGAAATATAAAGAATGTTCTTCTTTTTATCTTTCTTATTTATAATTTTAGGGGAACCTATTGCGATGCATGGAATATTTACAAATGAATATTTCTTTTTCTTACTTTTTCTTTCATACATAGTAAATGTTTCATTTACAAAGCCACATGAAATACTCAATTTTATTGATTCCCCAGCAAAATCACTGAGATTTAATGACAGGTCAACCCAATTGTCTCCTAAATTTTTTCTTAATAAACCATGCTTTTTTTTATCAATTGGAATTTGAAAAATTAATTTTTTCAATAATTCATCTTTATCATTGTTAATAAAAATTTTACATTCTAAATCATTTTTAATTACTTTTTTATTAAACATGACTAAATTTTCTAAGACGGCGATACTGAACAGAAACTCCATTTTTTGTTTAACTACGACTTCTGTAGAAATAAATTCTGCAGGTTTAATCACAACTGACTTTCTTGTTTCATGCGAAAAATCAATTAATAAATATTTTTTTTTATTAAAATTTACTAGCTTATGATCTCCTAAAATAACTGGTGCTGCTTGGTATTCGAATAGACGGTTTTTTATGGACTTGGAAATTTGTGTATTTTTTGATAAACAATTAGAAAATAAAAATAACAGCCTTCTGAAAAATTTATTTCTAAATATATATGATATAATTCTATAATCTTTGTATGATGTGGAAAATCTAAAGTTTCTTCTTGGTATATATTTTGAACTAACTAAAAGTTTATATAGAATCATAGTGTATAATTTAATTTCGGCTTAATGTATCTTACAAAAAATTATATTATACTAAAAAGTGCGTCAATTCGAGATTTTCTCTCTTTGGATAAGGAAAAGTGTTCACTAAAAAAATTTACTTTTTGCTCATCGCAAGCAATATAATTTTTAAATCCAATGTAATTATTATTTATATCAACTTTACAGTAAATAACTCTATTTTTTATATACTTTAAGCCGAGTTCAGTAAAATTTGATAATCCTATATCGTAATAAATTATAGGTTTATTTGTAGCTGCAATCTGCGAAAATGTTGTTGATCCAGCATAATCAAGAACAAAATAATCATAATCGTTTATGCATTCTATTAAATTTCCATAAATTTTTTTATTTTCGTATTTTATAAAATCTTTTTTTTGCTTAGGATGTATCTTAATTTCTAATTTATTATTATTTTTCAATAAATATTTTTGCCATTCAACATAATCCCTTTGGTCTAAAATATCCTCAGGATTTAAAAAAGAGTTTTCATTAATTCTAAGGGAAATATACAGCCCTTTTTGTTGAAGATTACTATCTAGTGTTTTTATTTTTTTGTTGCTATTGTAAATCCTTGCGACAACATCACTATCACTTTCAATATAAGTTTGCTTTATTTTATCAATAGACAAAAAAATCTCATTTTTATATTTATAATAATTTCCATACTCACCATAACCTATAAGTGAATGACTAAATGATCGGTCATCAAATTGCCATGAGCGTAAAGAATTTGACCCTGACTCATCAGCATGAAGTACTCCAATTACTTTTGCTCCACTGGCATAAGCATTAACAGAAGCAATTCGATTGTAAAATTTTCCAGGAGATCCAATAATAATTATATCTTTTTTCGAGTATTTGGGCGTTTTAGTAATATCATTTGTTAAGATAGAGCTGAAAGAATACTCAATATCGTTTTCTAATTTTTTCTTATCATATTCTATGTGTATTTGTTTATGAATTGTATTGATATATTCATAAAATAGTTTGATTTGCTGATCTGTCCTATCAATATAAACTCGATTATTTTCCAGATATCTTGTTTTATATCCTTTCAAATAAGCCCTAATAAAAATTGAGAGATTATTTATAGATAGGTCGCCAATATATAATTTTTTTGAATTAGAGCTTTTTAAGCCAAGCGAAAAAATAAATGATAAAATTCTTCTCTTTAAGTTAATTTTTTCTTTTTTATTAATTTTTTCAAATAAGCTTTTTCCATTTCTCCAGCCAAATCTTATTTCTTCATCCATAAATTCAGTCAATTTTATAGTCGAAGCATTTTTTTTTCTTTGTCTATATTTCAAAATTTCGTTTCTAGCTATCGTAGTTGTATAAAAATAAGCAAGTTCGTGATAAAAAATCAAGATTAAACTGTTTTTTGTAAAGCTAGATATTCTGCAAAATTTACTAACATAATCATTGGTAATTTTAAAAAATAAATCTGTTTTCTCTTTTGAATTTTTTTTATATTGAGTTGAACTTTCATGCATATATTACATTTTTATATTAGACACTTTCATATGATACTTCTATTAAAGAGCCATGTTGTAATTTGTAAATAGTATCACAGTTTTTTAATGTTGATGTCCTATGTGTTATTAAAATTAGACTTTTATCTCCTTTAAGTGAGTCAATCGAACGCATCACTTCATTCTCCGTACTTGAGTCTAATGAACTTGTAGCTTCATCAAATAAAATTATGCTGGGGTCATTATATAAAGCCCTTGCTATTCCTATTCTCTGTGATTGACCACCTGATATTTGCACACCTCTCTCTCCCACTTTCGTATCAATGTTATTAGGAAGCGAAGATACAAATTTATCTAATTGTGAGAGTTTAATGGCATTAATTAATTTTTCTTGATCAATATCTTCTTCTCTTAAACCTAAAGCTATATTTTTTTTAAGAGAGTCATCAATTAGATAAATTTGCTGTGGAACATAACCAATTTCACTCCTCCAGCTTAAAATGTCATTATCAACTTCAGAGTTATCTAAAAATATTTTTCCACTTTCAGCGGGCAATAACTTAAGTAAAACATCTACAAATGTACTTTTTCCCTCCCCACTTCTACCTATAATACCTATACTTTGCCCTCTATTAAATGTTAGATTTAAGTTTTTTAAAATCATTTCATTTGAATTTGGGTACTTATAACAAATATTTTCAATCTTAACTTTTCTCCAAGTTTTAAACTGTTTTTTATTTAGAGTTTTTCTTTTTTTAATTTCTTGATGAGGAATAATATTATCATCAACCAAAATATCTCTTAACTCATTTGAAATGATGTTCACAACAGGTAATGTATAGATAAGCCTTTGTAGAGCACCAATCGTTCGATTTATTGATGGAAGTAGCCTAAATGCAGCAGCACCAAACATGCCAATTATAGGTATTATTTCACTTAGAGAATTGCCTGTAGATATCAATAAAATTATTAAAATACTTAGTAGCCCAATAGCGACTATTTCAAGCCAAAGTCTAGGAATAGCTTCAATAAAGTTTTGTCTTTGACCAATATTGCCCCACTCAGAATTATGTTTTTTAAATTGATTTATAAATTCTCGTTCATTTTCTAGAATCTTAATTTCTTTGTTACCCCCTATACTTTGTTGTAAGTGCTGAATTCTGTAACGTTCATGAAATTGTCTCTCTTCTCCCCATTTTTTTATTCTATTTTTTGTTAGCAAATAAAAGACAGCTGTTGCTAATAGTAAGAATATTCCAACAACAAAACTTACCATTGGCTGTAAAAATAAGAGCAAAGATGCTATTCCGACCAATACCAATAGTTCAGTGAATAAAGTAGTCAGAGCTTTAATTGAGCCATTAAATAAATTCATTTCAGTAGTCAAATTTCTAATCAATTCGGCTGAGTTAATTTGAATATGAAAAATATAAGGTTTATAAATATAACCTTTAAATAATTTCTCGGCTGTTGAAGCCATTAAATTGTATATAAATTTTGACTGTCTCCAAAAAAGATAAGATAGAAAAATATTTTTAAAAACATAAACAGAAAAAAAAATTATAACTCCATATATGACAACTGTAATTGTGTCACCAGATATAATAGAAATATCAAAAAAAATAGATAAGCTATCTAGTTTTGAAGACTCAGTTGGATTGACTATGATTGAAAGAATTGGAAATATTAAACCAACACTAAGAGTCTCAAGGGCTGCACCTATGAGCATCATTAATAATAGAATATAGAAATTAAAAGATTCTTTCCTATTAAAAATTTTAGTTATATTAATTGAACTTGAGAATAAGCTTTTTATATCCATAATTAACTTTTTATGATTGAATTATGTTATTATAACTCTTGCCTTGATAAACACCACGAGCATCAACTATTCTTTTTCCATACTTTTGTATCATCTTATAATTAACTGAAGAATGATTTGTGACGATAATAATAAGATCATAAGCTGAGATTGTGACCTTATTGATCACCACACTTTTCATATTGAAATTATATTTTCTCATTTCAGGAATTTTTTTTACGAAAGGATCATGATAGTAAAGCCTGGCTTTTTCCTTCATCAAAATATTTATTATTTCAAACGCAGGAGATTCTCTCACATCATTTATATCTTTTTTGTATGCTACGCCCAAAATTAATATTTTTGCATGAGAAATTTTTATTTTAGATAACTTAAGGAATTTTTTAGCACTTTTTACAACATATTTAGGCATGCTATTATTAATTTTTCCTGCAAGTTTTATAAACTTTGTGTCTACACCATGTTGCTTTGCTTTCCAAGTCAGGTAAAAAGGATCAATTGGAATACAATGACCACCTAAGCCAGGACCAGGATAATAAGGAGTAAAGCCGAAAGGTTTGGTAGATGCAGCGTCTATGACTTCATAAATATTAATATTCATCTTATCAGCAATGATTTTCATTTCATTGATGAGTCCTATATTTACAGCTCTATGAATATTTTCTAATATTTTTGCCATTTCAGCAACTTGAGTTGAACTAACTGGCACAATTTTATCAATTATATTTTGATATATTGCAATGCCTGTCTTCAGACAATTCTCTGTTACTCCTCCAACTACTTTAGGAATATTTTTTGTTGAAAAGTTTTTATTGCCCGGATCTTCTCTTTCAGGGGAGTATACTAAAAAAAAATTCTTACCAATATTAAAATTTAATTTCTTAATAAATGGCAAGACAACTTCTTCCGTAGTACCTGGATAGGTAGTGCTTTCCAATGATACTGCTTGTCCTTTTACTAAATATGGTGAAATCATCTTAATGGTATTAATTATAAAGCTAAGATCTGGCGTTTTATTTTTCTTTAATGGAGTGGGAACACACAATATGACTATATCTACTTTATTGATTTTATTAAAAGACGATGTTGATAAAAAATTATTTTGAATTGATTTAATGTCTTTATTACTAATATGACTGATGTAACTTTTATTTTGGTTTAAATATTTTATTTTATTTCTATCTATATCAAAACCAATTACTTTGTACCCTACTTTTGAAAACCTAATTGATAATGGTAGCCCAACATATCCTAATCCTATTATACCAATAACTGCTTTTTTTTTATCTAATTTTTTAACAAGTGTTTGATACATAATTTATTATTCAATTAATATTATGATAAACCTTATACCACTCGATAAATTTTTTTACTCCCTCTTTAATTGAAGTTTTTGGAATAAAACTGTAAGTATCTGAAAGGTCTGTTATGTCAGCATAGGTATCTTCCACATCACCAGCTTGTAAAGGCAATAAGTTTTTATCAGCTTTTAATCCAAGATTCCTTTCAATTTCTGAGATATAGTCTAATAATTCAATAGACTGATTATTGCCAATATTAAATATTCTGTAAGGTGCGCTACTTCCTCTCAAAGAAGGTTTGTTTGGATCCCATTTAAAATTTTCTTCAGAAGATTGATCAATAACTAATGTTATTCCTTCAACAATATCATCAATATATGTGAAGTCTCTTTTATGTTTTCCAAAATTATATAGGTCCAATTTTTCACCATTTACTATCGCATTTGTAAATTTTTGTAGCGCCATATCAGGTCTGTCCCAAGGACCATAAACAGTAAAAAATCTGAGGCCTGTAGTTTTCAAATTAAATAAATGACTATAACAATGGGCCATTAATTCATTAGATTTTTTTGTTGCCGCATATAGGCTTACAGGATGTGAAGTTGTGTCATCAGTACTATAGGGCATTTTTCTATTCAGTCCATATACTGAACTTGAAGATGCATATATCAAATGTTTAATTTTATTTAATTTACACTGCTCTAAAATATTTAAAAATCCATAAATATTAGAATCAATGTATGAGTGTGGATTTTCTATAGAATATCTAACTCCAGCTTGTGCAGCTAAATTAATAACTACATCAAATTTATGATCATTAAAAATTCTTTCAACTTCTTTTTGATTATCTATACTTACTCTATAGTGAGTATAGTTATTATGATCTAAGTATCTTGCTAATCTATCTTCTTTTAGTTTTATATCGTAATAATCATTATGATTATCGACACCAACAACTACCTCTCCTTGAGCTAGTAACTTTACTGACAATTCTGAGCCTATGAAACCTGCAGATCCTGTGACTAAAATTTTCATAGCTGAATTAAAACAAAATATATTATTTTAATCATATCAATTGTCTATTTCCCATAAAGAATTTAAATTTCCTTCTTTATGTAACTTGGTGTAAATTTGTAAGTCTTTAATAGTATCAACTTCTAACCAACCATTTTTTACTTTAGTGGCCTTAATTTTCCAACCAAAATCTATTAATGATTGTAAAAAACTTGTCATAAACATTTTTGTAAAAATTTTACCATCATAAATTCTATTTCTATCCATATTTTTATAAAATTCTATAAAATCTTTTATCTTGCTTTGTTTAACAAAAATTAATCCAGTATATTGCCCCTCAATTTGATCAATATTTTCTGGTTTTTTACCAAGTTCTAATAGGTAACCTTCTTTATCTATTTTAAGTGTTTCAGCGTCCTCAATTGGATTTTGATTTCTGATTGACCATAAGTCAAGCCACTTTTCGTCTATCATTAACGAAATTTCATCAGTACTATTTAAAACCTTTGCAAGATTTTTTTTTCTGATAGACAATATCTCCATATGAAATAAGTAAATCAGTTTTTATGTTTGAGAAAAATTCTATGGAAGAAAATAAACTTTCAACCATGTTTGTATTTTCATATAATTTATTAAAATATGTTGGGTAACCAAGACTATCTATTTTATGAGAACAGTATCCACTTGCTATTGCAATTCTATTGACTCCTATAGATTTAAGAGTACTGATCTGATGTTCTATCAGAGGTTTTCCAAGTAGTGGAACAAGTGCTTTTGGTATATCGTTAGTAAGACTGCCTAATCGTGAACCAATGCCTGCAGCTAAAATTAAACAAGAAACTTTCATAAGAAAAATTTTTTAAATAATTTATGATCATTTTTTTGGACAGTTTTTTCGCGCTCAGGATGCCACATAATTCCTATAACTTTTTCAACTTGATGCTGAAGCGCCTCTATATTACCTTCACTATCAAACGCTAATGGCAGAAGTTCAGGACTTAGAGTTTCTTTAGATATACCATAATTATGGTATGAATTTACTTTAAAAGGTAAGTCAAAAAACTTATTCTTTTTATCTATTGTTATTTTGTGTTTAGATTTATTCGCGTGTCCAGAAACTTTTATTAAAGAGCCACCGTAAATAATATTTAATATTTGTAGACCTCTACACACTCCAACTATAGGAATTTTTCTCTTCAAACATTCAATAACTAATTGAAATTCATACGTATCTCTAAAAATATTATTTTTATTTTTTTTAGTTATTTTTATTTTATTTAAATTTCTCAAATTCATACTTGGAGTATCTCCACCACTTAGTATTACTCCATCAAGCTGAAGTGCATCAAGTTGAGTGCTTACGTATTTTTTTTCTACTGTTGCTAAAGGAACAGGTAAAAAATCTAATTTAGTTAATAGTTTGCTCCATCTAATATCAAGACAATCGAGGGATTCGTCATACTTAGGGTGTTTTAAAATTTTGTGGGTAATACCAATTGATTTTTTAAGCATTTATAATTTTCTCATTAGAACAATTTAATATAATCTTACTATTATTTTTAATCTTGCTGAATAGTTCTTCTCCAATTCCAATAGCTGCTGGCAAACCTAGCTCAGCACATCTAATGGCCATATGAGAATTGGCTCCACCGTATTTTGTAATTAGTCCTGAAATACCATGGGCAAAAAGCCAATCATAACCAGGATCAGCACTAGATATCATAACTATCTTTTCCTTATAACTACTGTTTGCTTGATCATTAACATGTACAACTTCTTTACTTATTTTTTTCTGAGTTATAAAATTGGGCAATGTTTTTTGTACTTCAAATCCAAAAAAGTCATCAGTTGAGAAGATAATTGAAGGCAATTTAATTAATGTTGATTCTTGATTAGATATTTTTCTCTTTTTTATCTGAGAAAATACCTGTTTTATATCTTTTTTATTTTTCTTAAGATCACAAATGTCTTTCCAATTTAGATAATTTATTTCATTTCGATTAATTTTAGAATTACCTGAACAAAACTTAACTAGCTCATCTAATGCTAAACTTAATGTTCGTGAAAAATTAAATTTTGCTAACTCACGAGATTGAATCGCTTTTTCAAAATATTTGAATATTTCCTTAGCATCTAGAGTATTATCTAGTTCTTGTAGAATTCTTACAATTTCATTAATTTCTTTTTTTGAAAAATTAGAACTTGAGTTTGAACTTAATTTATTTGATAAATTTTTTAATTTATTTTTTGGCCGCTTAAAATAGAAATCTTTATTTTCCCAATAAGCTTGCTCAGCAATATCGTATGTTCCTGGTCTTAAGTGTCCATATTTTTTTGTTAGCTCAGATAGGCTTATATCAAGATTAGAAAGATCATCTGTGAATTCACTGGTAATTGTTTTTATGCTACTTTGAAATTTTAACATTGTTTCTTTTGAGATAACATTCATGTTTACCATTCTCTTTAGTAGAGTTATTGCAACAAAGCCTGCCCTTGCCGCATGAGAAAAAGGAAGAGTTCCAAATTCTTTACAAGTTTCAATTAATAAAAAAGTTTTTTCTATTGAGTTGTTATGAGAAGTTACAATTTTATTAGTTTTTTCCTCAAGTCGTTTTAGTGGAATTAGATCACTATCTAAACGTCTAAAGGCATTTAAAGTTATTTTTTTTAATTCTTTTTCTAAAAGTATAATATCGCTCCTACTTATATTAAAACCTTTAAATCGATTACTTGCTATATTATAAAAATTAGGTTCCCAAATTGTAAATACTACCTCAAGTTCAAGTTTGTCATGAAGAAAAGGTTTATTCTTTAGAATAGCTAAATAAGCATCTATTAATTTCTTCGCTAACCCTTTAGTTAAATTGTTTGGTATAAAAGAATTTATACTTGCCCTACAATCAACATAAGGCTGGTCACAAAAACTATACATTAGATTCGTAGGTCGTATGTCTCTATACCCGAATTCAGCTCTTTGTGTGGCCCAAGTATCATTCATAATTATATGCTGATAAAGGCTAAAGGCTAAAGGCTTAGGATGAGTCCCGATTATTTCTGCTGGATTCCAATCTGTCATATTAGAAAAAATTGTATAATTGCCGAGTGTGTTATTTGATGAATTCTTATAGCTTTTGAAATTTTTTTGAGCATTATTAATTAATCTAAAAATATTTTTATCATTTATATTAATCTCATCATGATTTACAGTTATTGGTCTAACTTGAAAGGAGTAAATATTATCTTTATTGTCAATAGCAAATTCAATATCTAACTTATCAAATCCAAAAATATTTTGCAGCTCGATTGTGGCTTCTATTACTTTTGATATTCTATTATCAATGTTTTTAACTACACTAGTATTGGTGTGACTTAGCACAATATTCCTAAAATTACCATCTGCACCTGACGTTATACTTGAGGTGCTACCTGAAATATCATCATAATTAATAACATAATATGGAGAGCCTGTTTCTAAATCTCGAGTAAATATTACTCCAGACAATATAACGTTTTTTACAAATGGTTGAATCAAAACTTGGGAGTCTTGCTCTGTACCTTTATAAGAATTAAAAACCTGATCAATTGCTTTTGATAATTGATGTCGATCATTAACTTTAACATCCATAATAGTTAGAAATGCACCTGCATTAGACGTTTTCCAATTATCTTCTTTTGATGAGCTTGATCTCACAATTACATTTTGATTATTAAATTTATTCTGGATCTGCAAGATCTCATTTTTTTTAGATTCTTGCCACTTTTTTGAAATTAAAAGGTACTGTTCGCATACTATACTTTTTTTTACAATTGATTTAATTCTATATAATGTCTCTGCTTTTGTACCAAGAATAAATTTAACTAAATCATTAGTCTCATTCATTTCTGCCCAACAGCCTTTTACATCAAAAAATTTAATTTCAAACCCAGAGATTTTTAAAAAATTAATAAGTTCTAGAAAAGATTTATTACGTAAATGTAATTTATTATTATGAATAAACTTAAGTGTTTTTGATGAAAATTTTATTAAACCTGTATACTCAACAGTACCTAGATTATGAGTTTCTATTTTTTCAGCAATATTAATGTCTTGAATTGGTCTATTTTTAAATCTTGACTTCCATTGGCTATCAATGCCGATGACAACATCAGCTTTTATATCGTTAAAGTCTCTAATTGTCTCATACTGAAAGACAGTATCACCATACATTGTTAAGAGTGAATGTTCTAAGTTATGCTCTACTTCTAGTAGAGATCCAAGCGCATTTAATTTTCTCCAATTTGATACATGTTTAAAGCTTACGCTATTATATTTATTGACAACTTCTTCAAATTTATATCCGACAGCAACATGAATAGAAGAGTTAACAATTGCAAGATTTAAAGTGTGTATTTGCCAATCTAAAATACTTTTTCCATTTGAAAATGACCAGAGGCTACAGGCAGAATTTTTAGTCCTATGCTTTCCTGCTGACAAAATTAAACATTCAATTTTTTTCATTTTGATAATTATGCTACAATTATTCTTTAATATCATTAGTTATGAATAATAAAAGACATCAAAATGAACATTAAATTGTTTTATTTATAGATAATGGGTCTTAAAAAGTGAAAGTGACAATTATTTCACGTTTAGTAGACTTGGCAATGTCCTACTCTCCCATGCCTTAAGACATAGTACCATCGGCGCTGGAGCCCTTAACGTTCGAGTTCGGAATGGGA
>MDTC01167973.1_pt1 | contig 22827 bp, 14 predicted proteins | sample 811181 | NCBI WGS metagenome assembly MDTC01 (sample SAMN05326644, study PRJNA326480) | marine metagenome | isolation source: seawater | place: Pacific Ocean: North | collected 2011 | reverse complement strand
TGATTAAGAGATCCATGACATTCCAAGATGCGGTTTTGATCGAAGTCTACCCGCTGAAAATGACCATCGACATTGGAGGTATATACAAAAGCTCCCTGCTTCATGCTTTCCGCCCATCGACGGAGCATTGTAAATCCTGAGTGTGGAATCGTATCGCGATAGAGTTGGTGCCGGTGCCCGTAAAATCCCCAAGCGAGCGAAGGGTCATCCTCGAACCATTTTGGATTAGCCATTTCCTCAAAGCCAATTCCAAGTTTCGCGATTGGCGGGTATGCTTCCCAGAAACCTTCATCCCCTCGAAAATCCGGCAAACCCGAGTCCACTCCGAAACCTGCTCCCGCTCCAATGAGCATGGCATCAGCCTTCCTTATTATTTCAGTCGCTTGACTTAGAGCATCTTCCGACATTTTTAGATTCGCCCGCCTTTAACTTTTTCATCTTTTAGTTTGAATCTCACGGACCGAAGGTATTACTTGAAATTGGCTAGTATAAAAACAACTTTATCTTGAAACACGCATTGGCAATTCTTTTCCTTGTGCTTGGCATTTCTTTGCTGGGCGGTTGCGTTACGGCTTCTAAAAGTCCGAAGAATACTACATCTATCCCTCGTGGCGAAACCTTTCCTTTGTTGCCGCCCGAGAATGTCGAGTTATCTCCCGTCATACCCAACTTGGATCGTTCGGGTGGTTTGACTTTTTCTACCGATGGGATTCTCTACTTTGCCAACTACCTTCAGTCCGGAACCATCGGCATGCATCAAGTCGGCCAGTCTCAATCCCCCGAGACCTTCATCGATCTTACGCAATGGATGACTTCATACGGGGATCGTACGCCAAGGGCTCATGGCATGCGAATCGATGGGCAAGGTCGCTTAGTGGTTGCTGAGGCCGGAACGGGCAAGGTCATCCGAATATATCCCGAAACAGAAACGGACCTGCTACCACGCTTCGACTCGCCTGAAGCGAGTGCTGTCCCACGAGCAGGGAAACTGGAAGTCCTTGCAGATTCTTTCGATGGCTTTTCGCTCGGAAGCGTGTGTGACGTTGTTATCGGACCTGATGGAGATATTTACTCCAGTTCACCTAGTTCAGGAGCTGTGTTCATTATTCGCCCGGAGGATGGATACGTGGGTATGTTGAATCAAGAATTGGTCCGAGTCAGAGGTTTGGCCATTAGTCCTGATGGTCGTCGTCTCGTGGCGGCGGAACCGGACTCCGGTCGAGTGTTGGTCTTTGATCTCCGGAAGGACGATATGCCTGCTGAAATGTGGACTTTGGTGGACTTCTCGTCCTCCGGAGAAGAGCCTCAGGGATTGGCTTTCGACGAATCGGGTCTCCTCTACGTAGGTCTCGGCGATACGAAAAAAATAAAGGTTTTCGACTTGGTTCAGGGTACGCTCTTGCTCACTTACGATGCCGGCGGTCCCGCCGACTGCCTTTCTTACAGTGACGGTGTGCTATATGTTTCGGGCGGGGATGGAATTCGCAGTCTCCGTCTTAACAAATAGGCCCGGTCGAAGACCACGGTCTCGTTTTTCAAAATTTATGTCTAGCGTTAGAAAGACAGAGATCATCGATCGAATCCCAATCAGCGAAAAGGAGATTTCACAGTTGGTGGGACGTACGATCAAGTCGCCTGTCCGTCTTGCCCGTTTGCGGGATCTCGGTTTGGATGAGAATGGTTTTTTGGCCGAGCATGCCTCGATCTTCGAAGAACTATCTTGGGACAATTACGATGTTCGTAGAGAAAGATTGGAGATTTTGGAGGAGGCCTTTCCGGGCGAGACTACTGTTTTGCGTGAGCTCTTTCCCAGTTACTACCTTGGTGAAGCGGACGAGTCCATTTATTCTGATTGGACGAATCGGTTGAACGACGAGCAAAGGAATCGATTTGATCAAGTCGAGCCTTGGCGTCGCCGTTCGATGGCTACTTTCGTAGTGGCCGAGGATTCAATTATGCGTGAGCCTCCTTCCGGTTTTTCTCAGGCAGTGGACGAGTCGGATATTCGCTCGCTCCCTCGTGTCTTTGACGAATCCCCTGATGCCCATGTGGAAAACAAACACTTCCAGTCTTGGCTTCGAGCAGTCTACGATCTGGTGCGCGAGGTTAGACCGGAGGCAAGCAAGTTGCGGGTGTCGGCTCACTTCATGAGCATTCGAGCTTCTCATGGTTCACCCGGAGAGAATTCTCCTGAGGGGGCTCACGAGGACGGTGCAGACTACATTATCTCGGCACTCGTTGTGAATCGTTTCAACGTAAAAGGTGGTGAAAGTCAAATAATCGAAAAAATTCTTCCTCAGGGTAACAAGGAGTTGATCTATCATCACGCTCTACAACCCGGCGAATTTGCTTTCCAATCCGATACTCGCGACGAATTCATTCACGGTACCGACCTTTGGCATCATGTCACACCGATAAGAACTGCCGATCCTGCCTTGGGTGAAGGGTGGCGAGAATTAATTGGATTCGACATCAACGTAATCGACTGACGACCGTCCGGTCGGCCAATTTCATTATTCGACATCCTAGCAAATAAAAGCCTGCGCAGGTTCGAGCCTCTGTCCGCTATCTTTTCTTGGTCTGGTAAGTGACTTTTTGGCCGTTGCGGGGATTGCTCATGCTATATGTCTTCCCGTCGGCGGCTACGGAGAGCTTCAGGTAGTGACCCTTGCAACCGTCTCGCTCGGTCAAGTTGGCAATATAGTTCTCGATTGTGTTGTTCTCGGGATCCTTTTTTCGCAGGTTCTTGTGCACCTGCCACATGGCTTTGATGGACTTGGCTCCCTTGAGGGCGGCGAAGCTACCCGCACCGCATCCCTTGGTGTGGCTATTGTTCATCACCGACACCGTGGGGGCCAGGCTATTTATCATGACCGGGTTGTTGCTGGAGTCGAGACCGTGGTGGTTCACTTGGTAGACGTCGATCGTTCCGATCACGTTGAAGGGAGTTACTAGTTTGGCTTCGATGTTCCAAGTGAGGTCTCCGCCATCGAGAAACCTAAATGCTCCTAATTCGAAGAGGGTGGCCACGCTGTTTGCATTGTCGGAGAGATCCTCCGGTTTTGCAGGCACACTGCCGGTTAGTGGGTTTTTGGCTAAACGAACATTTGCTGGGGGCTGAATTACCTTTTGGTCTGCGACTACGCAGGTAACCTTTAGCTTGGCCGCTCCCTTAGCTTGCTTCAGTGGGAAGACATAGCCTGGTTTGACGACGTTTCGGCTGTCTGCCTTCATGTCGCGATAGGGTTTGACGAGCTGTGGGAAAATCGGGTTTTTACGATGCCGATCCGGATTCTTCTTTGGGATGCCGTTGTCGTTCACCACACCGATGGGCATCAGGTTGGCCAGCATGGCGGCTCCTCCGTAGTGGTCGCCGTGGAAGTGAGTGGTTATGAGATGATCGATCTTTTTTAAGCCCGCCACCTTTGTTGCTACTTGGTGTATTCGTCCTGCATCGCGGGTGCCTGGGTTGCCCGTGTCGACGAGAAGAGATTCGCCTGCAGGAGTTACCACAAGGGTGGCCGCACCCCCTTCGACGTCTACCCAGTATACGTCGAGAGTACCCGTGGCGGTAATGGTTAAAGGGAGGAACAAAAGAAATATAAAATAGGTCCGACGTAACTTTTGCATCGTTTCGAATTGTGATTAGTTAGGATGGTACCGAAAGCATTCCTTTGGATTTATACATTGATAACAAGCCTATTCTCTTCCTTGATCCTAACAATTGGGAATAACTTCTCTTTGACTCCTTCGCTTGGTCTTGGTTTCTCATTCGTGGTGGAGGTAGTAATTTCATTGTGAGTGTGATGGATGATGACATAGGGATGTTGTTTGAGGAGTCGCCTGCTGTGCGGCTTATGCGTAGTCGGTTAGGTGCTTTTGTGGCTGGCTTTTTGTTCAAGACCTTCAAGGCTTGGAATGTTCCTGAAGCTTCGGAAGAGGAACTGGGCGCTACACTTGCCGAACATTTGGAACAGTTGCGAGAGCACGAAGGTGCCGATGCTCCAAAGCGATTGCCTTCTGATTACTTGGATGAATGGTGCGACGAGGAGCACCGCTATTTGACTAAATCCTACTCAGAGGAGAGGGAGGAGTACGTATTTCGCCTGACACGGCACTCTCAAAAGGCCTTGAATTGGCTGCAGGACTTGATGGCTTTGCAACGTCGCGGATATGCTACTACTGAGTCTCGCTTCAATCGAATCCTTTTTGAAATGCGGGAATTATCCCAAGGTGTTAATTCCGACCCCGAAGCGCGTATTCAGGAACTGATCGCCAAACGGAACGAACTTGATGAAGAAATAAAGCGCATCCGAGAGACAGGGGAAGCCCCAATTTTTGGTGAGGATATGGTGCGTGACAATGTTCACGACCTTGCCGACTTGATTGAGAACTTCCTTTCCGACTTTAGAGCGATCGAAGAATTCTTCAAAGAACATGCTCGAGAAATTTCCAGACTTTATGCAGCTGGGGATGCATCCAAGGGCGACATTGTAGAGCGGACTTTGGATGCTGACGACGAACTTCGAGCTTGTGATCAGGGTAAGAGCTATTTTGGTTTTCGTTCCATGATGACGGATCCGGTGGTTGCTCGGGATCTACGTAAACTTATTGACGAAATCGGTGCCATAGCTCGCCAAAGAGGTTTCGATTCCAACCAGACCTTTCGTAGTTTTGCTGATCGCCTCTTTGGAGAAGCCGCTGCGGCTCAGGGTGCCTATGGTCGGATCAGTCGCAAGCTCCGGCAAGTTGTTGGTGATCACTTCGGGTCTGGAGGGCAACAAATTAGGGATAGTTTAAGTCTTATCCGACAAGGAGCTTTCCGTCTTCGTGAGAATCCTCCCGAAGATTGGGAGTTCGAGATTGAGACGCGACCGGTTCTATACAACTTTCTGGAACTGGACTTCTGGGAACCGAAAGCCGTGGAACCGTTTGGCCAAGTGAAAACCGCTACAAGCGGCGATGCCGAATGGATCAACGAACTTCTCCATTCCGTGGGAGAACCTTTGGAGCTTACTAAATTTCGGGAACGCGTTAATGGTGTTCTGGAGGAGAAGGAGCAGGTTAGCTTGACGGAACTTGTTGAGCGTTACCCCCTGGAGCATGGAATCGTAGACATTGTATGCTACCGCGTAGTGGCCTCTGAAGATAGTCGGCATCTCTTGGTTCCCGATCAAGTAGTCAAAATCGATCTTAATCGTGAGCAGCAACCTCGCTACACTGAAGTGCAACAACTTTTATTCCAAAGAGAACTAGTATGAATGCAGCTATATCACACCGTCACGTAATTGTTCGACTGCTACAAGGACCTGTCTATCAAGAGGACCTCGACCTGTGGGGCAAATTGGGAGCAGAATGGGAGCGGATACGCGATCACTTCATGCAAATGGGTCTTGAAGTCGCTCGGGACGATGCTGCCGGTTATGCCTTTGTCCGTCACCGCGAGGATATTGAAGACGATGATCCCGACGATGGATGGGGTGATTCCGTTGAGGCTCCTCTTCCTCGCTTGTTGCGGCGTACTCGACTCACTTACCACCAAACCATTCTCCTCGTTTTGCTGAGGGAGGAATTGATGCGTTTTGAACAAAACCAGGAAGAGGGATCTCACTTGTATCGCACGGCCCAGGAATTGCGCGATTTGATGTCGGCCTACTATCCTGAGCTGCATGACGAAAAGAAAGTTCACCGACAAATCTCCGGACTTATTTCAAAGTTTGAGGATTGGGGGCTTCTTCGTCGTGTTCGAGACAAGGATGGAGGCCTCTACCGGGTTGAGCGGATCATTAAGGCGAAATTGCCCCCGGAGAAACTAGCTGAAGTTCGTGAAAAACTAAAACAACGAACACCTGAACTTGATGGAGGAATGGAGGAAGAAGATGCTTGAATCACAACTGGAACTCGAATTCTCGCCAGACAAGAGTACTGCTGGCTATCGTTTGCATGAGTTGTCCTTGTTGAACTGGGGTACTTTCAATCAGACTGTTCACACCATGCGTTCGGATGGACGAACCTCAATGATTACCGGTCGCAATGGTTCGGGTAAGTCTACTATTGTCGATGCGTTGCTTACTCTTCTAGTACCGAATCGAGTTCGGAATTACAATGTAGCCTCCAGTCAAGCTGGGAGTCGGGAGCGCAATGAGCGCGACTATGTTTTAGGAGCCTACTCCGAAATACATGATTCCGAGACCGGGCAGGGTCGAAAGGAAACTCTTCGTAAACCCGGCGAAACTTACTCCGTTCTTCTGGCTTGGTTTCATAATGAGGCTTACAAGACGGATGTTGCTCTTGCTCAAGTGCTTTGGTGCACTCCTGCTGGGAAAATCGAGAAAATACACATTGTCGAGAAACGTCACCTGACGATCGAGAAGGATTTTAACGATTTGGGCGATGCCGACAAAATTCGAAAGATCATCAAGGAGCGGAACCTTACTACTTTTGATTCGTTTACGGCCTACAGCAAGAAACTTGAGTCGATGTTGTTTATGGATGTCGATCTCGGTTCTCGCTCTCCCATGTCAGTTTTCAACCAAGCGGTGTGCATCAAAGATGTTCGTGATCTTACTCAGTTTATTCGCGAGCATATGCTGGACGATGGTGGAGCGAGAGAAAAACTGGTGGCTCTGCAAGATCGATTCGATGACCTTCGTGGTACTCATCGCAGAATCGAGACCGCTGCCAGTCAATTGGAAGAATTAGATCAAATAAAGTCCACTCATGTTAAGTTTTTGGAATCCTCTGCGCATCGCGACCATTCTGGGCTATTGCGTTCTGCAATTGAGCCTTTTTACGCCAATGCCGAACTCGAGAGCCGAATCGAGCGAATTGAAGAATTGAAACATCGCGAGGAGGCAGAGCGAGCTCGTTTGAAAAGTTCTCGCGAGGAGGTGGATCGTCATAGAGACAAAGTGCATCACCTCGAAAGAGTGCTCGCGGATAGTGATGAAAATAGACGATTGGAGCAAGTCGGGGCCGAGTTAGATCGTTTGCGGGACAAACGTGAGATGGTTTCCAAGAGAGCTGCCACTTTCGAGCGCTTGTTAGGCTCCTGGGAACGCGGTCTTGTCGTCAAGGATGAGGAAGCCTTTTTGGATTTACGTCGTGAACTTCAGGAAAAGATTCCGCGTCACGAAGCCAGAGTATCCGAGCTGGACGAAGTGCATCCGGATCTGAGCTACAGCCTTAGGAATACAAATGAAACGATCGACAAGCTGGAGGCTCAAAGAAATTATTTGTTAGAAGCTAATTCGAATGTACCCGTAGAAATCTCTCGTCTTCGCGATGGTTTGGCGGTCGCTTTGGATCGGGATGTTGGGGAGCTCCCCTTCATTGCCGAACTGGTACAAGTTGTGCCTGACGAGGATAAGTGGACTGGTGCCGTAGAACGACTGTTACGCCCATTTGCTCTATCTATATTGATTCCCTCCAAGTTGGCTCGTAAGGCTGAAGCTTTTCTTCATGAAAACGACTTGGGAGAAAGAATTGCTTTCGTTTGTCCCAAAACCGATGCCAAGCAACCAAAGCTTCATGATGATTCCGTGGTCGCGAAGTTGAGCCTGCGTAGTGAATTGGACGAAAGTCGGCAGACTTGGCTTCGCTCTGAACTGGCTGATCGTTTTCCTCATCTTTGTCGTGTAGAACCTGATAAGGAATTTCATAAAATGCCTCACGCGATCGCACTTTCGGGATTGATTAAAACTGATGGGATACTTCGAGAGAAAGATGATCGGTACGATGTGGATGATGCATCCCGGCATGTTTTGGGTTGGGATGTAGATCCTAAGCAAAGATCGCTTGATGAGCGCCTCAGCTTTCTTCGTGAAAGAGCCGACGAAGCTGCTCGTGCCGTTCGTGAGGCCGATTCCGAGCGTGCCGAGTTAAGGATTCAGCTCAAAGCAGGTGCACAGTTGCTTTCAAGTGCTGGAGAGTTCTCTGACGTTGACCGCTTGGGTTTGGCCACTCGCATGGCCGATCTGGAGGATGAAGAACGAGTAATCGTTGGAGGTTCGGACGTTTTGCGAAAGTTAAAGGATGATTTGGACTCCACATCGCAAAAATTATCTGAAGCGCAGGAACTCCGGGATGAAGTTTTGAGACGAATCGGTGGTGTGGAAGCTCGAGCCGAGAGGAACGAGGACCGAATCACTAATCTTCGCGTACTTCTTGAAGAAGCCAAGAAGGATCTTCGGATGCCCGATTCGCCTTCAGATGCCGAGGACGATTCCGCTGAGGACTCATTGGTGGATTCTCTTTTTGCGGAAATCGAGGATTCATTTGGAGCTCCCCCCGAGGAGCCCGATGATATTGAGACTGCTGCAAGAAATGCCTTGCATTCCATGGATGAGAAAATTCGCAAGCTAGAAGTTTCTCTCGATAAGTTTCGCGATCAGAACGTAGCAGCGATGCAGCGATTTGTCGCGGCACCTAGAAATCAGGCTTTTCGCGATGAACTCCCTCTCGATTTGGAGGATGGGTACAACGGAAATACATTTGATCCATTTGAGGAAGTCAGGAAGCAAATTGAGCTTGAGGATCTCGCTAAAAATAAAGAGCGATTTGAGCAATTGCTCCGTGTCCAGGTTCCGGAGGAAGTTTCTAGTTTTAGCGAAGCTCTGGAATCTCACAGGGATAGGATTCGAAAACGTATTGATGAGCTCAACGAGCACCTCTCTCGCGTTACTTTCGATCGTAAAGAGGGAACCTATATCCAGCTGAAGGCGGAAGATTCCGGTGATGATGGTGTGCGGCGCTTCAAAACCATGCGTAGACACGCCCTCGAGGGAGATCTGGAGGCGGAAGAAGAGAAAGATCGCCGCCGTGAGCGTTATCATAGGGTAGAGCAATTCTTGGCAGAGCTAGAGAATGACGAAACTTGGACCTCTCGAGTCATTGACGTTCGTAATTGGTTCCGATTCCGAGCGGATGAATTCTATAAGGAAGGGGACTTGCGACAAAGCTACTCTGGTGCTTCAGGGAAGTCGGGCGGAGAAAAAAATCGTCTCGCATCCACCATCTTGGCAACTGCCATAGCATACCAGTATGGAATCGACGTCGGTGGCAGAAGAACTGAAACCTTCCGCCTTGTGGCCGTTGATGAAATGTTCAGCAAGACCGATGACGAGTTTTCCGAATTCTTGCTAGATCTATTTAAGGAGTTTCATCTTCAACTTCTTATCGTCCAACCTCTGGATGCCAAGATTCACGTGGTGCAGAAATACGTTGAGCGCTATCATGTCGTCGAACGGCGGGATGGTGTTTCTTTCGTTGGGGACTTGAGTGTGAAGGAGTATCTGAACGAGCAAACCGATGGCGATGACGAGCATGACCAGTTGCCCGAGGAAGAATCAGTGCCCTCTGAGGTCGAATAAACCTCAATTCTTTGGTCAGGACATTAGCTGTTTATGCCTGTAAATCCACGGGTAGTAGTTTATTGCCTAAGTGAATCTTTAAAACTCTAGGTCTAGGCCACGATGCCTTTTATTACGCGGGCTTTTTCGACGCCTGTCAATTTGGTGTCAAGACCTTGGTGTTTAACGGAGAAGCGGTTGTGGTCGATTCCGAGTTGGTGAAGCATAGTGGCGTGTAGGTCACGTACATGGACCACCTCTTTTTCTGCGTGGTAACCTAATTCGTCTGTTTCTCCGTAACCGACACCGCCCTTGATGCCACCTCCGGCCATCCACATCGAGAATCCTTTGACGTGGTGGTCGCGACCAGCCCCGCCTTTTCCTTGAAACATCGGGGTACGTCCGAATTCTCCACCCCAGACGACGAGTGTGTCCTTAAGCATGTCTCGTTGCTTGAGATCTTGAATAAGTGCCCAAGTCGGCTTGTCGGTGAGACCACAGCATGTGTTCATGTACTTGACCAGTCCGCCATGATGATCCCAACCACGATGGTAGAGGTGGATGAAGCGTACGCCTCGCTCTGCTAGTCTTCGAGCAAGCAGGCAATTGGAGGCATAGGAACCATCGCCGGGTTTGGCCCCGTACATATCGAGAACATGTTGAGGTTCCTTGGATACGTCCATCAAGTCGGGAATCGAGGATTGCATGCGGAAGGCCATCTCGTAGGCAGCGATTCGGGTAGCGGTCTCAGGATCGTTGATGCTTTTGTTCCGGTGGTGATCGAGGGCCGTTATGGCTTCGACAAGTTTACCCTGCGTTTCAGCACTGGTTCCTGCTGGGTTTCCGACGTAATGGACGGGGTCACCCGAAGAGTTGAACTCTACGCCTTGGTGGCGACTCGGGAGGAATCCGGCGCCCCATTGGCGTGATGCGATGGGCTGAGGGTTGCGTCCCCCGACACTCGTCATAACGACGAAACCGGGTAAGTCCTTCGATTCGCTACCAAGGCCGTAGTTCACCCAAGCCCCCATGGAGGGCCGACCATTGAGCCCTGTGCCGGTGTTCATGAAGGTGTGCGCGGGATCGTGATTGATCTGCTCCGTAACCATCGATCGAACTATGGCTAAGTCGTCCACCATCTTAGCTGTCCACGGTAGGAAGTCGCTGACGTATTGGCCGCTTTTCCCATATCGCTTGAACTTTGTCAGATGCCCTTGAACCTTAAGCGCCTTGCCCTGAAGTTGGGCAATGGGTTGGCCCTTGGTGAAAGACTCGGGCATGGGTTTCCCGTTTATTTCATCTAACTTCGGCTTGTAGTCGAAGGTCTCTAAATGGGATGGCCCCCCGGCCATGCAGAGGAAAATGACCCGCTTTGCCTTTGCCGTGGGAAGTAGGTAGGAGGGACGTTCGTGCATGGGGCCACTTTCGGCCATTAAGAAATTGAGAGCGGCCGAACCGAGGCTCAAACCGGAGCCGGCAAGGAAGGCGCGTCGATTGATTTGTATGGGCGACATGTCAGCGTCGAAGGTTGGTTTCCGCCAAGTTGAGGATGCCCCGGGCTACAGTCGTCCAAGCGACTTCCTCCTTGGCGTTCTGGGAGGTCAGTAGTTTCTTGAGGATGTTACGCTCGAAGTCGTCCGGTTTACGGGAGACAGCTTCTCGGAAGGCGAAATCCAGACGTGAGTCGATGGCTGTTCCTCCCTCGGCCAGAATGCGCTTGGCGAAGACTTGCGCTGCTTCCACGAAAGTAGGGTCATTGAGCAAGACCAAGGCGGCCAGAGGTGTGTTGGAGCTAGGGCGTTGAGCCGTGCACTCCTCTCGACGGGGTGCGTCGAAGGCCTTCAGCATCGGATGTAAAAACTGTCGTTGCCAATGAACGTAGACACCTCGACGCCACTGACGTTGATCTTTGTGGTGACCGTACTTGCGGGTCGGGAAATTGAGATGCCGATAATAGCCAACCGGTTGATAGGGCTTGATGCTTGCTCCGCCAACCTCTCGTACTAGAAGACCGCTTATGGCTAGAGCGTTGTCGCGAATGGTTTCGGCGGGTAACCTGTAGGGTTTTTGGAAACTTCTCTTTTTTTCCGAACTATAGGAAGTTTGTCTATAAGTGCGACTGAGGACGATTTCCTTCAGCAATGCCTTTATTCGCCAATTCTTTTGAATGAGGCTTATGGACAAGTTGTCGAGGAGTTCGGGGTGATCGGGCGGTTGACCTTGACCGCCGAAGTCAGTCAGGTCAGGTGCCAAGCCTTGACCGAAGAGCAAATACCAGAGGCGATTGGCAAGAACTCGAGCGGTGAGTTTTCCGGCTCCCTTGTCGGCGTCCATGAGCCAGTTGGCCAAGTCCAGTCGGGTCAGGCGTTTTTCAGAGGCGAGGCTTCCCATGAATTCAGGTATCGCTGACTGCACTACGGGACCGCTTTCGTCGAGCCAGTCGCCACGCGGCAAGATATGGGTAACTCGTGGCTTGGTGACCCGGGTGATCATGGTCTTTCGGGTCACCTTCTTGATTGCGTTCATCTCTGTCTTTAAAGCTTTTATTTCGGCTTGGAGCTTGGAGTCAGGGGTCTCTTCTTGGATCTTTTCCTTTTCGGTGATGCTTTTTTCCAGGGTTGCGATTCGAGTTCGTTGACTGCGACTTAATACGTTGATTTCCGGATCACGCCGAGTAGGCAAGCTGTTGCTGCCGTTTTTTAGATGAGCGGTATCGTCAATGTCGTCGAAGAAGGCCGCCATGGAGTAGAAGTCCTTTGCCGTGTAAGGGTCGTACTTGTGATCGTGACATTGAGCGCAACCCATGGTCGCTCCCATCCACACCTCCGACAGGTTGCGTACTCGGTCTGCGGCATACATGGCGATGTATTCCTTCTTCTGGACACCTCCCTCGTGCGAGGTTTGTAGCAAACGGTTGTAGCCCGTGGCGATAGTCTGGTCGATTGTCGGGCTTGGTAGCAAATCTCCAGCTAATTGCTCGCGTGTAAACTGGTCGAAAGGAAGTCCATCGTTGAAGGAATCGATTACCCAGTCGCGGTAGGGAGTTATGCTGTGGTCTTGGTCTCCATGGTAGCCGACCGTATCGGCGAAGCGGACCAGATCCAGCCAATAGGATGCCATTTTCTCGCCATGGTGCTTGGATGCAAGCAAACGCTCGACGATAGCTTCGTATGCTTCTTCAGTCGGGTTTCTCGCGAAGGTTTCCACCACTTCGGGTTCGGGTGGGAGTCCGATCAGGTCGAAGTGGAGTCTTCTGACCAGGGTTACTAAATCGGCAGGGGTTGCTGGATCTTGAGCATTGTCCTCGAAATGCTTCAATGTGAAGCGATCGATCCAGTTGCCGGACCCGTCGGACTTCTTGACATTTGGAAGGTCGTGTTTCTTCGGTTGGACGTAAGCCCAGTGTTCCGACCATCTGGCACCCTCGGCTATCCATTGTGAGATGAGCTTTTTTTCTTGAGGGGAAAGCGACTTCCCTGAGTCAGGAGGTGGCATGAGATCATCCTCGTCGTCAGTGTTGAGGCGGTATATCAATTCACTATCCTGAGGCTTCCCGGGAATAATGTATTTCTTTTTTTGATCCTTGGCCGAACTTTCCAAGTCGAGTCGTAGCTTTGCTTTGCGATGTTCCTTGTCGGGTCCGTGGCAAAAGAAGCACTTGTCCGACAATATGGGTCGCACGTCGCGGTTGAAGTCCACCTCTTTGGAATGGGCGTTTAGCGACAAGGCGAGAAACAAGGCAAACGCTTTAAAAGTCTTCATCTCAAGTCATTGCAAATTAGTGAGCTCGATGGTTTCTTCAACCGAAAACTCTCCACCCCAGTTACTATTACATGATCTTGTTGAAACGAATTTAGGTATTTTTAGACTAGGATTTTACGGACCACCCTGCCTTTGACCTCGGTCAAGCGGAAGTAAGCACGAACAACCATAGACGAAGACAAGTCACGGCGAAACTCAGTTTTCGTATGGTGCGAGTTCACGTAAGGGTGAGGTCATAGGTTTTCTTGTAAGCCTTTCTGCTTCCAACATACGGTCACCCTATTATTGACCTACTTGGGCGTAAAGTGCCAATCAACCTTGTCGAATTCCTTTTCGGCGAGGACGACAACGTTGACAAATTGGCTGGCAAAGGCTTTCTCGATGTCCATGACCAGCGATCCTTACTCACCTGATCCCAAGCGTTATGACGGGCGTATGCCTTATCGTCGGTGTGGGCGATGGGGAATACAACTGCCGGCAATTACCTTGGGCTGTTGGCACAATTTTGGCGGAGACATCGTGACCGAGAACCAAAGGGCTATGATTTACGCTGCTTTTGATGCCGGTATCACGCACTTTGACTTAGCCAATAACTATGGCCCTCCCTATGGTTCGGCTGAGGTGAACGTCGGCAAAATTCTCAAGGATTTGCCTCGAGACGAAATCCTGATCACAACCAAGGCAGGTTACGATATGTGGCCCGGACCCTATGGTGAATGGGGATCCCGAAAGTATCTTTTGGCGAGCCTGGATCAATCCTTGAAGCGAATTGGAGTAGATTACGTCGACTTTTTCTATTCTCATCGCTTTGACCCGAATTCACCACTGGAGGAAACCCTCGGAGCTCTTGACTCGTCCGTGGTTCAGGGCAAAGCGCTTTACGTCGGCATAAGCAGTTACCTCGCCGACCAAACTATAGAGTCCGTAAAAGTTTGCGGTGAAAACGGTTTTGCTCCCCTTGCCATCCACCAGCCGAACTATTCTATGTTGAATCGTTGGATTGAAAACGGGCTGATGGATGCCTGTGGCGAAATGGGTCTCGGAATGATTGCGTTCTGTCCTCTGTTTCAAGGATTACTTACTGACAAGTATCTCGGTGGCATACCGGATGGATCCAGGGCGTCTCTGGAGCATTCTCCCTTGCGAAAGTCCGAAGTGAATGACCAGAACCTTCGGGTTATTCGTGAACTGAACGACCATGCTAAGTCACGGGGGCAAACACTGGCTCAAATGGCTCTTTCTTGGGTGTTGCGTGATAATCGCATTACCAGTGCTCTCATCGGAGCTAGTCGAACCGAGCAAATCCTGGAGAATGTAAAAGCTGCCAAGCAAACTGATTTCACTGCCGAAGAACTTGCCAAGCTAGATATTATTGTGGCTAAGGCGAACATGCCCAAATCACTTTGGGCGAAGGAATAGTTGAAAGTAGGCGTTATCCCCTCGGTTTGAAATCTTCTCGTGCGTGTTCCAGCACGGGAAACTTCCGCCGCCATTCCATCACCACGTTCAAATCGATTTCTGCCGACACGATTTTTTCCGTGGCCCCCGCATCGGTAAGAATTTTTCCGTGAGGGTCGATGATTACCGTGCGGCCGCAGTACTCTAGCTCGGGGTCGTTGCCAGTTCTGTTTACGCCGATTACATAGGCCAGATTCTCGATCGCTCGGGCTTGCAACAGGGTGACCCAATGCTCGATGCGAACGGCAGGCCAGTTGGCGATGACCGTGAAGAGGTTTGTCCCTCTACTTGTCCCGATTCTGAAAATCTCAGGAAATCTCAGGTCGTAACAAATGAATGGACAGACTGTGAATCCACCCACTGGAAAGGTAACCACCTCGTTTCCCGGATCATAGCTCTCGTGCTCCCTGTAAATGGCTGCAGGATGTGTTTTGGTGTAGAAGCCGATCCGTTCGCCTTCTGGTGAAAAGGTTACCGATACGTTATGCCCCTTGTTGTCGGTTTCGGATGGAATGGTCATTCCCGAAGTTACCCAAGCTCCGTACTTTCCGGCTAAGTCGGACAGAAAACCTTCGGTTTTTTCCGGTTCGTTCTTCGTGGTGAGCTCTACGTTCATGCTGAAGCAGGTGGGAAAGGTTTCCGGCAGGACAATCAAGTCCCCTTTGTTTACCCCTGCTTCATTTATTAAACGAGTGGCCTTCTCGTAGTTGGCCTCCTTGTCTTCCCACACTTGATCAAGTTGTACGGCATGAACCTTCATGAGAAAGAGGATGTAGATATAATGCGGGTAGAGGAAAGCAGAAAAACTAACTCGTAATTGCCACCAGACCTTTTTCCAGTCGGTCTAGCGCTTCTTGGCAGGTTGAACGATCGAGTACGCCATAGGCGATACGAAGGAAGCAGTTCTCTGTCAAACCGAAGGCGGAACCGGGGATCACGGCTACTTTGTATTCCTCTATGAGGCGTTGCGTCACGGAAAGAGAATTGAGCCCCGTTTTTATCTTGAGGAGGAAATAAAAGGCTCCTTTGGCAGGCGCGATAGTCGCGAATTTCTCCCATCCGGCAAGCCTCTCGATGACAAGATTTCGTACATCTCGAACATCAGTCAACTTTTCTTCGCAATAGGCTCGACCCGTCCGTATGGCTTCTAAGGCTGCGAACTGTGAAACGACCGGCGGGCAGATGAGGTTTGTGTCTTGTATTTTCTTTACGGCGTCGATGAGTTGAGGAGGAGTCACCATGTAGCCAATCCGCCAGCTCGCGAAGCCATAGGCCTTGGATAGCGAGAAAAGCGAGATGACGTGCTCGTCCACATCTTTAGCTGAACCGGGAGAGAAGTGACTGGCTCCATCGAAGGTAAAGTACTCGTATGCCTCGTCGCTTATGTGAAACAGGCCGAACTCCCGGCATAGCGCGGTGACGGCTTGCAGGTCTTTCTTCGGGTAGACGACCCCTGAGGGGTTATTGGGAGATATTGTGACTATGGCGCGACTTCGTTTCGTGATGGCTGAGCGCAAGGCGTCCAAGTCGAGTTGGTGATTGTTGTCGGTGGGCACGACAACCGGAGTGCACCCCAGCATAGTCACGGCCATTTCGTGGTTGAAGTAGAATGGTGCCGGCAGGATGATCTCGTCACCCACGTCGGCGATGGCGAGAACGGCGTTGATGAAGGCCATGTTGGCTCCGGCGGTGACGAAGACTCTGTCCTTTGGATCGACATAGATCCCGTTTTCGTCTTTCAGCTTTTCCCCGATCAGGTCGAGTAGGGGAGGAATGCCCTGAGCGAGCTTGTACTTGTGGTTATCGACGTCTTCGCGAAATCGATCGATTCCCTCATAGGCGGTTTCCGGTGGTCCCCAACTCACTACGCCTTGACCCAGAGAAATGGTTCCCGGATTGTCTCGCGTCCATTCGCCTACGATCGGTATGACGGGCGGTTGCACGGTCGCTGCTCGCGTTGCTTCTGGAAATCGAATTTTCCGAAGGTCGTTCATTTAATAACGTAAGTTATGATTTCGCGATTATCTGAAGGTCTAAGCCGAAACACTTTTTCCTTTAGTGTTATGTCGTTACTATTCCGACTTAACTTTCATCCACAAATAAAAAAGCGGGACTCTCAAAAAAAAGAGCCCCGCTTTTAAAATGAAAAAGTATCTGGATCAGAGTCTACTTTTCAGCTTCTTTCTTTTTCTTTCCGCCTTTCTTTTTCCCGCCAAAACCTGCATCTTTCATGCGTTTCTTGTCCTCGTTGGAGATTTTGGCACGCTCTTCCTTGTCGAGCTTCTTGTCTTTGTTTGCGTCGTACTTTTCCCTGATCTCCTTAAGCAAGGTTTTTTGCTCTTCGGTAAGGGCGGGACGTTCCTTTTTACCCTTTTCGGCCTTTTCTTTCTTTTCAGCGGCAAAAGCGTATCCGAGTCCGATGGCGCAAGCGGTAAGCAGTATGATGAGTTTCTTCATTATCCTTATGTATTTGGTTTTGAATGAGTGCCCACTTTAGAACTGGGGCAGGTTTGAGGTTTAACGACGGATATCGTGGAAAAGTTGCGCTATTTCAAGATGACTGGTCTTTGTTCGGGTGGCTTTTAATTCTTGCGATTCTGTGTTTTCGAAAAATGAATCTTAACGTCTTGCCAAATATGGCTCACGGAGCCTTCCTGTAAGGTATGACTACTTTAGCACGTCGCAAGTTCCTGAGCTCTGCATGGGCATTGCCCGTTCTGGCTGCTCCTTTAAGCTCGGTGGCCAAGCCGATTTCCGAAAAGTCGGGGCAAGTGAAGCTGGGGGTTTCAAGCTATTCCTACTGGCATTTCAGACCACCCAAGGTGTCCATCGAGACGGTGATCGACAAGACTGCTCGACTGGGAGTTGAGGGCGTCGACATCCTTCATCGGCAAATGGATTCAGAAAAACCCGAATATTTGCAGAAACTGAAGCGTCATGCGTTTCTCAACGGGGTCGATCTCATAAGCTTATCCATTCACCAAGACTTCGTTTCTCCCGACTCAGACTCTCGTAAGAGGAATGTCGAGCATACCAAGAAGTGCATCGAACTCGCCTACCAAATGGGCATCCCGTGCATTCGTCTAAATTCGGGTCGCTGGGGCACTGCGAAAAACTTCAATCATCTCATGGAGCTGCGAGGCAATGAACCCATTCTCAAGGGCTATACTTTGAAAGATGGATTTCGCTGGTGCATCGATTGCATCGAGGAATGCTTGCCGAAAGCCGCCGAATGCGGGGTGCACCTAGCCTTGGAGAATCACTGGGGGCTGACTCGTACTCCCGAGGGTTTGCTCCACATTGCCAACGCCATAGAGTCTCCTTGGTTGGGTGTGCTTATGGATACTGGCAATTTTTTAGAGAATCCTTACGACAAGCTGGAGCAAATCGCCCCGAAGACCACCTTCGTACAGGCCAAAACTTATTATGGGGGAGGGGAGTGGTACACTCTCAACCTAGATTATGATCGTATCGCCGCCATACTTCGGAAGGTCGGTTATAAGGGGTACGTGTCGATTGAGTTCGAGGGCAAGGCACCCGCCGATGAGGGAGTCGCCAAGAGTGTAGCCATGCTCCGCAAGGCGTTTGCCTAGATCCTTCTCAAGCGTATCTTTATTGTCCTTGTTGTTTGAACTAAGGAGTGCGGAGGTAGGCTAGCAGGTCGGCCACGGCTTCCGGATTCAAGGCGGTTTCCAGTCCCTCGGGCATAAGGGATTGGCCAATGGCTTGGATACTCTTGAGGTTCTTTCGGAGAACGGTCACCTCCTGTCCTGATGCGGTGCGAAGGATTAGGGCGCTAGGAGTTTCCGAGGCTAGAACGCCAGTGATGGCTGAATCGTCTTTGCTTATGACGAGGTAGGTGGTGTACGTCGTTTCCACCGCTTGGTTCGGATCCAGGATTCCGATTAGCCAGTCGTTGATTGGTTTGACGGAGAAGGTGGCGAGGTCCGGTCCCACTTTGTTGCCTTGGCCCTTGAAGCTATGGCAAACGGAGCAATTTGTCGTGAAGAGAAGCTTGCCGTTCTTGACGCTACCCTTCAGGTCGCTTACGCCTGCGTATCGCCGGATGACCTTGGCCCGGTCGGGGTTTATTTCATCGAGAAGTTTCTTGGCCCGGGTACTGATGGCTGGGCGAGGGTATTGAAGTAGCTTTTGCCGGTGGGCAGGGCTAATCTGGATGGCGGATAGCTTGCTTGCCTCGATGGAGTCAAGCAGAGCGTGGGCTGATTCGTCTCGCCCCAAAAGGTGTTCAGTCACTGCAACGCGGTCGACGGGGGCATAAGAGTTCCAGTGGGTCAGCAAGACCGAGGCTGTTAAAGGTTGGTGCAGTTTGGTGAGAGTTTTCAAGGCTGCTTTGCGGATGGAAGGTCGGTTCCCCGCCGCAAGAAGATTGCCTAGCAGGTTGATGTCTTCCCGTTGCTCGGTTGGTCCTCGACCGAGCAGGGCAATGGCGGAAAGCCTTGCGCTTTCATCGGCTTGGTCGTCTCGGGCGATTGCCCGAACTTTGGCGAAAACGGTTTCGAGCCCTCTAATGCCTCGCTCAGAAGCCTTGGCCAGCCTTTGGTGGAACTGGTCGAGCGGTTCGTTCCGTTGCTCGATAGCGCCGACGAAGCCATCCATGAGAATGAACTGTCGGCGAAGATCCTTTTCGGCAGCAATTTCGTCGAATACTTTGGCCAGGGGTTCCAAGTTGTCCTGCAAGATGGCGAAGCGTATGAGGTCGGAAAGGAGTGCTGTGGGTGCTTTCGTCTCCTCCGAGAAGATATGCTTAAGCATGGCTGCGGCGTGGGGCAGAGCTGAACTTTTGACTGCCAGTTGAACGCGGGGTTCGTTGGCATCGGCAAGCGCGAGCCGTACGAGAGCCTTTCCCGCCTCCGGATTCTGCCACTCACCGAGGGAGAAAGCGACTTGCCTGCGAACCCGGATTGACTCGTCTTCGATTCGTGAAACGATTAGGTCGGCATGATTCTCCTCGCAGAGGCGAACGGCCTGTTCGCGTACGCTGAAATGAGGGTCTTCCAAGGCTTGCTTCAGCACCTTGGAATCGAGACCGTCGAGACCTTCCAGAATGCAGAGGGACTGAAGGCGAACCTTTGGACTCTTGCTCGTTTGGGCCAACTTGCTAAGGTCGACGTATGCATCCTCGCCCCCCCGAGCTAAGAGCAGACGCTGGATAGTGTCGCGTTGCCAACCGTTCGGGCTGTCGAGAGCAGTCACGAGTGTCTTGGTCGACATCCGGTCGAGACGGGGCGTCTTTCGAAGTTTGGATCCTTTTGGTAAGACGCGCCAAATACGGCCTCTGTTCGAGCCTTCGCGCAGGTTCACCCTGCTTTGCATCCCCGGGGGAATCCATTTCGGATGTTCGATTACAAGCCGGTACATGTCGGCCACGTACAAGGCTCCGTCGGGACCGGTTTTGGTCATGGTGGGTCGAAACCAATTGTCCGAACTGGCGAGGAATTCACTTTTCTCCTCACCTTTGGCGCGATGACTGGTGAAGGTGATGCCGTCAGGTGCGAGCACCTCGCGATGTACGAGGTTGTGAACGGGTTCACTGATAAAGACGCTGTGCTCGAAATCCGGACCGAAGAGTCCGCCGCGATAAGGCGATGGGCTATTTGCGCTCGTGACCATGCCGTAAGCACCCGGCATATTTGGACGTTCCATTCGTGGACTTATCGGAAAGCAACGACGAGAGTCGGGGTAGTTGAAAAGCATTTGGCTGGTATCCTTGACGACCAAGTGCGGGTTGCGTGTAACGTAGTGAAGCGGCAGGTGGATGTGCCAAAGCCAATTTGGATTGTTGTTGCCGAACCAGTTTCCCCAGTCGTCCCGGTGCAGACCGAACTGGGTTTGGTTGAACAGGGTCTGCATCTCGCCCGTGACCTTGAAGCGAAAGTCGCGTCCATTGATGTTCACGACTTTGCCCGTGGCGGTGCTCTTGATCATTCCTCCACTGTCGCCATTTGCGGCGTAAATCCAATTGTCCAAGCCTAGGACAAAGCCGTTCATGCGATGTTGCTGATTGCCTTCGCGAAAACCGGTGAAGAGAATCTTGCGAAGGTCGGCCTTGCCGTTGCCGTCAGTGTCCTCGGCATAGAAAATGTCGGGTGCAGCGCTTACAAGGACGCCCTTTCCCCATGCCATGACGCCGCTTGGGAAGTTGAGTCCGGAAAGGAACACGGTCGAATGATCGTATCGACCATCATCGTTACGATCCTCGAGAAAGCGAACGATACCACCTGGCGCCCCCTTGCCGTTGATCCCCGAGGGATAGTCCCCCATCTCGGTCACCCAGAGTTTGCCGTCAGCTCCCCAGTCGAAGGCTACGGGATCAAAGACTTGTGGTTCGCTCGCGACCAACTGTACCTCAAAGCCATCGCGTGTCTTGAAGCATTGTCTGCTTTCCTCAGGCTCCTTGGCTCCGGGGCCACCGAAATCCAGCAATTGCTTGAACGAGCGGCGATCCACCACGTCGGGGAGATTTGCGGTGTTTTCGTTTTGCACCCAAAGATGCCCGCTATGGAACCACGCCCCATTGTTGGGATTGAACCCCCCGCGAGAAATCATCGGGATTGCGTTGGCGTCGTTCCGCTTCCCTTCCCGTACTGTGTAGCTCCAGCCCGGATGCCAACCAAGACCGGCATTGAGGTTTGTGGCCCAAAGGTGAATTCCCCAGTGCTCTTCATCGGAAAACACGATGTCATCAAAGCCGTCATCATTGAGGTCCACAAACCGCAGGCCTTCGCTCGCGTGGTTAATACCCTCTGGCAGACCATATGCTCGAACGTTCCAGCTTTTCTTTTTTGCGTCCCAACCGTAAACACTTTTTCCGACCAGCTCGCAAACGCCGTCATTGTCAATATCTCGAAGGATGCCCGCGTCGTCGTTTGGTTTGCCGATTTGGGCAGAGAGTTTCTTGAGATTCTCGACGACGTTTTGTTTGGCATCGATTGCAAACCAGCGGCGGGAGTCAGCGCCCAAGGAGCGCACGGAAAAACTTATGGATCGCTTCTTTTTCACTGTACCTTTCTTCAGGATGAAAAAGAAGTAGCCGCCGGAATCGAGGTCCGTGATCCACGTCGGATGATAAATTACTTCGACCGAGGCGTCCTTCGACTGCCAACTGGAAAATTTGCGGGACAGATCAAAACGCAACGCATCCTTACCATCCACCGCCAGCATGAAACCAGCGGTGCCGGGTTGGCTTTTGAAACCAAGACCACCGGTTAGGCACAATGTGATGGGCTTGTCCGGATTCGCCGCGACCAATGGACTTTCCCAGTTCAATACTTTTTCCTTGGCCAGTTGGCGGATCAGGTGACGGGTGGTCATGGTGCCGGTCAAGTCGAACCAATCGGACTTCTCGCCTTCGTTCTTGGTGATCCGGTCAACAGCGGGCTTGGTAGTGGCGATTAATTGGTGAATTCCCTTAAGGACGAAAGGTGATTCGACGGATTGCTTTAAGGCATTGGACTGCACGAACCGCCATCCATTTTCCTTGAAGGTCCAGATCTGACCGTGGCCCTTGGCGTCCATCATCGAGGCCGCACCTGATTCTTCCAGTACGCCGGCAATATTTTGTATTGGGTTGAAGGGCAACTTGTGTTCGGTCCAAGACGATTGTTTCGGATTCCAAATACGCGTACGGTTTTGTTCGCCTATCAGCACGTCCATGAACCCGTCATTATTGGCATCGAGTACGCGAACTGCGTTGTCTTGGCCATTCTTCCCGCGAAGTGAACTGCCCTTCAGCAGATTTTGGTTTAGTCGCTCTATGCATTCCCTGAAGTTCAGGAACTTTACCTTTTTGCCGTACGTCTTCTGCGCATAGTCGACAAATTCGACCAACTGCGAGCTGCTACTCCAGCCGTGCGGATGGAAGACAAGGTTCATCACGCCCTGTTTTAGTACGGTGACGTCGAGTGCGCGTTTCCAGTCCTCAAGCATCTGGGGTTGGCGGTCGCCGATTAAATTGTGCGCCTCCCAGTCGCTGGGAACAACGCAGGGGAATTCCCAGCACAGCCGGTTGATGACGTAGGGGTAGGGGTAGTCCTCAATGGTGCCGACGTAGGAAGCCATTGTGCGCATCCCTGCGCGCGTTTTTTCCTTTGGCAGGTACTTGGCGAAGCGCTCTTTGCCGTTGGCATCCAGAACCAATTTGCTCGGAAGCGACTTGTCTCTAGAGGTCGTGATGTTGAATACGGAGGTGTCGATCTGCAGATAGCGGCCGGCGGAACTGGTCTTGTTGAAAATC
>MDTC01198385.1_pt1 | contig 22830 bp, 20 predicted proteins | sample 811181 | NCBI WGS metagenome assembly MDTC01 (sample SAMN05326644, study PRJNA326480) | marine metagenome | isolation source: seawater | place: Pacific Ocean: North | collected 2011 | reverse complement strand
GTGGTGCACACAAAAATGCCCCTATTGTGACTTCAATTCTCATACGCTACGAACACCTCTTGATGAACTTGGCTACCTTACATCACTCATTGAGGATGCAACACATCAAGCGATATGGGCATACGACCGTCCTCTTAATACAATATTTCTAGGCGGGGGTACACCGAGTTTATTCTCTGTGGACACACTGAATCAGCTATTTGCAAAACTTAAAACACTCTTTGTTTTTGAAAAAAACATTGAAATCACCATGGAATGCAATCCCGGTAGTCTTACGCGTGAATACTTATCGGCTCTATCTGAAACACCCATTAATCGACTGTCGATAGGGGTACAAAGCTTTGACACACAACAACTCAAGTATTTAGGACGTATTCATAACCCACATCAAGCTCACCAAGCGATTCAAGGCGCTTTGGATGCGGGGTTTAAACGTATCAACATTGACTTAATGCACGGCCTCTCTCATCAAACGCCACAACAAGCCTGCCATGATTTGGAGCAAGCTTTACAATACCCACTGGAACACCTGTCATGGTATCAACTCACCATCGAACCCAACACTTATTTTCATCACCACCCTCCACCACAGCCTGACCACGACATGCTTTTTGAAATCCAACAGCAGGGACAAGCATTACTGCGTCACGAAGGATTTAATTCCTACGAGATTTCTGCCTATGAAAAAAATCACCAAGCTTGCCTACATAACCTAAATTATTGGGAATTTGGTGACTATCTTGGCATCGGTGCGGGAGCACACGGCAAGATCACCCACCCTGCAACACACAGTATTTTCCGTTATTGGAATGTTAAGCACCCAAAGCGATATCTTCAATCACAAGCGCCCTACCAACAATCACTCAAAACTTTACAACCACTGCAACTCCCTGAAGAGTACATGATGAATGCTCTTCGTCTTAAAAAACCATGCTCATTAACAGCCTTCGAACAACGCACAGGACTCTCTCGCAAGAACATTGACAATACCCTCAAACGACTGCGTAAAGATCAGCTCATTAAACCCTGTGAAGACGGCTTTTTACTAACTGACCTAGGTGAGCGATTTACCGACGATGTTGTCATGGCGTTCCTTCAATCCAAAAAAGCTCGCATCGTTGAAAAGAGCTTATTAGAATAAGTTGAAAAGCATTGCTTCAGCAAAAAAATCTTCATTCAAAGGACGAAATTAATTCCGACAGATCATGAAAAATCATCACAAACACGTTCATCAAATAACAACACATTATTCGATGAACTATTTCGATGGTTTCATCTTACTTTATACTCATTGTAAAACCATCAGTATCGCAGCTCGCAGTCACGGTTAATCTTTCTCCCTCTGGTAATAGCGCAACTCCACCAACAGGCCCATATGCAGCTCCTGTATATTCACCCGTTTCATAGTAACCTGATTTCTTCGCCATGCAATTTACAGTAGCAACAGCCATTTTTTTACCATCGACTGTAAATGATCGATTTAAATCATATTGTAAGATTGAACTTCCAGTTCCCCCGCTAACTAATGATGTGTGGATACTGGATGGATTACACACACTGGTAACGTAACCAGGATCACTGTAATTATTTGCAAACTTGAAGGGTAACTTTGGAGGAAATACCGTTGCAGAAACTTGTAAAGGGTGATCAGACGATGTGATTTTTTCCGATTTGTGATCACTATTTTTGTCACTAATCTTTCTGTAGAAAGTAGGAAGACTATCATTCACCTCATCGTAAACACGCATTTCTAGCATTGTTGGACTGCACCATGTGACGACTGTTTGTAGCTTCGAACGATCAATTTGTACTGTACCCTGTTGGTGAGGACCATTAGCAAGAAAGGCTGATTCGTCAAAGTCACTTAACGACTTCTCCGTCGAGGATGAGAATGCCACCTGTGAATAGAAAACAGACATCGAAATAATAAGTATTTGGCTATAGCTTCCCATAGATTTCTCCATTTGTTTTGAATTACGATAATTAAAATAATAGACATTATGTTAGCTATCTTCAAAAAAAATACTTAACCTATTGTTCTAGTTGTCTTTTTTTAGATACAACAATCTTGCCATCGCGTGTTATTAGCCTAAATAATTGATCTCTGGAAAGCCATTTTCTCATCAGCTAGGAACTGCTATCAGTCATCATCCGTGACCAACCCAACACACTCAACAATCAACCAAAACATTCAATGAGCAAAAATACAATGTCAACAAAACATCAGACACAGACACGTTATTGCACTTGCCTTGAACCCAAACATCGGCGTAAAATCCGCGACATGAAAACATCTAACCCAACCATCACAACACAGGGCATCATTGCCTATGTACTAGCCACTCTGTTTCTATTGTATGAAATGGCTATCCAATCATCGCCCAGCATTATGGCCGCCCCCATTATGCAAGAGCTGCATTTGAATGCAGCCATTTTTGGCACAGCCATGGGGGTGTACTTTTATAGTTATACCCTGATGCAAATACCAGCCGGCTTGTTATTCGACCGAGTATCGATTCGCTTGTTACTCATGCTTGCTATTGGCTTGTGCATATCAGGCAACCTTCTATTCGCCACCACACATGAAGCACTCTGGCTAGGCGTTGCTCGCGTTATTATCGGAATGGGTTCAGCTTTTTCCTTCATTGCCGTACTCGTCATTGCTGATCACTGGTTCCCTAGTCGACGCTTTGCACTGCTCGTCGGTATCGCCCAGTTAGTAGCGGCCATTGGTGCCATGAGTGGAGAGTTACCGTTATCATTCCTACTCAATCATGCCGGTTGGCGTCATGCTTGTACGATATTAGCAGGCATTGGTGTTCTACTTGCCCTGAGTGTATTGTTAGCGATTCGCGATCAGCGCTCTAAAATACCAGTTACAGCACAAGCACAAGTAAGCACGTCGTTATTAACGATCATACGCAACCCACAGACCTTATGGGTAGGCTTTTATGCCTTTACCTCCTGGGCACCCATCGCCTTATTTGCTGAACTCTGGGGCGTACCTTACTTGATGGATCGCTTTCATGTCAGCAACGTTATCGCTTCAACATGTACCGCAATGATCTGGTTAGCTCTAGCACTAGCGAGCCCTTATCTAGGTTGGTACTCTAATCGCATTGGCAAACGCTGTTCCTTGTTGCAATGGAACTCTATTATTGGCCTGATATGCAGCACACTGATTTTATTTATCACGCCTCAATCACTCATCATCAACGCTGTTTTATTGTTGGGCATTGGTGTTGCTGGAGCAGGTCAAATACTTACTTTTGCGATTGTTAAAGACATTAATGATCCGCAACATCTTGCAACTGCAATTGGCTTCAATAACATGGCCGTTGTTGTCGGCGGTGCTATTTTCCAACCCTTAGTAGGCCTGCTTCTACAATGGCATGCCACACATCACAGTGCTGGGATAACATCAATTTATAACCTCGAAGATTACACATTTGCACTGACCGCCATTCCTTTTTGCTACATTGGTGGATGGTTAGTCAGTCGCTATAAAATTCAAGAAACAGACTGCATTTAGATAAGCTTATTCGTAACAAGGACTTACTATGACTATTACTGGCGTTCACACAGATTATGCAGCACAACCGATTGGTCCTTATCAGCAAGCTTGTGGCTTTGAAAAAATACTATGGACTTCAGGTCAAATTGGCTTACATCCCAAAACAGGAACACTAATAGAAGACCCTCAAGCACAAATTCAACAAGCACTGGATAATTGCGAGGCCATTCTTCAAGCTGGCAACAGTGACTGGCAACACGTCATCAAAGCGACACTCTTTACCACAGACATGACCCTCATGCCCATCATCAACGACCTTTACACGACACACCTTGGCAGCCATCGACCTGCGAGGAGCTGCGTTGAGGTTAGCCAACTACCCAAAGGCGCCTGCTTTGAAATTGAATTAGTGGCGTTAAAAACATAGTCATTGATTCATAAGAAACAATCCACCGACTAATCGATTGAGAAAAAATAAGCTCAAGACCAATCTGATTATTCGCAAATATGCGGCTATCGCATAATCCTTTTTTCCATCGCAGAGGAGTGATAAGAGAGCAATCCGACTTATTGAGTTTACCTTAATAGGTGGTTGATTAATGAGACATGTTGAAAACTCTCGCAACTACCCACGTTTGATAATAATACGCATCAGGTTACTTGGCATGCTCATCAGCAACCGCATATACCCCTGGAGCGTTACGCAGGTAACCTTTATAGTCCATCCCGTAACCAAACACGTAGCGATCTTCAACTGACATACCACAGAAATCAGCACGTGCTAATCCCTCAGGAAGACGAGTGCCCTCTTTTTCAACGAGCACCGCAGTATAGATTGAGCCTGCGTTCTCTGCCTCGCAATACTTAACGATACCGTCTAGTGTCACCCCACCATCAAGAATATCGTCGACAATAATCACCGTTCTACCTTTGAATGAGGTACTGGGGAGAGCTTTCCAGGTCAATTCATGACCTACCGTGGTGTTGCGGTAACGCGTTGCGTGGATGTAGTCAACCTCTAAAGGGAAATCCATGCGCGGCAATAGATTACCTAAAGCCACCATTCCACCAACAACCACACATAGGAAAATAGGATTACTGTTACCTAATTGATAACTAATTTCAGTGGATAAACGATCCAATGCCGCATCAACCTCGGCCTTTGAGTACAAACAAGTGGATTGTGAGAATACATGGCGAATATGCTCCGGCAACATGGTTGGAATAGCTTCAACACGTTCAGCCAATGGGAGTTGTTCAATCGTTGTATGATTATCAGTTGTCATGATTTTTTCCTATAGTGTGTGTTAAAACAGGTTCTGGGACATGCAGTGTAGTTGTTGGAAAAGCGCACTCTGCCCCGTGCTCAGCTATGATGGCCATGGCCTTAAGAAAAACATCTTGCTGGACTCGTTGAAAGGTTACCCAATCAGTTGTTTTTGTAAACGTATAAATGAAGAAATTCAAGGATGAAGCGCCAAATTCAAAAAAATTCACCATCAGAGTCTGGTTAGTGTCTAACTCGTTATGGGCACGCAACATGGCTTCAATTGATTCCAAGATACCGGCCACTTTATTAGCATCATCATAGCGCAAGCCTATTGTGGCTTTAATTCTTCGATGAGTCATACGAGATGGGTTTTCAAGAGAGACCGTTGAAAACAGTGAATTAGGAACGTATAGCGGACGGCTGTCGAATTTTCTGATGCGTGTCAAGCGCCACCCGATATGATCGACCGTTCCTTCAATCTCGCGGTCAGGAGAAGACACCCAGTCGCCCACTGAAAATGGCTTATCTAAAAAGATCATCATACCGCCAAAGAAATTAGCTAAGGTGTCTTTTGCAGCGAAACTCAATGCCAAAGCACCAAAACCACCAAAAGCTAATAGTGATGTAATGGGCAATCCAAAGATTTGTAACACCAGTAGAAAAATCAAGACCACAAAAATGACACGACTTATTTGCGAAATCGCACGTACACTGGTGCGATCACGTTTACGAGTGATATCGATACGGATTGTTAATAAATATTCCTCCACCCGAGAAATATATCTCATCACAAACCACAGCAATGCAAGAATAACACCTAACTCCTTAAGCAAGGTTAGTCCATGACCAAGCATCTGTAATTCTTCAAACCTACCAATGGTTATTTGACACCCGATAACAAAAAAGAGAAAGAACACCAATGATCGAGCGGGCAAGTAGAATGCCTCTATGAGCGTAGCGTCCCATGAGTTCGAGGTTTTCTCCAAACGAGGTAATAAATAATTTCTCGACCGAGAAATGAACAACCACAAGATAATTGAGCATAGTAGTAACACGCTCATACTCACGAGCCATTCTCGACTCAATAGAAAATCAGGAATGGCATTCATACGTCCTCTCCTCTATGTAAACCGTATTCATTGACTTTCTCAGAAGCTGCTGACAGATAAGCTACCGTCTGCTTTTTCTCAACTTTAAGCAACCCTAAACGCTGACATTGCTCACTACTCAACTCATCAATGCGACAGATACTACTTAAGGGTAGGTAGGTACGCTTAACACCCTCAAAAGTATCACGTAAAAGCTCTTCTTGTGTGTTAACGATGGACGTGCCGGTAGAAAATAACAATTCCTCAACCTCAACAAAACCTATCAATGATTCTTCTGAAATATATTTCGCGAATAATTCTTGTGCTTTACCTTCATAAGAAAAAATGATTCGATAAATGATCGAAGATTGACTCATAACTACTGTTCTCTAACGTTGAATTGATTCCAAAAAAGCTAACTCATCAGATGTGGATGGCCGCCCTAATATTGGATTTCTCTGCGGGAATCGACCGTAGCGCGCGATGATACCATGATGGTGATATGCAAATTTTAGAAAACTGCCATAGATCACATGAGTTTCATCAAAAGCTAATGAATCAACCAAAGCATATGCCCTCAAAGACTGTTCTTGGTAACATAACTCTTCTGAATGCAGCAAGGGAAAATAATAAAAAACTCGTTCGATAAGACTCAACTCGTGATCACAAAAACGATCTAAACCGTCGAGTACGATTCTTAGCGCTTTTGCATCGTATTCAAATGCCTCAGCGGTACCGCGAAACATATGTCTAGCAAATTGATCATACAGCAATACAAGAGCAAGTTGGCCGCGAGGATTTAAACACCATTCGTCATAATAACCGGCACGAGCAGATTCAATATCCGACATAAACTCAGATCGCATCATTTGAGCAACATCAGGATCGTCACCAAACCATATCCGCGACCGATTCTCACTTGGAGTTACTGTTTGTTCGACTCGTCCAAACCAAAACGTCAAAATTTCATCGTAACGCTGCATCTTGTTCTCACTATTCAATTGATGAACGCATCATAGCACAGCCAAAAGGCCATCAATAGTGTTCATAAAATATCCTCTATACTTTTGACGAGAATGTATCATGCCCCCTTAAAAAGCACCAGAAAACCTCCCCTCACTATTTCAAATTGTTAAAAAAATCATCGAATAAGGCATTATCCCAACCTGGTGCCTGCTCATTATTAACAGTTAAGTAAACAGCATCAGGCCATGATCTTAGCCAAGTAATTTGACGTTTTGCTAATTGACGAGTCGCGATCACCCCTTTGTCTCTCAATGTAGCCTCGCTGTAGTGACCGTCACAATATCCCCAAACTTGGCGATAACCCACGCAACGCATTGAGGGTAAATCAGCATGCATTTCTGGTTGATGATAAAACGCCTGAACTTCTTCAATCAATCCCTGCCTCAACATCAAATCAAAACGCTGTTCAATTCTTTGATGAAGCCACGCACGGTCATCGGGCCACATAACCGCGTTTACAAACTGATAAGGAAAAGCCGGTGCTTGATCTCTGGCTAACCAGTCAGTCATTGATTGACCAGACGAATAATAAATTTCTAAAGCGCGCTGAACACGCTGACTATCGTTAGGGTGAATTCTCTCTGCGGCAATAGGATCATAGACGGCAAGTTGTTGATGAAGCGCTGGTGCGCCCTCAACCAACATTCGCCGTTCAAGGTCTTGGCGAATACCGAGGTCTGATTGTGGTAACTTGGCCAATCCTTGCTGCAAACGATGAAAATATTGCATGGTTCCACCCACTAAAAGTGGAACATCACCTGCAGCAAAGATATCTTCGATAGCACTGATCACATCGGTATAAAAACGCCCAACAGAGTAAGCCTCAGTAGGTTCACAGAGATCGATCAAACGATGAGGGAATTGCATTAATTCTTTACGAGATGGCTTTGCGCTGCCAATATCCATGCCACGGTATACCATAGCTGAATCGACACTGACAATCTGGCAAGGATAATGAGCAGCCAAATCGCATGCTAATTGAGTCTTACCGGACGCAGTTGGGCCCATGAGACACAAGATTTGAGAGAGTGACTTCATAGATAAACCGAAATAAACATCATAACATATTGATAACAATGGATTATACTTTCCGGACTGCAGTAAGTTTCGAGCGTCATAAGTACTATACCTTGCTTAAAAGTGGCGCTATAATAGCGCACTTATTAACCTCAGGCCATCCACCATGCCCCTATTTGAACTCAAAACTCTAATGGCATTGATCATTTTGCTACTGACACTGGTCTCTGGCTATTTACCATTCCACCGTCGCGCCAAAGACGGCCAACCAACTAAAGACTTTCCATACGGTGAGGCACTCGCTTGCGGCGTCTTCTTGGGAGCCGGCTTGATACACATGCTGGGTGCTGCGAATACCGGATTCACGAATGCCGGCATTGACTATCCCATGGCTTTTGTCCTGAGTGGCTGTATGTTTCTGGTGCTTTTATTGCTTGAGCATATCGGAACTGAACTCAAGCATCACGCCAATCATTCCAACAACTCAATTGCCATCTTGTCGGTCATCATGCTTGCCATACACTCTTTACTTGAAGGGACGGCCGTCGGTATCGGCAGCGATCTAGCGGAGACAGTCATCCTTTTTGTCGCGATCATTGCACACAAGTGGGCCGCAAGTTTTGCTTTATCATTGCAAATCAACAAAAGCACACTGTCCTTACTCACCAAAACGTTACTTTTCTTACTCTTTGCGATCATGACGCCCCTAGGTGTGTTCTTTGGTCTTTTAGTGCATCATTTCACCCACAACAACATAGCGCTACCGATATTTAATGCACTGGCTGCTGGGACTTTTCTCTACATCGGTACTCTCCATGGCTTAAGCCGAGCAGTACTTGTTGATCGCTGCTGTAATCTTAGAGAATTTTCGATGGTCATCGTTGGCTTTACGCTGATGGCCATTGTTGCAATTTGGGCGTAAATAATGGCCCAACGCTATCTTTCTCGTTTGCTATTACTTCTAACAATGACGCTCTATGGTATGGATAACATAGCTAAACCTATTCCCATACAGCACCAAGCTTTTGTCGCGCAACTAGACTTACTCATCACGGAAGCTAATCATGATATCCAACGCGAGCGCACCAAGTTATTACGGTGTCAACAAAAGAGACATCTCAGCCACTCAGACAATAAATATCTAAAAACTCTCGCTACGCAATACAGACTCAGTGCATTTGATCCATCCAAGGACGATGACTGGACGAAATTACTCAAGCGTGTTGATACCATTCCCAACTCCCTAGCACTTGCTCAAGCTATTAACGAATCGGCCTGGGGAACTTCACGCTTCGCACAACAAGGACACAACCTCTACGGCACATGGTGTTACCGCAAGGGGTGTGGCATCGTCCCGTTACATGCAAGCAATCAACGTTACTTCGAAGTAAAAGCTTACCCCCAATTTAAAGACTCAGTTGAAGACTACCTTCTTAACCTAAACAGCCATAGTCAGTATAAAGCATTACGTGAGACACGCTATCAACTTCACCAGGAGAAAAGGCTGATCAGTGGTCAAGTGCTTGCAGGACACTTAGCAAGCTATTCGGCAATGGGACAGCAGTACATCGATGCCATCCGGTCACTCATCGCGATGTATCAACTCGAAGTATTACCTCAAACCAATACATAACCCTTGCAGTAGAGAATCATCACCGATACTCTATTTTCTTTTTTATGGATAAGGAATTCTTAACATGCAACAGTCTAAACACACCTTTATAGCCGCTATTTTATGTGTCGCCACGAGCACTTGCTTTGCTGGCGGAGATGAATACATGGCCGAGTCAAACAGCTTTGCCCGCCACGCGTACCTCGAAGTCATGGGAGGCTATGCCGATACAGCGTGGGAAAACACCACAGGCACTCAACTGAGTAGCACAATGACCCTTGACTATACAAAAAATGATAACGGTGGCTTAGTCTGGGGTGGAGGCATTGGTTATCAATGGGCACCTTGGGTAGCCGCTGAGCTGGGAGCATTCATGCTACCTACTACTGAGGCTTCTATTCAATTCAACGGTAACACCGTTGCTTCTGGTGATATAAAAGGCTCCATTATTTATCTTGCTGGCAAGTTATCACATCCCGTTAAAGAACATATCAGCTTATTCACAAAAGCTGGAGTGAATTACCAAGACACAAATGCCGATGATGCATTCAAATCAGGATCTAATGGCATTAATTCTAATACTTATTTCGGACCATTTTTTGGTGTCGGTATGAGCTATTCATTGAAATCAAACTTCTATGCAAAACTTGAATATGACCGCGCATCCGGTCAAGCCAATCATAGTGATGACGAATATGCACCTAACCCGAATATTTTTGTTGCAGGGCTAGGCTACACTTTCGGTTAAGATCACTCATATACAATACAAGGCGAAGCAATGAGCTTCGCCTTTTTTTATTCACATCGGCTTCAAATCCCACTGATGGGAGACACGATAACGAGCACCCGTTGTTGATCTTGTAGATTCATATAAACACACTGATGAACATGCCACTACTGCTTTATCTAATAATATCTCCTGAAATCCCTCATAATCCTTTTGATACAAACGCGCCAAGGTGACGTGTGGATGATAAAGACGGTCCTCAACCGTTAATGAAACCTGTTTTAAAACAACCGCTACCTCTTTATATAATTCAGTCAGATCATCACAAGACTCAATCAAGGTGGCCAGTACTTTTGGTTTACTTGCTGGGAATTGTGAAAGTGTATGGGATTTTAATTGTAGAGTGTGTATATTCGTCTTTTCAAAAAAAACAGTTAGATTAGCTATTAAGCTTTCAACCTCTGGTAATTTCAACTGTCCTAAAAAATGCAAAGTAATGTGTCCATCACACCTATGGGTCCAACGCTTAACCGAAGACTCTTCTAAAGTGCGCTTTATGGACTCTTGCCAGACAGTCAATTGCCCTTCCTTTATCGGTAAGCCAATAAAATACCTTCGTGTATGAATAGACATCAGACTTTATCCTTATTCATGATGACATCAATTTACCTGTATTATTGTAGTTAAAAACGCATCTATTGACACCTTATTAGCGCAATGAAATGATAAGGCATGATTACGCAACCTTATACCATTGTCATTATACTAACGTTCACCATGGCATTATTCATCTGGGGTCGTTGGCGCTACGATGTGGTTGCCTTGATGGCCTTAACCAGTGCCGTTGCCTGTCGAGCAGTTCCATTTCATTCAGTCTATGATGGCCTTAGCAATCCAGCAGTGATCACTGTAGCCTGTGTCATGATCTTATCCAGTATCGTTAACCAATCTCCTCTGATACAAATTCCACTGAGAGGAATTAGTCAGCTAACTCAACATCGAACACTCTACATACTTTCTCTGACTGCATTCACAGCTTTCCTATCGAGCTTTATGAATAACATTGGTGCTCTAGCTATCATGATGCCAATCGCCGTTCAATCAGCGCGATCTGCTAACATTTCGCCATCCACCGTTTTAATGCCGATCGCACTGGGCTCGGCTTTGGGTGGACTAAACACCATGATAGGCACCCCACCTAATTTACTGATTTCCAATTTTAAAGAGCAGGCTACAGGACATGCCTTTGGAATGTTTTCATTTGGTAAAGTCGGCTTAGCCATTACGATGATTGGTGTTCTCTATGTTGGATTGGTTGGCTGGAGACTCATCCCTAAAAATCGCAAACAAGCACACAACACTGATTCACTCTTTGAGATTACTGATTATATTACTGAAGCTCGTGTAACCGATAATTCTCCACTGGTTGGAAAGGTCATCAATCGAAAACAACTAAAGGAATGGGGTGACTTTTCAATCATTGGAGTCGTTAGAGATGATCAAAAACGTATGTCACTAAATCATGAAATCGTTATAGAGATCGGTGACATCTTAATCATGGAGGCTGACGCTGCGACACTTAACCACCTGATAGACTCATTGAAATTAGAGTGGATACAAGACAGAGCAATATCCACTGACATACTTAAAACTGACGATATATCATTAATTGAAGCGGTGATCACTGAATCGTCCCGTATTGAAGGGCGTCAGTTGAATGAACTTAATCTACGTTCACGATTTCATGCCAATATCATTGCGATATCTCGACAAGGTCGCTTCTTAAAAACACGCTTGGCCTCTTTAGTTTGTCGCGCTGGTGATGTACTACTCATACAGGGATCTGAAACTGATTTACAACAAATGATTTATCGCCTTAAGTTACTGCCACTAGAACAGCGAAAATTGACATTTATTGCGAATAAAAAAATTAACTTAGGTATTTTATTTTTCATATTGGCAATCATCATGACGACAACCCAATTATTGCCTATTCAAATTGCTTTTGGTGGAGCTGTTTTCCTGTGTATGGTCTTTCACGTTATTCCTGTACGACACTATTATGAAAATATTAATTGGCCTGTAATCATCTTACTAGCAGCAATGATTCCACTAGGAGAAGCATTGCAAACTACTGGAGGAACTACCCTCATTACACATACGATCTTACACAGCACTCAACCCTCCTCACCTATAATAACCATTGCACTTTTGATGATAGTAACCATGACACTCTCAGACTTCATCAATAATGCCGCGACCACTATCGTCATGGCACCTATCGCGATTAGTCTCGCACAGTCATTACATTACCATTCCGATCCTTTTTTGATGGCCGTAGCCATTAGTGCCTCATGTTCGTTTTTAACGCCTGTTGGACACCAAAATAATACGATCATTATGGGTCCGGGTGGTTATCGTTTTTCTGATTATATTCGTGTGGGTTTCTTTCTTCAGTTACTGATATTACTCATCAGTGTGCCAATGATATTGTGGGTATGGCCTGTCAATTAATCGCTGTCACGTAATATTAACTGGCATTATAAAGAAAAGACTGAATTCGACTCGCAACCTGCTCAACAAAAGGTGATCGCATCAAGGTTAAGTGATCTGTTGCAATGTCTTGGATCGTTAAATCACCTAATATACCAGACCAGCCATTCGATGGGCTATCGAATAAACGTCTATATACACCTAGTGCATTATTCAAAACCAACGAATCTGTCATACCTAAATCAGTTGCTCGAATTAATAATACGGGTACATCATATAATCGACGAGACTGATAGATTTTCGACATATCACGCTCAATCTGATTTAAAGCAAGCAACTTTTCCATTGATATAGAATCACCAATCTCGATTAATTTCTCAAAAACAGCCTGCATGGCATTATCGTCCCATACGTAACTCAACATATGATGTTGCTTTAATGTTAAATGATACGAATCAATTAAAACAATCCCTGAAATACTCTCACCCATAGCCTGCAGTTGATGCGCAACTTCCACAGCGATCACACCACCCAAAGACCATCCCAACAAAATATAAGGCCCATATGGCTGAAGAGTACGTATAGACTGCAGATAATGCTTAGCGAGTAGAGGGATTGATGTTTTTGGGTTATCTAAATGATATAAATTATAAGAATCAATAATATAACTTGACTGATGACCAGCGAAACAACGTGCCAACCGTTGGCACCAGGTTAAGGCACCACCAATTCCAGGGTGGATCATACAATAGGATATCTTCGTCTTAAATAGGTTGACTCCCATAATGGGTGCGTCGTGTACCTTCATGGCTTTCTCTAAAAGAGTAGACGAAGACTCTACCCTCTTAACAGCTAAATCAGGAACCAACAATTGCTCAATGGTAGGATGTGTGAAGAGTTTTTGAGGCGTAATATTCAACCCTTTAGATGACGCCAGCTCAACAAGTTGAATAGCTTTTAATGAATTTCCTCCGAGACTAAAAAAATTCTCATTGACCCCAACCTGATTATTCCCTAAGACCTGACACCATAGTTGAGCCCATTGAATTTCATCAGCTGTTCTTGGCAACTGTGAAACATCTCTTCTCATATCCGATAAGGCATGTAATGCTTGACGATCGACCTTACCAATCGAGTTAACCGGTATCTCATCACACAGAATCACCCGAGAGGGAAGCATATAGGCTGGCAATATTGCTTGTAACCCAGCGTAGCAGCATGCCTGACTAAAGTTATTGTTTAATCCATCTACAGTGATATAGGCTACCAGAATGGCCTCACTATCTGGTGAAAGCTGAGATAGTACAACTGCCTGAGAAACTCCATCTTGTTGACATAATACATGCTCTATCTCACCACACTCAACTCGGTATCCACGTATCTTCACCTGATGATCTATACGACCAATATATTCTATACTCCCGTCAGACAACCAACGTACAAAGTCGCCCGTTTGATAAAGACGAGAATGATAATTTTCATCCCGCGCTGGTTCGTAAAAAGGGTTTGTGATAAATACCTGTTGAGTGAGCTGAGAGTTATCATCATAACCTCGAGCGAGACCAACACCACTAATGTACAATTGACCAATAACACCAATAGGACAAAGCTGAAACTGATGATTCAAAATATATAACTTAACATTATCAATCGGGAACCCAATTGGAACACCTGATCCGATATAACAGCTCTCATTTCCATAATGGTAATAACTAACCTCTATACAGGCCTCTGTTGGACCATACAAATTATACAATGATACATCCAATAATTGAGAGAGACGATGCGCCAATGAAACAGACAATAACTCACCACTGACAAATAAATGATCCAGCGATAACCCGATTCTTTCTGACCTGTGCTTGTCTGCAATGGATTCAAGAAAAAAATTGAGCATGGAGGGCACAAAATGAACTTTCGTGATCTGAAAATGCTTGATTACATCAAAAATGTAATTCTGATCACGATGACCACTAGGCTCAGCCAAGACTAATTGAGCACCATTGAGCAATGGCCAAAAAAACTCCCACACAGAGACATCAAAAATATAGTTGGTTTTTTGTAAAATACGATCATGAGGCTGCAATGGGAATGTTTTTTGCATCCATTGCAAGCGATTGACGACACTGCCATGCTCTATCATAACACCCTTAGGTGAGCCTGTAGTGCCAGAAGTGAACATAATATACGCCAGGGAAGTTGATGCTACACTTTGGGAATTGAACACTAAATCAGTATTATTATCGACCACCTTATCAACCAAGAATAGGGGAATCGCATTCGCACCCAGTCCTTTCATCATAACGCCTAGCGAGACATCAAACGATGTATGAGTTAACAATAGCGATGCTTGCGTTTTTGCAATGATATATTGCATGCGATGATGTGGCACTTCAGGGTCTATAGGTACATATGCAGAGCCGGTCTTGAGGACAGCCAACAGAGTAATGACCATATCAAAACTTCGCTCAAAGCACAGTGCAATACGTTTAATCGTACTCACTCCCCTTGGCACCCGATCATTGAGCTCCCCTAGAATCCGCTGCGCAAGTTGATTTGCTCGATGGTCTAGCTCTTCATAAGTCATCGTCTGATCATTGAACAATAAAGCGACCTTCGTCGGGGTTTTTAATACTTGCTTCTCAAATAGCTTATGAATACCTACATGAGGAAAATCCACAGCAGTATTGTTCCAGTGCTGAGTGATTAGTTTATATTGTTTGTAAGAAATAATCGGTAAATTTAACACTGGGGCATTGGGGTCTTGGATAACCGCTTTGAGCAACCTCACATAACTCGACTGAATACAATGAACAATATCAACACTGATTTTTGAAGCATCGTAGCCAAATTGAAAATACAATTCACCGTGATGCTCCACATAAAAAAGGATAATGACATTATTCGTTAGGGTCATTCTATTATCTATGATGTGGCTATCAACACTGTCGAGATACAAAGGCTGTCGATGATTAGCCAAGGCTTGCGAAAAGCCAAAATTAGTCATTTGCATACCTGTCTTATCTAATAGCTCTCCTATAGGGAGGTTTTGAGCAGAACAGGACCGCATATCTGATATATAGCTCATTGATGTATGATAAAGCTCATCGAAATTTTCGTTATGTGAAAAATCAACTGGCATGAGTAATGTATTAACTTGACATCCCAATGATAGATCTGAATGACCAACACCATAAGGATAGGCTATCACACACGACGTCTGATTTACGTAACGTGCTATCAACACACCCCAAACTAACAACAACACATTAAAAGTTGAAGAATATCGTTGAGAACCGGCACCATCAGCTAAAACTTTTGCGCTCAAAGAAAAATGACAGCCCTCTTGATAGTCAACATCATCATCAACTATAGAGGTCATACTCAAGTCATGAAAATAACATTGATCTTGTTGCGATGAGAAATATTGTTTTAGAAAATTTTTCACTAAAGTATAATCGAGCGTATCAACCTTGTGCTGACAAGTCTGATTGGCTTGCACAACACACTGGTACTGCTTCTTCAAATCTACATTAGGCAATGAATCGTTATAATAACTAGAGCACCGAGCCATCAATTCATCGACCGCCCTACCATCAATCACTGCATGATGAAATACAATGACCAGTCGATAAGATGAATCACTGATCTTCATCAAGCCATAGCGATATAAAGGACCTTGCTCTAAGTTAAATGGCTGCTGAATGAAACCTTCTATTTCATCCAATGTATCGAAGAAACACATGGGAAAAACACACTTATTTGACTCCCAAAATAAATCACCTGATATTGAAACTATATGACTATTTATCAACAGATGATCTTGGATAAAACATTGTAAGCTGTGATCTAGGCGATCAATATCAAGATCACCAGTCAGCTCATGATCGAATAGCATGTGATAATCAGTCCGAAGAGGATCCAACTGATACTCCATCCAGAACACCTTTGAGTAAGGTGACAAGGCAATTCGACTCACTGCATTATCCTTGCAAATATTTTGAGATCTTTTTTAGAGTATCATAAGAACTTAAGCTGATATAGAGATTACACCAGCCGATTTAATCCTGACTAAAGTAACACTTCGTCATGACTAATACTGATTCGGTATAATTTAAAATCTACTGTCTGGTTATAAGTCATTATAAAATAAATGTAGTGAAAGGTATTTATAAGAATTACTGTTATCCATCTCACAGATCACTATGATAAAAAAAATCCATTTGGGACCAAGTCACTGGCGATCAATTTTATAACGGGTATTGACGCTAACACCAGCATGAAGTTTCAGCTTGGTAGTAACTAGACTTATTTCTCATGCATGATTGCCAGAATCTTTACACCTATCTGAGCCATCGAAGCTATCATTGCATTTATACTCAAAAACACCATGGTGAATGTGTTTGTCTTCAACTGAAATGAGATCAGAATAATTGTTCATTTAACTGTAACTTTTTTTATACCGCTAGATGCTAGCCTACCAATTGTCAATATTCTTGCTGAAAATAGCTGAATGAAACACGCTACACCTCGATCAACGCTAAACTTCATGAGTATAACCATGAACGTCTATAGCATTGTGAACTCTTGCATCAGTAAGTTAGCACAAGTTCGTGTGACTCATATCGCCAATACTAGCTTTATGACCGATGCTATGCTTGCTGTTGGAATCAGTGCTTAGTAACCACTAAATAGATTATTTGCTTGTTAAAGTGCCTGGTTTGACAAAAAAATCGTCTCACGAGAAGATATATCTCAGAATGAATGTATTTTTTTTATTGAAAATAAATCGATGATATACGTCAATTCAAGTTAGCTTATTACTTATCACGATGGTATTGAGTGTTTTAACAGATGCCATTGTAGATAAAAAATCAATCAGGATCACAAGGATGAATATGCAAAAAGTCACTCAGCAAATTAATCGTCCATTTTCATCACTACGGCTTGTACTGGAATTGATAATGGTGATCATTTTCAAAGCAACTTGTGTCCTATTGTTATGGACGTGTTTTTTTTCTCACCCTGTAAAGCAGGGTTTAACTCAAGAAACCTACCAAGACCATTTTTTTAGTAAGGCGCATCAAAAACAACCCAGATAGATGATTAAAGCCTAGTCAGAGTGTGACAAATGTGATTCAATCTGGGGCAATTTTTCATTATGGTGATATAACATGAGCGTTTCATACATCCTGACCTTTCAAACAACTGACCAGCCTGGAATCCAGGCCAAAACAGCCACACTCCTAAATCAGTATCAAGCCAATCTGACAGATGTAGCCTCATTCACAGACCCACTTTCCTCTCAATTTTTTTCTCGCATAGCCTTTAGCTGGCCACATAACGAGGAAAAAATCAGTGACTTTATCGCTAATTGGAAAAGACTCGCTGAGGAGCTAGCTCTTAAATGGCAAATTATACCCTCGCAGCACAAACTGCGCACACTCATTGCCGTTAGCAAAGAGGGCCATTGCCTGAATGATCTCCTGTACCGCGCACGCTATCGCCAGTTACCCATTGATGTGGTTGGCGTAGTCTCCAACCACGATAGGTTTAAGCATCTTGTTGAAAGTCAGGACATACCCTTTCATCATCTTCCAATAAATGATCCGGCATCCAAGCATCAACAAGAAGAGGCTATCAACACACTAGCTAAGCAACACGATGTTGAGCTCTTGATTCTAGCACGTTACATGCAAATTTTATCGAGTGATTTTTGTCAACAATGGGAAGGGCGCTGTATCAATATACATCACAGCTTTCTGCCCAGCTTCAAGGGAGCCCACCCCTATCGTCGCGCTTATGAGCGAGGGGTTAAAATGATAGGGGCAACAGCTCATTATGTCACCTCTGACTTAGATGAAGGCCCTATTATTCATCAAGAAACCAATTCAATCTCACATCAACACAGCCCTGACATTTTAAAAAACGAGGGAAGAGACATCGAATCCAATGTGTTAGGTAAAGCTGTTCGCTGGCATGCTGAGAGAAGGATTTTTCTATGTCAGCACAGAACCATTATTTTCAAATAGTCCTAGCTAATACTGAAGCCGATCAACACATGGCTCTCTATGTACATCAGTAGCCTTAAACGAATATTATCTTAGTATCTCAACTTGACTTTTATCGAGGAATTAAGCAGTTTCATTTTTCTTTTTCAAACACGCAAAAAGGTGCGTATCAATTTATTGTGAGGAAATATGAGAATCAATAATAGCATTCGCAATATGATTGGAATCATGCTTTTACTTAGCCTCGCCCGTAGATTACCGCCTCTTTTTAGGATACCGCTTGCATTTCTAAACATTTTTTCAAAAGACTACCCAGATGGGACGATCAGAATCACCACAATCAAAACTGGTTTAAATGACCTATCTTCAGGCGCTATTCACGATAGTCTCACAGCACAACAAATTTGCCCGAATCCTAACGACACACCGTTTGCTGTGGGCTTCCAGGATCTTATACCTCACCCTCTTACAGACACACCCACATTTACCGCTGAGCGCTGCATCCCAGGTACGATTGCCTTTGATGACCATGGCCTCTGGGGTACCGGCATGGGCTGTTCTGCTCAAACAAGCCATGTAAAAAAAATGGAAATATACATGAAACTAGTAGAAAAATTTGAACCAGTTTATGTAACACCACATACATGGACTATTTGCACCTACAAATGCAGAGAGGATATACCCAAATCAAAATACCCATACGCACGTAGTTTTGCACTCTTTCAATCCCCGAACAATCAAAGCATACTCGTTCCAAAAGAATTACGACGGCCACACTCGGGGCAGCTTCCTGCAGATGTCGATACAAGCATTTGTTATCAGCATAATCGCCTACGTGGTTAATTGTATGTTGCAACAACAGCAGCTCATCGATGACTAATCATTGGCCGATTTGACAGCTATACAGCTACACACTATATTTAAATCCCAAATCAATAATACGGACATTTCCCATGAATTCATCACTCTATCTTGATCCCTCGGACCTTGTCGGCATCAGCTTTTGGATCATCTCTGCAGCTATGATTGCAAGCACCTTCTTTTTTTATATGGAGCGTGACAGAGCTGTTGGCCAATGGAAAACATCACTTTCCGTGGCAGCACTGGTTACAGGCATCGCAGCCATTCACTACATGTACATGCGTGGCGTCTGGATTAACACCCAAGCCTCCCCCATTGTTCTTCGATACGTTGACTGGATATTAACTGTCCCACTCCAAATCATTGAGTTCTATCTTATCTTAAGTGCTATTACTCGAGTCAAAGCATCCTTATTTTGGCGACTACTAGTGGCTTCAATTGTCATGCTAGTCTCAGGGTATATCGGCGAGGTCAATGCTACTCAACCATCCATCGTTTGGTATGGTTACGCTATCGGCATGTTAGCGTGGCTGTACATCATTTATGAGATATTCTTTGGCCAAGCTGCCAACCTGAATCAACAATACGGTACACATGCCTCGCGCATGGCATTCAACGCTATGAGATGGATTGTTACCATAGGCTGGGCTATCTATCCTATAGGTTACCTCTATGGCTACGTTGGCACAGGTAACATCAACCTACTCAACATTATTTACAACCTTGCTGACTTTATTAACAAAATAGCGTTTGGATTAGTCATCTGGGCTGCGGCGGTCTCAGAGGAATCCACCAGGCGGAAACTTACCTAGTTTTATGCACGCTTACAGAGGTATAGATTTAGGTCTGCACACCTAGCCGACTTACAATGTTATAGATTTAGCTCCACTCACTTAGCTGATCGCATATCATTGCCAAATCTAGACACGTATTTTTCCATCAGGCAAGTATACCCATACTTGCCTCTCCACATTAGGTCAAAAAACGATTTTGAAATAATGGTCTTAAAGAATATGTATTAACTAAAATATGCATCAGTGCTCTACTTCAATTGAGGTAAGCTCACCTCCATCTCAAGTTCACAATCATTTTTATAAGCGTTAAACCGATTAACATACGTTGGATAGTTTGGTTGATGCATTGAATAGTCAAATAATCGCATTAGGTTGAGCAAACGTGGCTGCTCCCCCTTAAACGCGCGAGCAATAACGTTATGATGATACTCCCTAAACACCAAGTCATATAAATTTTGATAAGCAATGTAAGGATCCTTACTGAGTTTATGTTTTTTCAAAACCTCTAATGCGGAGTGTATAGGATCAGCAGGCTTAGCATCGTTTGAGAAAAATTTTAGTGATGTCCTATCAGGACGAAAGAGTACGTGAATATTATCCATAATTTTGAGTATTTCCATGGTATTGATAATAATTTTCACATGGACATAGAGTGCAGGATACACCTGTCTATGGTCTAACATTGGCCAAACTACACTCTCTCTGAAAGCTAAATCAGCACAAGAAAAATCAAGTCTCTTTTCTACTGAAGTAGTAAACCAGGCATCTTTAAGGTCATCCCCTTTAATAATGCCACCCGCAAAGATATTCAATGCATAGTTATGATGAATTAACATCATGCAAAATTCATCATAAGCGCCTATCATCGTTGTTTTTATATCATCCGAAGATTCAAGATGTCCTAAATCTGATTGATCAAATAGAGTTGATGCTAATAATACCAATAAAAAAGCATTCCTAGTGTCATCTGATAAGTCTAGTTCAGTCTGAATTGTTCTTAATAGCTCTGGGTCAAAATCAAGAACAGCATCATAGAGGATGGTGATAATAACTAGTTTAGGATAAATATTTTCTCGCCAAAATGTCATTATCCATTGTGTTGGCGCCAAACACTCACTACCGTATCGTATTCTTCTACCATAACGCTCTGACGTCATTTTTTTTACTAGCTGCGGGATTGTTTTCACTTTACCTAATTTTAATTGAATACCGTTTTTCATAAGTTCTAAACACACACCAAGAAAAAATACACGAGATTCATACCAGTGAAGATGTGATAAAGCTAGCTGCGTTACCCAGACAGATGACACAGAAATAGAAGAGCTGGGTTCACTAACAGACTGAAGAGACTTTGACTTGGCGAACATAGGAAAAGCACCCATTTAGACATGACAAACCATAACCTAAAAATAGATCGTATTCAAAAAGAGCCTAATTTTCGTGTCCACTTTGCGATACAACATAAAGTAACGCAACAGTTATCATCTATAAGCTTTCTAGCCTACGTTAAAAAGTTATTTGATGGCATCGGTCTTAAAATGAACATTTCAAGTCGCAAGCGGTGGTAACCTAACCTCTTCGCTAATTGAATCGATGGATCGCAGAACATGGGTTACTTTATATCCCAGCATTATTCCAATGGATACAAAATACAAACTCTGTGCGGCCAATCGATTATGTGCATTATATTGTAACGCGGAGGCTAACAAGGAGACTATAATCATACCTTGAATAGCAATGTGGTATTGATCACTCTGTTGGGATCTCGAAAAAACAGCGAATAGTCGATTTGTACAGATCGATAGACCACACCCGGCTATTAATGCGTTTCTTTGATTACGCCATTCTGATCGAAAGTTGCTCGGCATTACTGATTCCTAAAACTATACTTTAAATAATACCGACCAAAAAAAACCTTAAAATGACCTTATTTGCTAAGATATCAGCCAAAAAGGTTATCTAACATCATTAATGCCTGATACGATTCTTAAGTGTGGTTTCATTGTGACTGTGACTCTCTGGGCTGAATATTGTACTCGAAACACACTATCATATGATCACTTTCAGCGATGCTCTCGGTTAGCATGTTTCTAATCCAGTCAATCAGATGGAAGATATTCACGATGACCTAGATATTGCTAGGCAATCCATTTGACTCATCGACACATAAAGAGTGATGACTTAACACATAGGAAGAGTGTAAGCGTCTAAATAATAGGTTAAGGACGATTATACATCAACCGCATGACGCCTTACCATCAAAACAATATGGCTATATGATTCGAGTGGATGTTAAAATTGATTATTCTTCTTAACATAGGGCGTGATGACGATTCTTGCACTCCGGTCGGTGATCAGATCTGCAACATTGGTGGTGTATTTCTTCGGGTGATAGTTTGTCAAGCCAGTTGTCACTC